>Ga0180301_10003540_pt1 | contig 12199 bp, 12 predicted proteins | sample GuaBasSediGuay16_FD_121797 | JGI IMG/M metagenome (GOLD analysis project Ga0180301, IMG submission 121797) | Subseafloor sediment microbial communities from Guaymas Basin, Gulf of California, Mexico - Guay16, Core 4569-2, 12-15 cm | ecosystem: Environmental > Aquatic > Marine > Hydrothermal...
GTTCATATTCTAGAAATGTTGGATCAAAGAGAACTACTTCCTCGCCCTCATTAACTGTCACTAGTAATGATAGGTAAAGTGCTTCTTCACCGCCAGCCGTTATTACTATTTGGCTTTCAGGGTCTACTTCGAAACCGTAGGTCTCCCTTAAATCATCCGAAATTGCTTCTCTAAGTTCCTTAATACCCTCAATAGGTGTGTACTTGTATAGCTGGGGGAAGTCTTGAAGTAGGAGTTGGCTTAGGTATTTCCTTAATTCAATAGGAGGCTGAAATCCTGGCTGGCCCGCCGAAAAGTTATATATTTTCACACCTTTAGATTGAAGTTCCCAAGTTTTACTTAGCAACTTCGCTATAAGCGGAATTCTAAGCCTAGTTACTCTAGTTGAAGTTTTTCTCGTCAGGTTAGGCACCTCCACGTATTGTTCTATAAAAAGACTGTAGGCTATAATTAAATAATTCTCAAAATAAACATTAGAGAAAGATATAAAAAGTTTAACTAGTCATGCACTAGCCATATAGCCAACATGCGACAAAGTGTTCTTTTTCAACTTCAGTTAAAGGCGGTTCTTCACTATTGCATTTATTTTTCATATATGGACATCTTGGATGGAATCTACAGCCGGGGGGCGGATTTATTGGGCTACCCGGCTCTCCCATTATGCTCACCTTAGGTTTATTTTTATAGTACTTAGGATCTGGAACTGGAAGAGCTGAAAGTAGCATTTGTGTGTATGGGTGTAGTGGTTTTTCGAAGAGTTCATTTGCCGGAGCTAGTTCAACAATCTTACCCAAATACATAACAGCAATCCTATCACTCATATACTTAACAACACCCAAATCATGAGAAATAAACAGATATGTTAGACCATATTTTTTCTGCAAATCTTTCAGAAGGTTCAGTATTTGTGCTTGAACAGAAACATCCAAAGCAGATGTAGGCTCATCTAAAACTATGAATTTAGGTCTTAACGCTAAGGCTCTAGCGATAGCTATTCTCTGTCTTTGACCTCCACTGAATTCATGAGGATATCTATAAAGATGAGTTTCATTTAAACCTACTTTGTAAAGTAGGTCGACAACAAATTCTTCAGGATCAGCTATTTTTATTCCATGTATTCTTAAAGGCTCCATTATTATGTCGAAAACTGTCATTCGAGGGTCAAGGCTTGTGTAGGGATCTTGAAAAACCATTTGAGCTTGGCGTCTAAACTCTTTAAGCTCCTTACCTTTCAGTTTAGCTATGTCTCTTCCGTTAAAGTATATGTTGCCGCTTGTGGGTTCTAAAAGTCTAAGAATCAATCTACCCGTAGTTGTTTTTCCACATCCACTTTCCCCTACGATACCTAGTACTTCGCCTTGCTTTACAGTAAAGCTTATACCGTCTACTGCTTTAACATAACCTCTCGTAAAGAAGATGCCTTTGAGAGGAAAGTACTTTTTAAGATTAACAACTTTAACTAATGCATCATCCTTCATGGCTTAATCATCTCGCATAGAGCCAACATGCAACATAATGACCATCTTCAATTTCTATTAACCTAGGTTTTCTTCTTCTACATTCATCCATAGTATAGGAGCATCTTGGGTGGAATCTGCATCCTGGTGGAGGATAGATTAGGTTCGGCACCGTTCCGGGAATAGACTCTAATCTTTCAATCCTAATCAACGGGTTAGGAACAGCTTTTAGCAAACCCTTAGTGTATGGATGCAATGGGTTTTCGAATATTCTTTCTGTTGGCCCAAGTTCAACAATGTTTCCAGCATACATTACAGCTACTCTATCGCACATTTTAGCGACAACACCCATATTATGGGTTATTAGTATCACCGTTAATCCCTCCTTATCTCGAAGCTTCTTTAACAGATCCAGTATTTGGGCTTGAATGGTTACGTCGAGATTCGATGTTGGCTCATCAGCAATTACAACTCTGGGTTTATTGCTGAGCCCTATGCCTATTACGCTACGCTGTTTTAAACCCCCGCTTAGCTCGTGAGGATAAGATTTCACTCTTTTTTCGGGATCTGGTATAAGCACTGTTTTTAAGATATGTATGGCCTTATGTAACCCCTCCTTAAGGTTATGCACGGTTTTATGTTCAACCATGGTTTCAGCTACATGGTATCCTATGGTGAAAAGGGGATCAAGTGCCGAAGATGGGTCTTGGAAAATGTAGGCTATTTCCTTACCTCTAATTTTTCTAAGTTCTTCCTCGGGAAGTTTTAGTAAATCTATTTTGCCTTGTGGTGTATGGTATATTACCTCACCCTTCTCTATTTTTCCCGGATTAGGTACAAGCTTAGTTATTGCTCTTGAAGTAACGCTTTTTCCACAGCCTGTTTCACCTACTAAGCAGAAGATTTCCCCTTCACATATGGTAAAGCTTACACCATCTATGGCTTTCACTATTCCAGCGTACGTGTAAAAGTTTACGTATAAATTTCTTACTTCAAGTATTGGCTTACATGTTGTTTTCAACATAAAGATCACTTCCTACGTTTAATTTTGAACTCAATACTCCTCCTAACTTTAGGATCGAAAATGTCTCTTAGAGCATCACCGAGGAGGTTGAAACCTAACACTACAATGAGTATGAGGAAGCCTGGTAGTAAGCTTAGCCACCAATATCCACGGTAAAGCCATTTTGATCCATCATAAACTATTCTACCCCAGTCAGCTAATGGTGGTTGAACGCCTATGCCTAAATAGCTTAGTCCTGCCTCTAAAAGTATTAATGAGCCAACGTCAAGTGTTAATATAACGAGTAATGGTGCTAACATATTAGGTAAAATATGTTTCAACATTATTCCTATGGAGCTCATACCCATGGCTTTAGCTGCTTCAACATAAATGTTCTCCTTAATAGATAAAGCTGATGCTCTAACCACTCTAGTGTAGCCCGGCCACCATACAATAGCTATAGCTATAACTACGGCTAACAAGTTTGCAAGTCTTGGCGCATCTACTTCATCAACTGCGAAAAGTATTAGCAGAAACTTCTGTAGCCAAGGTATTGATTCAAGAAGTTCATTAATTCTTTCCGGTAATACTACAGCAAATCCTATAGCCAATATTAGTGATGGAAATGCTAGGAAAATGTCTGTTATTCTCATTATTACTTCGTCAACTTTACCTCCAAAATACCCAGCAACCAAACCCAAAAGAATACCTATAGGAACACCTATTAGCATAACGAAGAACGTTATTATAAGCGGTGTCCTAGCTCCATAGAGCATTAAGCTTAACATGTCTCTACCGTACTCATCAGTACCTAAAATGAAAACTTCGCCTCCAGGTCCGCTTCCTCCAGGAGGTATGAATCTATACTTAGGGTTTTTGTAAATCAACATTTCATTATATTTGTAAGGAGCAATTATTGGGCCAATAATTCCAACTACTATGAAAAGTGAAACTATGGTCAATCCTATTAATCCTAAAGGGCTTCGATTAAGTGTGTAGAACATGAGCTTCCATTCATCGAGTCGTGATTTGTTTCGTTTACTCCATTCAGGTATTATTTTGTCAATAATTTTCGCTAAAGAGTTTACCAGTAAGTCGCTTACTTTGTCAAGTAGTTTTTTCTCATATACTTCTTCTGTAGACACTTTTCTTTCACCTTTAGTTTGAAAATTTCAATATCGTATTCTGGGATCTATGATTGCATAAATTATATCAACTATTAAGTTAATTAACATGTATGTTGTTGCAAACAATAGTATACCTCCGATAAGTGCAGGGTAGTCAAAGTTCTTTATTGATTCAAGTAAGTATCTTCCAAGGCCGGGTATTGCGAAAACGGTTTCGGTTATTGGAGCGTTTCCTAGGAGAAACGCAAACTGCATACCGAGAATTGTTATTATCGGTATCGAAGCATTCTTTAACGCGTGCCATACTAGCTTAGCTTTCCTAAGACCTCGCGCCTTACAGTACTCAATGAAGTCAGCGTTCCAAGAATCTAAGAAGGAATTACGTGTTACTCTAGCAACAATACCTATACTTATAAATCCCAGAACAAATGCTGGTGTTGCTAACCTATTTATTATTTGCCAAGCTATTTTATGTTCACCGAGAAGTAATGCATCAAGAACCATAATACCTGTGATTTTCTGGCTTGGCTCAGGCATACCAGCTATGTTTATCACTCCTGCTCTTACATATAGAATATATATTAGTAAATATCCTAACCAGAAAACAGGTGTAGAAACGCCGATAAGCGCCATTACTCTAACAATGTTGTCTATAATTGTGTTTCTCTTCAACGCGGAAATAATACCTAATGGAATACCTATTAGTACAACATATGTGAAGCCTATTAGAGCTAACTGTAATGAAACAAAGAATCTACCGTAAGTGCTTCCCGTACCTCCCTTCTGCTTTGTTCCAAATATTAAATCATCTAATATTTTATTATGCGTGAAGGGGCTCCTTATATCGTTTTGAATAATTTTACTTATCAAGAAGAAATATTGAACATACCATGGATCGTCTAAGTGATACTCTTCCTTTATCCTCTGAATAGCTTCTGGACTAGCCTTTTCTCCTCCAGCCCATGCACGAGCTGGATCAGCTGGAATAACGTTTGCGATTAGGAAAACTACGAATGTCACACCTATAAGCGTGGGTATGAATGTTAACAGCCTTCTAATGAGAAACCTTTTAAGCTCAGCCATTCTGTAGCCTTCCTCACCAAACCTATAGAAATTAGGGGGATAAAAAAATGTTTTTATGGTTTAAATCCGTATAGTTGCTCCCATAATGTTGCGTTCCAGTAGTACGGGTTGTACTCTAGTACTAGGTAGCTCTTTTCAACATACTCCTTAATGTAGTATGGGCCTGTACCTATCGGGTACTTGTGTAGATATAGGTGTGTTGGTTCTTGACTTCCCTTACCTATGTACTTCGCCCATGCTGATGGGTTCTTACCCCATTCTGCTGCTTCCATAGCTTCTTCGTACTTTCCTTTTAGTTCATCAACATTGTCGAAAAGATATTTGGCCGGAATTATTGTTGTGAATGGTACTGCTAATATGTTTATGAATGCTGTGTATGGCTTATATAGTTTGAACATTACTACTCCTGCTGTTGGCCCATCGTATCCGAAGAATTCGAGAAGCTCCTTTAGCGATTTCACCTGCTTTACTTGTCCTCTATAATATGTTGTAATTGTTTTCTCCTTAAGTATTTGATCAAACTCTTCTTCTGTCAGTACTTTAGATGAGTTAACGTCTACGAACTCCGTTATCATCCACGATGGGTCTCCTTCTAGTCTACCTATTCTCCATATGGTGAAGAGAGCATCTAAAGCTGTTACATCATAAAGTTTATCATGCCATGGATCGTATGCTTTTACTCCTCCTCTTATTACGAAGTACCATTCTGTTCCTGATTCGTCATGAGCCCATGCGACAGCTAAATCAGGTGTAAGTTCTTTTGTTTCCTCTTTCCAATAGGTTACTAAAGTATCACCTATGTTGTGTAGAATCGTCCATCCAAATCTTTCGTAGTTAAATGCTGGGTCAAATGTTCTAACCCAGCCGTATAGTGGAGCTATAGCGTATGTTGATGGATCATTGACATAGTCCTTTATACCTGTAGATACTGTAGGGGCATCAGGACTTTCCCATAACAGATCGAATCTAACTGCAAGTGTTGGGTGAATGTATCTACCGTAAAGCCAGTCCCATTCTACAGGCGCTGTTACGTAGTGTCCAAGCCAAATACATGGCATTTCATAGTTTGTTGCTCTATATATTGCTTCATATATCGGTATACGTATGTCCATGTTGGATTCCCATCTAGCAGCTATTATTAAAGCATCTGTTGTCACGTTCCGGTAGAATGCTGGGTTTATGTTAACCCATGCTTTCGACTCCTCTATGGGTTTTGTCGCTTCTTCATCAACAACATACGATACCACTATGAATGGTTTACCGCTTACATTAACTTTCGCGCCACTTCCTTTTTCACCGACAACAACGTAGTAGTTTCTTGTGTCAAATACCTTAGCTGTTTTCACATACTTAGAAACTTCCTCTGGGCTTTGAACAATGTTGATATGTACTTCCTTAAACCTTGTTCCACCGTAGAATAGTGGTCCAGCGTAGTTGTCTGGATCAAGATAGTCTGGGAACCATGAGAGAGTCCATCCATCAAACTTTTCAGGCGTTGAAGTTAAGTCCCAGAGAACAGCCCATTCTACACCTTTCACTGATACTTTAAATCCTAGTTTATTCCAGCTTTCAGCAAGTAATGTACATACTTTTTCTCTTCTGGGATTTCCTGAGTTAAACCATAGTTCAATAGTGTATTTTGATGGATCTATTCCAGCTTTCTCTATTAATTTCTTAGCTATTTCCATTCTTTGCTCATAGGGTATTGCCGTATAATTTATTATCTTGTAGTCTGTATATCCTGGGAACATCATTGGTATTCCGCCATGGTTTATCTTTAAATATCCCTCATATACTGTTTCAACTATTAATTCGTAAGGTGTAGCATAAGCTAATGCTTGTCTCACATATACGTTATTGAACGGCTCCTTGTAGGTATTCAGTATGATGAAGAAAAGCTCCGGAACAACGACTTCCTTTCTAATAACAACTTCATGATCGTCCATTTTGTAGCCTAATACTTCAGCTAAATGCTCTGTAGGAATATCTGCTGTATCAACAGCACCCGTCATTAACAAGTTCATTCTAGCTAAGTAGTCCTCATTGATAATGTATATTACTCTCTTATGGAATTTCTTCTTCACTGCTGGAGTCGGCGACGGAGATGGAGATGGTGACGTTTCCGTTGGTGAAGGCGATGGAGAAGGACTCGGTGAGGGAGAAGGACTTGGCGATGGAGATGGTGATGGAGTCGGCGACGGAGACGGTGAAGGCGATGGAGAAGGACTTGTTGTTGGTGAAGGCTGAGGAGTTATCGCGAAATACACGCCAGCAATTATAGCAATTATCAGGATAATTGCTATAGCTATTGCGGTTGTTTTGGAAATAGCCTTTTCGAAAATCACTTTACAATTCACCCGAGATTATATATTTAGCATTGATGTAAGATTTATATTTTACTTTCGAACGGTATAAATGGGGATGATAAATCTAAAAGAATCTATATGTGGGGCGATTAAAGTTAATCACAATAGTCTTACTAATACCCTTTAGTTGTTGCAGATTTGTTAGGAGAAGATTTGCTAAAGAGTTATGTATTGATACATATTTTGCTAAGCATTTACGAAATAACCACAATATATTATTGCTACTTCATTCACGTAACAACATAGAACATCATAAAGCTGCGCTTAGAAGCTTACTTAGCGGTCGAAGATATAAGGAATTTAAGCTGAAACCGCTTACTGATTTTAAAAGCTTAATAGATGAACTCTCTAGGCTATTTATGGAGTTAAAAAGCGTTTCACTCAAGCGAACAAGAAGACTTTACTACTATATGAGGTTCTCTAGCCTTATAGGTACGATAGTAACACCTAGTTGGTTTAAAAACGATATGTTACAAGATGAAGAGAAATTCCATAGAGAATTAGGTGAAATAGCATTGCTTAACGTATTACTGAACTCAAATAGGATATGTAATAACAACATAGTTTATGTTCCTTTAGCTATTGAAGTTAATAGTGATTTGTCAGCTAATTTCATAGGTGAAACAAGTATTAGTATAGCCTACAGCAAAATATACTCTCAAGATGAGAATGTAAAGAAGACATTCAACAGTATTCTTCATAAAATTATTCCTTAAACAATAACCCGTTGTTAATATGAGGTACGTGTGTAAAATGGTTAAATGTAGTAGATGTGGTAAGAAAGCAACTATTATGCTTAAATATGCTAGGCTAAGTTTATGTAAAGAACATTTCATAGAATTTATTGAAAACAGATTCATTAAGCTATCCATGAGAAACAAGCTCTTCGAGAATGTAAGTAAAGTTCTTGTAGCTGTTTCCGGAGGAAAAGATAGTGTTACGCTACTTCATTTGATGAGTAAAGCTGCGGAATATTTTGGATTCGAAATACATGGTTTAACAATAGATTTAGGCATAGGACGTAACTATTCTAGAAAGAGTATTGAAGCTTCAGTAAAGAATTATGAAATGTTGAAAGTACCTTACACTATTTTTAGCCTTAAGAAACATTATGGTTTCACAATAGATGACATAGCGTTACATGGTAGAGAAGTTGGGATTAAGAAGCCTGTTTGTAGCGTTTGTGGAACAATTAAAAGGTACATTATGAACAAGGTAGCACTTGATGTTAATGCTGACATTATAGTTACTGGACACAATCTAGACGATATGGTTCAATATGTTCTATCGTCCGTGTATTCAGGTAGAATAGAAGATATTGTTAGATTAGGTCTTAAAATACCAACTAGAGATAAACTTATCGGAAGAGTTAAGCCACTAGCGTATTTTTCCGAAAAGGAAACATTAATGTATGTTTTACTTAGGAAGCTCCCGTTTAACTATGACATATGCCCACATTATAGGCCGAGAAAACTTCATGAGGAAATAAGGAAAATATCTAATGAGCTTGAAGAGGTAGTGCCCGGATCCAAAATAACACTTGTTAGATCGTTTCTAGAGAAAATACAGCCTGCATTAGAAGCTAAATATTTGTCTAGTGCAGGGGAACTTAGGATATGTAAGCTATGCGGTATGCCCTCAATAGGTGAAGTATGTTCGTTCTGCAAGATTAAATCGGCCATGAAAGATATTATTGGAAGGTGATGTGTGATGAAAGTTCGGGTTAATCTTATTCGTGAGAAGAAAGTCATTGAATTAGAGCTTAAAGATAAAGCTAAGGTAAGAGATTTAATACATAAATTAGGCTACACTGTAGAAGACGTTGTTGTTCTGAAAAACGGTGAACCTTTAGTTGAAGATGAATTCTTAGAGGAAGGTTCAGAATACGTAATTATGCCTGTTGCTTCTGGAGGCTGAATACATCCTATCCTCCCTGGCTTGGCGGTACGAAAGCTACAGCATCGCCATCACTTAGTTTATAATTTAGGTTATTTATTGATACACCATTTACTACAGTCATCAGTATTATCGATTTACTCCTGAATTTTCTTGTAAACTTCTCACTAACCTCTTCAGCTATCTTGTCTAGAAGATCATTTAATGTTGCACCTTCCTTAAGCTCTAGCTCAACAAATCCTTTATCTTCACCTACAATGTCTCTTGCTCTTCCAAAAAAACATTACCTTAACTTTCATCTTATATTCCCTTTCTCCTGTTTACGGTTTTAAATAGGTTCTGTAAAGATAACTGTTACTGTGGTTTTTCCGTTTTGACTATATCTAGCTGGTATGTTCCTTCGTTTAGAAGTCTTTTCCAGAATTTAGCTGTAGTTTCTTGGGCTATCCTGTTTACTTCTTCTTCAGATACTGTTTTTGACTTTTTATTTTCAACAACTACTCTACCATTAACTATTACTGTATCGACATCGTCACCATCAATAGTGTTGACTAAGTGTCCATAAACTGTTTCGGCATTAAGTGGTGTAGGCATTAGTTCGGGCTTAATTATTATTACGTCTGCTTTCTTTCCTGGCTCTATAGAGCCAAGCTTATCTTCTAAACCGTATGCTTTTGCACCATTTATTGTAGCCATTTCTATTGCTTCAAGAGGCGATATTAGTCTAGGGTCTCTGAATGCTACTTTAGCCAGTAGATAGGCTCCTCTAATGTTCTCAAACGGATCGAAAATGTATCCATCATTACCTATGGTTACTGTTATACCCATTTTGAGCATTTTATGCACTGGTGGAGCACCTACAGCATTAAGCATGTTACTTAGGGGATTATGTGCTATTTTGGTTCCAGTTTTAGCTATAAGCTCTAATTCATCATCTATTACATGTACTGCATGAACCGCCACTACATCTGGTCCTAGTAGACCTACCTTGTAAAGTCTTTCAAAAGTCCTCATACCATACCTTTCGAGATTATGATATGGATCTATGAGACCCTCAGACGTATGTATTGTGATCGGTACTTTGTATTGGTTAGCGAGTTCCCTAGCCCATTTTAGAAACCAGTTCGTAACTGTAAATGAAGCATGTATGCTTATCATTCCGGTAACTAATGGGTCTTTTTCCTTCTTAACCTTCTCAATAAATCTAATATTTTCCTTTATTCCTCTCTCTCCTTCCTCTCTACTATGTCTTTCCGTAGCTTCGAAAGCTATGATCCCTCTAATACCTACTTTTTTCACAGCATCCTCTATTCTATCTAAAACACCTTCAATAGCATTGGGTCCTGAAAACGTGTCTGCAAACAATGTTACACCGGACTTCATCATTTCAAATGATGCTGCAAGAGCACTAGCATATGCGTCATCGTAATTCATGACTTCATCCATAGCCCACCATATTCTCTGAAGATTCTGCATGAAATCTGAAGGTGGCTCTATTTTAGTAAACCATGGAGAGCCTCGGAGAAGTATTCCGTAGAGATGAGTGTGACCGCAGATTATTCCAGGCATAACTATGGCCCCTTTAGCGTCAATTACTTTATCAGCTGTTTTCCCAGAAGCATCCTTACCTACTTCAGCTATTTTATCCTCAACTATTCCAACATACCCTCCCTCAATAACTCTACGTTTAGTATCCATAGTCACAATTAATCCGTTCTTGATTAAAATGTCAAAATCAAACATTTCAGAATCTCCTCAAGCTAACTAGTTATTCCTAATTCTTAAAGTCCTTCTTATAATCACCTCAAAAAATCTTTAGAAATACACTCTTACTCATTGTTAAAATAGGCGATTATATTCTGTCTAAGATGGGATGTTTGAGTTATGAGAACACATTAATATATTGCTACCGAAATATTTCTATGAGAATTGGCATGGTGGAGAGTGAATATTAATGAGGCAGCTAACTGCAGAGGAGAAAAGGAGATTCCTGGATGCACTTGAGAAGGATCGTGAATTCAGATACGCAGTTATGGGCTTGCTCGGATTTAGAGAGCTTCTTGAAAGATTTAGTAGGTTAGAGGAAAGACAGCAGAAGCTCGAGGAAAGACAACAAAAACTAGAAGAGCGTTTTGCTGAATTAGAGGAGAGACAACAAAAGCTTGAAGAAAGATTCGCTCAGCTAGAGGAAAGATTCGCTAAATTGGAAGAAAGGTTCGCTAGGCTTGAAGAAAGACAACAAAAACTAGAGAAAAGATTTGCTATGCTAGAGGAAAGATACATTAAGCTTGAAGAGAGATTAGCAAGAGTTGAAAAGGATCTTGCATATGTTAGGAAAACTGTTGAGCGTACTAGGAGAGATGTTGGAGCACTTACCGAAACACTCTATTCTAAAATGGTTCTCGACGATTTAAAAGAAATAGCGAAGAGCGAAGGAGAAAGAATAATTAGGCGTAAAAGAAACTTCATATTAGATAATGTCGAAGTAGATCTGTTCATTGAAACTGAAAGAAAGGCTTATGCTGTCGAAGTTAAAATACAGCCAAACCATCACGATGTTGATGAAATTCTTGAAAAAGCCTCTTACATAGGCTCTAAAATAGGTAAGCCATGTACACCTGTACTTGCCGGAACATGGATTGGCGATGAAGTTTTTAAATATGCATATTCAAAGAACGTAATGATACTTGAGTACTGATGTTCTTGGGAGATAAAAATGATGCGTGGACATGGTTGGAGGTGGGGTTGGCATCGTAGAGGGCCTGGAAGGCCTCCTAAGCCGAGAATAATAGGTTTTATGCTGTCAAAAATAACGTTCATACCTTACGACGAAAATGGTGTTCCAATACGAAACACTCCTCCAATAGAAATAACTCCTGACGAATTAGAGGCTATGAGGCTAGTGTATTTTGAAGGTTTAACGCAAGAGGACGCAGCTAAAAGAATGGGTGTTTCAAGGGGGACGCTTTGGAGAGCTTTAAGTAGTGGTAGGAGAAAACTTGTTCAGGCGCTTATTGAGCGTAGACCCATAGTAATAGTTAAATAGCTTAAGAGCCCATATAATGATCAGCGTGCCGTGAGGTACATCATTTAGCCATCATATGTTGAGAGGAGGTTTCATCATCTCATAACTTCTCTCCTCAAGCCAAACCTTAAACTTTACGTTACGGTCTAATATCGGCTATTGTTTCTGAAGAAATGTATTTGGAGATTTGTTCTACAAGAAATCTTGTTGGCTCTATGAAGAGTATTTCCCTAGCTTCACCA
>Ga0180301_10003542_pt1 | contig 12191 bp, 10 predicted proteins | sample GuaBasSediGuay16_FD_121797 | JGI IMG/M metagenome (GOLD analysis project Ga0180301, IMG submission 121797) | Subseafloor sediment microbial communities from Guaymas Basin, Gulf of California, Mexico - Guay16, Core 4569-2, 12-15 cm | ecosystem: Environmental > Aquatic > Marine > Hydrothermal...
CTATTATAGAAGAATAATTATCCTGTGCAATTTCATATAGAGGTAAGATTCAAATGAAATATACCATCAACAAAGATGAAGACGCGCTGATCATAGTAGACGTTCAGAGAGACTTCTGTAAAGGAGGGGCCCTTCCAGTTCCTGAAGGAGAAAAGATTTTACCAGCGCTGAACAGATATATAGAAAAATTCTCAAGGGCTGAAGCACTTATAGTTGCCACCAGAGACTGGCATCCTCCAAATCATGTTTCATTCAGGAATTATGGAGGAGTATGGCCTCCTCATTGTATTCAGGGAACTCCCGGAGCAGATTTTCATCCGGATCTTAAACTTCCAAAAGAGACCAAAATCGTATCAAAAGCATCATCATCTGATAAAGAAGCATATTCAGGATTTGACGGAACAGATTTAGAAAGAGAATTAAAGAACGCCGGGATCCGAAGGGTCTTTGTTGGAGGACTCGCAACTGATTACTGTGTAAAAAGCACAGTGCTGGATGCTTTGAGTCTCGGCTTCGAAACCGTGCTTCTTTTCGATGCAATCAAAGGGGTCGATGTTAATCCCGGTGATAGTGAAAGGGCAATAAGAGAGATGCTTGGTAAGGGAGCAAAGAAAGCGTTCTTGAGCGATTTTGAGGATTGCTAATGCGTTGTGAAGGAGCTTGGGAGTCAACCTCGCGCCTATACTCGTGAAACGTGAAATTCGGCTTGAAGATCTAAGAGGAAAATCACTTGCTGTAGATGCAAACAATGTTTTACATCAATTCTTAGCTCTAATTCGAACGGGTACTACTTCTCCGCTGATGGGACCAGACGGAACCGTGACATCGCATCTTGTCGGTCTTCTATATAGAACAACTCATCTAATCTCAAAATACCATCTAAACCTAGTTTTCGTCTTCGATGGGAAGCCTCCCCGCCTTAAAACAAGGGAGATCGAGAAGAGACGTAAACTTAGAGAGAAAGCGATATTAGAGTGGCGGGAAGCTCTGAAGAAAGGCAATTATGCGAGGGCCTTCTCTAAGGCCGTAAGGACTGGGGTTCTGACCTCTGAAATGATCCAAGACGCTAAAACGCTTCTTAAACTATTAGGAATACCTTGGGTTCAAGCTCCAGCCGAAGCTGAAGCTCAGGCAGCATACATGGCGAGAAGAGGAGATGTATGGGCATCAAGCAGCCGTGATTATGACTCTCTTCTTTTTGGAGCTCCTCGGCTTGTGAGATACTTAACGATTTCAGGTAGAGAGTTTCTCCCAAGTAAGATGATTTCCCGTCCTTTAAAGCCTGAGATTATAGTTCTTGAAGTTTTTCTCTCGAAGATCGGTGTTGCTTATGAACAGCTCATCGATATAGCCATACTGGTAGGGACAGATTTTAATGATGGAATAAGAGGAATCGGACCTAAGACAGCTCTGAGACTTATAAAAAAGTATGGAAAAATAGAAAATTTACCGAAGGAAATCAAAGAAAAAGTCTCTCCTCGCTATGAAGATATTAGAAAAATCTTTCTGGAATCTGAAGTCACTGACAAGTATTCCGTTAAATATGGATCACCCATCGAAGACAAACTCTACGATTTCTTGTGCGAAAAGAAGGGATTCTCTAAACCGCGTGTTGAAAGAGCAATCCAGAGACTAAAGTTGGCTCAAGGACATATACAACAACCTAACCTAGAAATGTGGATGCAAAATAATGTTTGACCCGTCGCTGGAATGGATGAATAGTTAATTTGTCATCGCAGATGTGCTTCTGGCATGTTTAGGCGAATTTTTACTTCTGAAACTTCGATTTTAAGAGTCTCTGTCAATGTTTTTCGACTATCTTCTTAGCTTTCAGCAAGATCGGCGACCGCTCTAGCTTCAGCGTATCTTCGCCCTATCCTTGTTATCCTTACTTTCAAATGATCCCCTGGCCTCGTGTTCGGAATGAAGGTTACTAATCCCTTGATTCTCGCTATGCCTTCTCCTCTTCTGCTCAGCTCTTGGATGTCAACGTCATATTCTTCTCCAACTTCGACCGGTTTCGGTAGAGGTTGCCTACGGCTTCGTCCGTATCTCCCTCTTCTACTTCCTCTTTCACGCTCCATTCTTTTCACCTCTCTCCCTAATTTGAGACATGAGAAGCAGGTTTACTTCTATGCTTAAAGTACGGTTAGCTTGCCATATCTTCCTACGTTAAGCTGAATCTCGCCGCGGAAGCTCTTGATGTAACCATTCTCGATCTTCACAGTATCATTAGCGTTTACTTGATCAATCTGTTCATTCCATAAAACAAGCTTTATTGTTCCGGTTCCATCGGTTATGGTAGCTTCAGCTACTTTAAATGTCTGCCCGGTATATCTCGATTGGACTTCCCTGGGTTCAGATACTTCCAGTACTTTGGCTTCTACATCTACTCTTCTCATGCCTTGTCTCAAATCACCAATCTTCAATTCTTCTCCTCCTTTTATCCGTTTACTCCGCGACGGCTACGCAGATTTATCCGAGAAAATCCATGAGACTTAATCCTGTATACGCTCAGAGAAATTTTTTCTCTAAAAATTAGATTAGAGTATTCCTTTGTGTATCCCTCGTCCTTAAGCTGCTTCTTAGCCATCTAACCGTTCGTCCTCTGTCGCGGAATCTAACATCCTTCAGAAAAACCAACAACAGGTCATTTGCGTCCCGATCTGATGTGGTTTCTTTCTGGATGTTAGTGATTGATGGATGAAGCGAGGTTAAATATAAGGTTTATTATCCGGGGATCCTTTAAACATAGATTTAAAGAGTTTAGAAAGGAGTTTTCCATCTAGGATGAGAGCAGAAACCATTTGATGGGCCTCAGTATTAATTTATTAGTGCTTGACTAATTATGGAGGAGATGAGGTGAAATTATGCTTCGCCTTGGTCTTGTTACTTATAATCTCGCGAGGAGCTGGGACATTCCTATGATAATCAAAATGTGCTCTGAGACTGGATTCGAAGCTGTTGAGCTACGTACGACGCATGCTCATGGTGTTGAACCATCTCTAAATGAAGAACAAAGAAGAGCGGTAAAGAAGACCTTTAAGGGGTCTCCCGTTCGATTATTAAGTCTCGGAACAGTCTGCGAATATCATGCCATTGAGAAAGAAGAAGTAATTCGGAACATAAATATGACCAAAAAGTTTATTAAACTTGCATATGACGTGGGCGCCTTAGGTGTAAAGGTTAGACCTAACGGCCTCCAAGTGGAAAGAGGAATTCCCGTAGAGCATACTTTAAAGCAGATAGGCCGTTCGCTTCGGGAATGCGGAGAATATGCCGAGGATTATGGAGTAGAAGTATGGCTGGAAGTCCATGGCAAGGGGACAAGTGATCTCCGTTATATAAAAGAAATAATGGAGGTTGCGGATCATAGAAACGTCGGAGTCTGCTGGAACTCAAATAAAACAGATGTGATTGACGGCTCAATAAAAGAGACATTCGACTTGGTGAAGAAATGGGTTCGGTCGGTTCATATCCGTGAGCTTTACGATAAGACATATCCTTGGCGTGAACTCTTTAGCCTCCTGAAAGCCTCGGGATATGATCGGTATTGCTTAGCGGAGATTCCTGAAAGCAGAGAGCCTGAAAGGCTTATGAGATACTATCATGCTCTTTTCAAGGAGCTGACAAAATAACGGTATCATTGTTCCGAGAATTTTTAAGAAGATGAAGTCTAAACTAATCTATGGTTTGGTGGAAAGTTATGGAAAAGATCGGCGTGCTTGTGGTCTCCTACGGCTCTAGGGGAGTTGCAATTCTTGATTCGCTACTCAGAAGCCAGGAATACCGCGTAGACGCCTATGTTGCGGATAGGCAAAGAAACCCGTTTAATGCTAGATTATCGAAGGAACACATTGTCATTCCATCTCTTGATCCAAGTGAGATTTGTAAGTTCGCCGCGAAACATAAGGACAAAATAGACTTCGCCATAGTAGGTCCAGAAAAGCCGATAATAGCCGGATTAAGGGATCTTTTAGAAAAAGAGACGGAGATTCCAGCGATCTGTCCAACTAAAGAGTATGCGATTGAGAAGAGCAAGGTAGCTCAGAGAACACTCTTTCAAGAAGTAGTTCCAGAGGTTAACCCAAGATTCAAAGTTTTCGATCCTAAAGATTATGAAAGTCTAACCGATGTGAAAAAGAATCTTTTCAAATGGCTTGATGAGCTTGATAACAAAGTGGCTGTTAAACCTGATGCGCCGGCGGCTGGCAAGGGCGTAGGAGTCTGGGGTGACCATTTTAACACGCGTGAAGAATTATACGAGCACTTCATGGCCAACTTCAAGGAAGGCCCCGTCATAGTGGAAGAAAAAATAGAAGGCGAGGAGTCCAGTTTTCAAGTTTTCTGCGACGGAAAACATTTAGTTCCTCTTCCCGAGACTCGTGATTACAAGCGGGCCTTTAATGGTGACAGGGGCCCAAACACGGGCGGCATGGGATCATATATGGACGTGAAGTTCTATCTGCCCTTCATAGATAAGGCCGACTGGGAAAAAGAAAAGGATATTGTTGAAAGAATATTCAATAGGCTGAAGGGAAACGGTTCTAATCCTGAGCTTCGAGGCGTGCCTTTCTATGTCGCATTCATTCACACGGCTAAGGGACCCATGATCCTTGAAAATAATAGTAGACCTGGAGATCCTGAGATAATGAATATACTTCCAGTCTTGAAGGATGACTTCGTTGAGTTATGCCTCCGGATGATTGAAGGTTCCTTAACGCGGGTCAAGGTGGAGAAAAAGGCGACTGTTGTTACTTATAAGGTTCCACCCGGCTACGGCGAATATGAACAATTTTTCCCGGAGAGAGTTAAGCGAGACGAGATTGGAACGCCGATTATCCTCGAGAAGGCTGAGAGGCTCTCCTCAAAATACGGAGACAGAATAAGGATATACCCCGGATCCATGGAGCTCAGGGAGGATGGAAGGACCTACGCGCTTAGATCAAGAACAGTCTGCACTGTTGGAATAGGCGATGATATTCAAAGCGCCCGTAAAATATCCCTTGAGGGCCTAGAAGCAATTGAAGGTGGAGCATTATGGTATAGAACAGACATAGCGTCAGAGGAGCATATATCCCGAAGTATAAAGCACATGGAACAGCTGAGGAAAAATAGATGAAACAGAAAGACGCCGTGTTCATCACGGATTGCGAGGGCCCCATATCAAAAAATGATAACGCGTTTGAGTTAGCCAGCTGCTTCATACCAGATGGGGAGCGCTTCTTCACGCTTATCAGCCGATACGATGATGTACAGGCAGATATAATCAAGAGACCCGGATACAAGGCCGGCGACACTCTTAAGCTTATCCTTCCATTTCTAAGAGCTTATGGGGCTACAAATGAGAAGATGAAAGCCTACTCCTCTGAGAATATACTCTTGGTTCCCGGAGCAGATGAAACATTAAGATTTGTCCTGAAGATTATGCCTTCCTTCATTGTAAGCACAAGCTATGAACATTACATAGCCGCTCTTTGCGATGTGGTTGGCTTCCCCAAAGAAAACGCGTACAGCACCAAAGTGGATATGGATAAATACTATCTCTGCGAGTACGAAGTTAAACGGCTAAAAGAGCTCAGGAAGGAAATCATAGGAATGCCTATGCTGGAAATACCTGAAAATGCAGCAACGTTAGAGGATCTTCCTACCGAGGCTCAACGGGTCGTGAAGAGGCTTGACGAGATATTCTGGGACGAAATCTCACGGATGGAAGCTGGGAGGATGCTTCGAGAAGTTAATCCGATAGGCGGTTTCGAAAAGGCTAATGCGGTTAAAGAGATAGTTGAGAAGATGGAATCAGACCTATCAAACGTCATATACTTCGGCGACAGCATCACAGATGTTGATCCATTCCGGCTTATCCGAGAAGGCGGAGGGTTAACAGTCTCTTTTAACGGAAATCGCTATGCGATAAGAGAAGCTGAGATTGCAGTCATGTCTCACAGCACCATTGTTATTTCTATCCTAACGGATCTTTTCAGGAAAATCGGCAAAGAAGATACGCTGCGCCTCGTGGAGGAATGGTCAGCATCATTACTTGAAGGAATATGCGAATCTTCATTACTTCAACAGCTGAAGATGATCCCGGCGGATAGATCCCCAAAAGTAGAAAGAATCACCCCTGAAAACATGAATCGTCTAATCCGTGAAAGTAGTGATTTCCGGAAAACCGTAAGGGGAGAAGCTGTAGGGAAACTCGGATAAAAAATCTAACATAACTGGTCAGTAATGTGAAATTGTATTATTCTCTATGAGCTTTCTTAGACGAATTAAATCGCCAACTAGCAAATTGAAAGAAAATACTTTGTCATCTACCACCTATAACAGGTGGTAAAAGAACTACTACGTCTCCCTCTTGTAATGGAGTTTGCAGGTTCTTCAAGGTGTAAATATTACGGCCGTTCAAAAGTATGGTGAGTTCCGGCTCATCCTTCTCATAGCGTGCCAGCGCATCTTCCTCTAGGCTAACGGATTTTTCTCTAAGTTTGGCAAACAAGTCCTTCACTTTGGCGTTAGGCGCCAATTCAACTTCTAATTCGCTGTCTATGAATTTTATCAAGCGGCCGAAAGCTCTGACTTTCACCTCAACTAACCTCGCAGCGCGAATCTAATGTTGGGAATAGACGCGATTAAAGATTTTATGAGTAAAAAATAGAGGGTTACTTTCTTATTTTTTCTAGAGCTCTATCGACATCTTCAAGTCCAAGCTTCCTAAGAACCTCGGACTTAGGGATTCCGTTCTCATCCCATCCTATGGCTTCATAGTATTGCTTCTTCATCTCCTCGAAGATTTTTCTGTCAGTTGTTTTGCCTTTGTAGGGTCCTGAGGGTAGAGGCTCATAGAAGCGCGGCGGGTTGTCGTCATGAATCTTTGGGTCCCAAACTATGTCGGGTCCTCCGAGAAGAAGAGCTGCCCTTTGAATATGAATTATTCTGTGCCCTAAGACTCGGTTCCATTCTTCTTGAGTGGTGTTCCATCCGGTGACAGCTCTATAGTAGCCCCATATAAGTTCCATGTCAGCAACTATGCTGCATACAACTGCTGAATCCATAAAGACGATATTCATATCGCTATAGGCATCGAAAACCCCCGAAGTATGATCTCCGCATTGAGGTGAACATGCATATCCAATTGGTCTGTAGTCTAATCCGCTTCTTGTGCCGTGAGCACCTATCTCAACACCTTTGACGTGAACCGCATATTTAGTCACGTCGATTCCTTTCATCTCAGAGATTTTTAATGCCGCCCTGTAAGTCCCCTCAGCTAATATGTCTCCTACGCCTTCGCGTCTGACGATTTTCCGCGCGAGCTTCTCAAAGGCCTCAACATCGCCCCATTTCAACTCAAATCCTAAATCCTCTTCAGTAAGTATGCCTCTCTGGTAAAGCTCGGCAGTAAAGGCAAGAGTATTACCGCCATTAATGCCTGAGAAGCCCAGATAATCCATAAGAGCTGACAAGTATATGCATTCACCAGGATCAAAGATTCCTAGGTTTGGCCCTAAATAAGCTTACATCTCGTAGTCTGGGTCATCTGTGAATGTCCCTTTATAAGGCCCGGTCTTAATGGCGGAGAGCTTCATGCAGCTTCCAGCACAATTAAAGTCACTCCAGTATCTCTTCACCCAGTATCTGCAGTCGAATTTCTGAACTCCAAATTTCCTTTCATCATGCCATTCCTCTTGCCAGTTCCGTACAGGCTCAGAGCTGCTATATGCACCTACAAAGTAGCCGCCATATCCTGTTCCCCACATTCCCGGAAATGTTCTGTCTCTTCGACAGTATCGTCTGTCAATTTCACGCCAAAGTATCTTAACAGTTTCAGGGCTTGCGACATCTGGAAGAGGCTTTCGTCCCTTGGCAACTATGGCTTTCAAGTTTTTGGAACCCATTACCGCTCCATAGCCGCCGTATCCAGCTGCATGGCTGATCTTCTGTAGTACGGCGGCTGTTCTTACTCTGTTTTCACCTGCCGGTCCACAATATATCATGGCAGGTTGCTTTGATTTGCCTGCTTTGAGCCTTCCTTTCTCAAGAAGGTCCCTAACTTCCTTGGTGAGAATTCTTATAGTGTCTATTGCCTCCTTGCCCCAAACGTGCGCGGCATCTCTGATCTCTGCGTGGTCATCAGTGATGAGAATATAGACTGGTTTCTCAGCTTCTCCGGAAACGATGACTCCATCGTAACCGGCGCATTTAAGCTTAACTGGGAATTCGCCGCTTAATGTTGATCCTATTATTCCATTGCATTGAGGTGACTTACCGGATATGCAGATGCGTGCTCCCGGATAGATCGCTGTTAGCGGACCTGTTAACGCCAAAAAGAGGTTTTCAGGCCCTAAAGGGTCGATGGATTCCCACTTCTCTCCAAGTCTATCCCACAGTATCTTAGCTGCTAAGCCTCTGCCGCCAACAAAGTTTTTCAATACTTCATCATTAAACGTGATATCCTTAATCTCCTCTGAGGAAAGATCCACTTCAAGAAATTTTCCAGCATATCCGCGCGGCATTTAAATCAGCTCCTCTGCTTTCTCCCCAAAAAGATTTATGGCAACGTCCTTAGTGAATTCCTCAGGTGTCTGAGCGAAAAGCCTTCGATTTACATCGTTCTTAGCTTCCTCCCTTCTTTGTCTTATTAGTATAAGCGCATCGAATTTGGCTTCTTGGCATATCTTAACGCATTCCGGATCTCCACCGCAGAGGTCGCAGATAACTGCTTTGTTATCACTTGGATGGAGAAATGGAATGTTACCTGGGCAAGCTTTTATGCATTGTCCGCAACCTGTACATTTCTCCTTATCAACTAAAACCGCCGTGGTATCTTCATCTACTGATAAAGCTTTAACAGGGCATGCTGGGATACATGGATAATCATTGCATTGAGCGCAGAGATGAGGAATCTCTACGCCGGGGAAAAGCATGAAGATTCTGATCCGTGAAGCTTCCGGCCAGATTTTTCCTTCGTGATGCAGTGAGCAGACAATCTCGCATCTTTGACATCCGCTGCATTTAAGGAAATCTCTTGCAATCCAAATAACTTAATTTTTGCTCATTGTAAATTCATATTTTTATGTCTAATTTAATAATTAAAAGTATTGAAACAATTTTGCAAATGAACCATACCTGATTATCCTAGTCAAATATGCGATGCAATATTTCTAGGATGTAGCATATCATGATTGTTAAAGGCTGCCGATGATTCTTCCCTTTTCCTTGGTCCAATCCATGAGTATTGTGTGAACAAAATCTATCGTTCTCTCAACTGTGCTCTCTGGCAGTCCAGGAACAGCCGGCTCAGAGACTAATTTTACACGATAAGAATCCTCATGGGGACTTTTTGTTAAAATAAGCTTATTCTTAGTTCTTCGCCTTTTCCCGTAAACGGCAAAAATATATTCAAACTTTATTGTCTTCATAAGTTCTCCTCTTACATTTTCTATTTCAGGAGTTTCTTCAATATTTTCAACTTTTTCCATAAAACCGGATGTTAGATCATTCAATCGATCTAGACAATAACTTATGAAGAACAGAATTTCATTGGCTGAAACTTTAACTGGCATGCTTAGTTCTCTAGCATGATACATTCTGAAGATTTCTTCCTTACGAGCTTGAGCTTCTTTCTGAGAACGCTTAATTTTTCTTATCTTTGAGGGGGTATATGTACTGACAGCTAATATGGCTGGCCTGATGGAGGAAAGGATTGATACTGCCATGGCTAATGCAAATCCGATAGCGCTCCACCACCATTCAAGTTTCTCTCTGACCATGAGATCTTGGCCGAGAAGGATCATTATTCTATAGAATCCTAACCCAAATATGTACCCTAAGCTGCCGCCGACCATGCCAAGTACAACTGCTTCAGCTACAAAAATTAGCCCTATATGTGTCGGGTTAAGCCCAAGCATAGAGAGGGTTCTTATCTCTTTTCTTCTCTCATAGATACTATTCAACATAACTGACCCGACATTAAGCCCCACCATTATTAATGGTGTTAAAAGTTCGAGTGTGCCTTTCATTTCGATGTATGGACCAATGTGATAATAGATAATTCGTCTCTCAATAGAGATGAATACATCGTAATTGAAGATAAATATTAAAGTCCTAGCTATCGAATCTATATTGCTTTTATCTTTAGGTTGAAAAGCAATTTCTGAAAGCACAAAAATCTTAGAGGTCCGATATGGATTTTGCATATCTACTATTCTTTGAAGATTCTCTGCCCCCTTCAGACTTGTTATGAGGACTTCTGTACTGTTACACGTCCTCACAGTTCCATCTTCAAGTAATCGAATAGGCCCGAATGGTGTTCCATCCAGATCCAGAAGATTTACGTATTTTTCGTCGTCAATCAAGCCTACGACAGTGAAAGTTGTTGAGACATGGGCGCCGAGTACCTCTAGAGTCACATTATCTCCAATCCCCACTCTGAGAGCATTTGCCACACTTCGGCTTATTAAAACTTCATTATTTCCAGATCCGCTTAGGTAGCCGCCTTCCACAGTATCTTTTAGGTTCGTATAAACCGTCTCATTTGTAGGTTCTATGCCAAGAATACCATAGATAAGCCAATTTCTTCCTTCCCTAGGATTTACAAGCCGGATGATGGGGCTGGAACTCGGCAAATTTTTTAGTCTTGGTGCAGCTTTTTCTATCCCTATAAGTTTTGAGAGCGTTCCTAACATTTTAGAGAGAGATTCCGATGTACCTGCTCCTAACGGTGAAAAAAGAAGCGAAAATCTGTTCGTCATCCGTTTCACTAGCACTCCATCCGAAGGGGCATTTCCGCCTATTTCTTCGGATACTATTCCGAAAGCTGTTCCAAAGGATGTGAGAGAAGTAAATGCAAGCACTAAGATGATTATTGATAAAATCGTAAAGAAGCCTCGTATCTTTCTTCGTTTTATCTGCCGTTTGCCCATAGAAAAGATGATTGTAACCGCGCTTCTCCATGAAACTTCTCCTTCTATTGATCTTTCCTTCCAGACATGTGGAATCCCAAAGACTAATAATGTAACTCCCACAAATGAGATTGTTGCGGATCCTAAGAAGAGCATAGCGTTTTCCTCTATTGTTATGTGAGCGCCTGGGTAAAAGAAGTATAGGAGGATTAAATAGGCTAGGAATATAGCTATGTTAGAAAGAATCTTCCTTTTTTCTTTCTCAAATAGGAAAAAAGCTAATGTTGTGCTGAATGTGGCCATCACAGCGGAAAGGTAGATAGCATTTGCCATGCTTATTAGCCGTTTATTCTCTAATGTGGCCGAGATGAAATTTAACGTTCCAAGCGCCTTACGTAGCCTTGTCCATATCTCTAAATAATCCTTAACATTCTGAGCATTCAATAAAAGCATTTCAATCTGATTTATATCTCTAGATGTGCTTGTCAGTAAACGTCTTTCCTCAAATACAATAAATCCCTCATCCCGAGCTCTATCAATCTGATTTGAAATCTCTACAGTCTTAAATCTCAGAAGTTTAAGGCCCCAATCTAAGCTATGCCATGATAAGGAGGAGGAATAGATGTTTCCCTGTGAAAGCCGGAAAGGTGAAGATCCGTTGCGTATGAAAAAAGTTTCACTTCCAATCAGATTTCCTGCTTCACCGCTAAAGAACAAAACTTTAGTTTCAAGAATCACGGGTGTATCTGCTGGTATGATTACTAGGTTTTCTTTTAGATTTAGCCACCAAGCGTCAGAGGAACCTCCGTATTCATCCACAAATGGAACGTTAATTTCTTCCTTAGGTATTACCCTAATTATGAAGCGGAGCGCCTCTGGATTAGATGAGAGAACAATGAAAGGAGCGCCTGTTAACTCAATTAATGCGCCTGAAATCAGCGAAAATGAGACATTCTTTTTCTCTCGATATCCCACATTTACATTTTTAACTATCGCAGGAACATAATCAACTTTCACGGGGGTTGTCGTAAAATCTCCCTTATATGCAATCACATAGTATGAATGTCCATCTTTTATATAGGAATCTGATGCATTGTATTCGCCATTCCCGTCTGTAAAGTATATGCCAGCTCCTGGTTTCGGCTGAGATAGAAGATTCAAATCCCATATTAAAATTGTTGCATTAGATATCGGGAGTCCTGTGTTTGCATCGACAACTCTGCCGTAAATAGTTGCTGAGCTTTGAGGGGAAGCTAAATCATATGTAATGATCGGCCGTAACAGGAGGAG
>Ga0180301_10003543_pt1 | contig 12190 bp, 10 predicted proteins | sample GuaBasSediGuay16_FD_121797 | JGI IMG/M metagenome (GOLD analysis project Ga0180301, IMG submission 121797) | Subseafloor sediment microbial communities from Guaymas Basin, Gulf of California, Mexico - Guay16, Core 4569-2, 12-15 cm | ecosystem: Environmental > Aquatic > Marine > Hydrothermal...
AATCCGGAGATTTTATTCCGCTGGTAATAAAATTATTAATTATAGATTTGAGGCTCATAATTATTAATAAATAAGCTTGATAAGGAAAAGAGTAAAAAGTTTAATAATGGGATTTTAATACATGTCAAACAGGAAGCTGCTGAATAGATTCCAAAATTTAAAACATATACTATATTAATTATTTTGAAGTGTCTCAAAAGTAATTAAAGAGGTGTTATAGTGCCTTTCTCATCCATCATTGCGCTAATATACTTAATCCCTTCCTTAAAAATAGGCAAATCGGACTCGACTTTCACAATGCAAAAACTCTTGCCAAAGGCATCAATACCATGAGTGATGGTAAAGTCAAGAAAATGGCCAACAGGAATAAGTACATTAAGTGCATTTTTTACATCAGTTATATCTTGGTCTGTAGGTGAATCATTATGAGATATCAGTATTGTTTGTCCAGCTGCCGGGAAAAAGGTTTCATTCTCTAAAAAATACATTATCTCTCCATCAAGAATAGTTTTTAGCATAAGAGTAGCTTCAGATCCATATGCCCTCTGTCGCCATGTGTTTAAGAGTGGTACTGCCGTGGCGCCTAATATGCCCAAAATGGCAACCACAACCATCAATTCAACAAGTGTAAAACCAGCACGCCTTTTCATTTCATTTAGGCTCCGCCGCTCGATGGTTGAGTATACTCAATACCCTTTGGTGTTAGAACCACATTCATCTCCCCTGCCTTGGGACTTGCCACAGACAAGCGGTAACCTATCCTGGGATCCCTCTGATAGGATAATTTCTCTAAATAAAAAAGTTGATCCTTCCTTAATGATAGATATTTGGGAACAAGATTCGATAGTTTTTCAGGGTATTTATTTCCTTCATAATGCGCATAACGCTTGATAGCTCCATCAACCATAAAGAGAAGCACCCTCCCTTTTTTTGCAAAATCAATCTTTCTTGGAGGTGCAGGCTGACCACCAAAGATAATCACTCCCCACATCACCAGTATCAACACAGAGGAAATAATCACAAAATACTGAAAAGGCCCCCATTGTTTCTTTTTAACTGCCTTCTTCTCTCTGACCTCAGCCCGCTTATCTTGTATGGAGGTCCCAACTTCGGAGATAGAGTGTAGCATGGCACACTGAAAACAATAATATTTGCCATCTTCTCCTTCTTCAGCGCATTCCTCACAGAGAGGGGCATTACAACTTGCACAAAAGTATTTTGCCTCCCTTTTAGGATGATATTTACACTTCATGCAAATTCCTCTTCTAATAACAGTGTATATATTTTTCAGCTATTATTTTAAGGCTAAGGTAGAAAAAGGTAAAGGAATAGTCAAGAAATAAATTTCCTTAGGGGTTGTCAAAGGATTTTAAGTTTTAGGCTTTAAGCTATTTCCGCAATAAGGACAGGCAACCCAACCTGGCTGTACTATCCGATTACAAGAACTACAGGTAGGGATTAGAGGTTTTTTGCAATAAGGGCAGTCTTTAAAATCTAAACTGACAGTTTTACCGCAATGAGGACAAATGGTTGTCAATTCCTCTTTCTCGTGTACGGCTTTCAGCACCTCTTCTATGGTTGTAATTCCCTTTTCTATCTTTCTCATTCCACTCATCCCGAGAGTGGTCATCCCCATTGCCATGGCTGCATCCCTCAAAGTATCGGCCGTTGCAGAGGACTGAATGAGTTCTCTTATTTTCGGGCCAACAATCATTATTTCTTCAATGGCCGTTCTTCCTATGAAACCCGTATTGTTGCAATTAGGGCACCCTGCCCCCCTATAGAATTTAAAGGGGAGATCATTTTGATCCATGTTGAGCCTGGCTAGGGAATCCTGACTGGGCACATACTCCTCCTTACAATCCGGGCATATGGTTCTTACCAGACGCTGTGCTACAATCCCAACTAAAGAAGAGGCAATAAGGTATGGTGGAATACCTATATCTAACAGGCGCGTAACCGCCGCAGGGGCATCGTTTGTATGCAGGGTTGAGAGAACCAGATGTCCAGTCATAGAGGCCTGAACAGCTATCTCAGCCGTCTCTTCATCTCTTATCTCACCTATCATAATTACATTGGGATCTTGTCGCAAAATCGAGCGCAGAACAAAGGGAAATGAAAGTCCAACCTTCTCGTTTATCTGTACCTGGTTGACACCAGACAACTCATATTCTACGGGATCCTCAACAGAAATGATATTGACCTCTTCCGACTTTATCTCCCGCATACATGCATACAGGGTTGAGGTTTTTCCACTTCCTGTAGGGCCTGTAATCAAAACCATACCCTGAGGTCGGTGTATAAAATTGGTTAGTATTGTCAGATTCTTCTGGCTTAATCCAAGTTGATCCAGTGAGAGAAAGGCTTCCTCTTTGTTCAAAATTCTTATAACTGCCTTTTCACCATAATACGTAGGAAGTGTGGATACCCTCAGGTCTACGGATACATTCCTTGCCTTTACTTTTATCCTCCCATCTTGGGGGAGTCTCCTTTCTGCTATATTTAAACCCGCCAATACCTTTATACGTGAAATAATAATAGGTTGAGTCCATTTCGGAAGCTTGATAGAATCCTTTAGCACGCCATCAATACGATTTCTCACTCTTACATGATTTTCCTGCGCCTCAATATGAACATCACTTGATCCACTTTTAATGGCATTCCTGATTATAAGATCGACCATTTTTATAAACGGTGAATCCTTAAAAGATTCAAAATCTTCTTCTTCCTCGATCTTCTTTTCTTCATCTGGAAAAAACTCCATAAGACCAGCATCTTCAACAAATTCATCAGCAACATCCTTAATTGTTCTTTCAGGGTGGTAGTGGCGTTGAAGCTTATCCATTATCTGGCTTCGCGTAGCAATAGCAGGCTGGATATTATAACCAGTTATAAACTGGAGATCTTTCATTATATGCAGATCAAGAGGATCAGCCATCGCAACATGAAGTATATTATTTTTCAAAGAGAGAGGAATGCATACAAATTTCTGGCACACCTCCTCAGGTATACTGTCAATCACATCATCTTTTATGGAATAGTCTACGAGATCAATGAAGGGAATCTTAAGTTGCATAGCCAGAGAAAAGGCCATCTCCTCTTCTGAAATGATCTTCATGTCAATTAAGGCCTCGCCTAACCTTTTCCCGGTATTCTTCTGAGCCTGTAAGGCGTCCTTTAGTTTATCAATAGTCAAAAGACCTGATTCTATTAATAATTCTCCTAATTTACGCTTGGAGACAAAATTATCATTCTGTGTTTTTTTCTTCCCTTGAATTGATGCAGCATCCATAATGGCTCGTAGCCTTGTTACATGTTACACGTTAAAGAAAATTTTTTATTTTATATATCATTATTTACACATTATTTCAACTCAATAAGAACGGATGTAATATTAAAATATTAAAACCAGGCTTTTCTTTGACATATAGGTATTAATTTGATATAGATTTCCATTAATTTTAAGTTGCGTAACTTATTCTGAAAAAATATATTACATATTACATGCATTGCATATAACCATTAGATCACACGCTATCAACAAAAAAATTTAAGGCAACGAAAATATACATTTAGCTTCTCTTCGCAATATATTATGTGGGGACACCCCGCAGGTTGACGGAACTGTCGAGGCTGCAAGGTAGTTCACGTTCATTACCTCATACAATTACCTAATCGTATAATTTTATATGAACAAAAAAGATTTAAGAACAAATCTATTTATAGGACTACTTGTCATAGCTATTTGTATGTACCTGTCTTTTATGAGCTTCTCCCCTTTTGAGTCCCTTGAAAAGCAAATCTACGAGATCGAAATGCGGCTCGATACACCACGTAACCCTGGTGAAAGCAAAGTAGCCCTAGTAAATATCGATGATAAAAGCATTAGTAAGCTTGGGCAGTGGCCCTGGCCACGGCATATCATAGCTGAGATGATCAAAATCTTAAAAAGTAATGGGGCAAAGTTTATTGGCTTAGATATGATCTTTAGCGAAAAGGAGCAAAACCCAGGCATCAAAGAAATAGAGAAGCTTTACAGTAAAATCCTGAAACGAGAAAATACTTACCCTGCCGGAGAGAAAGATACATGGATACTTGCTGAGCTAAAGGAGATTGAAAAACGACTCGATAATGATAAAGTATTATCCGAAACAGTGAAAAACAGTGGAAATATAATCCTTCCGGTTATTGGCGAATTTGGAAAATATCAAACCGAGTTAGTAATTCCACCTGAATCATTTCTCAATCTCAGCACATTTAAAAAAGATAACATTAATATTAAAGACCACACATCTGTTAGAGAATTAACCACCCCTTTTAATGAGCTATTAAAAAGCAGTCATGGACTGGGACACGTAAATCTCTCCCCTAATAAAATAATGATGGGCCAGGTTCATATACCCTTTATTGATTATCGAGGACATATAATTCCCTCCATGCCCCTTCGTCTTGTGCTTGACTACATAAATAAGCATCCTGAGCAGGTAATAATTAAAGACTCCGGAATCAAAATCGGAAAAGAAATTATTCCAACCAGCAATGGTGAAATGTTTATTAAATTTAAAGGTGGAAGGCGATCATTTCCATACTATTCATTTATCGATATCTTAAATGTTAAAAAGGTCCCGGCCGTATTTGATGGCAAAATTGTCCTCATTGGTTTTACAGCCAAAGGAAGCCCTGCAGTGAGCACGCCAGTAGACCCATCTATGCCACGCATAGAGTTTATGGCCAATGTAATCGAGGATCTTTTAAATGGACGTTTTCTTAAGCGCTCAAATATGATGCTTTATCTGGAGATCCTTATCTTAATGTTGGTTGGCTTAGCATCCTCATTATTACAATCCCGTTTCAGTTATTTAAACAGAACGGGAATTACAGCCGGACTTATTTTTCTTGTATTTTTAACCAGCGCCACCTTCTTTATTGCATTTGATATATGGTTCAAAAGCATCTATATCCTTCTCTCTCTGGTAACGATCTATGTTGTTATTATGGGAAAAGACTTTCTATTCATTCGCGCGACAGGTTTCTCAAAAGAGGCGATAGAAACGAACCGGATGCTTGGTATTAGTCTCCAGAGCCAGGGATTGCTTGATCTGGCATTTGAAAAATTCAGGAAATGTCCTCTCGATGATGAACTAAGGGATATTATTTACAATCTCGGGCTTGATTATGAACGAAAGAGAATGATTAATAAGGCTATTTCTATATATGAATATATTAACAAGAAAGAAAAAGGATTTAAGGATCTAAATGAACGCATACCAAAATTAAAAAAGGTGCTCAGTTCTCTGCCATTAGGCGCCTATCAAGGAAGTAATCAAGAAAAAATAATTGTTTCAGATGACCTGGAAATTAAGCCCACGGTTGGAAGATATGAAATACTCATGGAGTTGGGTCGGGGCGCAATGGGTACCGTGTATAAAGCGAGAGATCCTAAAATCAATCGCCTCTTGGCAATTAAGACAATCCGTTTCTCTGATGAATTTGACGAGGATCAGCTAAAAGAAATAAAAGAGCGTTTCTTTACAGAGGCTGAGTTGGCAGGAAACCTCTCGCACCCTGGAATTGTTGCCATACACGACGTAGGAGAAGACTATGACCTTACGTATATGGCCATGGAATTCTTAGACGGAGATAATCTCGAAAAATATTGCAAGAAAGGATCGCTCCTTCCAATGAGAAAAATACTCGATATCATAGCTGAAACAGCCGATGCGTTAGAATATGCGCACAACAATAGTGTAATTCACAGAGACATAAAACCGGCAAATATTATGCTATTAAAAATTGGTAGGGTAAAGGTAACTGATTTTGGAATAGCAAAGTCAATGTCTTCCTCAAAAACCAGAAGCGGGATAATACTTGGCACACCTAACTATATGTCACCAGAACAGATTATGGGTCGTCAGATAGATGCACGCTCCGATATATTCTCGCTGGGTGTGGTATTCTTTCAGCTCCTCACAGGAGAATTGCCATTCATTGGTGCGAACATGAACAGTCTTTTTTACAAAATCACTCAGGAAAAACATCCCTCACCCCACACGCTAAATCCAAAAATTATTAAGCCATGTGAGCAAATACTCGATAAAGCCTTAGCCAAAAACCCGGATCATAGGTTTCAGAAGGCGAGTAATTTTGCTAAATATTTAAGAGTGTTAGCGAATAAAATTGACACACTGAGGGCAAAAAAATAAAGATAACAAGTAGAAGGTGAAAATCATTAAGGAGAAACATTGAAAATTTCAGCTGCGGGACTTTCTGATGTAGGTCTTAAGAGGGAAACTAACGAGGATTTCCTTGCAATGGATAACTCTACTAATCTATACATAGTGGCTGATGGTATGGGGGGTCATCTGGCTGGAGAGGTTGCAAGTAAGGTTGCCGTGAAGATAGTCCAGAAAAATGTTAATAATTGGATAAATAAAAACAGTCCGCTAACTGAAATATTTGACTTTCCGGATATGACCTTGAGCCAAAGAGGCAATTATCTATCAAGTAGTATAAAATTAGCGAACAGAGTGATTTATGAGATGTCTCAAGAATATACAGAATACAAAGGTATGGGAACAACAATTGTAATTCTGGCAGTAATGCCCTCTACCATAATTGCAGCTAATGTAGGCGATAGCAGGATATATCTTATAAGAGGAGATTCAATGGAGCCCCTTTCTAAGGAACACAGTATGGTAGCCGAACAGTTAGAGATGGGCCTGATATCCAAGGAAGAGGCAGAAACTTCACCTTTAAGACACATACTCACAAGAAATTTAGGTTCTTCAGAAACTGTTGATGCAGATGTGTTCGAAATTGAACATATAGATAATGACCGTTTTTTACTCTGCACTGATGGGCTCACAGATCTTGTATCAGACAATGAAATACTAAACATTATCAAAAATGGAAATGACCCTGAACATATCTGTCAGCAACTCATTTCTGAGGCCAACAAGAGAGGCGGTAATGATAATATCACTGTTTCTTTAATATCTGTAAATAAAGAATCTGATGAAAAGCGAGGAATAATAAAAAAATTTCACACCTTTTTAAAGAATAAAAAATGAGAGTGTCTGCTTTTTCTTATTAACCACAAAAAGGGGCATATATTATGGCACGCGTGATATTAGTATTTAATAAAAAAGTGATAAAGGAGTATCCTTTTTCCAAAGATAGCATGACTATCGGGCGGGATGAAGCAAATGAAATTGTTATTGATAATCTGGCAGTATCCAGTCACCATGCCAGAATAGATAAAACTGGAGGTATCTATATCCTTACTGACCTACAAAGCACAAACGGAACATTTGCGAATGATAAAAAAATTACTTCTTATAAACTACAACATAAGGATAAAATAACTATTGGCAAACATCTCCTTTTCTTTGCTATGTCAAAGCAAGAGCAAGCCAAAGCGAAAGAGGCAGAGCTTGATAAGACCATGATCCTTGATACCGCTCAACAAAAGGAGCTGTTAGAGAAACAGGCCGAAAAAAAGGCCAAGGATGTATCCGCTCAACAAGGAAAAATGGGTGTCATAAGCTTCATTGATGGCTCTGGTGGGGGCGAAATTCCACTGACGAAAAAGTTAACCAAGATAGGAAAAGCTGAAACATCTGAAATAAGGCTCGGCGGTTTGTTCATGCCTCCTACAGCAGCTACTATTAGCCGCAGACCGAATGGATATGCTATTACACCAATCACTAAGAAAACCAAAGTAAAAGTAAATAATGAAGTGATAAAAGAAAGCCATTACCTGAAGGATTTTGATACAATTGAAATAGGATCATACAAGTGCCAATTCTATCACCAGGAGAGTCAAAATGAAAAATAAGCCCGGTGATAAAAATAGATTAAAATTAAATACATTTTTTTTGCTCATTGTTATCTTTTTACTTTTCTCCTCTTATTCAGAAGCCTCTAAAAGACGATCCGTTAAAGTGAAAGCAGATGAATCAATAAGCTTCCTTTGCTTTAAAATATACGGCAGATTCAATCCTGAGATGACAAAACAATTTGTCAAAATTAATCCCCATATTAAAGATTGGGATAATCTTGCTGAAGGAGAAGAAATAAATCTTTTCTCAAAAAAAGAAATGAATAGCATTGTTCCCGAGCAAAAAAGAGAGACGGTGGTGATAACCTTTTTAAAGCCTCCAGTAATAATTAAGAAAGACACCAAAGGCCCTCATAAAAAAGCCTTATTAAATATGATTCTTGATTGTAAAGACCGTATAGAAGTAAAACGCGGTGGCAGGGTAGAATTAATGATGAGTCATGGAAGAGTTATCAGATTAGATGAGGGCTCCACACTAAGAATTAGCGCCTTAAAAAGGGCTGAGCAGAAAAAATCAGTTGTGGGGAAATTTAAACTTTTTCTTGGAAGGCTCTGGGGAAAGGTCTTACAAGTGAGATCACGCCGGAAAAAAGAAATGTATGTATCCACCCCAACCCTGGTTGCTGGTGTCAGGGGGACAGCATATGACCTAAAATTAAAGCGTGACCAGTCTACCATCATCAAGGTCTTTGAGGGAGAGGTTGAGATATATAATCCTTTGCAAAAAATGCCTGAATCCGGGATTATTACTGATTTTAAGAAACCGCATAGAGTACAAGGTCCCCACAGAATTACTGAAAAAGAATGGAATGAGATCCTTCTCAGGCAATACCAACAGGTAATTGTTACGAAAGAGGGTATCAGCGCACCAATTAGTTTTGACCATGAAGCTGAAAGAAGAACTGAATGGATAAAGTGGAATGAAGAAAGGGATCTAAGACTAAGTGGAAAAGAAATCCTCTAAAATTACTGTTACTTCCCTGTCATATCTAAAGATTTAAGTCTTTCATCTTTTATTTCCTTTAATCGTGTCGCTATCTGGTGTTTTGAAAAGGTTCTGCCGCAATGTGTGCACTGGTAGATTTCTTCTGTGATTTCATCATGTATGAGATTATCTGAAAAATTTACCCTTCGAAACTGGGTAGAAAAAGTATAGATTTTAATAAAATTTTTATTTTTGCAGTTATCACATAAAAAATAATCCTTGATAGTATCCATTAGCGCCCCCAAAAAAGCATTGCTCTTGTGCGATCAGACAGATTCTCTTATCCAATTTAGTCTATCTTGTCAAATGTTTTCGTATCGCCCTGATAATATCTGGGGCATGAGGTTCTCCTGGCATTGGCGTAAAAAATAATCATCTGTCATTCCAGAGATAAAATCCCGGACAATCATAGCAAGAGGCGTAGCATCTCGATACTGAGAGGACATTCCATCTAAAAATTCTTTAAAAATAACTGAATTATCATTACCTGCTTTTAGATCATTATAATATTTATTAAAAAGCATCTCAAACATCAATTTTAACTTGTCGGTTTGATTTTTCGCCCTGGGATTGGTGTATATAAACTCCTGGTTGAAATCTTTAAGCCTTTTTAATGCCTGTGCAACATCAGGGCTAAATGAAAGAGAGGGTTTTCCCAGGCTTTCTGCAATCAAATCCTCAACCAGGGTATATACAATAGTTCCGTTTGTTTCTCCCAATATGCGGCGGCAATCCCGCGGCATTTCATTTCTTTTTATCAAACCCAGTCTGATTGCATCCTCTATATCTCTACCAATATAGCTAATGGTGTCTGCCATCCGAACAACACACCCCTCCATAGTCATAGGCCAGATAGGTGTATTTGGATCCCCTATTACCTTTTTTATATCTTGTTCCAATCGAGCAAAATCTTTATCTTTATCAGGATATAAGGCGGGATTATGCACCTCCCCGTTATGACAAAGGATGCCATCCAAAACCTGAAGAGATAGGTTCCAACCAACTCCTTTTTTTTCTATTGCCTCTAAAAAACGCACACTTTGTACATTGTGTAAAAAATTACTGAGTCCATATTTCTGAGACAAATCTGAGAGAAACCTTTCACCATCGTGGCCAAACGGTGTATGACCTATATCGTGGCCAAGGGCAATAGCCTCAATAAGATCCTCATTAAGTCGTAAAAGGCGGCCTATAGTTCTGCCAATCTTGGAGACTAATTGCACATGAAGAACACGGTGTGTGATGTGATCATTTTTTATAAGGTAGAAAACCTGGGTCTTGTCAATGTATCTGGAATAGGCTAAAGAATGGAGAATCCTATCTGCATCAATAGAAAAGTTCTCCCGATGACTGTCAAAAATCTCTGGCTCGTCTCTTCGTCTGACAGCCTGAGTGCTCAAGGTAGCATAAGGCGAAAGCCTATCCTTTTCTAAAAGACGGAGTTTTTGTTTAAGATCTTTTAATATTTTGGCCTTATTCATTAAATGTCCTCTTATTCTAAAAAGGGAAACTCAAATGAAAGATAAGCAAACTGTAACTCAGGTCGTCATGTTCACCTCTGAACTTTGCTGAGTAGTGACGAAAATTTTAATAAAAGTTACTATCACAGATCAATGTATATTTTATACTTGAGACTGGAAACTTGATTTATGATGGTTTAATCTTATATTTAATTATCTGGCCAAATCTGGGATCTATATATCATATTATTAAGGGACTGAATATAAGGTATGAGTTTTATATGTCACTTTCAAGTTTCAAGTTTCCAGTTTCAGGTATCAACAAACTAAACCTACATCCCACTGAAAAAAAGGCTTTGTCAGCTATCCTTGGATATCGAATGATCAACAGAGGGGATAGCGTCATTGTAGCTGTATCTGGAGGAGCAGATTCTGTTTGCCTTTTGAAAATCCTTTATGAACTCAGGAAGCGCTTGAATATCAGTCTAACTGTTGCCCATTTTGATCATGGATTAAGACCCAAAGAAGATGAAAAGGAAACAGAATTTGTTGCTAATTTAGCGAAAAGACTAAATCTTGCTTTGGTCTGCGATAAGGCCACTAAACTAACAAAGGCGCATGGGAGCTCTATTGAGGAAAAAGCAAGAGAGATGAGATATCAGTTTTTTCAAAAAGCAATAGATGAGAATCATGCCCAGAAGCTCGCCCTTGGCCATAATATGAATGATCAGGCAGAAACAGTTCTTATGCATTTTCTAAGGGGGACCGGGCTAACCGGTTTATCTGGAATACCTCCAATTCGGCAAAATTGTTTTATAAGACCTCTCATAGATATAACGAGAGATGAAATCCATACCTATTTAAAACAAAATGACGAGTCTTTTATAATAGATAGTTCAAACCGTGAAACAAGTTATCTAAGAAACAAGATACGCTTAGAGTTACTACCAATACTTCTTGACTATCAACCAAAGCTTGTCGAACACCTGGGTGAACTTGCATTTCTATCCAGACAGGAAACCCAATTTATAGATGAAGAGGCAAAGAAAGCATTGAAGAAAATAATTTCTAATTCCTCAAAGCATTCCTTAGAACTTTCTCTTGCCACCTTTAATAACCTTTCATGTTCTATTCAGTATCGTATTATCAGGCAGGCAATAGAAAAAATAAAGGGAAACCTCAGAAAGATTGATATCAGGCATATCAAGTCTATTATAAATCTCGTCAATAGTGATAAACCTCAGGCCAAGGCAAATCTTCCTGAAAATATTATAGTAAAGAAGATATATAACATGCTTAGATTTTCTTTAGGGGATATGATTAAAACTGATAATTTCTCCTACTCTATAAATAATCTGGGGAGATTTCAAATTCATGAGATCAATAAAACAATCTCCTTCACGGAGATATCTAAAGATGATTTCATGTTGTCCGCTCATTCGCCTGAAGAGGCATTCCTTGACCTTGATAAACTCAAATGGCCTCTGAGAGCAAGAAACTTCAGAACAGGAGACAAATTTATACCCCTTGGTATTAATGGGTTTAAAAAAGTGAAAGATATCTTTATTGATAATAAAGTTCCATCAGAAGAGAGGAAAAAAATTCCTATTCTTGTAAGCCATGATGATATAGTATGGGTTTATGGCATAAGGATTGATGATAGATACAAGATCAAACAGGAAACAAAAAGGATTTTAAGGTGTAAAGTTGAATAAAGTGTGCTATAATATCCTGTTTAGAATAATTAATTATATTATTTATCTATCTCAAAAGTAAATCACAAAGGAGAACACATTTGAACACATTTTCTAAAAATCTTACTCTCTGGCTGGTTATCAGCCTTATGATGATCCTGCTATTTCAAATTTTTAAAAAAGAAACTAAGCAGACTGGCCAGTTAAGCTA
>Ga0180301_10003545_pt1 | contig 12188 bp, 18 predicted proteins | sample GuaBasSediGuay16_FD_121797 | JGI IMG/M metagenome (GOLD analysis project Ga0180301, IMG submission 121797) | Subseafloor sediment microbial communities from Guaymas Basin, Gulf of California, Mexico - Guay16, Core 4569-2, 12-15 cm | ecosystem: Environmental > Aquatic > Marine > Hydrothermal...
CATCGTTGCCGCAAGTCAGTCCCCCCCCCTGCCGCCTGCGGCGGCTTCCCCCCCGCGGAGCAGGGGGGAGAGTGCCTGAGGTTGCCACAACACTTGACCTCGGTCGACGAGTGATCACCCACATGATCCAGCGAGGAGCCTTAAATAAGGACGGTCAGGGGAACCGCGTAATTAATAGGAGAGTGAAATGAAAAGCACGGGGTGGACCCTCCTGATAATCTGCCTTTTGCTCGCCCCGCCGCATTTCGCCGGGGCGGGCAATTACGGGGATGAACTTAAGAAATTGGGCGAAGAGAACGCAAAGGGTTACATCGGACCTTTCGCGACGGCTTTCGGCACCGGTGTGAATACCGGGCTCTATCACACCGCGAAGGTCCACGGGTGGCTCGGTTTCGATATCGGAGTCAAGATATCGGCGGTAAAGGTGCCGGACGAGGCGAAGCGTTATCAGTTTTACGTCGGCGATGAACTGCGATTGAATGTGGACGATCTGAGTTTGCCCAATGACTTGACCGAGATAACGCTCGATCCGAGCAATATCTATCCGGACCGAGAGGTCCCGACCGTCTTCGGGGAAAGTTCGAGCCGGACGATCGCCCCGACGGGTGCCGAGGAGGAGGTCGTCCGGGCGCTGAGGACTGCGGGTTTGTCGGAGGATCAGATACAGGACCTTCGGGACAGCGGCGACCTTAACACGATAGTCGCCCGCATATCGCCGTTGCATTCTCCGGTCGGTTTCGATTTGGGAACCGTCCCGGTCGTTATGCCGCAGGTATCTTTGGGTCTGCCGATGAAGACCGAGGTGTTGGCGAGGTTTCTCCCTGAAACCGTGATATCCAAGGAGATCGGGGGGCTGTCGATGTTCGGTTTCGGGGTCAAGCACAGCATATCGCAATACATCCCGCTCAGCGGTTTTTTAGTCGATATCTCGGGGCAGGCGGTCTATCAGAAACTCAGCCTGGGGGATTTCGTCGAATCGACCCACATCGCCTTCGACGTGCACGCGTCGAGGAAGATCGGAGTCGGGTTCAGTTTAACCCCGTTTATCGGCATCGGCTACGAGATGTCGAACATCAAGGTGGATTACCGGATCGAGGTCGATGACCCGGCGGATCCGATGTTCGACCGAAACGGGGAGCGGGTTTCGTTCGAGTTGGACGGCGACAACGCGGTGCGGTTGACGGGCGGTGTGCGGATCGGATTGCCGCTGGTGACGATCAACGCGGATTATTCGTGGGGAGAATATGACGCGGCGTCGTTGGGTGTCGGACTGACGCTGCGATGAGGAATCAGCCACGGACGGTCAAAACCCGGATTCTGTGTTGTAGAAACATACTGCTTGCAGTCCGGCGGACGCCCTCGTCCGCCGGAAGAACACCAAACGGGTTTCGTGCCGTCACACGAGGGGTGTGAAGGCACGAGTTAAAACAGAATCCGGGAAAAAATGTTTTGAATTGAGAAACACGAGATTTTTATCGAAATCACTTGACAAGGGAATTTTAACATTTTATATTTAGTGTTTGCCTGAGGCGTTGCGGCGGACGTAGGACGCCGCAATGTATCGGGCGGCTCTTTGACAGATGCGTGCGGTTGGGTATGAAGTCGATGCCCAACGAAGTCAATTCAGATAGGAATATCTTACAACGGAGAGTTTGATCCTGGCTCAGGACGAACGCTAGCGGCGCGCTTAACACATGCAAGTCGAACGCCAACGGTTGACCACGACCGGCTTCGGTCGGGCGTGTTCGGCCCAGTAGCGTGGCGAACGGGTGAGTAACGCGTAGGTAACCTGCCCTCAAGTGGGGGATAAGTTCGGGAAACCGAGTCCAATACCGCATACGTCCCGTCGTTGCAGGACGACGGGGGAAAGCCTTCGGGCGCTTGAGGATGGGCCTGCGTCCTATTAGCTTGTTGGTGAGGTAACGGCTCACCAAGGCGACGATAGGTAGCTGGTCTGAGAGGACGGCCAGCCACACTGGGACTGAGATACGGCCCAGACTCCTACGGGAGGCAGCAGTGAGGAATATTGCGCAATGGGCGAAAGCCTGACGCAGCGACGCCGCGTGAGCGACGAAGCCCTTCGGGGTGTAAAGCTCTTTTCTGGGGGAAGAATGTCCGCTACGGTGGAAGAGACGGTACCTCAGGAATAAGCGCCGGCTAACTCCGTGCCAGCAGCCGCGGTAATACGGAGGGCGCGAGCGTTGTTCGGATTTACTGGGCGTAAAGGGCGTGTAGGCGGAACGGTCAGTCGGGTGTGAAATCTGTAGGCTTAACCTGCAAATTGCCCTCGATACTTCCGTTCTTGAGTGCAGGAGGGGGTAGTGGAATTCCCGGTGTAGCGGTGGAATGCGCAGATATCGGGAAGAACACCGGTGGCGAAGGCGGCTACCTGGCCTGACACTGACGCTGAGGCGCGAAAGCGTGGGGAGCAAACAGGATTAGATACCCTGGTAGTCCACGCCGTAAACGATGGGCACTAGATGTCGGGGGAATCGACCCCTCCGGTGTCGTAGCTAACGCGTTAAGTGCCCCGCCTGGGGAGTACGATCGCAAGGTTGAAACTCAAAGGAATTGACGGGGCCCCGCACAAGCGGTGGAGCATGTGGTTTAATTCGATGCAACGCGAAGAACCTTACCTGGCCTGGAAGTCCGACTGCTAATCCCGAGAAACCGGGACTCCTTCGAGGGTGTCGGAGAGGTGTTGCATGGCTGTCGTCAGCTCGTGTCGTGAGATGTTGGGTTAAGTCCCGCAACGAGCGCAACCCTTACCGTTAGTTGCCATCAGGTTTCGAGTTGTCGGAATGCTGGGAACTCTAACGGGACTGCCTTGGTTAACAAGGAGGAAGGTGGGGATGACGTCAAGTCCTCATGGCCCTTACGGCCAGGGCTACACACGTGCTACAATGGACGGTACAAAGGGCAGCGATACCGCGAGGTGGAGCCAATCCCAAAAAGCCGTCCTCAGTTCGGATTGCAGTCTGCAACTCGACTGCATGAAGTCGGAATCGCTAGTAATCGCTGATCAGCAGGCAGCGGTGAATACGTTCCCGGGGCTTGTACACACCGCCCGTCAAACCATGGAAGCCGGTAGCACCCGAAGTCGTCCGGCCAACCCGCAAGGGAGGCAGACGCCGAAGGTGAGATCGGTGACTGGGGTTAAGTCGTAACAAGGTAGCCGTACCGGAAGGTGCGGCTGGATCACCTCCTTTCTGGAGACAGGGTCGCGCGGACCCCTGAAGAAGGGATCATTCGCGCACCTTAGGTCGATCATCGACGGAATATCCTCCGCACGCAATCTGTCAATCTTGGGCCTGTAGCTCAGGTGGTTAGAGCGCACGCCTGATAAGCGTGAGGTCACAAGTTCAAGTCTTGTCAGGCCCACTTGCCGGGCGGACGTGTGACCGGGGCTCTGGCCGCGTGAGCGCCCGACGGTCAACCGGACGACCGGTTCGACTCGAGGGGAATTAGCTCAGTTGGGAGAGCGCCGGCTTTGCAAGCCGGAGGTCACCGGTTCAAGCCCGGTATTCTCCACGACGAGGAGCGGGTGACTGCTGAATACCGCTTTACACGCTACTTTGAAAACGAGGTTATGAGAAAGCGACCCTACTTGAAGCGCGAATGGTGCATTGCGGTCGTGGAGAAACCTTTCAGAGATGAACGTCAAGGGAACAACCGAAGGCGTTTCTGGGGATGGATTGATGAACTCGGGGCTTACCTGAGGGTCGTCACGCTCGAAGACGGGCGGACCATCCACAACGCCTTTCCGGACAGGAGTTTCAAGATATGAAGTTAAGTTACTACCCGGAAACGGACACGCTCTACATAGACCTGGCGGAGTCGGTCAGCACCGAGAGTCGGGAGGTTTCTGATGGCGTGGTGCTTGATTACGATGCCGCCGGCAATCTCGTGGGCATTGACATAGACAACGCCAGCCGGAAGTTGAAGTTGGACGAGTTGGAGATCAGCCGGATGCCGCTGGTGAGCCAGAAGGTGGTGGCGTAACGCCGGCTCTGCAAGCCGGAGGTCACCGGTTCGAACCCGATATTCTCCACGACTCTTGTTGCAGAATGGCTCAATCATTTATTACCACAAGCCGGGTAACAGGAATCTCATCAGAATTGACTATCACGGTTCACGGGAAGTCCCGACCGGCACCTTGAACTCAATCCTGAAAGCCGCTGGTTTGAAGGAAGGGAAATGATAGACCTGAAACACTCACTGGTGATAGAAGCGACTGAAGACCCGAACTTCTTCAGTTTCTACTCCCCCGACTTGGAGGGTTTCAGCGGCGTGGGACATTCGATTGAAGACTGCCTCTACAAGGCAAAATGGGGGATGGAAGAGCATCTGGCGACAATGAAGGAGTTGGGACTGAATCCCCCGCCCTTGGACAAGGGCGCCACGGTGACCATCAGGAACGCGGAACGGGGGAAGGTGGTGGCGTAATGGAGAGCGCCGGCTTGGCAAGCCGGAGGTCGGCGGTTCGGGGCCGGTATTCTCCACGAACAATAGCATCTATCCAAGGGAAGCCGAAGACTGAGAATACCAATGGAACGGATAGAAAACTACACCGCACGCTATGTGAAAACTGACGCAGGATACTTGGCGCAATTGATAGAATGGCCGGAAGTAGTTACCGAGGGCAAGGACTTGGATGATGCGCGGGAAAGTCTCCGTGATGCATTGAACGAGATGATGCTGGCGTATAGGGAGTTGAATAGAGAGTTGCCTAAGGGATCGGCGCTGTTTGAAACCCTGTCGGTAGTGGTCTCTTGAAGTGTCGGTCAGACGCACCGACCTTGTCAAGTATTTGAAGGCTAACGGGTATTATCTCCTGCGGGAAGGCGGTAAGCACAGTATCTATTACAACGGCGTTAAAACTGTTCCGGTGAAACGGCATCGCATCATCCACAGAATTACTGCCAATGAAATCTGTAAACAGGCCGGATTGAAACCGAAGTTCTGAACACAATCATCAGGAACAAAGTCCCTGCGAAGCGGTGGGAGAAGGGGAAGCAGACGGCATATTGCGTGGCGGTTGAAACCCGGGGGTGCGAAAGGTATCAGAAGGGAATTATGAGAAATAAGAAGATTACAATAGTAGATAATGACGAGAATACCTATCGTTACCGGGTGGTCATCCATCGTGATGAGGATGGCGTCTTTATTGCAGAGTGCCCCGCACTTCAGGGTTGCGTGACCGACGGAGCGACCTTCGAAGAGGCATTGGAGATGATTAAGGATGCGGTGAGGGTTTATGTTAGGTCACTGGTGGAATTGGGTGATCCGCTTCCCCGGGATGAGGATGTCTTTCAAGGAGTTGTTAGTGTCTCGCTGTGACGCCGCGGTGGTCAAACTTAACTTCGGATGATGTCGTCAGGAAACTGGTCTCAAGAGGTTTCAAGAAAACGAAGCAGAAAGGAAGCCACGCGTATTACTACCGTGAGGATGGTGCGTTCGCCTTCGTCCCGCTGCATAAGGGACGCAACTTGTCCAGAGCGGTCATCCGAAGTATTATGAGAACCTCGGGCTTGACGAAAAGGGATCTCGAGAACTGACCGCCGGGTTCCAGTGCGGTTGAAATCCGGCGGGGATGGAACCTCCAAACAGGCGGGATTCAAGGCGAAATTCTGACCACTAGCTTCGCCAGCCGGAGGTCGGCGGTTCGGGGCCGGTATTCGCCACGGAACAACAAGGAAAACCAATGTCAGAGATTGGTGAAGTCGTCGATGAGAAGTTGATTAGTGTGAAGGTAGGTGACAGAAGCTATACCTACCGGGCAGTTTTTGAAAAAGGCGAAGATGGGTGGATTGTGGTTGACTGTCCTGCTCTGGAAGGGTGCTTTACTCAAGGAAGAACAATGAAGGAAGCCGTTGAGATGATGAAGGACGCGCTGCAGTTGATGATTGAAGTGTATATTGAGGATGGTGATGAATTGCCGGAGGTTGAATATAGAGGAAAGAGACCTGCGAGAATTCGTATGCAAAACAGCAGGATAGGCTTCAAATATGCAAGTATATGAAACAACAAATCCCTGTATTGCGTCCGCGGAAAATAATGAGCGTATTGGTTTCGAATGGTTTTCGTAGAAGGAAAGCACGTAGTGGGCATGCGGTGTACAAACATCCTGATGGAAGAAAGGTTGAAGTGCCGATTCATGGCAGTCGTGATATCAGTAGGAGTCTTTTCAAAAAGATGTTGAGAGCCTCTATGAAAAAACTTGAGGAATTTCTGTAATAATGGCAATCAAACGCAATACATACAGATACAGACTGAAGGACGGCAACAAGATAGTTTACATCGGAACTACCAACGATCCTGAGCGCCGGGCGCGGGAGCATCTACAGGATCGTCACAAGTTCAAAACCTTCGAGGTGGTCGGTTCCAAGGTAAAAGAAGACACGGCGAAGAAGTGGGAAGATGAACAACTGAAGATTTACAGATTGAGTCATAGAGGTAAGAATCCAAAGTATAATAAGGGGGATAGTGGTTAGATACGGTTTAATAATCAATTTATCTGTATTAATTCTGGTCACACCTGTTATAGTGATCAAGTAAGCTAAGGGAACAAACCTAAGCATATGCCTAAAACCCCAACAGAAAATATCGCTGAAAGCGTCGTTTTTCTCAGGGACGGTCGCGGGCGACGGACTCATGCGGTTCTTCCATTGAAAGCCTACGAGGAATTGATGGAAGACTTGGAAGACTTGGCTGTTGTGGCGTCAAGGAGAGACGAGGGTTACATCAGTTTGGATGAACTTAAGCAGCGACTCTATGGCAAAGCCAAAGTTCCGGATTGAAGTCCGACCCTCGGTTGAAAAGGACTTACGTCAAATTGACACCAGGCACCATCGACAGATATTGGAGCGGATTGCGAAACTCGCAGATAACCCATTTCCAGGGGAATGCAGAAAGTTACAGGGTAGTGAGAATCATTACCGAATAAGGGCTAGCTCGTATCGCATAATATATGAATTTTCTTCAGAGCTGAAGACTGTTTACATACAGAGAATTAAGCATCGTAAATCGGTATACAGGAAAAACTGATCACTACGTCGGGTGAGGATAACCGACACAAGTATAACATCCCGCTCTTTGACACCCCGTCGGTCGACTTGCAGCTCGAGTCGATCGGGCCGCGTTCTGTGACAGCAGACCCGCCGCCGTTGTCAATTCAACGTTAGCGCCGGGTTGCGGGCGCGGTCGAAGTGAGAGCTTTTGATCATCTGCCGTGGTCGGAACAGTTTTTCACCCCCTTTCGGGGGTGAAGGACGGTTTTCGGTCAAGTTAGAAAGGGCAGTCGGTGGATGCCTGGGCACGCGGAGGCGATGAAGGACGTGGTAAGCTGCGATAAGCCGCGGATAGGTGCAAACAACCGTAGACCCGCGGATTTCCGAATGGGACAACCCGGCCGGGGTCATGCCCGGTCATCGTGCGGTGAATACATAGCCGCACGAGGCGAACCCGGGGAATTGAAACATCTTAGTACCCGGAGGAAAAGAAAGCAACCGCGATTCCCTTAGTAGCGGCGAGCGAACAGGGAACAGCCTAAACCTGCGTCATGCCAAGCCCGCCGGCGTTGTGGCGCAGGGGTCGTGGGAACCGGCGGGGAGCACGGCGGTGCTCCCAGGAAGTTACAAAGCCGTCCGTTAGCCGAAATGTCTTGGAAAAGCATGCCACAGGGGGTGAGAGCCCCGTAGGCGAAAACGGCGCGGTCTTCCGCTGGGTTTCCCAAGTACCGCGGGACACGAGAAATCCCGTGGGAATCCGGGTGGACCATCACCCAAGGCTAAATACTCCCGCGTGACCGATAGCGGACCAGTACCGTGAGGGAAAGGTGAAAAGTACTCCTGACGGAGAGTGAAATAGTACCTGAAACCGGCTGCCTACAATCAGTCGGAGCCTGAGGGCGCCTTTTAACTGGGCGCCGGATGGTGACGGCGTACCTTTTGTTTAATGGGCCAGCGAGTTACTCGTGCGTTGCGAGGTTAAGCGGTTTGAGCCGCGCAACCGTAGCGAAAGCGAGTCTTAATAGGGCGACTTAGTAACGTGCGGTAGACGCGAAACCGGGTGAGCTACCCATGGCCAGGTTGAAAGGGCGGTAAAACGTCCCGGAGGACCGAACCTGTTGAGGTTGAAAACTCATTGGATGAGCTGTGGGTAGGGGTGAAAGGCCAATCAAACCCGGCGATAGCTCGTACTCCCCGAAATGTTTTTCGGAACAGCCTCGTATGAACAGGACCGGAGGTAGAGCACTGGAAGGACTAGGGCTGTTACAACGGTACCGAACCCTACCAAACTCCGAATGCCGGATCCTCGCTGTACGGGAGTGAGACTGCGAGGGATAAGCTCCGTGGTCAAAAGGGGAACAGCCCAGACCACCGGTTAAGGCCCCCAAATACGGCTTGAGTGGCAAAGGAGGTGGGATCGCCCAGACAACCGGGAGGTTGGCTTAGAAGCAGCCATCCTTTAAAGAGTGCGTAACAGCTCACCGGTCAAGTAATCCTGCGCCGAAAATTCCTGGGACTAAAGCCGTTGCCGAAACCGTGGATTCGCGGTCGGTGCGGCGGACACTCGTGTTCGTCGGCGGGTCGCGGATGGTAGGGGAGCATTCCATGTCCCGCGAAGGTGTCCTGTGAGGGATGCTGGAGGAATTGGAAGAGAGTATGCTGGCGTGAGTAGCGATAAATCGGGTGAGAAACCCGATCACCGAAAATCTAAGGGTTCCTGAGTAAAGTTAATCTGCTCAGGGTTAGCCGACCCCTAAGCCGAGGCCGAAGGGCGTAGGCGATGGGAAACGGGTTGAATATTCCCGTGCCGGTGGAGGTTCGTTTGAGCGATGGGGTAACGCAGGAGTGAAAGGTCAGCCGCCGATTGGAAATGGCGGTCTAAGCGTGTAGGCTGGCGGGGCAGGCAAATCCGCTCCGCCTTAAGGCTGAGGCGCGAATGGGAGGCCTTAGGCCATAAACTGACCCTAATCATACTGCCGAGAAAAACCTCTAAGCGAGAAACTCCGCCGATCGTACCGTAAACCGACACAGGTAGATGGGGTGAGTATCCTAAGGTGCTCGAGAAAACCGTGGTTAAGGAACTCAGCAAATTGACCCCGTAACTTCGGAAGAAGGGGTGCCCCCCGAGGATAGTCCTTCGCGGGCGAAAGTAGGGGGGCCGCAGTGAAACGGCCCAGGCGACTGTTTACTAAAAACACAGGACTCTGCCAAGCCGCAAGGCGAAGTATAGGGTCTGACACCTGCCCGGTGCCGGAAGGTTAATGGGAAGGGTTATCCCGGGCTTGCCCGGGAGAAGCTCCGAACTGAAGCCCCGGTAAACGGCGGCCGTAACTATAACGGTCCTAAGGTAGCGAAATTCCTTGTCGGGTAAGTTCCGACCTGCACGAATGGTGTAACGATCTGGGCGCTGTCTCGACCACGGACTCGGCGAAATGGAAATCTCGGTGCAGATGCCGAGTACCCGCAGGAGGACGGAAAGACCCCGTGGACCTTTACTACAACTTGATATTGAATCTTAACCTTTCATGTGTAGGATAGGTGGGAGACGTTGAAGCCTCGGCGCCAGCCGGGGTGGAGTCAACCTTGAAATACCACCCTTGAACTGTTGGGGTTCTAACGCCGGGCCGTGAATCCGGCCCGCGGACAGTGTCTGGTGGGTAGTTTGACTGGGGCGGTCGCCTCCCAAAGCGTAACGGAGGCGCCCAAAGGTTCCCTCAGCACGGTCGGTAATCGTGCGTAGAGTGTAAAGGCACAAGGGAGCTTAACTGCGAGACCTACAAGTCAAGCAGGTGGGAAACCAGGGCTTAGTGATCCGGCGGTTGAGTATGGAATTGCCGTCGCTAATCGGATAAAAGGTACCCCGGGGATAACAGGCTTATCTCCCCCAAGCGTTCATAGCGACGGGGAGGTTTGGCACCTCGATGTCGGCTCATCGCATCCTGGGGCTGAAGAAGGTCCCAAGGGTTTGGCTGTTCGCCAATTAAAGCGGTACGTGAGCTGGGTTTAGAACGTCGTGAGACAGTTCGGTCCCTATCCTCTGCGGGCGGAGGAACCTTGAGGAGATCTGTCCCTAGTACGAGAGGACCGGGATGGACGAACCTCTGGTGTACCGGTTGTCGCGCCAGCGGCACCGCCGGGTAGCTATGTTCGGAAGGGATAAGTGCTGAAAGCATCTAAGTGCGAAGCCCACTCCAAGATTAGGGTTCCCTCCTGATTTCAGGACTGAAGGCCCCTCGAAGACTACGAGGTTGATAGGTCACAGGTGCAAGCGCGGCGACGCGTTCAGCCGAGTGATACTAATAGGCCGTGCGACTTGACCGAAAAATTCGACCCCGGCGGATGATCAAGGGCTCTCGCTTCGCGAGGTCAGAAAGTAAAAGGTTGGAGAGTCAACTTTCAAACCTTCCAACTTTATGACCTTTAAACCTTTTTTTCGGCGCCGGTTCCGTCTGCGTTCCCCCCCCCCCAGCGCGGCGGGGCCGGTCGCCGTTCTATTTCGACCGACGGGGTGTGATTATCGTCATTGCTTATAAATGAGGGGGTTTTTCATTTTTCCCCGCAGACCATAGCGGACGGGCCACACCTCTTCCCATTCCGAACAGAGTAGTTAAGCCGTCCCGCGCCGATGGTACTGCCCGGGTAACCGGGTGGGAGAGTAGGTCGTCTGCGGGGGAGTTTTCAGGCGAAGAGCCTGGGTCTGTCGGCAGGCTCAGGCTCTTTGCGGTTTTGCATATCAAAGGGGATCCATTCAAGGAACGGCTTTGGGACCCATCAACACCACACTCATCCTCAAGAATCCGCGATTGCCCGAACTTCAACCTGTTGAAGTCCACGCCTTGGCAGACACAGGTTCGGTGCACCTTTGCATCCCCGAGCATATCCGAGTTCAACTCGGTTTGGAGGAGGTCGAACGCAAGGAGGCTACGCTTGCCAACGGATCGCGCGCGCTGGTGCCATATGTGGGACCAATTGAATTGCGCTTCAAGAATCGGGTGGGCTTTACGGGAGCGCTGGTGATGGGCGACCAAGTTCTGTTGGGAGTCATCCCTATGGAAGATATGGACTTGGTGGTCGTTCCCAAGACGCGCACCATAGATGTGAATCCTGACAGCCCCAACGTGTCGACTACGGTGGCGAAGGGGGTTAAGCCGTCCCGCGCCGATGGCAGGAGCCCGGGTGACCGGGTGGGAGAGTAGAGCCTGTCCTCGCGGAAGCGGGGATCGTCTGCGGGGATTTATATTCGAATGACGGGTCTTATTGAAGTAAGGTCAACTTGGGGTAGGTTTGAATGAGCACCAAAGTCGCTGATATGACTGTCGATGAACTCCGCCGGACCATTCGCGAGGTCGTTGAGGAAGTCATCAACCAAGAAACCAAACTTAATCCAGACTTCGCAACCGAACTCGAAGCCCGGCTCGCTTCCCAAGACCTCGTTACCAACGAAGAGGTCTGGGCGAAGCGTTGAGTTATCGCCTCCTCTATGAGCGGCGGTTCATCAGGGATTTGATGGTCGTCCCCCCATCAGAACGTGACGGCATCAGGTCCCGGCTGGAGTGGCTCGCAGAGAACGCAACAACCATCGGTCACACGCCACTGCGTGAACCTCGTTTCAAGGGGGTATTTCGACTCCGGATCGGTCGCTGGCGAATCTTCTATCAAATAGACCACAAGCAAGAAAGAATCATCATTCTTTGCATCATAGACCGTAAGGAAGCTTACCGGTGACTCCCCTCCGCAGACCATAGCGGACGAGCCACACCTCTTCCCATCTATCGCCAGAGTAGTTAAGCCGTCCCGCGCCGATGGCAGGAGCCCGGGCGACCGGGTGGGAGAGTATACCGTCTGCGGGGATTGTTTCATTATCCGTGCTGCCACTTGTCTTCACGTGGCAGCGGAAAGAATGGGCGTCAGGTGAGGATATATCTAATTATAAACTTGGAGAATGAATGATGTTGACCTCCAAACGGGTTATCATCGCCACAATCTGCGGACTCGGGTTCGGGATCGTGTGTATGCTGCTCGCCGGTTCCAACCCCCAAGCGACCACCCAATTGACCGCCGCCATTAAGTGGACCATCATCTTCAGCCGAGCCCTTATGGGTTTCACCATCGGCATCAGCGCACTAAGGCTCACCTGGTGGATCCACGGCGTCGTCCTCGGTGCGGTAACGAGCATCC
>Ga0180301_10003546_pt1 | contig 12187 bp, 5 predicted proteins | sample GuaBasSediGuay16_FD_121797 | JGI IMG/M metagenome (GOLD analysis project Ga0180301, IMG submission 121797) | Subseafloor sediment microbial communities from Guaymas Basin, Gulf of California, Mexico - Guay16, Core 4569-2, 12-15 cm | ecosystem: Environmental > Aquatic > Marine > Hydrothermal...
TTATCCAGCTTCAAGGTGAAAGCAATGCCGGACTTTGCGTCAATCTTCAACTGGAAAAAGCGGGTCATTTTCTTGCGTTCCAGATACCTTGCCGCCTGCTGAAGCAGCTTCTGCCGGTCCACTCGCTTTCCGGAAAGGAAGAGTCTCTGTATCCTCTTGAGTTCCCCTTTGGCCCTGTCCAGGCGCTCTTTGCGATGGCGGGCTTCAACCTCAGCCTTTTTCGAATTGTGGTAGAACAGAACCCGATCAGCGCCGAATTCCTTCAAGGTGGTCTCGAAGCCCCACAGGTCATCATGACCTTCAACCGGCTTCAACCGACTGCGACCTGCTTCCAGAACCGGCTGAAACAGCGACCTCTTTCGCTTGCGAAGGGCTACGATATACTGGTAACCTTCTGAAACCAATCGGATCAGATTATCTTCCGTGACGATTCCCCGGTCAACTACCAGAACGCACTGCTTGATGCCGAACCGCTTCTTCAGACGGTTGATCTGGTCGGTCAGGGTGGTCGAATCCTTTCTGTTGCCGGCATAGACCTGGTGAGCGATGGGGAGCCCGTCATCGGTAACCAGCAGCCCGATTACCACCTGTTTCCGATCACGGCGATGGTCGCGGGAATAGCCGTTCTTCCCGATAGGGCAACTGTTCCCTTCGAAATAACTGGATGTCAGATCGTAGAATACCAGGTTCAGCTTCAAGGAAAACAGGTCCTTTTCCCGCTCGTGGAGGGCGATTTCGATCTCATCCTTATGTGGTATCAGCTCGTCCATTGCCAGGTAGAAGTGATGCGGGTCGAAGGATCTGTCGGCAAGACCGGACAAAGCCAACTGGTGATAGTTTTCGGATAGCGCCAGTTTGCTCATCGGTTCGATCAGTCTGGACAACACCATCGTCTTGACCAGCAGGGGTGCGTTTCCGTTGAGGTGTGTGTCGGGGATAAGGCGCTCAACGATTTCAGATATTCCCAGCTGATCCCAGAATTTTTCCCCGGCAAGAACTTCGCCCAAGTGTTTAATATTCACTGTCTTGAGCTTGCGGATGTCTTTGAAATGGCCGCTGGAGAAGCGCAGCAGGGAAGCGATGGCGGAGTCGATTTTCTTGACGCTGAGTGTTTTGACGTTTCCGAAGTTGGCGACGACCCTTTGTATTGTTTTCCCTTTGTGCCATCTGTTTTCAAGGAGCCTCAGGTATCTGTAGGTTTTGCCTTTTTTGTTGACTTCAACGATTCTTGTGAACATATTTATTACCGGTATTAATGGGTTGATATTATACCGGTAATATAATACATACAGATATTTATGTCAAGTCTTGGTTAAAAATAGTTGTCACCATGTTTTTTCTGTGAATAACCACTTTGTGATTTTGTAAGTCTAATAATAACAATGCTCGCTCTTAACAGAAGACCCCGATTCTAACCAAAATTGACCAAAAAGTTTCAAAGTCGGGTTGTAAACCTTTCCGCTGCGAGTATCGATCAGTCGATCTTTGTGGTGGTAAAGTAATGCCTGAACCCGCCGTTCATCAAGCAATGCTGAGAAAATCCGCGCCTGCGTGCCAAGTTGTTCCCGGCTTGGGGCGAAACGCAGATAGCCGACCTCCGCGTAATCCGCCAGCGCCCGGCGGAACTCGCGGCTGTCTTCGATACCCGCCAGCACCTGGATCGTGACCGACCAGCGGTCCCCGGATTTCGCCGACGGCTTGGGGACGGACGGAGCCGGGGGCGGAGTCGGCGTGGATTGCGAAGCAGGAGGCGCTTCCGGCAGCCAGGGGACGAGCAGTTCCACCTCCAGGTCGCAGTCGAAACTCTTGTCCTGCAGGATGCGGTAGAGGCTTTCGATCTCGGGGTTGCGGCGGTGCATCTCGGTCGGGTAGGCATATTCCATGCTCAATGACAGCGGATGTCGTCTTCGCTCCGGTTCGTAATTTAAGGAAACGTAAGCGCGTCCGTCTTCAACAGTCGTCCAATCGATACCGTCGCCGGAGTAGTATTTGACATCCAGATTGCGCACTGGTTCTCCCGAATGATAGAAATAAACAAGCGCATTGACACTACCCGCTTCGCGATAGCAGGGCTCCGCCTGCGCTGATATTTCAGCCGCCAGACGGTTGATCTTTTCCGCCAGCCCCGTCTGGGCGCTGGAGGAGATACCCAAGCCCAAATCGAGGGAGAGTTCTCCGAAATAGGTATGCGTCAGCAAATATGCCCAATAGTAGGAGCGCAGGGCGTCGCCGATGCGCTGCTCACTTTCAGCCTGACGCCCCAGGGCGGCAATGTCGCGCACCTTCTTCTTGGAAAGTTCGAAGGAGCGTGCGAGATCGGCGGTGTCGATGAAGGCGAGGACGCGGGTGCCGCCGTCTTCCGGAAATCTCAACTTGTTCACGCCCAGCAGTTGCAGCGCCGAATACGCCCCGATCTGAACTCTGGTGGTGTCGTGGAATTCGGATTCGGTTTCGGTAACGTCCCGCTCGGTCCTCGTCGTCACCGCCACGTAGATCTTCTGCGCCAGGTCGCGCATGGCGGCGTCCTCGGCTTTGGCGGGATCGGCGTCCTGACCTTCGCCCCAGCGGTATTGCCCGGAGGACTTGACGGCGCGCTCGCGGACGAGGTCGGACTGACCAAAGGTGAGGGCGGCGGATAGGAAAAGGATGATGAGAGGCATGGTAGCACTCGTTTTTAATGGTTCAATCCATATCCGTCATTGCGATAGTTTGTCCCCATAGTCATCGCGAGAATTTGTCCCCATCGTCATCGCGGGCTAAGCGAAGCAATCCCTTCGCAATGACGAAAAAAACTCGGGCTAGGGGGCTGCGCCCCCTGCACCCCCTCAGAGAACAGAATTCAGAAAAAACCAGAACACAGAACAAGGACTGCGGGACTAATCACCACCACTGACCAACCGAAACCCGCCGCTGTAGTAGTTACGATAGTCCGGATAGTACCTGTAGCGATAAGCGGACCGGCAGTACCTCGGGTTGTTGTACCAGGAACCGCCCCGCAACAAACGGAGTCCCTGGTCGCCGCCCCGAACCCAGGCGCTGCCATCATCCGGCGCCCCCACATAGTCGCTATGCCACACATCCTCGCACCACTCGTAAACGTTGCCCGACATATCGTGCAACCCCCAAGCGTTCGCCTGCTTCGTCCCCACCCGATGCGTGGTTGAACCGCTGTTGTCCCAATACCAAGCATAAGTCCCTATCTGGCTGTAGGACGGGTCGTCCCCCCAGTAAAAGCGGGTCTGAGTCCCCGCACGGCAGGCATACTCCCACTCCGCCTCCGACGGAAGACGGAAGGCGCCGTCCAAGGCTGCTTCAAAGTCCTGGATGTCGTTCCATGACACACGCTCCGCCGGGTTGTCCGAATTGCCGTCATAGTTGAAACCCCAATCACCCATCACCGCCTCCCACTGCTCCTGAGTTACCTCATATTTACCCATCCAGAAGCCCTGTGCAAAGGTGACCTGGTGAACCGGTTCCTCGTTAGAAAATCTATCCTGCTCATTAGCTGGACTCCCCATATCAAACTGCCCCGCCGGTATCCAGCACATCCGGACAGTCAAGCCGGTGTTGCCCAGAGGGAAGTCGCGCTCTTCGCCTGCTGCAGGCGTCCAATGCGCCGTCAACCGTTGGTCGGCTGTTACATTAGGGGCGGCGTTGCCCGCGCGGTCGGTGAAGGAGACGGTCACGCGGGCGTTGGAGACTTCCGGTGTTTCGGCGGTGATGGTGTAACTGCCGGTGTAACTGCCGTCCGCCTGACCGGCAAGGGCGACGGGCTGCCACCCCTCCACCGTCGCAATCGCCGTCCCGTCCGTCTCGGCGCCAAAGGCGTCGTCCGCCGCCTGCATGGTGAAGGTCACGTGGTCGCCCGGAATCAAGGTGTCGCCGCCGGTGGTGGTCCAATCGAAAAAATCTATGGTAGCGCGGGTGTCGAGACCCAACCGCAGATATTTGATCGCGCTCATCCTGCCGTTGTCAGCGCGAGCCTGCGCAGCAATCCAGCGCCAGCCGTCGGCGCCGGAGTTCAGCCTGACGGTGAAAAGCGTATCAAGCGCCTGCCAGGAGGCAGATATTGCCACTCCGCTGTCCGCAACTTCGGAGAATCTTAGGGATGTTGCCGCTTTTGTGCGGATACATATCTGCTGTGTCAGGCTGTTGATAAATAAATTTCCCTGAGTGCTTGCGAGGGAGAGAACCTCAGGAAAGGCGTTGGGATTGCGACCGTCATACGGGTTGTTGCGTGGGATCTGTGTCGGGGTATCGAGCGAGCATGAGGCGAGGAGTAATGCAATTAATCCCCCTGCGGTGAATATATGAAGCCTTGACATATACCTTTTCTCCGTTTAGAATTCAACCTTGACGCCAAGCCTGATTGTCCCCCCGTCGGACATCGCAAACGACGCATAAGGCGGGTTATATCCCAATTGTCCCGCCACCGGTCTCTTCCCGCCGCCCCAGAGCCAGGCGTCCAGAAGTTGCAGGGTATAGACGCCTCCAACGGCGGCGAGGGAGTAAAGGTAGCGGTCTTCGGCGTCCTTCATCTTCTTGCTGGCGCTCTGCACCCACAGGTAGTTGGCGTTCAGGGCGCGCTGGTCGGCGGAGGCGTGGTAGGCGTCAACCGCCTTCCAGTAGTCCTTTTTGGCGTCGTCGTGGTCGATGGTCGCCAGATACGCCATCGCCAGGCCGCCAAGAAATGCACTTGCATATAAGCCGCCGCGGATATACTGCTTGGAAAGGAACTGGCCGCCGCCGGGAACTGCAATGGACAACAACCTCGCTTTGGCGCGTCTTCGCTTCCACTTGACGGTGCCGGCAGTTCCAAGGGTCATCGAATACTTGGTGACTTCGTTGCGGTTGACCTGCACCCGGTCGATCTGGATGTCATAGCCGGATTTTTCCAGTCTGAGTTCGTATGATCCGGTCGGGACGTCCTTCACAACCGTTGGAGACTCTCCCTTGTATTCGTTGTTGAGGTATATCTTTGTGCCTCGCGGTTCGACGCTCACCCGGATATGCCCCACCGAACGCTGAAGTTCGGCTTCGACATTCTGCTCTCCGCCATAAGTCAATCCGATCGCTGTTTCGAAAGGCTCGTAGAGGTCTTTTTCGATCAGCAGTCTGTATGTGCCGCGGTCGATTGGAACTCTCGTCAGTGGCGTTTTGCCGAGTGACTGGTTGGTTTCGGTGATTGTCACATCCGCGCCGGGAGGATCCGACTTAACTGTCAACCAGCCTACACGGGGACGAAGCTTATATTGCTTCTCAAAATGTTGCCCGTCACTAATACGGATGACGGCTTCTTCATCGAAGTAATTATCATGCGACAACTTAAGGATATGCTCACCGGAGAGAACCTTGTCGCGGGTCAGCGGTGTGTTGCCCCACAGCTGTCCATCGACAGTAACGGTGGCGTTGGGTGGTTCTGAGGATAGCGATACCTTGCCGAATTGGGGTTTAAGTTTGTATAGGTTGACATACTCCCCGCCGGGTTTGATTTCAAAGGTGTCGGTTTCCTCGTAATAAAGGCTCTTCACAAGCCTGAGTGCATACTTGCCGGCGTTGAATCGCGGCACCTCATAAGGCGTCAATCCCTTTTGCTGGTCGTTTATCCAGACCATTGCTTCGGGCGGGTCGCTCTCTATCTTCACTCTGCCGAAGTTGGGGGTTAGGTCGACTGAAAGCGGCGTATAGTCGAGAGATTTTACAACCACAGTTCGGCTTTCAGCCAGGTAAAGATCCTTCACCAACTCAATCTGGTATGTTCCGGGTTGGATGTCGTCCAAGATAAGCGGCGTCGTCCCCTGGTTGACCTGATCGATGAAGACCGTAGCACCCGGTGGATCAGAGGAAATATCCAACCCCCCCGGCTCTTTTATGTCCCAGCGCTCGGTTTTACCGCTGCTGAATGTGACTGCATCCTCGACAACATCACCGGGCTTCAGGTCATAGGATTTTTCCCAGATGCGCCCCTGGGAATTCAGCTTGATTACATGTCTCCCTGATGAAGGACGAAACGACCTCATCCCCGAACTGAAGTCGAGCTTCATGACATTTCCGTCAAGCCCACCGAAGACCTTTTCTCCTTCGGATTCGGGAATATACTTCAAACGGATTTCAGGGCGGTTCTCATCAAATCCGCCATAAGCGCCGAGTATCTGTTTGGGAGTTATCCTGATCTTTTTGGCTTGGCGCGGTTGAAGGTTTATGCGGATATCCTGCTGTGCGAGGTAGCCGTCGGCTTGGATGGTCAGCAGGGTTGTTCCTGTGCTCAGGTAAACATGCCAGACTCCAGGCATCATCTCCCTGACACCGGGTTCGGCGGGGATGGGACGGTTGCTGCCGACGAACTTCAGGTCGGGGATGGTGCTCTCGACAATGAGCAGCCCGCGGTCGGCGCGGTCGATGATCGTGGTTTCAGCGCCCAGTTCTTCGACCTGCATTTGGCGAAGTTCTTGGGCGTGAATTACTTGAATTTGCAGAAACAACAGCAGAAAAACTGGTATCTGGAACCATGTCTGAGTCCTCTTCAATTCCAGTGGAATGGCACATTTAGCATACAGATTATTAACAAAGGAAATCATTGATTCACCTTGATGTATATACCTCGTCCTGCTCTCTCAATCCTGCCATCGGCTATCAGTGAATTCAGATGCGACACCGCGGTCTTCCTTGACACGTCACCAAGCAACTTCATCGCTTCACTGGTCGAAATCTCGTCATTCTTCGATAGATAATTGATTATCTGCGTTCGCCTCTTTGCAGTAATCGATTTCTGTCTGCCCTTTTTCACATTCACCTTTCGAGTCCTTCTGTATTCAATTCCAAAATCTTTTATCTTCCGCCTTAGCCGACTCTCCGATATTTTTAGGTGCTTGGAAGCCTCCTTTTGATTACCAAAGCGCTCCAAGGCTCGGCTGATAACCCCTTTCTCAATTTCAACAAGATCAAAAGTGTCTTCAGGTATATTGCGTCTTTCTGTGGATAGGCTGGGTAGGCAAGCTCGGACACTCTTGACCTGAATTGTCGCTTCATTCTTCGCCCCCACCATCAGCATCCGCTGCACAAGATTCTCAAGTTCTCGGACGTTGCCGGGCCAGTCATAGTTAACCAGTGCTTTCATGGCTCCGCAAGATACGGTGATTGAGGTTCCCGGCTTATACTTCTGAATGAAATGATCGACTAAAACCTCGATATCCTCGCGCCTTTCCCTCAACGGTGGCACAATCAACTCTGCCACACTGACACGGAAGAACAGATCATCTCTGAACCGTCCTGATTCAATTTCCTTGGTGATGTCCTTATTTGTGGCGGTGATGACTCGAACATTAATCGGAAGCTCCTTTTCGCCGCCTACTCGGCGAAATAACTTCTCCTGCAACACCCGAAGAAGCTTGACCTGAAGGTCAATCGGAAGGTCGGTGATCTCGTCCAAGAACAGTGTGCCCTGATGAGCCAACTCGAAGAGGCCGATCTTGCGTCTATCCGCACCAGTGAAAGCGTTCTTCTCGTGCCCGAACAGCTCGCTCTCGATCAATGACGCTGGGATGGCGCCGCAGTTCACAGCAACGAATGGGCTGGCTGCACGGGGGCTGCGGGCGTGGATATCGCGGGCGATCAGCTCCTTGCCCGTCCCGGTCTCTCCCAATATTAATACAGAGGCATCCCCTTGCGCAAGCGTCCGAGCCTGGTCGATGAGTTTTTCCATCACCTTGGACTTATAAACGAGCTTGTAACTGCCATCCGGCCATCGAGACTCGCGGCGCAGGATTAACTGCTCGACTCGTCCCCTGCGAATCAGATCGGCTCGCCTCATAATGACGGGCAGTTGATCTTCAAGGTCGTCCTTTACGATGAAGTCGACGATTCCCTCTTGTAATACCCTCATCGCGGTCTTCACCGAGGCTAATCCCGATATCACCACGATCGGGGTTAAAGGCTCCTTTTCGCGAACGATGCGGATCAGGTCCAAGCCAAGTTTGCCGTTCTGATCGATCCGTTCCCCCTGACGTCGCGGCAGCATCAAGTCGAGGAACACCACGTCGAATCCGCTCTTGTCGATCTTCTCCTTCGCTTGGTTGTAATCGACTGCCACTTCGACATTGTACTGTGCGCGAAGCGGATCGAGCAACATGCGGCGGTCTCGTTCGTCGTCTTCGATCAACAGAATGGTCGTCATGGATCGAGTGCGCGGCATCAAATGATTACCTCAAATGTCGAACCGGTGCCCAGGTCACTGTTCACAAGCTTCACTGAACCGCCATGCGCCTCAACGATCTTCTTGGCATGAGCGAGACCAAAGCCTGTGGAGCCTTTCGTTGAATAACCGTCTTCGAAGATGCGTTCACGATCTCTCTCATCGACGCCACATCCGTTGTCGCTGATTCGGAGGATGGTGTTCCCACCTGAAATCTGCGATGTAAGCGTCAGTGTTGGGTGGTCTGTTTCCCGTAAGCTCTCGATGGCGTTGGTAATGAGATTACAGAACGCATTGACGACCTCAGATTTATGATAGAAGCCCTCTTGTCGTTCATTCTCCGGTTGTAATCCCATGTGGTCGATTGCGAAGCCATCGGTCTGATCTTCAAATGACTCCAACGCCTCGAGAAGCATTGCCTCAGGGGTTACCTTGTAATCTTCCAGCAGGTTGACGATACGGGCAACTCGTCTGAGTAGGCTGTTGCCCAACGACTCGAGCCGGCTCCGCGCTTCGTCGAGTGACTTGACCTTACTTGATAGGGCTTCAAAGTCATCAGCATAATCCGGCAGCACCCGCGCCGACAGTTTCTCCTTGAACAGAGTCGTCAATTCTTCGTAAGCAGTTTGGATATTCACTGCAATGGGTTTAAGATCAGCCATTGTCGAGCAACGTGCTGCATCTCTGAATAACGGTCGAAGTCGATTGTGGTGGATTCCCCTGCTTTTCTCGTAAAGTTCCTTTATTTCGTCCGGATTCAGTTCATCAATCCTTCGCCTGAGCTCCTTTCGCCATTCGGTAGATTTCAAGTTGGTTAGGTTGTCAATACCATTCTTGTCTTCAGGTTTCATTCGGTCATCGTCCTCCCTGCCCACGATGATCGTCCCTGTATTGACTCCCACAACAACTGTCCCCCGATTGTCTCGCTGGGTGACACGGATGTCAGTTGATGATCCTCCTTTCGTCTTGTTCTTCTTAAGATCAGTTATACGTTTGATGAGCTTCCGAGCAACCGGTTTGGTGGTCAGGCTGGCGATGAACTCCTCCCCAGCTTCCAAAATGTCATCGAAGCTGACCACCCCTTCTCTTAGCAAGGATCGTATCCGTTCCCTGCCCAAGCGCGGCACTCGTAGCTGTGCCAGTCGGATGCCTTCAGCGGGAAGTCCGTATTGCACTTGTTCAGCAAGGCTGTTCAACGTCGTTACCCAACTCTCTGGATATTCCAGAACCTTCGCAATGGCGGTAGCTGAATTCAGCACCCAACTGATGTGCTCCGCCACCCGCTTCACAGCACCGAAATAGGTGTGATAACGCTCCTCGATCTCACGCGAGCTCATCGTTCCGACATAATCAGTCAGCAGTAGAGCCGTTTTGAAGGCTTTGGTAACCTGGTAATCATCCAATCGATGTTCGATCAGCTCCTGGAATAACTGATATAGGTTCTGTCCAAAGATTTCAAGAGTTGCATTCCGATAGTGATAACCAATCTGCTTGTATTCAGGGGTGGACATGTTGAGATAAGCTTCCTGACCGTCGGGTGTGATCACCGCTGCAAGAATCGCCTCTGTTGCCGTAAACGCCGAGTCGCCACGACCATCCAGCCAGTGCTTGAGCATGCCGCCGGTTTCGACCCGAACACCGTTCGCCGCGATCGCCTCCCCCAGCTTGGTCATTCTCAGTTTCTTCGCTCTTGCCTCTTTGATCACGCCAATCTCAAGGCAATCCACGATTCCCTTATTGAGCTGTTCGTTGAGCTTCGTCTGCTCGACTCCGTCCTTCCGGTAAAGATGCCATGTCAAAGTATTTCGAAGGAACTCCCGCACCCCATCCAAGGTCTTGCATCCACCGAGGGCAACGATCCCGAGTACTGTAGTCGCCATCGAGTCGCGCCACAGGTTCGGTTCGATGTCCTCGAGCTTCCCATCCATATATATGTTCCGGAACTGGTCACACTCAATGGGGCGAGTCAGCACCGCAATAGCCCGCCCGAACTCCTCCTCCAGCTGAAATCTCCCTGCACGACCACCCATGTTCTCGAAGTCGCACTTCGGAAGGGAAATTGTGTAAGGACGCGGCTCTCCAGGGATCGTGTGCCACTTCGCCAATTCAATGAATACATTCCGTGTGGGCAGGTTGACACCCATCGCCAGCGTGGTTGTTGAAACCAGGACCTTGATGCTCTCCTTCCTGAAGTGACGCTCGACTAAAGCGCGCTCTTCCGGTGTAAGATCAGCGTTGTGGAAGGCAACACCCCTCGCCAGCACCCGTGTCAGATCTTCATTGGAAATGGTCGACTCCAGATCGGAAAGCCCTTCGAGTGCATCGTCAGCCGGTGGAAGATCGAGATGTTCCGCCAGACACCTCGAGAGCGCACGCGTCGTTTCCTTGTCCTTGACGAAGATCAGACTCTGTTCGTCCTGTTGAGCGAACTTTGAAACAACAGCTTCAAAAATTTCAGAGGCATTCTCAGACGAATAAGACAGGAGCTGCTCTTCCCCGCTCTCTTGGCTGTTGTAGGTTTGATAATGGAAAACGCCTTCCCACAAATAGCCCATGCGAAGTTCGACCGGGCGTCTGTCGTAATGCAGAAGGTCGACGTCCAACCACTCGTTAATCCGACGGTTGTTTCCCAGAACCGCGGTCATCCCTATGAGTTGGAACTTCCCCTGCAGCATTTTCAGTTTAGTCAGGATCAGTTCTACCGTGGAGCCTCTTGATGGATCAGCAAGCAGTTGAAGCTCGTCGACCACTACCAAACCGATGTGACTCAGAAACTTGGGTGTTGAATTAAGCAGTTGAAAGAACTTCTCATAAACCACGATAGCAATTTCGAAGTCACCGTTGTTTATGGCATCGTCGAATTCCTTACGGTCGCGCGTAGACACGGCGATACGGATTCCATAAGGCTCGTAGAGTTTTCTGAAATACTCGTACTTCTCCTCAGCAAGCGCCTTCAATGGCACCAGATAAACCGTCTTGCGACTTGTAAGCCCCTGATGCACCGCAGCCAGCTCCCCGACAAAGGTCTTCCCAGACGAAGTCGGGGCGGACACAATAAAGCTACTTCCAACGAAAAGTCCGTAACGCTTGATTGCTTGCTCTTGGATGGGAAGCAACTTCTCTATCCCCTGCGCTTTCCAAGAGTCAATCAGCGGGTCAGGAAATTCGTATTTTGCTAAATCGGTGATGCGCATTGGTAATTTCTATGTCCTTATCACTTGAGTTTCCCATATATCTGATTAAATGAATCATCTCCCTCCTGCAAATCATCTCGAGCCGACTGGATTGACGCAGTGTCCGGCAATTCAGAAATTGCCAGGGATGCTGTAATTCCCAGCCTTTTGCCTGGTAATCGGCGAGTAAAAGGGCCCACCTCGGCACGCAAAATGAGCCCACCTTGGGTCAAGTATAACCCACCATTATGGCGGGGTCAAGTGATTGAGATTCTCCTATGATGAATGTCAACTACTCCGGGATGATTGTATCACTCCATTGGGAAAATCTTCCCAGATTATATCGTCCTTCAAGGTGACGTAGATGATGCCGAGTAACTTCCTTGATGTGGCAATAATCGCCTTACCACTCCCCTTTTTGGCCTTGAGACGGTCGTAATATCTGCGTAAATACGAGTTGTATTTGATCGCAATCAGCGTGCACTGAACCAGGGTGGTTCGACCAATCTTGCTTCCGCGCTTCGTAATCCGACCGTGATGCTCAACCTCATTGGATTGATGCACCCGCGGCACGATCCCGAAGTAAGCCGAAAGTTTCTTGGCATCGGGAAAGTCGTTTACATCACCTATTACGGACAACAACACACTGGCGCTGACATCACCGATTCCCTTGATGCTGGTGAGATTCTCGTGACCCGGCAGGTGATTGTCAGGATTCTCCAGTTCCTGGTTGATCTTCGCAATCCCTTCGTTCAGGTGATTGATCTGATCGACCAATATCCTGAGCTCGAACCTCGAAAGGTCATCCAGTTCATGCTTCAAA
>Ga0180301_10003547_pt1 | contig 12186 bp, 9 predicted proteins | sample GuaBasSediGuay16_FD_121797 | JGI IMG/M metagenome (GOLD analysis project Ga0180301, IMG submission 121797) | Subseafloor sediment microbial communities from Guaymas Basin, Gulf of California, Mexico - Guay16, Core 4569-2, 12-15 cm | ecosystem: Environmental > Aquatic > Marine > Hydrothermal...
CCACCACCATGTCCTCGGGCGCGGCAAGCCCCATGGCCCTCTCGAGGGCGCCCGCCAAGTCACCGACCACTTCCCCCCCCTTGCCGAGCCCCGCCGCCTTTTCCCGGAGCGTTTCGGGTTCAGCCGCCCGCGGATAGGCGGGCCTGGTGTAAATCACATGGTGGGCCGGAGCAATCAGGGCCCTCAGGATGGCACCCACATCCTTGTCCGCCATGATTCCCACCACCATGATTAGCCGGCGGTACCGATAACCTGCCTGCAGGGCCCGGGCCAGGGTCCTGGCCGCCGCCGGATTATGCGCACCGTCCACGAGCACGGTGGGACGCTCCCGCACCCGGTGCATCCTTCCCGGCCAGCGCGCCTTTCGCAGGCCCTCCCTCAGATCCTGCTCTGTCAAACGAAAGCCCTTTTCCTCCAGGCATTCCAGGGCGGCCAGGGCCAGGGCCGCATTTCGGGCCTGGAAGTCTCCCGAAAGCCCGGGCGCAAGCCTCCCTAGGGTCCGGTTTCTGCCGTAGTAATGAAGCCCCGATGCCGTGAGTCGATAGCGCGCATCGGCCCCCAGCCGCCTCAGGGAAGCTCCCAGTCGAGTGCATCGTTCCTCAAAAAGACGCACCACCGCCGGCTGTGTGGCCCCGGTGACGACCTCCACACCCTCCTTGATGATTCCAGCCTTTTCGGCCGCTATCTGCAAAATCCCTGAGCCCAGATATTCACGGTGCTCGGCCGAGATGTTCGTGATCACCGAGACCAGGGGCGTGATCACGTTGGTGGCGTCGAGACGCCCGCCCATGCCCACCTCCATCACGTCGATGTCGGTCCCGTTCCTGGCGAAATGCAGGAGAGCCATTACCGTAGTGGTCTCAAAATAGGTTGGGGGATCCTGCGGATCCATAACCCTTCTCAACTCTTGAATCAGGGCCGAGGCCTGCCGCCTTTCCATCTCCCTGCCGTTGATCCGGAACCGTTCCGTGAACCGCACCAGGTGGGGCGAGGTGTAGAGGCCCACCTTCAGACCCGCCTCGTGGAGCACGGAGGCCATGAACGCTCCCACGGAACCCTTACCGTTGGTCCCTCCGATGTGGACGTATCTCCTGCCTAAATGCGGGTTGCCCATCCGCTCCAGCATGGTGATGGTCTTGGACAGCCCCAGCTTGATGCCGAACTTTTGGAGAGAGTACAGGTACCGGACGTTTGTTACGTATTCGTCACCCGTATCCTGCATGCTCTTGCCGGCCCTGCCCGGATCCCCGCTCAGGTGGGAAACCATTCTGCCTGCTCCCTTCTCATCCGTTTCCATGCCGCCCGCTACGCAGGCAGGGTATTTTTGCAGGCCCCCAAAAATTTTGTCAATGAAAAGCTTCTATCGTCTCCGGGGACCTGAGGGGACAAAGGTCTTGACGAATCCCCTTCGACTGTGAAAACCATGGACCGAATCAGGATGGGATAGGCCTCAACGCAAACGGATCTGCCCCGCAGGGCGGCAGCGCTCAAGAGGACGCGCTCCACGAACCCTGCGGCAAATGAACCCGGGGACCCTGAGATGAACGGAATTCGGCAAAAGGCCGTGGAAGGGCTTCGGCCCGGCGACGAGTTCGTGACCACCCGCACATTCACGGAAGAGGACATGCGCCGCTTCGGAGATGTCACTCTGGATTACAACCCGGTCCATTACGACGAGCGATTCGCCCGTGCCCGGGGATTCCGAGACAGGATCTGTCACGGTCTGCTGGTGGGCGGGTTGCTCACGGAAATCGGTGGACAGATAGGGTGGCTTGCCACGGAGATGAACTTTCGATTCATCCGGCCTGTGTTTTTCGGGGATACGATCACATGCCGATTCACCATCTCCCGGGTCGAGGAGGGAGGACGGGCCGAGGCACGGGTCACGTACCGGAACCAGCACGGAGAGGCTGTGCTCTCGGCCACCCTGCGGGGGATCCTGCCCGGCCGGGGTGAAACTGAAATCTTGCGGACCATGCTGTCCGAGGGAGACCCCACCAACCCCCTGCGCGGCTGAGGGGCGAAGATGAAGCGACCGGAATCTCCTGGAGAAACCCCATGGAAGCCTTCGTCAAGATCGCCATACTGGAAAATGAAATCGAGGCATACTCTCTTGGATCCATCCTCGAGGAGCTGGAAATTCCCCACCGCTTCCGTTCCTACCACGATACGGCCTTCGACGGGCTGTTCCAGAGCCAGAAGGGCTGGGGCTACGTGGCCGCACCCAGGGTATTTGAAGAGGAGATCCTGGAAATCCTGGCGGACTTGCGGGAGGGCGCACGGCCCTGAGGGATACCTGAAAATAGGGCTGCGGCCGGGGGGGAGAGCGGTTGCCCTACATCAGTTCGAGGCTCGTGTGTTCCAGGTGCAGCAGCTTGCGGCCGAAATCCCGAAAGAACACCTCCACCTTGTCTCCGCCCACGATCCGGGAAACGACCCCGGGGCCGAAGGCCGGGTGCCGCACTCGTTGGCCGGGCGATGGTGTCTCCGAACTCCCTTCCTCCATAAAACGGGGTTCCTCACGGATGCGGGGCGGGGGCGACGGCCGGTACGAGGCCCTGGAGGTGGATCCGTATTCGCGGACAAGCACCTCGTGTGGAAGGTCGCGGATGAAGGAAGACAGGCCGGGGCGGAGGCGCGCCGAAGCGCGTTGCCAGACAGGTTGTTCATCCCGGCCGGGATAGCACAGAATCAAGTGATCCTTGGCCCGGGTGGCGGCCACGTAGAGAAGCCTGCGCTCCTCTTCCAGCATCTCCGGGGCGGCAAAGGCCTTTACCGGGGGAAATCGGCCCTCCGTGAGCCAGATGATGATCACCACCGGCCACTCCAACCCTTTGGCGGAATGGACCGTTGAGAGAGTCAGGCAGTCCCCCGGCGCCTTGGCTTCCAGGTCCGCCGAGCCCGCTGGAGGATCCAGGGCCAAATCATCCAGGAAATTTCGGAAGCTCCGATACCGGCCCGCCATGGGCAGTAGCTGCTCGATCTCTCTTCGCCGCCTGGGGTAGTCGTCGAATTTTTTTTGCAGGATGGGCCCGTAGTATTCCATCACGGCCTCCACGGCCGCACGTGGGGCGAGATTCTCCTCCCCGAGCCTTGCCAGGAGACGACCCAGCCGATCCAGTCCCTGGTTGGAGCGCTTCTCGCCGGGCCAGCGGGCCACCTCATGCGGCGGCACCCCCGACTCCCGCATCCATGAGACGATTGCCCCGCTCCTGGCCGGACCGATCCGTTCCACGAGCCTCAGGATGCGGCTCCAGCTCAGGACGTCGTCCCGGTTCACCACCACCCGCATGTGGGCCAGGAAATCCTTGATATGGGCCGATTCCATGAACTTGAACCCCCCGTACTTCACGTAGGGCAGCCCCTTGCGGCCCAGTTCCATTTCCAGTTCAAAGGAATGATACCCGGCCCTGAACAGAACGGCGAAATCGCTGAGGGACCTTCCCTCGGCCAGCCCTTCCTCGATTAGCCTGCAAACGAAAATGGCCTGCTCCGGTTCGGTTCCCGTGTCCACCAGGCGCGGAGTCTCACCATCGACCCTCCGAGTATAGAGGCATTTCGTGTATTTTTCCCGCGCCCGGGCCATCAGGGCGTTGGTCAGGGTGAGGATGGGCTGGGTGGACCGGTAGTTTTCTTCCAACTTGATCACCCTGGTCTCGGGAAAGTGCGCCGTGAAATCGAACATGTTCCGGTAATCGGCCCCCCGGAAGGAATAAATGGATTGGGAGTCGTCGCCCACCACCATCACATTGCGGTGGGACCGAGCGAGCCATCGCACGATGTCCGCCTGGATGGCGTTCGTGTCCTGGTATTCGTCCACAAGGAGATGCCGGTACCGTACCGCCAGATCCTCCCGGACCTCCGGCTCGCGCTCAAGGAGGAGCCTGAAGTTGAGAATGAGATCGTCGTAGTCCATCATATGGTGGGCCTTCTTGTACTCCGCGTAGAGGCCCCGGAGTCTTTCCAGGGCGGGGACGGCGTCCAGGAATTGAGGGTACTCCTCCATGACCAGGGCTTCCACCCCCAACTGGACGTTGGCCGCCTTGCTCAGGATGTTGGCCACCGTGGCCCGCTTGGGGAACCGTCCTCCTCCCGCAACGGGGCGCACCTCCGTGATGAGCCCCTGGAGGGCCTCCTCCATGTCGGAGCGGTCCAGAATGCTGAACGTGCGCTCATAGCCCAGCAGGGGTGCGTGCCGCCGGAGCGTGCGATAGGCCAGCGAATGAAACGTGCCCCCCGTGACCAGACGGCACCGGGGATCCGAGAGCCCGGCCGCCCGCTCCAGCATTTCCTGCGCGGCTTTCCGGGTGAAGGTCAACAGCAGGATGGCCTCGGGCGGAACGCCCGTTTCCACGAGCCGAGCCACCCTGTAAACCAGGGTACGGGTCTTGCCGCTTCCCGCCCCTGCGATGACCAGTATGGGCCCGTCCCCAGCCATGACCGCCTCGCGCTGGGCGGGATTGAGAAATGCGTCAGAGTCGATGGAACCTGCCAAAACCTTGTGTTCCTCCTGGGCCCCGGGGCGGGGCTGCTAAAAGGGCTCCCCGGCTCAGCCCGGGGGGGATCCAATGTTGAAGGCGTATTGCAGAAAGAGGTAGATCCCGTACACTGACAGGAGCCAGCCTCCCTGCCACCGCTTGAACCGGCCCTGTCGGTTGCGAAAGATGAAGAACCGGAACGAATAGAGGATGATGAGCATGGCCGGAAAATGGAAGGAGTAAAAGTTGGCCGGAATGCTCAAAGGCCTCGCCGCGGCCGCCGCCCCTATGACGAACAGGCAATTGAGGACATCGGCACCAACGATATTGCCGACGGTGATCTCGGGGTGGCCCTTGCGAATGGCGGCCACGGCGGTCATGAGTTCCGGCAAAGACGTACCCAGAGCCACCATGGTGGCGGCGATCACGTCATCGGGAACTCCCATGCGCACTGCCAGCTCTGCCGCGCAGGGAATCAGGACCCGGGCGCCCGCCACCACGCCCATCAGACCCCCGAGTATCATGGCCCAGGCCCGCCACCGGCCCACAAGCGGCGAGGTGTCCTCTCTTTCCATGCCCGACGGTCCGCCCCGCGCCCAGCGATAAGTCACATAAAGGTAACCTGCCAGCAGGAAGAGAAAGAAGAAACCCACGCCACGGCCCAGAAGCGGCCCTTCATCGGAATAAAACAGGGCGGCCATGCTGATCAAGACCAGAAGGGTCGCCGCCCCCACCTGCACCCACCCGGTCCGGTTCAGGATATACCGGTTGACGGGGATGGGGGCCAGCACACAACTCAGGCCGAAGATGAGACCCGTGTCCGCGATGATGGAACCCACTCCGTTTCCCAGGGCCAGGCCGGGATTTCCCATCCAGGCGGCCATGACCGAGACGAAGGCCTCAGGCATGGTGGTTCCCAGGGAGACGATGGTGGCCCCCACCACGATGCGGGGCAGACCGGTCCTGCGGGCCAACTGCACCACTCCGTCGATCATGGTGTTGGCACCCTTGGAAAGGAGCACGATACAGGCCGCGATGAAGACTAGGAGCAACCATGCGGGAAAGCGTCCCACAAGGTCGTGCAACAGGGTCTCATCGGCCAGCCACCTGAAAATCTCGTACAAGTCTTCCCCCCTGCCTTTCCGATGAAAGGCCCAAGGTCACACAACCCGAATCTCCCTGCTTTTCCGGGGACGCCTCCGCCGAACCTTTCAGGACCAGATGCGGTTCAAGGGCTCCCGCAGGACGAGATACAAGAGCGGGATCAGGATCGCCACCGCCAGTGCCGCCAGCGCCGCCACCGGGATAACGAAGGCCAGGATGACCCGCACGTAGGTGGTCTCGTGGATTTCCCTCAGGCCCACTATCTGCACGATGAGCTGCCACACTCCCGCGATCCCTCCGCCCAGGAAAGGAACGAGCCCCCACACCTGCGTGGCCTGGCTGTAAGCTATCACCCGGAAGGTCGCCTCCAGGCCGTGGTGCCCCCCCCGCAGCAGCAGTAGCATGAGATGCAGGAGAACCGCATAGAGAAACGTGCCCGCCACCACCAGAAAAGGAACCACCACGAGAAACAGGAAAAGGAGGACCGCAGCGCTCAGAACCCCAAAGCCGCCGGGCAGAAAGGCGGCCACGCCTCCCGAGACGAGCAGAGTCCTCCAGAATAGGGAGAACATGCCCCCGAGGGCCCCTGCCAGGAGCCCGAAGGCCAGGGGCTCGCTGAAGCCCGCGCGGAAGGGGAGGGACCGAAAAAATCGATGGGGAGAAAAAGGGACCTCTTTGAAGGTCCGGCCGATCGCCGACCAGAGGCCCAGCTCGGTACGCCGCTCCCAGGGGGCTCCCTGTCGCCGAGGGCCTGCTCCCTGCTCGCCGGTTTCTTCCGCGCCGGGCCTTGCCGGGTCCTGGGTAGACACCCGGGGTGAAGGCTCGCCAAAGAGCGAAAAACGCTGGCGGCATTGAGGGCAGGTGGCCCATTTGACGCCGGGAGGAATCTTTTCTCTGGAAATCCTCTTGGTGTACCGGCAGTAGGGGCACGTGACCTGGAGACTCATTTTCCTCTTTTCCCGGTGTTCATCCTGCGGCTCAACGTCTTTTTCTCGGACCAGCGCCTAACCCGCTCCATAAAGCCCCGGGGCGGTGTGCGCGCCAGGACCTCCTCTTGAAACTTCAAACCATCGCCGGTCTCAAGGGCCGCCTGCAGGCAGGCGATCCTTTCTTCACACCGGAAGCATCCGGGAGGCACCTGGCGAAGGCCTTCCTCTCCCACTGGAAAGACCTTGTCCAAGACCCCGAAGCATGCTTTTTCCTCCATGGAGCGCCTCTTCCCCCCCGGCACGGAGATTGTCCGCCACCCCCACAAAGGCCTACCCGGCGTGCGGCGGGTTATCCTGATCCGTCACTATATACATTATCGACCCGGGGATAGAAAGATCAAATCGGAGGGCGCCGGGTCCCTGGACCTCGCCGATCCAGGCAGGTGAAACCAGGGGGCCGCGACCCCCCAAACCTGCAATTGCCAAACCCGCCCCGGGCGTGTATAACAAGCCTGAATCATTCACGGAGCCCCGCCGGAGTCAACAGGGCATGGAGGGTCCGAGAAGCCCCCTGCACGAGGCGGCGGCGTGTTTTCCGCGAACCCAGGCGGGAGGGAAAAGGAGCCGGATATGTTTCGAGTCATGATCAGGGACAACATGTCCCCAAAGGCAAGGGAAATCCTCGAGGCAACCGGGGAGATCGAAGTGGTGGTGGACAACGACAAGGCCACATCGGATCCGGCGGTGCTCGCCGGACTCATCGGAGACTTTGACGGAATCGCCGTGCGAAGCGGCACCAAGATCACCGAAGACGTCCTGGACCGGGCTTCCCGGCTCAAGGTGATCGGAAGGGCCGGGATCGGCGTGGACAATATCGATGTGACCTCGGCCACGGCCCGGGGTATCGTGGTCATGAACGCGCCCGGGGGCAATACGGCCACCACCGCCGAACACGCCATCGCCATGATGCTCGCCCTGGCCCGAAACATTCCCCAGGCCACCGCATCCATGCGCGAGGGAAAATGGGAAAAGAAGCAATTTTTGGGCGTGGAGATCGAAGGAAAGACCCTGGGGATCATAGGGCTGGGTCACATCGGGCGCGTGGTGGCCACCCGGGCCATGGGGCTGGGGATGAGGGTGCTGGCGGCGGATCCCTATGTAACAAAGGAGGCTGCGGGCGCTCTGGGCGTCGAACTCCTGGACTTCCAGGACCTCCTCCCCCTTGCCGATTTCATCACGCTACATGTTCCGCGGCTGGAAGAGACGCGCAACCTGATCCGGCGGCAAACCCTGGAGCGCATGAAGCCCGGCGTTCGCATCATCAACTGCGCCCGCGGCGAGGTGATCCACCTGGAGGACCTCCATGAGGCCCTGGAATCGGGGCGGGTGGCGGGTGCGGCTTTGGACGTTTTTCCCCGGGAACCACCGGATTGGTCCCTGCCCATCTTCCGCCATCCCCGGGTGATTTTTACCCCCCATCTGGGGGCCAGCACCGGTGAGGCTCAACAGAAGGTGGCCGAGATGATCGCTCGACAGATGGTCCAGTATCTCCTGGACGAGGTGATCACCAACGCGGTGAACTTCCCTTCAGTGTCCCAGGAGATCATGAATCAGCTCCGGCCCTACCTGGGTCTGGCGGAACGAATGGGAGCCCTCATGGGCCAGCTCAACCGGCAGATGAACGCCCTGAGCATCACCTACAGCGGCAGGGTGACCGAGTTCGACACCCGCGTCCTGACCCACGCCGTGCTAAAAGGACTCCTGGGGGCGTTCACGGATCGCCCCATCAATTACGTGAGCGCTCCTTCCCTTGCGCGGGAGAAGGGCATTGATGTGGCCGAGACCCTGAGCCAGGCGGACCAGGACTACACGAACCTTATCCGCATCCGGGCGTCGGGCGGAGAACCGGAACTGGACGAGGTCTGGGGCACCATCTTCGCCGGGAAATACCAACGAATCGTGCGCCTGGGCCGGGTCTCCATGGATGCCCTTCCCGAGGGGCCCATGATCGTGCTGCGCAACGTGGACCGGCCGGGCGTCATAGGCAATATCGGCACGACCCTGGCCCGGCACGGCGTAAATATCGCGCGATTTCAATTGGGTCGAAGAGAGGGGGAGGCCTTATGCCTGGTGAACATAGACACCCCGGCCGGGGAGGAGGTAATCGAAGAGATCCGGTCCCTGCCCCACATCCTTTTCGCACGGCACATCGACCTGAACTGACGGAATCGCGGCATGGACGGGAGATCCTGAGGTCCTTCTCCAAGGAAGGACACTGACCAGCGTGGAAGACGTCCGAGACAAGCCTTATCTGTCCCACGAGGACGTGCTGGCCCTCAATTTCATCCGGGAGCCATCCCCTTATCTGTTCAGGCGGCACCATCGCTCGGGCCTCCGGTCCCATATCATGGAGGTGCTCAGGCTAGGGGATCTCGAGCTGGAAAGAACCGGAATCCTCCAGGACGGTCTTCGGCGGTTTCCCCGGGCCAAACCTCTCAAGATGCTCCGCATCTTTCGCACTCGATTCGAAGGTCCATCGGAGGCCGAACAGGAAATCGGTCGTGTCAAGCTCGTTCTGCGACACCTGGAGGCCGAGCAGTTGGGTATGTCCAACGAATTCCTGGTGGACTATAACATCGGCGGGGGGAGGGAACCGCTCCTGTGCGGGCTGCAGGAATATGTGGAAGGGGAGATACTCGACCCCTGGAGTCCGGCCCAGGGCGCCGAACTCCGGCATCTGGCGTCCCGCCTGGAGCCGGGAGCCCTGTCCCTTTTCCGGGGGCATGCCGAGGGGTTTGTCCGCAACGTCAAACGCATGATACTTGAGTCGGGCCACGTACCTGACCTCGCCGGAGTGGGGAACCTCCTGGTGACCCGCGCGGGCCGCATCAAGCTGGTGGACATCAACAACATCTCCAGGGTGTTCATGGACCGAAAAATCAGGGTCGACGACCGGGGCTACCCCGTGTGCGACAAATCCATCCAGGCCCTGGCCCTCCTGGAGGAAAAGGTGCTGGGCAGGCCCCCTGACCTATCAGAAGTTCTCTATCGGATCTACCTGGACCCGGGAAGAATCAGGGAGGTCAAGGCCATCGAAAAGGCATTTCACCTCTCCATGAAGGAAGAGGGGTTCAGCGAGGCCGGAGGGCAGCTCCCTTTTTCGACCAAGCCGGCAGGAGGGGGCGGGAAACGGGGAGAATACCCATGAGGATTCTGCTCGTCTATCCAAGATGTCTGGAAGATAGGATCCACGAAGAGGACGTGCGGGCGTTGCCCATGGGCATCTATTCGGTGGGGGCGGTCCTCAAGGAAGCTGGCCACGAGGTGGAGATCTTCAACGGGTACGAGCGGGGCCCCCAAGACTGGGAAGGCCTCATGCGGGAATTTCGACCCCGCGTGATGGGCTTCAGCATCCTTCACGCCAACCGATGGGGAGGCCTCGACATGGCCGCCCGGGCCAAAGAGATCGACCCCGCCGTGTGTGTGGTTTTCGGGGGGGTCGGCGCGACTTTCCTCTGGGAGCATTTCCTGCGCCACTTCGAGCAGGTGGATTACATCGTCAGGGGCGAAGGAGAGTACGGCTTACTGGAACTGATCCAGTGCCTGGAGCAGGATCGCCACGACCGCCTGCCCCGCGTCTCGGGGATCGCCTTTCGGCAGGGGAAGCGTATCGTCAAGACCCCCGACCGGGCACCGATCCGGGATCTGGATGTCTTACCCATGCCCGCCCGCTATTTCGACTTCCAGCATCTTGCACTCACCCGGGGTTGCCCCGGCAGGTGCGCCTTTTGCGGGTCCCCGCGCTTCTGGGGCCGTAGGGTGCGGGCCCATTCCCCGGAGTATTTCGTGGACCAGATGGAGATCCTGGCCCGTCGCGGCATCTCCTTTTTCTATGTCTCCGACGACACATTTACCCTCAACAAGAAACGGGTGGTGCAGGTCTGCAGGCTGATCCTGGCCCGAGGCCTCCAAGTTGCCTGGGCGGCCATCAGCCACGTGCGGCACGTGGACGAAGATGTGCTGCGCTGGATGCGCAAGGCCGGGTGCATCCAGGTGAGCTATGGGGTGGAGAGCGGTTCGCAGCGGATCCGCAATTTCTTGCAGAAAGATCTCACGCCGGAAGAGGCCGAGCGAGCCTTCCGACTCACGGCCCGCTGCGGAATGCTGCCCCGGGCCTATTTCATCTACGGATCCCGGGGAGAAACCGACCAGACCATCCGGGAGTCCCTGGATCTCATGGACCGAATAAGGCCCCTGGGTGCCGTTTTTTACATCCTGGACGTCTTTCCCGGCACGACCCTTTACGAAGATCTCAAGAAGGAGGGTAAAATCTCCGACGAGACATGGCTGGCCCGGACGGAGGACGTCATGTATTTCGAGATGGATCCGGATCTTTCCGCTGAGGACGTCATGGGCTTCGGGCGGACCCTTAGATCGGGGTTTTACGGCAGGCTTCCCGGGTATGTGGACTCCCTGGAACTGGAGGAGGGGGAGGATATGGCCCCCCTGTCGGCCGACTTCTGCTCGCGGCTGGGGCTCACCTTCAGCCACGGTGATTACGCCCATACAAACGGCATTCCCGAGCCCGAAAAGACCGCTGAAACCCTGTTCCGCAGGGCGCTCTCTCTTCACCCGGACCGCAGGGCTTACCTGGGGCTGGGCATGCTGAAACAGCGCAGGGGCGAACACTCCGAGGCGGTGCATATCCTGCGGCAAGGCCTGGCCGCACTGGGCCCGGACGAGGAACTGGCCCTCTGCCTCACCGTAAGCCTCATGAAGGCCAGGGCCTATGAGGAGGCCATGGCGCTCCTGGCCGAATATCCCGACTCAGCGGAGGCCGCACGGTACATGGCCAATTGCTGCAGGGCCCTTGGGGACTTCGACAGGGCGGCCCGGCACATGGACCGCTACCACCGCCTCGCAGAAACAGCCCCGCAGAGGCAGAGGGGTACCCCGTGACCATGAGCGGCCGCCCTCGGATTCGCCCGCTGAGGGCCTGTGGGGACAGGGGCATGATCGGGTTTCACTCTATGATTGAGGAAAGGAAACACCATGGGCAGCATCCTGGCCGTTGAAAATCAGAAACGCTGGAGGGAGGTCCTTTCCCGGGGCTTCGAGCCGGATCACCCGCTGGAATTCCTGTCCCCCGAAGGAGATCTGGAGCACAGGCTTTCCTCACGCCACCATGACCTGGTGATCCTGGACCTGCAGGCCGCGCCGGGGGATCCCTTCCGGTTCCTCTCCCGTATCCGCACACTGCGCCCTCACATGCCGGTGGTGGTGACCAGCGAGACGGAGGAAACGGAAATCGTGGTGCGGGCCATCAAGGAAGGGGCCTTCGATTTCGTGGGGAAGCCTTATTCGGCCGCCAAGATTCGCCTGGCCGTGGACCGGGCCCTTGACACCAAGAGCCTGCGGGGAGAAATCGATTATCTCCGGCACGAGCAGGACGTGATCTATGATTTTGACCGAATCATAGCGGAGAGTCCCAACATGAAGGCGGTGATCAGATCGCTCAAAAAATTCGCCGAGACCGACGCCACGATCCTCATGACGGGGGAGACCGGGACCGGCAAGAGCTTCCTTTCCGGAAGCATCCATTTCAACGGCCACCGAAGGCACAAGCCCTTTGTGAAGATCAACTGCTCCAACATCCCGGAAACGCTTCTTGAAAG
>Ga0180301_10003548_pt1 | contig 12184 bp, 19 predicted proteins | sample GuaBasSediGuay16_FD_121797 | JGI IMG/M metagenome (GOLD analysis project Ga0180301, IMG submission 121797) | Subseafloor sediment microbial communities from Guaymas Basin, Gulf of California, Mexico - Guay16, Core 4569-2, 12-15 cm | ecosystem: Environmental > Aquatic > Marine > Hydrothermal...
AATAGATATACATAAGCTCCAATCATCCTCGATTCAAAATACCATCCGTCCGTGGAGATCTTTCGGATGAGAATAGGCCTGCTCCTATCAGAGATATCAAAGATCCTTATTATCGTCGCTTTACCTCCACACGGAGCAGGGTGGCGGAGGGGAATTATCGGCTTTCCAAACGTGGATTCAATAACTACCAGCCTATTACCGTTTATGAATATCTCAGCCGCTGTTCCATTAGTCTTCATCTCCGCTAGCACAGCCAGATCTTCTGGAGGATAAGCCCTGATGATCAGTATCCTCCCATTAGACGCGACGTAAAGATATTTTCCGTCACATTTAACTATGTCAGCCTCATCAACTCCCTCGACCTGAATATTCGTTCTAGAATAGCCTACAGAGGCTTCATTCGCCGCCCTTTTGAGGGTCATTAATGGAGGAAAGGCCGCTGGAAATGGGGCTTTAATATCCACGAAGTCCCATACAGTTTTGTATCTGCTCCTATTCAGGAACTCCTTTAACTCCTGATATGACGAAAACTTCAGAAGGGGCTTAGCGGATATATCGACGTTCAATTCAGCCTTCAAATTCAATATAGAAGCAACACATATCATGCTTAGGCATGTAAATAATAGAGCCGACAGAAGGATCTTTGAAGGCGGCCATACATGCCTTGCCAGCCTCATCAATCATCTCTCCACGTTATGGAAGAGCGCATTTGAGGGTGATATTACTATACCTTAGTACAATCCGTTCTAAAATCTGAACAATCAGCGACTTTGACATGCACGAAAGGATTTTTATAAAACCGTCACCTCTTTAATCATGCACCATTGGTTCTTGTTTGGTGATGCTGAATGGTGAGCTGTGAAAAATGCGGATTTCCGCTTCCAGAGGATGCAGAATATTGTCCAAACTGTGGATCTCCAGTTAGGAGAGTACATACTCCCTCTAGGGCTGCTTTAATGTCCGCGGGCAGAATTCTCCAGGCGGGGATACTCGGCGCGTTCATCTCAGTTATGATATCATCCCTCACGCTCCCTGGAGTTCAATTATATTTTATACCCTCATTTGTGTCCTCTCTGCTCGTAATATTCCTCTTCAGAACCAGAAGGTTTGAGGAGGCTATAACGATATCTTTCGCTGTATATCTATTCTCAGATGCAATCTTAGGAGGCATAATTTTCGGCTCTCTTTATATAAAGGGCATTTCGCTCTCAGAGGCCTATAGAGGCTATATGCTGACATTCCTTGATGTAGCAGCTTACGTATTCAATCCAGTATCAGCATTGATCGCGGCTTATCTTGGAAATAGGATCGCCCTCAGCATGATTGGGGAATCAGGTGAGTATGAAAGGACCGCGGAGCAATATGCATCTGAGGAGGCAGGAGGGCCGGGCGGAGTGATTTATAGCCTCAAAAGGCATATTCATTCTCATAAGGTTTAAATATGATCTCGGTTAGGTCATGTCTTGTATGATCGCATCGTAAGAGTGGTTGGAGCATGAACGTTCCAAGGGTTATAACGACATACTGTCCGAGATGCAGGACGCATACTGAGCATACAGTCTCTTTGTATAAGGAGGGGAAGAGGAGGGCATTAGCGAAGGGCGAGCGGCATCATGAACGTGAAAAGAAGGGCTATGGCGGACAGAAGTATCCGATGCTCCGGAGGAAGGCTAAGACGACGAAGAAGCAGACGTTGAAGCTCAGATGTAAGGAGTGCGGATATATATCTCATCGTAAGGGCATTAGACTTAGGAGATTAACGATCGAGTAGGATGATCGGGTATGGATATATGGAAGAAGATAATTCCCGAGCCTAAGAGCAGGTTCATCCAAGTTAGATGTCCAGACTGCGGAAATGAGCAGATAATCTTCAGCCACGCGGCCTCGGTAGTTCACTGTAATATCTGCGGAGCCGTTCTGGCCGAGCCTACTGGAGGGAAGGCCAAGATAAAGGCTGAGATAGTTAAAGTTTTGGAGTAGTGGCCGACATGTCCTTTATAAGGAGGGATGAATGGCCCGAGGTAGGCGAGCTAGTAATAGCCTCAGTAGATAGGATAATGGAATACGGCGTCTACGTCACGCTTGACGAGTATGGGAAGGAAGGCTTTCTCCACATATCTGAGATCTCCTCGAGCTGGGTGAAGAACATAAGAGATTTTGTCCGGGAAGGCGAGAAGGTAGTTCTTAAGGTTCTTCGGGTTGATCGAGAGAAGGGGCATATCGACTTATCGCTGAGGAGGGTGACGAAGAGAGAAAAGAGGGAGAAGATGCTCCTTTGGAAGCAGAGCAGAAGAGCTGAGGGATTGATGAGGAGCGTCTCGCAGAGACTGAACATTCCATTAAAGGATCTATATGAGAAGGTTTGGGTTCCGCTTGAGGAAGCCTTCGGAACGGCCTATGAAGGATTAGAGAGAGCTGCAAGGGAGGGCGTCGATGTCCTTCTTGACATAGGCTTACCGAGGGATCTCGCTGAGGCCCTAACAGAGATCGCGAAGGAGAAGATTAAGGTAACCAGCGTGAAGGTGAAGGGGATTCTGAATGTTTCCTGCGTAAAGCCTGATGGAGTTTTAAGGATAAAGAAGGCTTTGATGGAGGCTAAGAGCATAAAGGCTCCTAGGGGCTCTGGCATCAAGATCTACGTCATCTCTCCGCCTAAATATGGAGTTGAGGTGACCGCTCAGGACTATAAAACGGCAAATCAGATAATGCAGAGGGTTGCTGAAACAGCGGTGCAGGAGATAAAGAGATTGGGCGGAGACGGGAGATTCGAAAGAGGATAGATGCTTATGGGCTGGCTTATGCGGAGATGCTCGAAGTGCGGAGAATATACCATTAAGAAGGATCGTTGTCCCCGCTGCGGCGGTGAGACATATATTCCACATCCAGCCAAGTTTTCGCCCGACGATAAATACGCCGTCTATAAGGGGATGATGAGGCAGAAGGCTAAATGAAGAAGACCATAATACTTGAGATTGAGAAGATAAATCCTGAAAGGGCCGTTCTGATAGAGGGTCTTCCCGGCTTAGGCCTTGTTGGGAAGATAGCCTCAGAGTATCTCATTAAACAATTGAAGGCTAGAAAGGTTGCTGAGCTATACTCTCCACACTTCGCACATTTCGTCATAGTTGACGATGAAGGAAGCCTAAGGCTTCTTAGGCTGGAATTTTATTATTGGAAGGGAGAGGAGACTAATCGTGACTTTATATTATTGACTGGAGACTGCCAAGCTCAAACAGTTGAGGGACAGTATGAAGTGGCTGGCGCCATATTCAATTATGCAAGAGAGAAGAATGTCGATTTAATAATAACTTTAGGCGGATATCAGAGGGAGGTTGTAGGTGAACCTCGGATCTTCGCATCCGCAACAAACAGAAGACTGCTTGAAGACGTAATGAAGTTTGGGGTGAAGAGCAGCCCTCCCGGAAGTCCGATAATTGGGGTTGCAGGTATACTTGTTGGATTATCTGGGTTTAATGAGGTTGATGCCCTCTGCCTCCTAGCTGAAACTCGGGGTTATAGGCCGGATCCGAAGGCCTCGAAGAGTCTTCTGAATCTCCTCTCAAAGATGTTCAAGTTTAACATTGATCTTTCAGACCTTGAGGGTGAAATCGCCCGTTATGAGAAGATGGAGGAGAGGATAAGGAGGATAGAGAGGAAGAGAAAGGCTACTGAGAGGGAAAGGAGGGCCGAGGAGACTGAGAGGATATTCTATATTGGCTGATGCGACGATTAAATGATGAAGCTGCCTCTGGGCTTCTGATATTTCTTGAGGATCTCCCTTATCGCCTCTAGATCTCTGATCGTGTGATTTACGGCGCTGATGTAAGAGTCTATTATCTCGGTGATCTCCGATTCTGTAAGTGCCTCCATAAGATCATCTTCTATCTGCTCGATCATCAGACTTGTCAGATCATTCCTTCCACTGATCGATTTTAATCTCTTTAGTATCATTCCTCTCGTCTTCTCAACCTTCGGGTCTGGAAGCTTGCCAGTATTTATCTTATCGGCTATTTCCTGAACTATGTCTTCTGCAGATAATGGAATTGAGAGTCTAGCTGCGACTTCTCCCTTCGGAGTTAGGAAGACGAGCAGGGGAACAATATTAACCTCATATAATTGTGTTAGCTCCTCATTTCTTGGGTCATCAACATTAATTAGATGTATGTCTATGTCTCTTCTCTTACGGGAGATCCTTCGGCTTATAATCGAGAGTTCATCTTCATCCTCATTCATGTTAGAGTAAAAATATATTATCTCAACTTTCTTCCCGCTCAAATTAGGTCTCTCACCTTAACAGGCATGTCTGAAAAAATATGTGTGTTTGATGGAACTCTAAGCTTTCACGGTGATCTCCTTGACCACTCCCGCCGCTATGGTTGTTCCCATATCCCTAATCGCGAATCTACCTATCTCCGGAAACTCCGTGTATGTCTCGATGGCGATTGGACGTAGAGGCTGGAACCTAACCAAGGCGCAGTCTCCAGTCTTTAGGAAGGCCGGATGTTCCTCGATCGTTTGTCCGCTACGTGGATCGATCTTCTTTATGAGCTCAACGAATCTGCATGCGACTTGAGCCGTATGCGCATGCAAGACTGGTGTGTAGCCAGCGGCTATTGCCGTTGGATGATGGATCACTATTATCTGCCCAATGAACTCCTTTGCGACTGTTGGAGGATTGTCTGGATGGCCTGCAACATCCCCTCTTCTAATATCCTTCTTTGAGATTCCCCTGACGTTAAAGCCTATGTTGTCTCCTGGCTCAGCCTTCTCGATTCTCACATGGTGAGTCTCGATCGACTTTACCTCACCGATCTTGTTTGCTGGCATGAAGATCACTTTGTCCCCGACCTTTAGCACTCCGGTCTCAACTCTCCCAACCGGAACAGTTCCGACTCCAGTGATCGTGTAAACGTCCTGCACTGGAATCCTCAGAGGCTTATCAATGGGCTTCGGAGGTAACTTAAACATGTCTAGGGCCTCATAGAGTGTTGGACCATCATACCATGGCATCTTGTCGCTCTTCTTTATTAGGTTGTCTCCGGTCCATCCGGAGGTGGGGACAAAATGGATCTCATCTGGATTGTAGCCTACGAGCCTTAGCATTCTGGATACTTCGTTCTTTATCTCCTCGTATCGTTCCTTGCTCCAATTGACTGATGGATCATCCATCTTGTTTACTGCCACTACGAGCTGTCTTACTCCAAGCGTAAATGCGAGGAACGCGTGCTCCCTAGTTTGTCCTCCAGGGCCTATTCCAGCCTCGAACTCTCCCTTCTTCGCTGAGACGAATAGCACTGCCGCGTCTGCCTGGCTTGTTCCGGTGATCATGTTCTTTACGAAGTCTCTGTGTCCTGGAGCGTCGATTATCGTGAAGAAGTAGTGGGGTGTCTCGAACTTTAGGTATCTTAGGTCTATCGTTAATCCTCTTTCCCTCTCCTCTTTGAGGGCGTCAAGAACCCATGCATACTTGAATGTCTCTTTTCCAAGCCTTCGAGCCTCTTCCTCATACTGCTTGATCGTCCTCTCGTCTATTGCCCCTGCAAGATATAGCAGGTGACCCATCGTTGTGGATTTCCCATGATCTACGTGTCCAATGACCACTAGGTTCAGGTGGGGCTTCTCCTGCTTGCTCATTTTTCCTCCTCCAGATTATATCATCCCTTTTTTATTGAAACCGAAAGATTATCAGTTCAATCCGTTATTTTAAGTTATCGCTGAGTCCATGTGACGTGCCATTCGGGGATTTAGACATTGCTGAAATTTAATCTGAGGATCTTCCGGCGTAGTGCTTTAGGATCTTTATGTCATCGTATATTCTATTGTCTATTGCACGTTCGATCACTATGCTTCTGCTGTAGCCCTCATCCCTTAGAACCTTAAAGAAGAAGTGCAGGTTTACGGTTCCAGTGCCGAGAGGGGCATGCTGATCATATCTTCCGTCATTATCATGCAGATGGATATGAACTGTCTCGTTTACGATCTCCCTAATGTAATCGCAGGGTTGACATACCGTGTTTGCATGTCCAACATCGAAAGTTATCTTTAGATTGTCATTATTGATGCTTGATAATAGCGATAACAATTCACTCCTCGAAACTCCGAAGTGTGGAACCCTGCGTATCTCATTCTTATAGAGGACTGCTCTCGGCATGTTCTCTAAGCCGAGCATAACATCCCTTTTGGAGGCATAACTTGCCAGTTCCTTCAGTAGCCCGATCGATATTTCCCATGCCTTTGAAGGTTCATAGTATCTGTCTACTATATCATCGTATGCATATCCACTCTCTGATGGATTGAATGATGCCGGGTGAATCGTCAGCACCTTAATGTTTCCCTCAGATGAATAATCGATTGTCTCTTTTAGTCCATCGATTACCTCCCTTCTCTCATCCTCATCAATCAACGATAGTTTTGTTGCGCCGTATCTTCCAAGCTCATGAATCGTAAAGTAGAAGTCCTCAACCTTAGATGTTGCCTTACATAACCTCCTTAGGGTCTCCATCTCTAAAACTGATATCTCTGCACAGTCTAATCCGAGATCTCTCATTATTCTGACGCATCTCGTTATTGCATCCTCGATCTCTCCGGGATTCATGTCGTCAAGGGATCTTCCATACAAGAAGTTTACGAATGAGGAGATAAATATTCCGATCCTCATGGTTCAGAGATATGATTCTCCGTATCTAATAAAGATAATCTTGGCAACAATCAGATCCTCTCTGGGAGCCTCATGTTGGCATTCTTTTTGGTACCACGAAAAAATTGTATATAAGGGATGTCAGTTTTCGCTCATGTCATCTTTGAGGCTTCATATTAGTTTTTCAAAGCCTCTTAATGCTTGGCCGAGTGTTAGATCCATCAGTTTTTCGCCGATTAGCCATGAGGCACCGCTTATCATTAATAATAGGCCTATGTATAGGAGGCTTTTCCCCCAGAATCCGCCCTCAGCCTCCTTCAGCGCTAGGGCATTGAGTGATGTTACTAGGAGTATCATTAGGATGTTTCCCAATTCGACTACTTCAGTCGGTATCTCTCCGAATGAGAAGAATGGGAGGGAGACTAGGCCTCGAGAGAAGAATTTGCAGAGATACGTCAGTATAACCAATAGAGCAACTGTTACGGGCTGTAGGATGAAGACGACAGATTTGAAGCTCTTGGCTACAGAATCTCTCCTCTTTCTGAACTCCAAGAATTTTATGCATGAATCTCCCAGGATCCTTCCAACCTCGATGAGATTCCCGCCGTAATTTATCGAGTCCAATAACATCCTATTCATCGTGTAAACGCGAAATGATGACGCTTCAGATGAGAGGAGATTCATCGCCTTATCGATCCTTATTCCTAGTCTTATCCTTGTTAGTGCACTCTTCAAGAGCACCCGTAATGGGCCGAGTTCCATATGAAGGACGTATGCGAGAGCGCTCTTCATGCTAGCCGTTGATGCCATATTCTCGCAAAGGGCCTTGATGAATGTCGGGTAATACTCATCTATTTTTGTAATGTAAGACTCAAACTTATAGGCTATCATGCCGGGTAGCATGAGTGAAGAACCAAAGATCATAAAGCCAATGGACGGATTGATCGATATGCTCAGGTACACCGCGGGGACCACTGACAGCATGGCAACCGCGGTTGAGATCCTAAAGAGCATATATAATCTCGGCGGATCCTCTCTGTCGATGTATATGAGCGTCTCCTTTGGTATTACTGATTTAAAGCCGAAGAACATGATTATTATCGCCGCGGAGGAGACAATATAAGAGTAGTATGCGATGTTCTGATTGTTGATGAAGCTTGTCATGAGATCTAATGTCATAATCATGAAGACCGCGACGCTCTGGAATGTTCCATAGACCCCACCGAGAGTCCTTATCGACTCTATCGCCCTAAGATAATAGCCGGAATACTCCTCAAAGAGGGTTGAATTCTCCAATTCAAGATACTCTTTAGGCTCGGGAGTAGATAGGGCCTCAGCGCATCTTATGAGGATATCCTTAAGCGGGGGCTTCACAAAGTTGGATACATGAGTCATTGCCTTGGCAAATCCATACCCAAACCTCTTGGCTATCTCATAGATCTTACTAAAGACCAGGCTGTAATATCCGTATTCCTTCACATCAGCCACCGATCTAACGAGCTGGTCTGGACCAGCCTCCCCCTGAGAGACTACATACATGTGTAAGATCGATAATATCAGTTCCTCATCGATCTTCCGGGATGCCTTACTACTCAACCTTCCTCTACGACGATAAAAAAGAACTGCCAGAAAGATGAAAGAGAATATTGGTAGGAAAGTCGCCGCCATTAATAGATAGCTCATCCCCGCGAGAAAGCGATATGACACAAGAGCCGCTGAGGCTGAGATCATAAATATGATTATCTTGAACCTTCCCTTCAGTAAATCAAAAATAATTTTAGTTAAACCCTTAAGTTTGGAGGGCATCTTAACGTCTTTCCCTCGGCAACTAATATTTATTCAGCCAAGGCATATCCCCTTTAATCATCTCCCATAAACCTTCTCTATTCCAGCCCTCTTAGCCTCGATGACCGTGTTCCACAAGCTATTGAATCCCCCGAGACTTTTCGGTCAACGCCCTTAGAACCCCGGCTCTCATCTGAAACTTCCCGTAGAATTTGGGGGTCTCAGTTTCCGCATAGGGTAGGATCTCCGTCTCAAGAAATATACTTGAACTCTTAATCTTGTTCCATCTTTGCCATCAACCTCATCTACACTCAGCTCTTCGCTCATTACAAGCCCCAAAACAAGGTTGAGTGCAAAATAAAAAGGAATTATGAACTATGAACATGGGCAATATCTACGTGGATTGACTTCTTCAATGAGCAAAAGACTACAGTCGGTCCGGAAATACTTATGGTAAATCCATAATATAGGATGATATTTATAGAGTGAAGTTACGGTCCTTATTCACGAACCAGATAAACATGATGGGTATTCATAACTTCTTTATAAAATGACTTGACAAGCTGATAGTTGCTGTTAACATGAGGAGATAGATAAGATGAAGAGACGTTCAAAGCTGGAGATCTATCTGGACGTTTTAAAGGCCGTTTCTGAGACGAATAAATTAACGCATATTGGAAATATGGCTAATCTCTCCTGGAAGGATGCCGTTAAGCACCTTAGCTTTCTGAAGCGCAGAGGCTTCGTCGAAGCTGTGAAGACAAAGAATGGAAGGGAGGAGTATAGGCTTACGCAGAAGGGTCTTGAGGCATTAGAGACCCTGCAGAAGATAACGAATGCCCTAACTCCAAAGAAAACGGCGATTGCAGTTTAAATCGCAAAAGTCAGCCAGAAGAAGATAGTTTACTGCTTAGAAACGTCACATGTCTCTTGACTATTTCCAACGTTCATATTGGATAAATATTCTATCCAAAATGATAGAGAAACAACAGGATTAGCGGAAGTTTTAACATGAGAATCGGCATAATACATGACTCTTTAAATTCCACCGAAGGGGGAGAAAGGCTCTGCCTGAAGATGATAGAGGCTCTTAAGGACTCCGGATACGAAGTTATCCTGGGAACGATTGAATCTACGAATTGGGATAAAGTCGAGAGAACAACGGGCATGACGATAAGACCAGACAGGGAACTATCACTATTGAAGGCTAAAATGCATGTTTTCAGGATCTACATGAGACTATTAGCGACGTTTCTGGCATTAAAGATGAGAAGAGAATGTGATATCGTCGTGAATACTCATGGAGACATCTTATTCGCCGACTCACATAATCTATATGCACTATCCAACCTTCGCTATTTTGAGGGAAACTCCCGTTAACATTAAATACTCCTCGAGTCTAATCTGGAGGGCATACTTCACGCCTTACGAGAAGATCCAGAACATTCTTGTTAGGAGATGCCTCGATGGCATAATATTGACAAACAGCACATTCAGCAGGGATGCCATAAAGAGATATACTGGCAGAGATGCAATAGTCGTTTATCCCCCTGTCGAGACAGAGACATTTTCATTTGCAGCTAAAGGTGATGAAAGGGAAGATATAATCGTGAGCTGCGGGCGATACACTCCAGAGAAGAACTATGAATTCATACTTAAGGTTGCTGAGAAGTTAAAAGATGAGCCTATAAGATTCGTAGTAGTCGGAGCCTCATCAGGGAAGATCTCAGAAAGATATTACATAAGGCTGGAGAAGATTAGAAAGGAAAAGGATTGGAGAACGTTGAATTTCTAAGGGACATCGACTTCTCTAAACTCATCGCGCTCTATAGTAAAAGCAAGATTTACCTTCACGCCATGAGGAATGAGCACTTCGGAATATCAGTGGTTGAGACGATGGCAGCAGGATTAGTACCAGTAATCCATAGATCAGGAGGGTCATGGCAGGACATGCTGAGAATGAGACAGGGAGTTCACGGATTCTCCTATACTACGGCAAGTGAAGCCGCCGATATCATAAGGGAACTGATAGTAGATGAAAGAAAGAGAAGAAGGATAGTTGAAAATAACATGGGATATCTGGAGGTATTCTCTGAGGAGGAGTTCAAGAGAAGAATCTCGGATATCGTAGAGAGAGTTTACGATTATATCCCCTAGTCTGGAGAGCGAAGGATGGAAGTAGCCGTTTTAACTGAGAACTTCATAGGAGAAGCAGGTGAGTTTTCAAGGATAAAGGGGATCTCATTGGAGGAGCAGAGATATACCTTTACGAATTGATAAATAGGGTTTTGGAGCCGCTCTATGACGAGATAAGAGTATATCAGATTAATGGCGTAAATATGAAGTTCAATAAGACTATAGTGAAGACGATCCACTCATTCCTCGACATAGACCTGATAACTACGACCTAATCATACTGAATGACATAGATCTACTCAGAAAGATCAGAAGCCCCAAGAACTGAGATAGGATCATAGCCATACACCACGGCATGAAGCTCGAACCCACAATCCTCAACCCAAACACTCTGAGTATAATCTGGAAATACAGAATATCCAGGACCGTGCGTTCAGAAAGCTCCAAGACTATGCGCACATTAAGGAAGATCCTAGCCCTAGCCTGCTTCTCGATTAGAAAATGAGATATGCAGATTTAAGGCCATCAAGAACGTGAACGATGCTGATGCCCCTCTAATCGTAAGCGTTGACAGGGATAGCCTAAAATATTTGCTTCCAACGAGAAGAGGCAGATGGATAGTGATACATAACTTCGTCAATTTAAACCTATTCAACCCATATGTGGAGCCCACATTAAAATTCGATGATTCGTACATCAACATTCTCGTTCCGCGGAATCTATCCTTCGGAAGGGCGTATTTATCCTCCCAGAATTAGTTCAATTCCTCAAAGAGCATAAATGCAGCAAATTCAGATTCCTAATTGTAGAAGACGGCATCTTAAGGGATACCTAGAGAAACATTTAGGCGACCACATAGTACTGCTTGGACATAGAGATCACTTCTCGGAGATGCCTAGAATATACGCAAGCAGCGAGGGAACATCATTCGCCGTTCTGGAGGGGATGGCTATGAAAAAGCCGATCGTCACGACTGACGTGGGCGGAATTAAGGAGATCGGCATAAACAGGTGCATAAGCTCTCAAGCCCCCTCAGCACAAGAATGATCGGAATGAACATCTTGAGGCTCATTAGAGACAGGAGATTATCCGATAGGATAGCGAGTAATGCGCATCATTACGTACGCAATAACCACGATGTCAAGACATGGGCGGGCAAGTGGACTAAACTGATAATAAACATGGCCTCTGGAGAAAATAAGATAAAAATCTGAAATCTAGCATTGTAAGGTGGTATGTCTATTTTAAGAGTGGGACATAACAACTATTTCGTGTTCGCATCATCACTCCTAAACTTCATAGTCATACAGTATAGATTGCTGATTGAGCATGCCCCACTGATTAGAGGATTAATTAATAGCTTACAAACATTCACGATCGCGTTTCTCTCATTATACATTCCAATCTCGATCCTCACCGGATGGATAGATACAAAACGCAGCACACTGCCAAAAGAGAATGAGGTTAACCCCCTATTTCATCAAGCCAATCGCAAAGGAAAGGATAACCATGCCCCTCATTCTCGAGATGGCTAAAATCCTAGAGCAAATAGCGGAGAGGCAGAGACTAGATGTCGAGGAAATGAGGATTATTAGAAGGAAGGTTAAGGATTGGCTCGGGCTGAAC
>Ga0180301_10003549_pt1 | contig 12182 bp, 15 predicted proteins | sample GuaBasSediGuay16_FD_121797 | JGI IMG/M metagenome (GOLD analysis project Ga0180301, IMG submission 121797) | Subseafloor sediment microbial communities from Guaymas Basin, Gulf of California, Mexico - Guay16, Core 4569-2, 12-15 cm | ecosystem: Environmental > Aquatic > Marine > Hydrothermal...
ACTTTCTAGGTGGATGAAATTGATGGATACCACCATTTCTTTCCTTTCTCCCTTTTCGATTCATCAATTTTGGCTAATATTTTTATAGCTTCTATTCCGGTCTTTATACAGTTTTCTTCGGCCCTTTCTTTTTCCTCGAATTTAATGAATTCATTTTTGGGCCTATTTACATAAACCGCGCAGACGGTGCCTGCTCTAAACCCTCTTATGTTGGCCAATGTGAACAGCGTACTGCTTTCCATCTCAAAGTTTAGGACATTTCGCTTTGCAAGATCTTCTACTAGGTTTGGAAATCTAAGCGGAAATCCCGGAATTTTTCTGCCTTGAGCTCCATAAAAACCAGAAGTAGTGGCTGTTAGTCCTACATGGTACGGGTAGCCAAGTTTTTCAGTGGCTTCAATAAGAGCTATTACAACTTCATAGCTTGCAATGGCGGGATATCCTTCTGGTACATAGTATAGGCTGGTGTTTTCAAATCTTACAGCGCCAGTTGAAATTATTAAGTCGCCACAATTTATATGTTCTTGTAGACTTCCACAGCTTCCTACTCTGATGAATGTAGGGTTCGTAACTATTTGGCTAGCTTCTATAACTACTATTTCAACGTTATCGGTTCCTATGCCAGTAGACATCACAGAGACTTTTATATCATTTATGAAACCTGTATAGGTTATGAACTCCCTGTTTTCTCGTTTAAGTATAATTTTATCGAAGAATTTTGCTGTTTTGTGACTTCTCGCTGGGTCTCCAACCAAAATTATGTATTTTGCAAGTTCGCCTGGTGCCAAATTGATGTGATACTGTCTGCCTTCTTTCGTACTAACGGCTTCAGCTTCCATAATTTCTTCAAACAAGTTAACCCCTCCAAAACTAAATAATGAGTAATAAAGAGTTAAAAATTCATGGGTCGGCTATTACGTGTTTTTAAATATCATTCCTTACGAAAACGTATGGGTCAATTAATTCTAGGTGTAGTCTCCTAGCTAGTTCAAAGCATTCTGCAACGTCTCCAACTGCGTACAAGTGATGTGCATCGCTTCCAATGGAGAATTTAACACCGTATTCTCGACATATTTCTAAGAATTCAATGTCTGGAAATGGATAGTGAGAATTGAGCTCCATAGCTACGCCATGATCTGCAGCAGTTATCGCAATTTTTTCAGCAATATTCCAATGAATTTTCCCGACATATGCTAGTGGATGACCAACCACATTTATCGTTTCACTTTTAATTACACTTAGTAAACTTCTCTCCCACTCACGTAAGCTTATTAAAGTGTGAAAACTTCCGATAATTATATCAAAAAAATCTTTTTTCAATCCCCTTGGAAGAACTATACGTCCGTTTCCGAGAATGTCTGCTTCCAGCCCATTTAAAACTATGAGACTTGTATTTCTCGCATTTTCTATGGCTTCTCTTCGTTCCATTACTTTTTCCAAGTTAAGTAGTTTGTCGCCCCATGAGTCGTAAGAGCAGTGGTCTGTGATGGCAATAATTTTTAGTCCTTTTCTTTTTGCGTATTTTGCTATTTCGTCTATTCTTGATGTTCCATCGCTATAAATGCTGTGAATATGTAGGTCATACATGCTGTTACACCCTATTTCCTTCTTTTCCTCCTTATGATAATTAAACTTAAATCTTGATTTTACTTAAGAATGAAATGGTGTTAGATTGTGAGATCTGAGGGAACGGATGAAGAGGTATTAATTGAACTTTCAAAAAAATTGGAGAAATTAAAGAGGGGGGAAAGAATACTTAGCCCAGTAATTGAAAGAGATGTCATAGTGGATGAAGAGAAGTTCAAGGCGTATCTATCTAAGGTGGAAGAGTATAAGGTGGCCGCTAAAAAATATTTTGAGATGGGGCTTATACCTGTAGCAACTTTCTATGCTTGCTGCGCTGCTTTAGCTATATTAATGGTAGCAAAACCATTAAAGGCTGCGAATTTTTTGGTAAATTTTACGAAAAAGGTTGGTCGGAAAGAAGAAGTTAAGAAGCATCCTATGTTTCGGTTTACTCTTTTATTGCTAAAAGCTGTTGCTCATAATAATAAAGAATTTGTGGATGAGGCGAAAAAAGCTTTTTGGGACGTTGTGTTTATTAATAGGGAAGAACAACAGTTTACTGAACGTGTTTTAAGGTATGTAGAGAAATATATGTTGAAGCCGTAGATTTTCAATAAACACGGCTTTTTTTAGACTTTGCGGTTTTCACAATAAGCGTATAACTTAAATAACAGGTTTACAGTATTTTTTAATTGTAGTTGGAGGTATTGCAACAATGAAAGAGAAAGAGAAAATAACCAAAGAGGAGATTAAAAAGAAAGTTAAGGGAAGTGTCCTACAAGAACTACTTGACGAGATCAAAAAAGAAGTGCCTAGGCAAGAATAATATCTCACACCAGTGTGAACTATCAACAACTCTATTTGCCTAAATTTTTTTATATGGATGCAATTAGTGATGTATCGGTGAATAGCGATGACTAAATCTAGTGGGGTCTACAAGCATAGACGAGGAAATTTTGAAATTTATGCCCCACACTGAAGAAAACACTGTGCATTTGACTAGTTTTGACCTAGATGCTCATGTTTTTACTGAAAGTTTCTTAGAGGTTTTATCAGCGTTTGTAAAGCTTGCAGAGTTCAGGTTATCGAAGAAACAAAAACAACTGCTGCTAGTGGCTGACGAGTTTTTACGATGTGAAAATATGACTTTAAACTCTTTAATAGAAGAAATATCTAGGGAGTTGAAAATGCCTTCTTCAACTGTTAAGTGGAACATAAATGTCTTGAAAAAGGTGGGTTTAATAGAAGGTGGGAGAAAGGACAATAAGGGATTACCGGCACGATTAACGCAGGGAGGCAAAATATTGGCGGAATATCTGCGGAAGACCTCCCTAATGTAATTTCTCTTTATTTTATTTCTGTAGGTTGACGAAAGTTATTTTCACCCTTCTGCGCAATAGAGTTTTAAGTAAAATTGAAATTCCTTTCCGTTTTGTTTTAAGGTCTTTCTCATTGCTCTTTGGGATAACGATCTTGACGTGATTCTCATTAACTTCTGAGTTAAATGTCTGAGTGTTTAGAATCTTCTCTATTGTGTGGTTTATTTTCTCTGTTGTAATGTGGATTCTTTTTTGTTTACAGTTATTAGGACAGTTTGTGCAAAATTTTGTTGCCCAGCAAACATTTGCGCAAGGAATTGAAGCGTTAAAGGCGTTGGCGCAACAAGCTGACCTAAATGGTACAAGTTTAAATTCCTTGGCTATTTTAAGAGCTTCTTCTTTTAAGTCTGCGATACTTAGATGTACTTGTTTTCCTCCTATCTTTGCAGCTCTTTCCTTTATTGGATGCAAATCTATTTGAGCCTTTTTTAATCTCTCTAGTATTTTTCTAGATATTCGTAAAGTGCCGATAACCACTCCCACGGCTCCTGCATCGGATGCTCTCTCAAATATTTGTTCGAATTCTCTGTCTGTTACCCCGGGGATAATTGGTCTTAGAAAAAGTACTGGTTTAAAACCAGCATCTCTTAAATTTGATATTGTTTCGAATCGTTTGTCTGGTGTTGGTACATTTGGTTCTAAGCTCTTTGCATATTTTATTGTTATTATAGTTATGAGGGGGCTTAGTGGATGCTTTTCGACAGCCTCTACAACTTCGTGAACTTGCTTGGCGTCCAAAAACATTTTTGTTGAAAATTGTATTGGATTCTTTAGGTATTTTACGAAAGATTTCAGGTAGTCGATAGTTTTCTCGTAGAAGATGGGGTGAAATGGTTCGCAAACACTGCCTATTGCTATGAAAGTTCCCATTTCTCCGGGTATAAACCATTTATTATAGAGTAGGGAAAGGCTTACTTCAAATCCGCTTAACTTGTAGGGTTTTGGTTCTTGAAATTTTGGTCCAAAATCGATTAAATAACAGTATAGACAGTTGTTTGGGCATCCTAGTCCTGGATGAACCGTAATTCCACATGGTCTAGGGATTCTGTATGCATGAGAATCTTGCTTAGCTTTTTTAACACTTGCGTGTTCAGCTATTTTTTCCAATTCTTTTAATAACTCTTCTTTTTTATCCAAAATCGTAATTGGGTTGTAAGTGTTTAGCAAATTATTGCACCAAGATTTAAGTTAGATTTTTCTTTCAATTTGTTGAACGATGTTAGCTATTTTATTGCATAGTGTTTTTCTAATAAGGTTATCTTCCTCGTTTTCTAAGTTTAGGTTTTCAAGGAATTCTTTTAATTCTTGGAGGGTAAATTTATGGGGTAGTTGCTGCTTTGTTCTTTCAAGCAGATTTAATTCCTTCCAGTTTAAATTTGTTTTGAAAAAGTTTTTCCAGAGGGAAATTTTATTGACATCTTCTCTTGTTAGGGTTATTTTAGGTTTTACTTCAGGTGAAATTTGAATGTGAATATAGTCGCCGCTTTTAAGCTTAAATATTATTAGTGAAATTGTAGTCATCTTGATTAGCTTTTGAAATTCTTTAATCCATAAATTTTTGCTGTAATCGTAACCTTTAACATTCTCTATTTCGTCTTTCAGCTTTTCGTAAAAATCTATTAAGTCTTTCCAATTCATTTTAACATTAAAGATAGTCATACTTAACACCTAAGGAGAATGAATTGTTAGGAATTTAAACTTGAGGTGGTTTAAATGCGCTATTTTATTGGTGTTATCGGGAAAGATGGAGAAATAAGTGAAGAGGTAAGGAGAATAGCGGAAGAAACTGGAAGGGAAATAGCAAAAAGAAAAGCAGTTTTGGTTTGTGGTGGTAGGGGTGGAGTGATGGAAGCTGCCGCGAAGGGTGCGAAGGAAAACGGTGGAATGACTATTGGGATATTGCCTGGCAGGTCTAGGACCGAAGCCAACCCTTACATTGACGTAGCTATTCCGACGGGGATAGGCCGTGCTAGGAATCTGATTGTTGTGAATTGTAGTGATGTTGTTATAGCTATTTCAGGGGGTCCTGGAACGCTTTCAGAGGTGGGATTAACTCTTGCTGAGGGAAAACATGTAATAGCTATTAGAACTTCTGGAGGTGTGGCTGCTCTGCTTGCAGGGAAAACTATAGGAGATAGGACTGTTATTGTGGTGGAGAGCCCAAAGGAGGCTGTTGAAAGAGCTTTTGAACTGCTAGAAAAGTCTATCTGAGGCTTTTAGCATCTATTCCTAGTCTTTCCTTTATTTCTTTCGCTAAACTATTTGGAAAACCATATATTGTGTATATTTTTTCTGCGTTGCTATTTTTGGCGTAAGTTAGGAGTTGTTGAAAATCAGCGTGTGAGGAAAGAGGGAAACATCCTGAACGTTTGGATTTAACAACCCATCCGGTTACAACTCCGGTATTAAAACTATTTCTTTTGAAAGTCTTGTTTAAAGGTATAAGCATAATACCTTCAATGTCGTTAGTATTGTGATAAGATATAAAGCGGCCTAATTTATGGTGAAACTCTTCATGAACTTCGTTTATTTTTGCGATTGAGGGGTGTGTAAAGATTGGGTTAGCAAATATGGAAAGAGATAGGAGTGTTGTTAGTTCTTGAGCTGTGCCAAGTGTTCGGCAGCCTACGAAAACTTTGCTGAACAGTTCTATGTTGTTTTTACACCATTTTAGTATGCTTCTGTAAAGATCGGATCTCTTTGGGAAAATGTAGTTAGGTTTTCCGTAAGTTGCTTCTAAAATAAGTATATCGCAGTTTAGTTGTTCAGCTTTATTGAGTATGATCCTCTCTTCTAAACATATATCACCAGAATACACTACGTCGACGTTTTTCATCATAAGTTTAAATTGTAGGGCCCCCGTACAATGACCTGAACTTGCTGCATAAATTCTTAAATTTTTATACTCGAGCTCACATTTCTCTTGTATCTCAATGATATTTCTTAAGGTTTTTCCTTTTCTCTTTTCAAGTATTCTTTTTGTTGCTGGACTCATAATTTTTGGTATATTTGATAATTGTTTCTGCCAAATTCCCCTAGCGTGATCGCTGTGTGCATGAGATAATAATATTACATCAGGTTTCTTTGAGGGAGCTCCTACGGGATCTAATAAAATTTTTAGATCATTATTTTCGATGAAAATCCCTTTATCGTACGTTATTTTCATGCTTATCACTTAACTGTTCTACGCTTTATAATGTGAAGCTATTTTTATATGTTAATGCTGCTTTGTTAATTTTAAATTAGGTATCACAAACGCTTTTAGTGATCTCTCCATCTCGCGGTTACTTGTAATTTTGTTATTAAAATTGACATATGTCCTAGTTTTAATGTAAATCAGCTGGCTTATGTTTAGGCTTAGTTCTAAATTAACCTGAATATATTTAAATCATTTAATGGTAAGGAAAATAATTAAGACTTTTTGTTTAAGGGTGAATTTTGTGACGGGTTTGAAGTTTCGATTGGCAAAATGGTCTAAGTACGGGGAGTATGAAAAGTTTGCGCTTTTTGTGCTTATTGTTTTGATAATTCTAAATTCTCCGCTAATATTTTATGCTATTTATAATGATCCGGTGATTTTTGTCCCAATGGCTTTTATATGTTTTTCAGAATTAGTCCTAATCTATTTTTACACTTTTAATATAGTTCGCCGCAATTTTAAGCCATTACTAGACCATGAAATCTTGAAACTTGCAGAGAAGCTGCGGAGAAAACCTAAGCGGCATGAGGTTATGAAAAGCCTTGGCATTGGAGCTAAAGATGCTGAAGAAGGATTAAGGGCCGTGTCTTCAGCATTGGCTGAGATGTTTGGGAAAGCACCTGAAATGATCGAAAAGGAAAGAGTAAGGAAGACTTTGATGAAGAAGACCTTAGAATGTGGAGGGATTTTAAATTTGCCGAAAGCTTATGCGGAGATAGAAAATGTCACATGGGAGGATGTGGTGAAAGCTATTGAAGTGTGGTTAAAGGGAGATCGTCCAATTCTCGAGTGTATTGTGGATCATTTATACGTTTTAGCTGATAGGTTTTCGAATCAACAACTTGAGATTCTCAAACTAGCCCATGACAAAAATGGAAAAATTACGATTGACGAAATAGCTTTAAGACTCAGATATTCAATTAATCAGGTTCAAAAACTTTTAAAGTCGTTTGAAGATTTAGAGATAGCTTATCCCGTTGTTGAGAAAGGGGTAAAGTACTGGTATTTTCCAGCGCTTTGGAAAATAAATGAAGGGAAAAGTGGATGAAATTTATAAACATTCCTTATTAGTTATATGACGACAAAATTTTGAAGTGTTATTTATTTGAAGGAAAGCAGGAACTTTAAAAAATGAATCATGAACGATAAATTATTATCTAGGTACGATCTTTAAATCATTAGCCACGATTACTATTAGTAAATTAGAATGTAATAAGATATATAACTCACATTTGAAATAACTATTCCCGTATCACAAAACACCACATAATAGTGAAATTAGCCTAAGACTAAACTTTATGGAGGGATTAATAATTCCGTTATTTAGGAAAAAAGGTGTCAAGGACCTTAAGGAAATAGTAGATATTATCGAAGGTTTCATAAAGATGACTACTTCTGCGCTAAATGACCTTGATAATAGGTTAAGGAACATAGAAAAAATTGTTGAAAAGTTCCCGATAATAGAATCTCTTCAACAAAGAATATCGTCCTTAGAAACAAAAATAGACGACTTGGAAAGGAAAATAGCAGTTCCAAAAGCCGTTCCAGCTGTTCCAGCAACAGCTGTAACGGCGCAGCCTAAGCCACCTATAGAAACAGTTGGACCTATTAAAGAGATGAGCGATTTTGAAAGATTAAAAAGAGAGATGAGGAAAGAATTGGAAAAGCTAAAAGCCCTAGCAAGCTTAAGCTGACCAGCCTTTATACTGGAATGATTAGTAGCAATTAATTCGATTGAGAAGCATTTTCTGCTTAGAGTAATAGGTAATCGTAGAGTTCTTCTCCTTTCATTTCACCTTCAATATATGGTTTTAGTTCACCTGCTTTCTCGATTCTGATTAATGAACTTTTATACCAAGGCTCTTTGGGTGGAGGGAAAAATTTGTTAATTCCTTCTGTTACATAATCTTCCGTACTTACATCAAGATCCACATAAGTATTAAAATCGTGAATTATATCTGTTGAAACCATGCCCATTTCCAAAACTGCTTCAAAAACTTTCTTCCAACGATCTAAGGGGCAATCAGCATGAGTCATACAAAAGTACCCAACACCTCTAATATCCTTTCTTAATGACTCTACGCCACGTGAAATAAATAATATTAGTCCCCACAAGGTATCAGGAGGATCTGTGAAGAAAACATCGAAGGTATTTGTTAGATTTTTTGGAAGGGGTCGTCTTAAATCATGTTTTATAACTTCTATGTTTAATTTTTCTTTTTCAGAGACTTTTTTAATGAAGGAAAGAAGATCTTCATCAACATCCAATATAGTAACTTTTTCAGGTAATTTTGTAAGTGCTATGGCCAGACTAACGAGGTCATCGTCACCTAGTAAAATAATGTTTTTCCCTTCTAAGTCTCCTTTTTCATACATAAAAACCGTTCTGTTAACTGCGTCTCGAGGATGTATAGGTGCTTGGTCAAATTCATATCTAATCTGGGGACGATTTGATGCGATATTGCTGAATTTTTCATATATTTCTGAGAATATACCTTCAATAACTATTGTTTTACCGTGACATAATTTGCATGTAAAAATTTCTTTATACTTTAATTTTAAAACTTCTTGGGCTAATTGGATGCCTTTATCTGTTAGAGTAAGCATGTCTGTGCTTTTCCTTTTGACTATTCCATTCTCTAATAATGTTAGTAAAACTTTAAAGACATCAATTATATATTCGCCTGAAGTTGATGTAACAGTCCAAAAATCAACAGTACCTAGTCTGTATAGTGCGCGGATAACTTTTCTAACTGTTTCGATTGATATTTCTCTTTTAACAACACCTTTCATGGAAGCTTCCTTTGCAAATGTCTTTAAAATTTCAGGACCTCCAACATTCATATTAACCCTCCATCTTTTCAATTGTCTTAAAGCTTGATTTCATGGAACATCAAATTTAATTGATGCAACTGATCGGAGATAACGCATATATAGATTTCTTACAAATTATGTTGAAGTATGGGATAAACTTAATGCTGTTGCCACATATACTTTGGTCGCATTTAAGACATCTTTAATTGATACATGTTCCTCTGGTGTATGTGCAATTGTTATGTCTCCAGGCCCAAAAATTATGGTTGGTATTTTAGCTTTGGTAATCAGAGTCTCGGTGTCTGTCCAAGATTTCATAACACTTAATTCCGGATCTACCCCCAAGATTTTTCGATAAACTTCGCATATAGTGCGAACAATCGTCTCATCACCGTTCAATTTGGTAGCAGGCCCGTAGTCTGATGTGCTTATTCTAAAGCCAGATATGTATCCGCCTTCTTTAAGGATTTCTAATATTTTTGCTATTTCTTCTCTAACAGTGCTTTCGGTCTGATTTGGTAGGAGATTTATGTTTATTTCGACTCTGCATTGGTGTGGCACTATTAATTGACCTGACCCGCCAAATATTTTATTTACATTAAAGGAGGCTCTTCCAAAGATTTTATCTTCGACCTTAAAAAGCTTTGAATCTGCGAAAAACTCTAAGAATTTAAATACGCCATAAATTGCGTTTAAACCTCTGTTAGGAAAACTTCCATGAGCAGGTTTGCCGTAAATAGTGACAGCAACATCTAAATATCCCATTTGCCAAGGAACTATCTTCATATTTGTCGGTTCAGCTACAATCGCCCAGTTGGAACGGATGCCAGATTTTACTAAATGTAGAGTACCCTTCCCATCCCTCTCTTCGTCGACGACAAAAGAAAAAATAATTCCTCTTTCCATGTTATTTTCAAAATCAATAAGGATTCTGGCTGTTTCCATCATTGCGGAAAGTCCAGATTTCATGTCAACTGATCCAAATCCGTAAAGTTTGTTACCTATAATTTTAGGTTCAAAAGATTCTTCGCTAGTTTCCGGATATACGGTGTCTACATGACCGTTGAACATAAGTGAATGTGCTTTCTCCCTCGTTCCGATACGGGCAACTACATTAAAACGTTTTTTGTCCACCCAGTTTTTTTGAACAGAAATTCCCCAATCGCTTAATGTGTTAAAAATATATTCACTGATTTCTCTTTCCATTCCAGTCATGCTCGGAATACTTACTAATTTTTTTAATACAGAAATAACATTATCCTTACTAACTTTCTTGATAGCTCCATCTAATATCATACTACTCATTATGTCACCTTCATTGCGATGAAGGCTTATTTGCGGAATCGATAGTTTTACTTTTTAAACTGTGAGATTTTACTTAATATAATTTTATTCCTCTTTTTCTTATTCTCTTCATTACAAAGTCGTATCGATAGAGACATTCAAGCTCAAGACCGTCTACACCATGTTTTAATAAAGTTTTCATTAGCTTTTCGACACCTTTTGGTCCAGCTGTTTCCCACATGGTTGCGCAGTATGCATAAGCTCCGTGTTTTAGTAAGGTTTTTATGGCTTCTATTTGCCACCAAAAATACTTTTTATCCGCACCTGTGATTCTTTCAAACGATTCTTCATCAAATCCTTTAATTGACACTCTAACTTCCATGTTTGGGTAGCTAGCTAAAAGTTTTGCTAATTTTGGGAATTTAGCAATTAGAATACCGTTAGTTTCGATAATACAGGTGAGATCTGAGGCTTTTTCACCGAGAAGTTCAATAAGCTTGGAGAAATGTTCTATGCATAGTGTTGGTTCACCACCCGAGAATCTAACTCTATGAAGTTTCTTTCTTCGGGCAGTTTCCACGACTTTTTTGAAAACTTTTTCAACAGAGTAGAATTTACCTATTTCAGCTGGTCTGCTATTTACTCTTGAGGACCAGCAAAAGGCACAGTCTAGAAAACATCCTACGCAGTCTGCAGTAACATCTCCTGCATACTGTCTGCTAATTCTAAATCTGTAATACTTTCTTTTATCTCCATTACATACCACTTTTTGAATTTCCTCTAATTTCTTGAAAGGATCAAAAATCATTTGAAAACACCTAAAAGTTGTAATCTAAGTAACACCTAATTATTCATGCATCACTCTTATATTTTGAAGTTGGAATTTAATATCCTAAATATTTAGTTTATTTTGGAATGAAGAAGATTGGTGGAGGAGTTAATGCGAAGCGGTTTTAGAGGGCGTTGCAAAACCGTTGAGAATATCAACAAATATTTGTGGGTCATATTAAGTATTTTGGTAATTTTGTGGGGTATCTGGAGACTTTATTGTTATTATCAGTGGACTGCCTACCCTGATCTTATATATGGCTACCTTGTGGTTAGCGTGGGAGATCTGCTCTTTATCATGTCCCTTATAAATAGGGAAAAGCTAATTGTCCCTGTATTGTACTCATCATCCATACTATTAATCTCCCTAGGAATTTTTTCATCCCTTTATATACCTCACACGTTCTCCGTAGTTTTCCCGATAATTCTTGGAGTCTCAATTCTAATCATGAGACTTTCTTGGAAAGACCGACTTTCAATTATAACTTTATCTTCTTCGACACTTCTTACAATATGGGCTGTTTATCGAACTATTTGCTACATATGGTGGAAGTTTTTACCGGACTTATATTATGGGATTCTAGCATTTGTAACTGGAACTACTGGTATGGTATTAGGGGAAACAACAGTATCATGGAGTAAGAAAATAATGTTGTCTTTTGGTAGCTTTGCAGTTGCAATAGGTGGGTTTGGTTATTTTTATCTTAGAACAATTCATTATTCATCTGCTATCGCCTCATTAGGTGTCGGTTTAGTGGTGGCGTTTGCCTTTGCTACTTCTTCGATTAAAATCGTTGCCCCCTCCGTTGAAGATAGACAAACCATATTATGCTATTATTGTGGGACAGAAATACCTATAAATATGGAAGTGTGTCCAAATTGTGGTAATAAAATACCTCTATGCGCCATATGTGATGTTGTGATTCAAGCTGGGGAAAAAACTTCACAGTGCCCTCACTGTAAAACCCTCTTCCATAAGGAACATTTAGATACTTGGTTAATGGTTAGGTCGACTTGTCCGGTATGCGGAGAAAAACTTAGATAACATTCTAGCATAACTTATTGACCTTAAAACGGTGAATAGGTGTGCCAGTTAAACTAGTTGATTGTCA
>Ga0180301_10003550_pt1 | contig 12180 bp, 14 predicted proteins | sample GuaBasSediGuay16_FD_121797 | JGI IMG/M metagenome (GOLD analysis project Ga0180301, IMG submission 121797) | Subseafloor sediment microbial communities from Guaymas Basin, Gulf of California, Mexico - Guay16, Core 4569-2, 12-15 cm | ecosystem: Environmental > Aquatic > Marine > Hydrothermal...
CCTGTAGCTTCCAATACCCGCCGTGTTGCCTCAGTTACTTCAGGCCCTATGCCATCGCCAGGAATTAAAGTTACTTTATGCTTCATCTCTTATATCGTAACACACAATTCTAAAAAGAGATTCTTCGCTATGCTCAGAATGACAATCATGATGGTTATGCCTTATATCTTGAAGTCCCTATGCTTTTGTATGTACGGGATAAGCCCACCCTCCTCAAGGATGGCGGACATTATCGGCGGCATCTTGCTACAACTTAATGTAATGCCCGAAGTCAAATCGGCAATCTTGCCACCACTCAGATTTATTTCCAGCTCATCGCCATCGCCGATGTTATCGGTGTCGCAGAGCAGGACAGGCAAGCCTTGGTTTATAGCGTTGCGGAAAAAGATGCGAGCTGCCGATTTGGCTAAAATAGCGCCTACTCCCGACATTTTGATTACTACCGGAGCATGTTCCCGACTAGAACCCAGACCAAGGTTTTTCCCTGCAACTAAGATTGCTTTGCCTTCAGCTCGCAATGACATGTCCCTTACCTTTGAGGTAAACCCAGGTACAGCATCTTCAAGGACATGCTTGGCGAGTTCAGGCAAGTTGCTCCTCAAATGGGCAAATCTGCCGGGAATGATATCGTCTGTGGAGATATTATCGCCCAGTTTAATGGCTTTGCCCTTAAATACTAAATCTGGCATTGTCACCCTCACCTTGTAAAAATCCTAAATTCTAATTTCTAAGCTCTAAACAAATTCAAAATCCAAAATCCTAATTTTTAGGATTTAGATATTAGTATTTAGTGCTTATCTCTCTGGGGTCAGTAATCTCGCCCTTTATGGCTGAGGCGGCAGCCGTTGCCGGGCTAGCCAAGTATATCATAGCCTCGGGGTTGCCCATCCTCCCCTTAAAATTACGGTTGGCGGTGGAAAGGCAAACCTCGCCGTCTCCCAGTACCCCCTGGTGGAGACCGAGGCAAGCAGAGCAACCCGGCGGTAGAATGATTGCTTCGGCCTTAATTAAGCTCTGTACATAGCCTTTCTCTATAGCTCGAATGAGCACCTGCCTGGAAGATGGCGCTATGAGTAACCTGGTACCAGGATGCGTTTTCCTGCCTTTGAGGATTTCAGCAGCGATGGCTAAATCCTCCAGACGTCCGTTGGTACAGGTGCCAATAAATGCCTGCTGGATTTTAACCCCTTTTAATTGCGCCACGGGGCGGACGTTATCCACAGCATGGGGAAGCGAGAGCATTGGCTCAAGTTCACCTAGATTCACGGATATGACCTGCTCGTAATTTGCCTCAGCATCGGGATACAGCGGCTGGTAATTGTCGCCTCGCCCATGCTCTGTGAGGAAGTCTTGGGCGATTTTATCGCCAGGAAACAGTCCAACCTTGGCTCCAGCTTCCACAGCCATATTGGCGATAGTGAGTCGCTGCGGCATAGTTATCTGGGCCAGGGCATCACCACCAAACTCCAGAGCCTTGTAAGTAGCACCATCAGCGCCAATCTGGCCAATGAGATACAGGATTAAATCCTTGGCATAAACTCCTCGGGGGAAGACGCCATTGAGGTCAATGAGAAAACTTTCCGGCACCCGAAACCAGGTTTTACCCAAGGCTAAGGCTACGGCAACATCGCTGGAACCCATACCAGTGGCAAAAGCTCCTAAAGCACCAGCGGTAACAGTATGAGAATCCGCACCAACAATGACTTCCCCGGGATTGGCGAAATTTTCCGCCACTAGCTGATGACATATACCATCACCCACCTCGTAGATGCCACAGCCTGTTTCCTCAGCAAAGCGGCGAAGCAGGATATGGTCGTTAGAAAGCTGCCGAGCGGGGCTGGGAGCAGCGTGGTCAAGGAATATTATTGTTTGTTGTGGCTTAGCCAGAGCTTCAAAACCGCCTTCCTTAAACTGTCTTATGGTCAGGGAGCCAGTAGTATCCTGGACGAAAGTCAAATCCACATCCGCAATCACGACATCCCCGGCTTCGGCCTCGCCATGCGATTTAAGGCTTAGAATCTTCTCGGCTAGGGTCTTGCCCACGCTCACTATTTTAATCGTTTTCTTCTGCTATAATCAATAATATGCCTGATTACAAATCAAGCGAGCTGGGTTCCACCCGATGCGGCAGTAATGTTTTTCACTGGGGCAGGCGAACCTATGTCATGGGCGTGGTAAATGTTTCTCCGGATTCTTTTTCGGGCGATGGTCTGGCCGATGCTGAAGAAGCTGTAGCCAGGGCAAAGCGGTTAGTCTCCGAAGGAGCTGACATAATTGACATCGGTGGTGAATCCACTCGTCCCGGCGCAACTCCGCTCTCACCCGACGAAGAATTACGGCGGGTGATTCCTGTTGTGGAAAAGCTGGCTCAAAAGATATCGGTGCCGCTAAGTCTAGATACTTACAAACTGGAGGTAGCCTGTCAGGCTTTAGATGCCGGAGCTGACATGATAAATGATATCTGGGGACTGAAGAAAGAGCCCAGGCTGGCTGAGTTAGCAGCCCAAAAAAGTGTGCCGATTGTTTTAATGAGTAATCAGCGTGACTCTTCATGTCAGGACATTATGTCTGCGGTTGTTTCCGATTTGAAGAGAGCCATAGAGCAAGCGGTGGATGCAGGAGTGCCCTGGGAGAATATCATCATTGACCCAGGCATAGGTTTCGGTAAGACGCAGAAGCAAAATCTGGAGATTTTGCAACGCCTGGCGGAACTTCAAGCTCTGAACAGGCCTATCCTTCTGGGTAGCTCACGCAAGTCTTTTATAGGCTGGGTGCTCGATTTAACTCCTGAGCAGAGGTCGAGTGAAGTGGCATTCGTTCCACCCGGCGACCAACGGCTGGAAGGAACGGCGGCTACCATAGCCATCGGCATCGCCAAAGGCGCTGACATTGTTCGAGTACACGATGTCAAGGAAATGGCACGGGTGTGCAAGATGAGCGACGCTATTGTCAGAGGTGTGTGAGCGAATTGGCAATTGTCTATCTTTGTCTGGGTTCAAACCTGGGAGAACGGGAAGAAAACCTGTGCCAGGCTTTAAATTTACTTTCTCAAAAAGTAAATCTTGAGGAGGTCTCACCCATTTATGAGACCGAGCCGGTGGGCTTTAAAGATCAGCCCTTATTTCTCAACATGGTCTGCCGAATCGCCACCAACTTGCCTCCCGAGGAGCTTTTCCATCTCGTTAAAGACGTCGAAACCCACATGGGCAGAGTTCCCAGTTTTCCCAATGCTCCCCGTAATATAGATATAGATATCCTTTTCTACGACAATAACATTATGAAGACTCACAACCTGACTATCCCACACCCCCGCCTGCAAGACCGGGCTTTCGTTCTTATACCATTGACTGAAATCGCCCCGGACTTAGTGCATCCCGAGCTGGGCAAGAGCATTGCTCAATTAGCCGAAGATGTTACAGGACAAAAAGGAGTGCGAAGATATAAAGGAGGATTCGATGTATCAGATATTTGTGGAAGAGCACTTTGATGCTGCCCATTACCTCCCGAATTATCATGGTAAGTGTGAAAAGCTGCATGGCCACCGCTTCAAGGTAGTAGCTCGTTTGGAGGTAGCCGGGCTCGATGAAACCGGCTTAGCTTATGATTTCGCTCAGCTAAAGCAATACCTGAGGGAAATCCTGGCTCGGTTCGACCACACCTGCCTGAATGATGTGTCTCCCCTTGATGAGATTGGACCATCCAGCGAGAATATTGCTGCCACCATATATAATGCGCTCCAGCCTCATTTGTCCGAGCCTTCGGTAAAACTAGTTAGTGTAGAGGTTTGGGAATCGCCCACAACAGGCGTGTCGTATAGCCCGTGAGCTAAGTTTGCTGCTCTGGCGGCAACAAATTGGGAATCGTATCCACAACGGGGTAGGAATGGTTACACTTAGAGCAGTAAAGTGACCCCTTGACTATTTCTTCTCCCTTTTCCTCATCCACTTTAAGCTCCAGATCCCCTTTACATACGGGACAGGCTAGGATTTGCATCAGTTCCTTTTTCATTTCAGATTCTAGATTATATCATATTAGCAGCAAAACCAAGACAAGAACGTGCTATAATATTCGATAGGAGAATAAGATGACAATTCAAATCAAAAAGACTTACCGGGACTTAAATCCTGGAATGCTAGAGGATGAAGTACGAACCTTGCTGCAGAAGCAAGGGATTATGGCCATTGAAACCGAGTCGCAAACGTATGGTCTTCCCAGTGGCGACACTCAATCGCGTGCTACGCTGACATTAAAAATACATGCCGAGCAAGGGACAGCTGGGAAGGAATGTGGCAGGGCCCATATTTTGGGTTCACCCCGGGGCGAAACAAAAATGCTGCTCGATGTAGATGAAACCCTCTTCCCTCAGGAAAAGCTCTCTGCTTTTCAAAATGACCTCGATTTTATCCTCGGCTCATACGAAATCAAGTGGTAAACGAGCAGTTTTCAGAGCAGAGCCAGCTTGCCGAGGAAACCAAGCAAGCACGACGAGAAAGGCGACGAGCAAAGGAAAAAACCAGGATATCCCAGCACGGCAAGAACCTAGCAAGGGTGTATAAGGATGCTGTATCCAAGAGAACCAAGACCAAGAAAGCCTTCAAGCAGACAGGCTAAAGCCCGGTGGAGTTTATTTTGTCACCCTGAGCGAGAGCGAAATGGTATAGATTCCTCGCTTAGCTCAGAATGCTAGAAGGAGTCCGCTGAATGGCGTGAGTTCGATGGTTGCTACGACGAAGAAATTCCTGCTCAGAGGTCCAAACGTCAAAGTGGAGATATCAAGATGATGCCAATCGTTTCTGAACCAGCCGGACCACATCCGCCGGAAATTGTGCAATTTCCACCCCAGCCTCTTGAAGCGCAGAGATCTTGCTCTGAGCCGTACCTCTTCCATCTCCTTGGATAATAGCCCCGGCATGCCCCATCCGCTTTTCCTGTGGGGCATTCAGTCCAGCGATGTAAGCAACAACCGGTTTGGTCATTGATTTTTTGATGTATTCGGCTGCCTCTTCTTCCTGCGCACCACCAACTTCACCTACGAGCACCACGAGGTCAGTATCAGGATCTTCCTCAAACAGGCGTAAAAGCTCAGGGGCGTTCGTGAACACTACAGGGTCAGCTCCAATTCCTACTGCAGTGCTCTGCCCAAAACCAGCGTTGGCAAGGTTAACGCTGACCTCGTAAGTGAGAGTTCCGCTCCTGGAAATCAGTCCGATTCGGCCCGGTTTAAACATATTGCCTGGCATGATTCCCAGCTTTGCTTCTCCTGGGGTGATAATGCCCGGACTTGTCGGGCCTACGAGTTGCACATTGCTATCAGTGGCATACTCGCAAATCTCCATAACATCATGCACAGGTACGTGCTCTGTAATCACAACGATAAGCTTGATTCCAGCGTCAATCGTCTGGATAGCTGCCTCCTTTACGCCCTTAGGAGGTACGAAGAACACCGATGCCTCAGCACCTTGTTCAGCCACCGCTTCGGCTACAGTGTCATAAACAGGAATGCCTTCTACCGACCAGCCACCCTTTCCCGGGGTAACACCAGCAACGATGTTCGTTCCATACTCCAGCATCCACCGTGTCTGGCTTTGTCCTACCCTTCCGGTAATACCTTGTATTAAAGCCTTCGTCTCTCGGTTCAGCAGAATACTCATGCCGTTCTCTCCAGAATCCCTGCTAGATACTCTATAGCTTTCTCTGTGGAAATATCGGTAACAACATGCACTCCGTGTTCACGAAAGATTTTCCACGTCTCCTCCTGTCGGTTCCCCAAAGCCTTGGCCACTACAGGGATACTAACATTATATTCCTTCATGTATTTCCCAATACCTTGCGCACCTTCGTGGATGGGGTTAATCCCACCATAGAGATTGATGAACACAGCCCTTAGCCCTTCTTTCTGCATCACGAGGTCCATCGCATTGTACAGAAGTTCTGCCGTAATACCTCCACCCGTTTCCAGGAAATTGGCTGGTTGCATCTCCTGCTGTTTGATTATATCCATGCTGGCCATGCCTAACCCTGCTCCACTGGCAATGATCCCTATATCACCATCGAGTTCCACGTATGTAACCCCTATCTCACGTCCCTTTCGCTCCCGTGGATTATCAATCCGGCCTTCGAAGTCCAGGTTAAGGTCAGTATGCCGATACAAGCTTGAATCATCGATTTCTACCTTGGCATCGAGTCCCAGATGCTTACCCTGAGTAGTTCGAGCAAGGGGATTTATCTCAGCAACCAGACAATCGTAACTTTCAAATACCCGGTAAAGTGCTGAGAGAATGCTGGCTACCTGAGTCACTTCAAGTCCTTCCATGCCTACTTTAAGGCACATCTCTCTTGCTTCCGCGAGGCGAAGCCCTTTACTAATAGAGACGGGCTTCATCACTACCGACTTTGGCTGCTCCATCACTAACTGATTCACGGATACGCCGCCCTCGGAACTGACAATCGCCACCGGTGTGCCGCGATAGCCGTCTATGGTAACCCCCAGATAAAGCTCCTTGGCCACATTGACTTTCCGGACCACCATTACCTGTCGTACAGACAATCCTCTCACTGACGAGCCCAGCAGACTTTCGGTGCCTCTCTCTACCTGGTCGAGCGATTCAGCGGCTTGCACAGCGCCAGCGAGTCCTCGGCCTCCTGTCAACACCTGAGCTTTCAACATGACAGGCAGCCCAATCTCCTCAGCCTTCTCCCGAGCCTCTTGCGGAGAGGTCACCACTGCATTGCGCGGCACAGGGATACCCTTACGGGCAAACAATCGGCTTGCTTCAAACTCGTATAACCTCATAGGCTATCATCACCCGGCGTTAGAGAATATCATATTTAAGCCGTGAAGTCGAATTTGTGAAAAGAACCCATGCTTCGATGCAAATATCAGACGGGCACATTTTGCAGGGAGAAAGAATAAATGATAAACTGCAAGACAGACCTTGAGGACCTGAGTGTGAGATAATATATAGGTAAAAGGAGATCAAAGATGGCAATCAAAACCGCTGGGCAGTATCGTGAGTCACTGAAAGACATTAAACCTACAGCGTATATTCTGGGGGAGAAAGTGGATAAGGTTCATGAGCACCCACTGATTAAGCACATGATAGCAGGAGTGGCCAAGACCTATGAGATGGAAAATGACCTGGAAGGTAGCAAATACCTGGTGGCAAAGTCAGATTTGATAGATGAGGACGTGAGTCGCTTTGTCAGATTCTACAAGAGCCCCGAAGACCTTCTTGCTAAGGTGAGAATGCTCAGATTCCTCTCCCACCAAATCGGCACCTGTTATATGCGATGCACGGGCATGGATGCGATGAATTCAATCGGCATAGAAGCATACAACTGCGACCAAAAATACGGCACCAGTTACTGGGAAAGATTGCAGGAATTCGTTAAATATGTTCAGAGGAACGACCTTGTCGTATTCAGCGGTGTAACGGATGTGAAGGGCAATAGAATGCTACGTCCGTCTGAGCAGAAAGACCCTGATATGTATCTGCACGTGGTGGATAGGAATAATGACGGCATTGTGGTCAGAGGGCAAAGATTCACCAGACCGGTTCGCTCTGTGCCCACTGGGGACTCGTTGTGCCAACCCGAGAGATGCGCGAAAGTGACAAAGACTACGCCGTCTCGTTCGCTTTTCCCACGGATGCTGAGGGAGTTATCCACGTTTACGGCAGGGGGACACTGGAAATGAGACCAATGGAGGGTTGCGACCTGGGCAATGTCGAATTCAGTAAGTTTGCTCCTCTGGTCATCTTCAACGACGTGTTCGTGCCCTGGAAATATGTATTCCTGTGTGGTGAATATGAATATGCCGGTGATATGGTGAGGAACTTCGGCAACTATCATCGGCATTCACACGGCGGTTGCAAGTGTGGTGTTGGCGATGTTCTCATCGGCGCTGCTGCCACAGCCTGTGACTACAATGGCATGGTGAAGAGACCTTCACATATCAACCATAAGCTTGCCGAGATGCTCAAGGTCACCGAGGCCATCTACGGATGCTCCATTGCTGCTTCTGTTGAATCCAAGCCAACTCCGTCAGGAATTTATGCTGTTGATCCTGTGCAGTCGAACATTTCCAAGCTTTACGAGGGCAAGGAGCTGGCAGAGGTTATTCGGATGATGATTGAGATAGCTGGTGGCATGGTGGCTGATGTTCCATCAGATAAAGACTTTGAGAACCCGGAGATCGGCCCGCTTCTCAAAAAATACCTCAAAGGTGCGGAGAACGTATCCACAGAGAACAGAATACGAATGTTCAGGTTGATCGAGAAGCTTGCCTTTGAAAGCAGAGATATAGTCTCTAATATCCATGGAGCAGGCTCGCCCGAGACTCACCGATTGACAGTATTGCGGAACACAAACATCGAAGAGAAGAAGGGCTTCGCCAAGAAGCTTGCCGGTATTAAGGAAGAATAGTATAGTAGTCGAGCGAAGCAATCTGGATAAGCGCGAAAAGTTGGCGGTGATTACGATGAAGGAATTCCTGCTCAGAGGTCCAATCATGGTCTTGATTTGCCTGGCCATTGGATTCGCCATAGTTTATGGCGGAGGCTGGCTGCTCCAGCAATTGGGATGGCCAGGGCACTGAAAAACAAAGGTTTTGAGGGAACTACCTGGTCCGGCGTCTTGAGCAGGTTGCAGAGCACTGTTCACATTCACCATCGCACGGCTCAGCATGAATAGTTATACTAGCCTCGTGAAGTGTGCTTTGTATTTCGGCCTCAATCCGATCGCATATCTGATGGGCCTGCTCCAAGCTAATCTCTCTAGCCATTACCAAATGGAGGTCTATGAAGCTCTGGCTTCCGGACCGGCGCGTCCGTAGTGTGTGGAAGCCAGATACTTCGCGGCTGTGTTTCCTTAAACTATCTTCGATAACTGCCTGTTGTGAAGTAGGTAGCGTTTCATCAAGCAGTCCAGATATCGGCTTGCGAATAGTATTAAAAGCTACCTTCAGGATGTAGATAGCAACTCCAATAGCAATTACAGGGTCGATAATATTGAGTCCGGTGAATTGCACTATTGCCAATCCTGCCAATACTGCTGAGGCGGAGTACACATCAGTGGCAATATTGTGGGCATTAGCTTCTAGAGCTACAGAGCTACTGATTCGGGATACACTTAGTAGATGTCGAGATAGGAAGATACTGACCACTATGGAAACTGCCATCATAGCTATCCCAGCTTCGGCTAGTTCAATGCTAGAGCCTTTTATTATCCGTCCTATTGCTGAATAGATTATCACTCCGCCAGCGATAAAGATGAGAATTCCCTGCACAATGCCAGCAATGTCCTCTACTTTACCATGACCATACGGATGTTCTGCATCAGCTGGCTTGGCTGCGATGCGAATAGCAGAGAAGGTTATTATTCCAGCGAACAAATCTAATAAGCTGTCGGCTGCCTGAGCCAGTATACTGATACTGCCAGTCCGCCAGCCAACGAGCACCTTAAATATTATTAAACTGACGACTACACCAATCAGCAGCTTGGTGGCTCCGGCCTTGGTCGAAAACATTTTTTGCTCTCCTGCGCTCCCTGCTATAAAAGTCCAGGGAACTAGAAGTTTACAGCGATATTTTGACTAAGACAACTATTATATAGTGGTGATTTGTTTACCAACACCTTACTATTTATGAGTAAGAAACGATTAATTAAGGAGTACCGACCGGAACTAGAAGAGCCTTCAGTAAATAGGTTAAACTAGCGGATTATGGATGACCCTGTGGGCAATGATACCGGTAAAAGCGTGGTACTTCTTGTCGCTACGATAACGTCCTTTCTCTTTCCTTTCATAGGCTCCTCTGTTAATATTGCCCTTCCTGCAATCGGAAGAGAGCTATCATTGGGTGCAGTCACCTTAGGATGGGTTGCTACCGCATACCTACTATCCTCGGCAGCCTTCCTTGTTCCCTTCGGCAGAATAGCCGATATATATGGCAGGAAGAAGATTTTCATCTGTGGCATAGTCATCACCACGCTCTCATCTCTCTTTTCGGGAATGGCAAACTCCTCCACTATGCTTATTTCTTGTCGAGTTTTCCAGGGAGTCGGCAGTGCCATGCTTGCCGGAACTGCAGTAGCATTGCTTACCACGGTATTTCCCGCCAGCGAGAGAGGAAAAGCCCTGGGAATAAATGTCGCAGCAACCTATATTGGCCTTTCCCTGGGCCCGGTCTTGGGAGGGAGTCTGACGCAACATCTTGGTTGGAGGAGTATCTTTTTCCTGAGTGCACTCTTAGGATTGGCGGTTATCGGCGTCGTTTTATGGAAACTAAAAGGTGAGTGGACTGGGGCAAAGGGAGAGAGATTTGATTTTGTCGGCTCTGTAATCTACATCCTTGGGCTTGTAGCGCTGGTATACGGTTTCACTCTCCTACCAGCGATGTCAGGAGTGGGGTTGATTATCGGAGGTGCTATCGGGCTTGCAGCATTTACCAAGTGGGAGATGAGAACAAGAAGCCCGGTCCTGGATATAAACCTCTTCAGAAATAGCAAAGCCTTTGCCTTTTCCAACCTGGCAGCGTTGATCAATTACAGCGCCACATTCGCTGTGTCTTTCCTTATGAGCCTTTATTTACAGTATCTCAAGGGATTCAGTCCTGAAAGCGCCGGCTTGATTCTGGTTGCCATGCCCGCTATGCAGGCTGTTTTTTCCCCGCTGGCTGGCAGGTTTTCAGATAGGATTCAACCAAGGATAATTGCCTCCACAGGAATGACGTTGACCACCATAGGACTTATTATCTTTATTTTTCTAAGTGAAGAAACCCCAGTGGGGCTTATTATAGGTAATTTACTCCTGATGGGTTTCGGCTTTGCTCTTTTCTCGTCTCCCAATACCAACGCAGTGATGAGTTCTGCGCCAAAGACAGCTTACGGGGTAGCCTCGGCAACGCTGGCAACTATGCGGCAGGTTGGCATGGTCCTCAGTATGGGAGTCGCCATGTTGATGTTCACCCTGTATATGGGGAGGGTTCAAATTACGCCTGAGTACTATCCGCTTTTCCTGCAAAGCATGAAGACTGCGTTCATAATTTTCGCCGTTCTCTGCTTCGGCTGCATCTTTGCCTCGCTCGCCAGAGGGAATGTGAGATAGCTACTCACGCCATCGGCTATATACTAAATCCTGATTACTAAACTCTAAACAATCCAAATATAAGGATTCAAGATACTAAACCTTTTGAATATTCGTATTTTGTGTTTTGAAATTATTTAGAATTTCGTGCTTGGAATCCAGGATTTGAAGCGGAGCCTCTTTGTTTCAGGGGAGGTGAGTTATCTCGGTGGGCGGTTTTTTGTGTAGCTCGAACTTTATTCCTGCTTCCCGAAACATGTCTGTAAAAGAGTTATCATTATAACTGCCAAAGGTTACGAATCGCTTTATTTTGGCATTGACCAGCATCTTGGCGCAGAGTATGCAGGGGGTGTGGGTGCAGTAGATGGTAGCATCTTCAAGGGTGATGCCATGGAGTGATGCCTGTATGATTACATTCTGCTCGGCATGAATACCTCGGCATATTTCTTGTCTGGTTCCAGATTCTATGCCCAGCTCATCCCTGAGGCAACCGAGTTCCAGACAGTCTTTAAGTCCGGCGGCAGCCCCGTTGTATCCGGTAGCTAATATATGTTTGTCCTTCACCGCCACAGCGCCTACATGGTGGCGCCGACAGGTGGAGCGCTCCGCCACCACAGCAGCTATCTTGAGGAAATATTCATCGATATCCGGTCTGGTTTCCCTTTTCATTTCAAAGCGGATAGAACTCGTTCCGTCTCTTTTTCCAACTCTTCCAAGGAATCTTCATTTACTATGGTAAAATCGGCCATAGCAATTGGTCCACCCTTGTTGCTATTCTCTATCTCGGATTTATCTCGGCTGGCTGCTTCCTCAAGTGTCAGGGGACGATTTGCTCTACGAGCAAGCCTGGCATGTCTAGTCGCTGGCGATGCCCAGACAGCAACCGTAGTGAACTGCTTGCCATAGTACTCCTTCAAAAAAATATATTCTTCCCAGGAGTATAGCCCGTCTACCACGACATTCGATGATTTCAATGAGCGATCAATCCTGGGCAGGTTCAATTTGGCATAAGCAGCCATCCCATGTTCTTTTCTCAATTGTTGTCTGACATAACGCTCGTTTTCTTCATTCTGCTCCAGACCTTTGTTCCCGAGTTC
>Ga0180301_10003552_pt1 | contig 12178 bp, 12 predicted proteins | sample GuaBasSediGuay16_FD_121797 | JGI IMG/M metagenome (GOLD analysis project Ga0180301, IMG submission 121797) | Subseafloor sediment microbial communities from Guaymas Basin, Gulf of California, Mexico - Guay16, Core 4569-2, 12-15 cm | ecosystem: Environmental > Aquatic > Marine > Hydrothermal...
TCATCGTAGTCGGCCTCATCCTCTTCATCCTTGAGATGAAAGTAACCAGCTATGGGCTCCTTGGCCTTGGCGGTATCGTTTCCCTTTTTTTGGGATCGTTGATGCTCTTCCATGGAACGTCACCCGAGATGCGCTTGTCCTGGGATGTGTTGATCCCGACAGTTGTTATGGTCTCTGCCTTTTTCGTGTTGGTGGCGGGCCTGGTGATTCGCGCTCAGATGTCGAAACCCAAAACAGGCGCAAAAGGGCTGATAGGGGAGGTGGGAGTAGCTAAAAGCAGGCTTGAGCCGGGGGGAAAGGTGTTGGTTCACGGAGAGCTCTGGAATGCAGAAACAACGGGTACGATTGAGGCGGGTAGCAGGGTGCGCGAGGTGGGGGTGGATGGCCTGGAGCTAACGGTGAAGCAGGTTGAGTAGCCCAGCTTTGCTTCACAATTGGTCACATGGGAAAATGGTTGAATAGTAGAGTTCTTAACTACTCGACTACTCCACCAATTAACCATTAACTACAAGGAGGTTCTTATGATTACCACTATTGCCGGGATAATCCTGTTGCTATTTTTCCTGGCCTCTGCCATACGGGTTCTCAACGAGTATGAACGGGGTGTTGTCTTTCGTTTGGGGCGAGTGATTGGTGCCAAGGGCCCGGGTTTGATCATCCTGATTCCTGTTATTGATAAAATGGTGAAAGTGAGTTTGCGCCTCGTCGCCATGGATGTAGACCCTCAGGATGTGATCACCCGCGATAACGTATCGGTCAAGGTGAATGCCGTGATCTACTTTCGTGTGATGGACCCGGTCAAGAGCGTTGTTCAGGTGGAGAACTACATATATGCTACGTCCCAGATGGCACAGACTACACTTCGTAGCGTGTGTGGTGAGGCCGAACTGGATGGGCTTCTTTCCGAGCGGGAAAAGCTCAACCTGAAGCTGCAAGAAATCATGGACACTCACACTGACCCGTGGGGAATCAAGGTCTCAACAGTAGAGATCAAACATATCGATCTGCCGCAGGAAATGCAGCGGGCAATGGCAAAGCAGGCAGAAGCGGAGCGGGAGCGGCGTTCAAAGGTAATTAATGCACAAGGGGAATTTCAGGCGGCTAACAAACTGGCAGAGGCTGCGACCATCATTCAGGAACACCCCGTGGCCCTGCAGCTGCGGTACTTGCAGACACTTCGGGAGATCTCGGCTGAGAGCAATTCCACAACCGTGTTTCCGATCCCTATTGAACTTTTCAAGCCTTTTCTTTCCATGATCAAAAAAGAAGAGACGTAAGAGATAATAAGCCTGAAAAAGTCGAAAAAACCGTGATTCCCGGGTAGACGTAAGTCCACAAGTTAGTGAAAAGGGATCTCATTTCGGCCAGTGCCGGGAGATTCCGATAGTGCTGCCAGCGAGGATGAGCAACGCTCCAAGCCAGAGTGTGCTCATTCCGGGTTTTACGCTGATCTCGGCAATAAGGGCGGGGCAGCTCCTTTCAGCATCTTTTTTTGCGGCACACGCCGGCCCCTCATACGCAAGGCCGATCGCTTTTGCGGTTGCGTCTACCTTTACAAGCGTGATGTACGCTTGTTGCGGTCCGGGTAGTTTTACCTTGTTCGTCTCTTCTCGCGTTCCACCGATTCTTATGACCGGTTTCACTTTGACAGGGTTGCCCCCCTTGTAAGAGACCAGGATATCGGCACCCACACTCACGCTCCCGGAACTTTCTCTGTGCATCATACCTGATATATCAAAACCAGTAAATGTGAGTTCATAGTCATGAAAGCGGATCTTTTTCCCTTTTTCCAAGTAGAACCTACTCCCTGAATGAGCATTTTTTTGCCCGGGTTCATACTCGACAGGTGACAGATAGAGATCCCTGATTAAACCGCGCTTGATGTGAGGATGGGCATAGCGCTGGATCTGGCCACCTCGCATGCGCTCAGAATATATATCCGGCCGTGCCATGAATTGATGACTGCCGCTTTTCACGCTCACCGGCAGGTGAAGCCACATCCCTTTTGTGTTTGTTGAGATTGCTGCGCCATTAAATCTCATCTCGTGGCCCATAACGTTCTTCAGGATGTTCTGAGGCAGCAATACCTTTTGAGTCCGGTCATAGGCGGACGATGAGACAATGCCGACAAAGACCAGGCCGACTCCTAAGTGAATAATGGCGGCGCTCGATGCGATAGTCTTTTTTCTGATCAGCTTCACACTTAAGAAGAGATTGGTGGCAACGGCGGCGCCGGCAAACAGCGAAAGGAGGAATACACCTGCCCCGGGAAAACCGTTCCAGAGTGTTACAACTCCTGATACAACCCCTCCTGTTACAGGCCAGATCAGCCTGGGTGCGAGTTTCGAGACCTTATTTGCCCCCCACGTCAACAGCGGAATAAGGCTGAGCAACAAAAGGACAATAATCGCCACCGGCAGGTTTGTATCAACATAAAACTTGGTTGAGACCTTTGAGGGGTTACCAAAAAGGCGCGTTATAAGGGGGGCCGATGTGCCCAGGCCGATCAGCACCATAGAGGTAGACAAGAGCACAATGGCGGCCAGAAAACCGGATTCTCTGGAAACTATGTTTGCAGCCTCTTTTACTGATCGAATCTCCTTTGCCCTGACCACCAAAAGACCGATGGAGATGGCCATAAAAACAAACATGAAGATGACCAGCCAGCCTGTGATACCGAGCTCAACAAAAGAGTGTACAGAAAAGTCCGCCAGGACTCCTGACCTGGTGAGAAAGGTGCAGTAAATGACAAGCAGAAACGAAAAAGCGGCCAGCACGAAATTGGTTTTCCGCAATCTTCCCCGCACCTTCTGGAGAATCATGCCGTGAAGCAGAGCCGTGCCCGCCAGCCATGGCAAGAGTGAGGCATTCTCTACCGGATCCCAGCCCCAGTAGCCACCCCAGCCGAGAACTTTGTAGGACCAGTAGGCGCCGATAAAGATCCCAGCTCCGAGGGTCAGGAACGAAAAGACGGTCCAGGGGAGGGCCGCGTTTACCCATCGATCATATTCCCTACGCCAGAGGGCGGCCACTGCGAAGGCAAAAGGGATGGCAAATGCGGCATAACCGAGGAATACCACGGGGGGGTGAATCACCATCCAGGGGTCCTGCAGGAGCATGTTCAGCCCGTTGCCGTCAACCGGAGTGAAAGAGAGCATTTGAAAGGGACTCTGCTTAATCAGCAGAATCATCAGGAAGATATTGTTCAGGTTGTAAACAAGCATTACCTGCGGTTCCATATCTCGGGCCTTGGAGATAAGGATCAAGCCGAGCCAGGATGATAGGAGTACCCATAGTAAAAAGCTGCCTTCCTGCCCTGCCCAGAAAGAACTGATCAGATACTCCAATGGAAGGTCGCGGCATGAATACCGTGCAATGTAGCTGTAGACAAAACGGTGGTCCAGGATGAAATACATTAAAGAGATAGAGGCAATGGTAACAAGAATGGCAAAGCAAAAGAGACTGAGATGGGCGGCCCCCCGTGCAACCGTGCTATTCTTCTTGACATTGAGCACCAGATAAGAAGCTGATGATATACATATAGCAATTAGAGCCAACCACATTGTAAGATTACCAAAATTCATCATTTTCCCTTAACGCGCCCTTCGTATTTTGTGGGGCATTTTACCAGGAGTTGCCTCGCCTGAAAGACCTGCTTCTGGGGTGCGTATTTGCCTATAACTACGATCTTGTTGACATCGTCGAAATTTGCAGGTTTTGAACCGGCATATTCCACCACCATTTCATCGCCACTATCTTCCCGCAGTGTAAAAATCAGTACGTTCCTGTCAAAATCGTATTTTTTCGTTCCCTGAACCGCGATGCCGGCTACCTGGACCGGCTGGTCGGTCATCTTTGCCTCTTTCACAGTGACGTAAGTGGTAAGCGTTGACTTGAAAGAGCGTGCGGCCATTACCATAGCAAAAACGATAACAACACCCCCGATGATGTAAGATTTCTTTGACATACTCTATTTTAGTGCGATGTTTCAGAATTTCTTTGGGCACTTATCCCTTCTATCTTCTTGATCCTTCGATCCAGGACAAACAGATAAAAGGCTATGCCAAACCAGATGACAAGATTAACCGCCATGACAAAACCGAGACCTTCTTTCATTATTCCCCCTTTATATCGTTCACCGTTGACCTATATTCGGCTTCTTGAAACTTTCTATTTTCGATATCCTTATCTTAATCTGCAGGATCCACAGATATAATCCGGTGTAAGCAAGCAATGATCCAAGAAACACCACCAGCGTCTCCGGGTCCATAGCAGGCTTTGCAGGGCTCATCGTGTTTTCAGGGTGCAGCGAAGCCGTGATCCTCGGGACCACAAAGACCAAAAACGGAACAGTTGCAAAGGCAAGGATCGAATAGACTGCCCCAAAGACGCGTTTTCGCTCCTCGTCGGGTACCGCTGAGCGCAGGGCAAAATAGGCGCCGTAGATCATGAGGAGTATGACTATGGATGTTTCCCTCGGGTCCCAATTCCAGAATGACCCCCAGGTAGCTCTGGCAAAGATAGAGCCGGTTATCGTAGCCAAAAGACAGAACACAAATCCCAGCTCTGCGGCCGATTGGGCAAGATAGTCCGCTCCGGGGTTGCGTTTGGTAAGATAAAGCAAACTCCCCACCATGGACAACAAAAAAGAGAATGTTGCCACCCATGCCTGAGGAACATGGAAAAACACGATGCGTGATGTCTCTCCGGGAAAGCCTGTTGCCGGCCCTGCATAGAAAAATGCAGCGACAATAACAACGGCCATCCAGGTTATCAGAAGGATTTTACAGATCATAATCTCAGATAAGATCTCCGCATATATTCTATTCTTCCCAAACGAGCGGAAACAACAGCAGTGACATTGTAATCATTATGATTACATAAGCAAGAGAGATCTTAACCTCAGGCCATCCCGTTACCCCAACTCCTATCGCGGCCCTTTCACACCCTTTGATCCCCGTGATCATAAGGGGTAAAAGGAGTGGAAATGACAGGGCTGAAAACAGCGCCCCTCTGGCACTTGCCTGTGCAATCATAGCCGCAACCACCGTGGTACCGGCGGCAAGGCCAAAGCCACCGCTGATAATCATTGCTGCAAAAAAGCCGAAAGATTCTATCTTATACTCCATCAAGAGGATAAACAACGGCACAATAATCGATTCGAGTGCCAGCAAAAGTGTTAGGTTAAAAAACAACTTTCCCAGGAATACGGCCTGGGGACGAGCGGAAAGCCTCAATACATCAATAGTCCCTGCTTCCCTCTCTTTTACAAAGGAGCGGGAAAGACCAGATAGTGCTGAAAAGACCAGAATAATCCACAGTAGCACTGCATACAGGAAAGGCTTTTCAGTCTCACCGATGCGGAAAGACCCTATTGAGAAACTCACTGCAATAAGGGTAGTTAAAGCGAACATCAGGATTGCGTTGGCTGCATAGCGCGTCCTGAATTCGCTGCGCAGGTCACGGAGCCAGATTGCAATCGCTTCACTTAGATAGGTTGATGACCCTGTCTGCGTATTCGACCTCCCGCTCTTCGTTGGATGCTATTACCGTCATGCCAAAGCTGCGCTGATCCAGGATGATCCTCTCTACAACTTTCATTCCTTTGCTGTCAAGATTGCATCCCGGCTCATCTAACAACAAAAGCGGCGGGTTGTGGAGGAGGGCTTGAGCGAGCTTCAATCGCTGTATCATGCCGGAAGAATAATTCCTGCACATTTTATTGGCCTGTTCGCATAACCCCACACGCTCCATGAGATCGAGACACTTTTCCCGGTTATGGGGTATGCCGCGGACCCTGCAGAAAAATTCCAGATTTTCAAGGGCTGTTAATTCTTCGTAAATAGCAAGGGAGGGAGCAACCATCCCTATGAGTTTTCGCTTCCGCTCTTTTGATATGGGTTCATTGTCAAAAAATATTTGAACTTTACCCGCTGATGGTTTTACGAGGCCCGCAATTATGCGCAGCAGAGTGCTTTTGCCGGAGCCATTCCATCCCGCAACCGCCAGGGCCTCTCCTGTCTGCAACTGAAAGGAGATGTTCTGCAACAGCGGCGTTGCAGAATAATGTTTGGAAACATTAGTGACTCTCAGTGAATACATCACGTGTATGTTAATACCATACAGCCAGGTTAGATTCAACCAGATCCCTTGTGTCCTGGAAGTCAGCCGAAATTTCGGTGTTGCGAAATCGAATACAAAAACCCTTGACAATAAGAGCAAGACTCCTTAGACTGAAAAAAAGTTTGAAGCTTCTATAAGTTTGCGGGATGTTTTTATGATAAGACCTAAGATCATTACCGGCTCCGTCATTCGAATTTTCGAGGTAGTAGGGGTAATTATACCTTTACTGCCGGCTGGAGGCCTGGTAATGGCTTAGGTTGATTTAACTTGGCAATCACCAAAATCCGTTACCAGGTTTCCTGGTGACGGATTTTTTTTGTTCTGCAGGAAAACGAAAACACCAACGAGGGTATCATTGATTTGGCTTCTTGAAAGATGCCCTTGAAGCTTTTGGGGGCCTGTTTGTTTCATCAGGCTAAACTGATACAAGCGAGGTTTATGCTATGCAATCGATCCTTATTTTTGACACAACATTAAGAGACGGTTCGCAGGGTGAAAAGATCAATTTTTCCGCTGAAGACAAGATCCGAATCGCCCGGAAATTAGATGGTGTCGGGGTTCATTACATTGAAGGCGGATGGCCTGGTTCGAATCCGAAGGACGTGTGCTTTTTTGAGCTGGCCCAAAAAGTTCCTTTCAAGTATGCTCGGATTACTGCCTTTGGAAGTACAAGAAGGCCACATACTCCCTGTAGCCAAGACAAAAACTTGGAGGCAATTCTGAAATCTGAGACTCCCACGGTAACTATCTTTGGCAAAAGCTGGGATCTTCACGTAAGAAAGATCATGAAAAACAGCCTTGAGGAAAATCTGTCCATGATCTATGAGACTGTAGCCTACCTTCGGTCTCGGGAGCGTGAGGTCATCTATGATGCAGAACATTTTTTTGATGGCTACAAAGATAATCCGGAGTATGCCCTCAAAACCCTGGATGCTGCAGCTTCGGCGGGTGCTGACATAATTGTGCTGTGTGATACGAATGGCGGGACGCTTCCTTTTGAAATCGAAAGAATCACAAAAAAAGTGAGTTCCCGGATTCCGGTGAAGCTTGGCATCCATGCCCACAATGACTGTGGTCTTGCAGTGGCTAATACAGTAGCTGCCGTTCGCAGCGGCGCTGTTATGGTTCAAGGAACTATCAACGGATATGGAGAACGATGTGGCAATGCCGACCTCACTTCAGTCGTGCCTGTGCTCCAGCTCAAGATGGGGCTGTCGTGTATGACCGATGAGAATCTGCGGCATCTCACAGAGCTGTCCCGCTATGTGAGCGAGGTAGCCAATATGACACCCTTTAACGCACGCCCCTTTGTGGGCCAGAGCGCCTTTGCGCACAAGGGAGGGATCCATGTGAACGCTGTCATGAAAACACCAAAGGCTTATGAACATATAGCGCCGGAGGCAGTTGGAAATGAACGCCGCGTGCTTATCTCTGACCTTTGCGGGAGGAGCGCTATAGATTACAAAGCCAGAGAACTGGGAGTGAAATTAGGCGGAAAAGGATTCAACAGCAGGAAGATTTCTACAGAAATAAAGCGATTAGAACATGAAGGATATCAGTTTGATGCGGCCGAAGGGTCTTTTGAGCTTTTGTTAAAGAGACTCACAGGTCAATTTGATCCGCTTTTTCGGTTAGAATCGTTCAGAGTTGCCGTTGAAAAAGAGAAAGACCTTCCCTGCAGGGCATATGCAACCATCAAGGTACGTGTAGGTGATCAACAGGAGATTACAGCGGCAGAGGGCAACGGCCCCGTCAATGCCCTGGACAATGCCTTGAGGAAAGCCCTGAACAAGTTTTTTCAAGTTGATCTGGAGCAGATGCATCTTGTTGATTTTAAGGTGCGCGTGATCGAAGGGAGTGACGGTACATCGGCCCGGGTGAGAGTTTTCATAGAATCCCGTGATCAAAAGCGCATATGGGGTACCATAGGAGTTTCTACGGATATTATTGAAGCGAGCTGGCAGGCCCTGGAGGACAGTTTTCAGTACAAACTCTCACGCACTCGAGATGTATCACTTTAGTGCTTTCAAAAAACAGACATACGGAGCGGACAGGCCATCCGATTGGAGACTGGCTCACTGTTTGAGTTTGAGACGGTTTCCAATCGGATGGCCTGTCCGCGATAATATTTTCAAAAAGCTAAACTGATACAAATTTTCATTTTTCTGCCGGGCCATTGCCCAAACAAAGATTCCTTTGAGAGGTCATTAAAACGTTTTTTCGCTAACAAATCCTGGCGAAGCGGAAGATCAGCCATGTCAACTGTTTGAGCCCGTAGGGCAAGTTTTGACATCGCCTGTAGAAAGCCTTAGATTTGTCAAAAAACGTTTTAGACCAAGCGAAAAGGGATTTGGGCAACAGGCCGTCTGACACCTGATACTCTTTTTTTCACGCTCAGTTACCTGCCTGCCAGCAGGCATGTGCTCGACTTTGAGGCGGTCTACCTCGTAGTTGCATAAGTTGCGAGGAAGATGTACCATTCAAACACAAAGCACTGATGACAAATGACGAGTGAGCAATGTAGAGGAGGAAATATATTGAAGACACTTACAGGAGCAAAGATTGTGATGGCTGTTTTAAAGGAAGAAGGAGTCAAAACTATCTTTGGTTACCCCGGTGGTGCTGTTATTGACATTTATGACGAACTAACCAGGACAGACATCCAGCATATCTTAGTACGCCATGAGCAGGGTGCAGTGCATGCGGCCGATGGTTATGCACGGGCAAAGGGGGCTGTGGGCGTGTGTCTGGTCACATCCGGGCCAGGGGCAACCAATACCGTGACCGGGATTGCCTCTGCTTATATGGATTCTATTCCGATACTCGTTCTCACAGGTCAGGTTCCGACTGCACTTATTGGAAATGACGCCTTCCAAGAGGTAGATATTGTTGGAATCACACGCCCTTGCACCAAACATAACTATCTTGTCAAGCGCACTGAAGACCTTGCCCCGGTCTTAAAAGAGGCCTTCTATGTGGCCCGATCGGGACGTCCGGGTCCTGTTCTGGTGGACCTCCCCAAAGACGTTATTCAAGGCAAGACGGGCTACAAGCCCCTCACGGAACCGAGGCTTGCCTCTTACAAACCCACTTACAGGCCTAACAAAAAGCAGTTGCACAGGGCCGTGGAACTGATTAAGAAGGCCAAAAGGCCTGTTATCTTTTCCGGTGGCGGAACAATTCTTTCGAACGCATCGAGGGAATTGATAGAGTTTGCAGAGAAACTGCATGCCCCTGTCACGGCCTCTCTGATGGGTCTTGGCAGCTTTCCCGGGACCCATCCGCTATGGCTTGGAATGCTGGGTATGCACGGCACCTATCGTGCTAATATGTCTATCGGGGCGTGCGATCTTCTTATTGGCATTGGTGTCCGTTTTGACGACAGGGTAACAGGCAAAGTCGAGGAATTCGCTCCAAACGCCAATATCATCCATATCGACATTGACCCAACATCCATTAGCAAGAACATCCCGGTGACGGTTCCGATTGTTGGAGATTGCAGGATTGTCCTGAAGGAACTCAACGGGCTCCTTGATGCCGACAGGGTAAAGATTGACAAAAAAAGTCGCGAAAACTGGCTTAAGCGGATAGAAAAATGGAAAAGTACCAACCCGTTAAGCTATGAGCAAAAAAATACCATCAAACCTCAATATGTGATAGAGAAGCTGTACGAATTAACCAAGGGGGATGCCATTATTACCACTGAGGTGGGGCAAAATCAAATGTGGGCAGCCCAGTATTACCACTTTGATTCTCCCAACTGTTTTATCACATCTGGTGGACTCGGCTGTATGGGCTTTGGTCTCCCTGCCGCCATTGGTGCCCAGGTGGCCTGCCCCGGTAAAAAAGTTGTGGACGTGGCTGGAGATGGGAGTATCCAGATGAATATCCAGGAGCTGGCAACTGCCGTACAATACAAACTGCCAGTAAAGGTAGTTATCTTAAATAATAAGTATCTGGGTATGGTGCGCCAGTGGCAGGAACTCTTTTATGAGAGGCGATATGCTTATACGGATATCGAGCACTCTCCTGATTTTGTGAGGCTTGCAGAGGCATATGGCGCTTTAGGGCTAAGGGCAACAAGGCCTCAGGAGGTTGTTCCTGTACTCAAAAAAGGGTTGGAAAGCCCCCTTCCTGCTATGATGGATTTCTGGGTCGCACGTGAAGAATCCGTCTATCCTATGGTTCCGGCGGGGGCGGCGATTACCGAGATGCTTTTAGTTTGATGTCAAGGCAAAGGATGAGGTGAATCATGCAGAAACATATTATATCCTTGCTTGTGGATAATGAACCAGGCGTCCTTTCACGGGTGGCAGGTCTGTTCAGTGGTCGCGGTTTCAACATAGAGAGCCTTTGTGTGGCAGAAACCATGAACCCTTCCGTTTCCCGCATGACCCTGGTTACTCGCGGAGACGAGCACATCGTCGAGCAGATCAAGAAACAGCTTAACAAACTGATAAATGTGATTAAGGTACATGATCTGACCGGAACAGAATTCGTGCAACGGGAGATGGCACTCGTCAAGGTTAAAGCCAAACGGGATTACAGGGCGGAGATATTGAGAATTGTGGACATATTCAGGTGCAAGGTGGTTGATGTGAGTCCGACCCACTATACAATTGAGGCAACGGGTACGGCGGAAAAGCTCGGAGCGATTTTAGGCATGTTGAAGCCGATAGGAATAAAAGAGATTGCCCGGACGGGGGCTATAGCCCTGTCGAGGGAAAAGAAAGGGAAGGAAGGTGCTTATGGCAAAGATTAATTTTGGAGGTGTTTGGGAAGACGTGGTTACTTCGGACGAATTTCCTCTCGAGAAGGCCAGAGAAGTCCTGGCCGAAGAGACTGTCGCCGTGCTTGGTTATGGTGTGCAGGGACCGGCACAGGCAATGAACATGCAAGACAACGGTATCTCAGTTATCGTTGGTCAGCGGAAAGGGAGCGAATCCTGGGAAAAAGCTGTTAAAGACGGTTTTGTACCCGGCAAGACGCTGTTTTCGCTGGAAGACGCCGCCGAGCGGGGGACTATAGTCCAGTATCTTATATCTGATGCCGGGCAGGCAGCAGCGTGGCCAAGGATCAAAAAGTGCCTCAATGAGGGAGATGCCCTTTATTTTTCCCATGGTTTTTCCATCGTTTATCGGGAGCAGACGAACGTGATTCCGCCTGACAATATTGATGTAATCATGGTTGCCCCGAAAGGTTCCGGGAGAAACGTCCGATTGAACTTCCTCGATGGTAGCGGTATCAATGCAAGCTATGCGGTTTTTCAGGATTTTACGGGAAGGGCCAAGGAAAGGACCCTTGCGCTGGGGATTGCAATCGGTGCCGGATATCTTTTCCCTACCACCTTTGAGAAGGAAGTCTACAGTGATCTTACCGGCGAACGCGGGGTTCTTATGGGTTGTCTGGAAGGGATCTTCGAGGCCCAATATGAAGTGTTACGCAAACACGGGCACAGTCCGAGCGAGGCGTTTAATGAGACAGTGGAAGAGCTGACACAGAGCCTCATTCGCCTTGTGGCCGAAAATGGGATGGACTGGATGTATTCCCATTGCAGCACAACTGCTCAGAGAGGGGCACTTGACTGGCGACACAGGTTCCGCGATGCAGTCACCCCGGTCTTTGAGGAGCTTTATGAGAGTGTGGTTTCAGGAGAAGAGACGAGGATTGTTCTTGAGGCCAACAGCGCACCAGACTACAGCGAGAAACTCAGAAAAGAGCTGGATGAGATGAAAAACTCCGAGATGTGGCAGGCGGGCGCTGCTGTACGCCGGCTCAGACCTGAAAACAGGAAAAAGAAGCAGCAGTAGTTGTAACAACTTAGGTTTTTGAAGACGGATCTATTGTTCAGTGTAAACGGCCTGTTGCCCAAATCCCTTTTCGCTTGGCCTAAAACGTTTTTTGACAAAACTAAGGCTCGCTACAGGCGATGTCAAAACTCGCCCTCCAGGCTCAAGCAGTTGACATCGCTGATCTTCCGCTTCGCCAAGATTTGTTAGCAAAAAACGTTTTAATGACCGCTCAAAGGAATTTTTGTTTGGGCAACGGCCAGTAA
>Ga0180301_10003553_pt1 | contig 12176 bp, 12 predicted proteins | sample GuaBasSediGuay16_FD_121797 | JGI IMG/M metagenome (GOLD analysis project Ga0180301, IMG submission 121797) | Subseafloor sediment microbial communities from Guaymas Basin, Gulf of California, Mexico - Guay16, Core 4569-2, 12-15 cm | ecosystem: Environmental > Aquatic > Marine > Hydrothermal...
CCTTACGCTAACCCCCTTCATTCGCCCCAGTCCTCTTCTACTACTGGTGCGGGCTGAATTTTCAATGGCTGCAAGCTCATCACTTCGAGCCTTGAGCCGCAGTCCAGGCAGCTGAAAATTTCACCGAGCTCAAGCTCTTTCTTTGGCTTCAGCACGCAGTCGCATTCCGGGCATTTGGTTTCCATCATCCCACCTCGTTTGCATTTGTTATTTCATTCGCCAGCTTTGACTGCAGCCCCCACAGTTGAATGAAGCCCTCTGAGGCCTTTTGGTCGAAAAGGCTGGCCTTATCATAAGTTGCCAAATTCAGATCGTAGAGTGCGTTTGGCGAGGAGAGTGAAACCACCTTGCAGCTGCCCTTGTAGAGCTTGAGCTTAACCTTGCCCTTTACTTTCTTGTTGGCCTCATCCATGTAGGCATTGAGCGCATTCACAAGTGGATCGTGCCAGAGGCCTGCATAAACCAGATAGCTCCATTTGCTCTCCAGTATTGGTTTGAACTGGTTCTCGTGTATAGTGCTCACGTATTTTTCAAGCTCCTTGTGCGCCTTGATTATGCACTCTGCAGCAGGACATTCGTAGACCTCGCGCGTCTTAAGCCCCACTATCCTATCCTCCATGTGCTCCATTATTCCAACCCCGTGTGCTGCGGCTATTGAATTGAGCTTTGCTATCAGGGCGTGCAGTTCGAGCTTTTCGCTGTTTAATTTTATTGGCAAGCCCTTCTCGAATTCCAATTCAACAAACTCTGCCTTATCTGGTGCTTTTTCAGGCAGGGTGACTAGTCGGAATGCATCTGCTGGTGCTTCCTGTTCAGGCTTCTCGAGAATTCCGCATTCGGTGCTCTTGCCCCAAAGATTTTCATCGGTTGAATAGGTTTTGTTCTCGTTTGGAATTGGTATGCTGTGCGCTTTTGCATAATCGATTTCCTCATCGCGCGAAAGATTCCAGTTGCGTATTGGTGCAAGCACTTTGAGCTTTGAATTAAGGCAGGCAATTCCGACTTCCACCCGAACCTGATCATTACCCTTGCCAGTGCAGCCATGCGCAATAGCGTCCGCGCCCTCTTGCTCTGCTAGTTGAACTGCAAGTTTTGCTATAAGTGGGCGGCCCAGGGCAGTGCTCAGGGGGTAAACGCCTCCGTAAAGTGCATTTGCCTTTATTGCCTTGGCTATATAATCGTATGCAAATTCCTTCTTCGCATCTATTACGAAAGCCTTTTCAGCTCCAAGCTTCAGAGCCTTTTCCTTTGCCGCATTCAAATCAAGGTCTGACTGGCCCAGATCAACAGTTAGGGTGATGAGCTTGGCTCCGTATTTCTCCTGAATCATTTTGAGAAGAACGCTAGTGTCAAGCCCGCCTGAGTAGAGCAGTACGACTTTTTTGAAATTCATGCATTCACCCCTGGCTTTGGATTCGAAAGCATCAGCAGAACTGCCTTCTGAACATGCAGACGATTGGCAGCTTGCTGGAAGACTGCTGATTGCGGGCCTTCGATTACATCTGGAGCAACTTCCAAGCCCTTGTGCGCTGGCAAGCAGTGCATGAATATTGCATCTGGCTTTGCGCATTCCATGAGCTCCTGCGTGATTTGAAAGCCCTTGAATGCCTTGAGCTTCTGCTCTGCTTCATTCTCCTGGCCCATGCTCACCCAAGCATCTGTATAAACTACATCTGCATCGGCTGCTGCTTCGGGCGGCTTATTGGTGCGGTTTACAGTAAAGCCGTTGTTTGCAACTTCAGATGCCTTTTTGATTATCGATTTGCTAGGTCCGTAGTTGGCAGGTGAAGCAATTGCAATTTCAAGCCCAGTAAGTGCGCAGGCGAGCAGCAGGGAGTTGGATACATTATTGGAATCACCTATGTAGGCAAGTTTGGTTTTATGCAAGCCCTTCGATTCGCTTATGGTAAGCAGGTCCGCTAGCGCTTGGCAGGGATGCTCGAGATTGCTGAGTGCATTTATTACTGGAATCGGACTGTGGGCTGCCAAAGCCTCGAGTGATGAATGGCTGTTAACGCGCGCAAGCAGGAAGTCTGCATATTGTGCTATTGAGTTTGCAGTATCGTGCGCATCCTCATGACCATTGAGAAGATGTGCTCCGCCCAACTCTATATAATACCCGCCCATCTGCAGAACTGCAAGCTGAAAGGAGAGCTTTGTGCGGGTGCTGGACTTTTCAAATATAGCCGCCAGTGCCTTGTGCTTGAGTGCGTGCGCATAGGTAGGTGGATTTTCCTTTACAGCTTTTGCTAGGGAGAGGACTTTTGAAACGTTGATGTCGGTTATTGATAGGAAGTTCATTTGCTCAACCCTGCCAGCAACTTTTCTGAATTTTTCAGAATTTGAGATGGGTTCGGACCGCTGGCTGTGGTTTGTTCAACCACCCAATTTGCATCCTTACACTGAGAAAGCTCGCTTGCCTGAACTGAAACTCCAAATTGCTTAAGCTCTGAATTCAAAACCTCTAGTTTCAACTCGCCGCTTCCTTTTGCAAGCGCCTTTTCAATTGTTTTTCTGGACTGGTTGAATGGAATTTTGTACTCCAGCGTGAGCTGCTCAGCAACTGCAAGCGAGGTGGTGGAAGGCTGGAGGGAGGAGAGCATTTTCTCTGTATTTGGTTTTAGCTCTGCAATCACTTCAGGCATTATGGCGAGTGAGGGAAGGAAATGTGAAATAGCCTTCAGCAATTCCTGCTTTCCGAACTGCGAGTCCTTGTTGTAGCCTGCTAAGTTTGATTTTGAAAGCGAGAGAATTGAGAGGAGCGAGGAGTGCGCGAGGGTGGTCTTTGCTTTTATGGCCTCCAGAACATCCGGGTTTTTCTTTTGAGGCATTGCAGAGCTTCCGGTTGTATGCTTTTCACTAAGCTGAATGTAATCGAATTCGCTGGTTGAGAAGAGCATGAGCGTTTGGGCCAGTATACTAAGGTGGGTCATTGTGGAAGCAAGGCAGTAGGCAAAGTCTGCCTCCAGCTCCCAGCGGCTTGCAATTGCATCAAGTGAGTTTTCATAGGCTTTTGAAAAGCCAAGCAAGTCTGCAGTTTGAGCAGAATTGATTGGAAAGGTTGTGCTGAAGCCGGTGCCTGCACCCAGTGGGCAGGAGCTGTGAAGCTCGAGCCATTGGTCGAACTTCTGCGCATCGCGCTTAAACGAGTAGGCAAATGCAAGCAGCAGGTGGCCAAGGGTTGTGGGAAGGGCCTGTTGATGATGAGTGTAGCCTGGCATTATGGAGTTTGAAGTTTCCTTTGCCTTTTCTGCAAGTGCTTTTGCAAGTTTTAGAAGTGAGGTTTTGAATTCACTAGCTTTTTGATTTAGAAAAATAGCTTCGGATGCAGCAACCTGATCATTGCGGCTTAGGCCGCAGCGGAAGTTTCCTGCTTTTGAGTTTTCGCTCAAGTAGTTGTAGACTGAAGTATGGATGTCCTCTGCTGGTTTCAGAAGCTTTGCGCCTTCCTTTTCAAGTTTTGAAATTGCAGTTAGCAGGCTCTCTTTTTCCTCATTTGAAATTATATTTTGTGAAGCGAGCATCTGTACATGGGCCTTGCTTACTGCAAGCTCGGCTGGAAGAAGCTGGAGATCTGCCTCCCAGTCTCCGCTGGAACAGAAATCAACTGCATTCTGACCTATTGCACTATAGCCACTGCCCCATAGCAAATTGCCGGTATGTTTATTTTCCATGCATAATTGGAGTTTTGCGCTGGATTTAAAACTTTCGTTAAATATGTTGCAAATAAAACTTATTATGTTTTAAATAGAACATTCTTTATTCCCGAAAGGAAGCTTTCCGCGTTTTTATGGCCGCTTCGGCCTCGCTTCTGCTTACAGTTTCCCGAATTTCGTAGACTATCATGTGGCGTCTGGTTCTTGTCTTGTTGAAAAACTTGACCAGGATGGAACTTTTGCCCGTTAGCTTTATGGCTGCGAACTTGACAACTGCAAGGTGCTTGTACTCTCCCTTTGGCCTGTAGCCGAACCGAAACATCAGCGCCCTGCCGGCCTGGAGCATCGAATTGTAAGCTATGGCCAAGGCCCAGTCGTAATCGCCGCTTTCGAAAACTGTTCTGGATGTCTTCAGGTCTTTTTCAGCGGAAGCTAAGGTTTGCTCAACGAGCTTCGGTGTGGTTTCAAAAGCTTCTATCAGACCCTCGGCCAACAGATTTTCTAAACTCACGCTCATCGCCTTTTATCATTATCAGCGGGTTCTTTATTATGTTTATCAGCAGATGGTGCCCCTCTTGCGCATTCTTCAGGAATTCGGCCTTGGTCCACAGCACGTAGTTTATCTCCCTGCCAGTTTTCCTCTCTGCTACTGAGATGATGCGCATCAGGCTTGATTGGTTGATTTTGCCCACTAACAGGAGGTCTATGTCGCTCTTTTCATTTTCAGTTCCCTTTGCAAAGCTCCCGTATATTATGGCATAGTCTATTGCGCTTCTCTTGAAAGCGTTTTGCAACAATGCGCCAAGGCTTTCGGTCTTCAAAAACAAGTTTTTGATGTCCTTGTAAATAGGGGAGCGCCTGTTGATCCCCCATATGCACAGGTTACCGACCTTCTTGCTTGAGACCAGACCGAGCTGCTCCAGCGTTTCGAGCTCCTTCTTCACATATATAGGGGTTATGTCTATGCGCCGTGAGATCTCCCGTAGATGAAGGGGCTTTGAGAATAGGAGGAGCTCTAGCAACCTCGTAGTTGTCTTTGATTTGAAAAGTTTTTCCAACATGTAATCTATCAGTATACGAACGTATATTTAAAGTTTACGCTTTCCTTCGAGTTATTTTGGCTTAAGCCTCCCCCATTTCTTAAGTGCCTGCGCGAGTTCCTCGTGCTTCTTCGCGTATTCCTCAAGCGCGATGCCGTGCATGCTCGCTTCAACAGCCTGCCTAGCTGCGATTGCGCCTGCGCGTGTGCCCTTCGGGTGGCCGTGAATTCCGCCGCTTACCAGAATCACGCATTCCTTGCCTAGAATCCGCATGACTTCCGGCACTAGGCCTGGATGAAGGCCTCCTGAGGAAACTGGGAAGGCTGGCTTTATTGAGCCCCAATTCTGGGCGAGCAGCGTGCCTGCCTCTGCCCTAGTTTTCTTCTCGCGCAGAACATTTGCAATTGAATTTACCTCGTGCTTCCCGCCTACCAGTTTGCCAACTGCGGTGCCGCCATGAATCTCGTCTACTCCAATCAGCCTCATCAATTTTGCAAGGAATTGCATGGTAATTCCGTGCTTCAGGTTGCGGTCAAAGGATGCGTGCATTGCCCTGTGTGCATGGATTGCAATTCCATAATCTCCAAGCACTTCGCGCATGGTCTGCACTGCTGAAGTTCCGCATACAACCACATCAAGCATTGCATAGCGCCAGCCATGCTCGTGCAGTACTTTAGCTCGCTTAATCATTTCGCGCGTTTCCCCGGTTATATTTATGAGTGCATCTTTCCGCTCGCCCGTTTCGCGTTCTGCCTTATCCCGCAGCTTGGTCATCAGCCTTACCCGCTCGCTGAAGCGGTTGAATTTTTGTGAGGTTAGGTTTTCATCATCCTTTACCAGATCAAATCCTCCAAGCCAAGTTTCAAATCCAACTTGCGCATGCTCGCTGGCGCTGAAACCAACCTTTGGCTTTGGAACTGCTCCCAGCATGGGCCTTCTCTTTACTTTCATAAGCCTGCGCAAACCATGAATTCCGTGCCTGGGTCCTTTGAAATTCTTTAAGTAGGAGGGGGGCAAGACTACATCCATCAAACGAAGGTTTTTCAGAGCTTTCATTCCGAATATGTTGCCCGCAATTCCGCTCAGCAGCTGGGGTGCATTGCCCGCTTCCCACAAATCAAGCGGGTAGGCTATCTTCACGTAGTTGCCCTTGATTTCGTAGGCAGTTGCCATCAGATCTTTCATGCGTGGCGGGAGCTTGTGCAGGGTGGTCCAAGTTCCGGTTGAGCTTTCTGATGCTATTCTGCCTGCAGCCTCCTTTGAGCTCACTCCCTTTGCAGGTTCAAAGTAGAAGAGTGCAACCAAATCATTCTTGTTTGGCCTATAACTTGTATTTACGAAATCAGCGTACCATTCAATGCGCGCCATGAAGTAGCTTCTGCAGATGGGAATAAATAGGTGAGCTTTGAGTTTGGGCAAAATTCAACGGGCAGTAGATTAATATAATAAATTAATATAGTAAAAAAACCATAGTAATATGGTGGTCTGATGCCCAGTAGAGCTGTCAGGAGTGCGGAGAGAAAGGCACCTGTTGATGTTGCATATGATAATGCAGTTGCATGGCTTGGAAGACAGGTTTCACCTGAAGATGCCCAGTATAATGAAACTTATTTGCCCATGCTTGATAAGATGAAGGGGTATGTTGGGGATGATGTGGATGCATTCAATGCTCTTTTTGAAGTATTTCAATATCACATAGATGTAAAGAATTACATACTGGATAATTTTACGGAGGAGGATCCGACCCGCACTATGCTCATGTACAATTTGAGAGTTGCCTGGGAGCACTGGGGCCAGGATTTGAGCAGGGGCGGAGAACTTTATGCTGATTTTGGGGAGGAGCTTGACAGGCTGGTTGCCAATCCGAGAACCGATGTGGACATGATGTGGAGGCCTCGGGCTCCTGCTGCATATCATAGGCACGACTTTACAGGAATGAGCAAGCAGGAAATAGCTGCATTCGTGCGCTCATATAATGGCGCGGCTCCACTGGATCTGCGGGGAGTGGATTTATCCTATACCGATCTTACAGGAGTAAACCTAATGGGTGCAAACCTAGAGGGTGCGAATCTTTCAAATACTCGCTTGAGCGGTGCCAATTTCTCATTCACAAATTTGAGGAATGCGCATTTACAATATGGACAGGTTTATGACATGCGAGGAATAAGCTTTGTTGGCGCAAATATGGAGGGGGCTGATCTCACCAACATGATAATTACAGGGATTGGTGATTTTTCAGGTGCCAATTTGACAGGTGCAACTATGAGAAGGGCGCATTTGGAGTTTGCACTATTGAATGCAAACTTTACTGGAGCGGACCTTGCCCAAGCCAGGGTGCTATCTGCAGACTTGCGGGGTGCGAATCTCAGGGGCGCGAACCTAACTGAAGCGATGATGAGCGGCGCAAATCTTCAGAAATCCAATTTGCGCGGAGCTGAAATGACAGGTGCTGTGCTGGAGCATGCGAACTTGCAAGGCGCTGATATGCAGGAGGCAAACATAGTGGCTGTGAATTTCCGGGATGCCATCATAATAGGTGCTGATCTTACCGGCGCGCATCTTGATGGGTCTGTATTTACAGGTGCTCTATTTGGAATACCAGCGAATGCAACTATTGAGCAGGGCCATTTGATGATACCTGACGGTACTGGGAGAAGGAGAATAGTAAGATTGGATGTGGAGGCAGCCAGGCAGGCGGACAAGACTCGATTTCCTTCAAGGTATTACGATCTGCTTACCTATGAGCAGCAGAATTCTGTTTACGCGACTTTCTGATCTGAAGGAGCTTGCCGCATACCGATAGGAATATAAGAATTTGAGAGAGAGTAGAAGATGATGAATGTTCCAAAATCGAATTTCTCGGAATGGTACAACTACGTGCTTGAAGAAGCGGAGATACTTGACATAAGATACCCAGTAAAGGGAATGCCTGTTTACAAGCCCTGGGGCTTCAAGATAATGAGGAGGTGCTTTGATCTGCTCGAAGCTCTGCTCAACTCAGCGGGCCATGATGCATCCTACTTTCCTCTCTTGGTGCCTGAAGAGCAGTTTGCAAAAGAGGGGAAGCACATAAAGGGCTTTGGCTCAGACGTACTGTGGGCAACTCACGGGGGGGAGCAGGAGCTTGAGAGAAAGCTTGCCCTTAGACCTACAAGTGAAACCATAATGTATCCAATGTTCGCTCTCTGGATAAGGTCTCATGCAGACCTTCCCCTAAAAGTGCACCAGACAGTGTGCGTTTACAGGCATGAAACCAAAGCAACTAAGCCTTTGATAAGGGGGAGGGAGGTTTACTGGAATGAAGCCCATACCGTGCATGCGAATGCAGAGGAGGCGGAAATGCAGGTTGGGGAGGGAGTTCATATTTACAAGCGGTTTTTCGACAGCCTGGGAGTCCCTACCATGATTCTTAAAAGGCCGGAGTATGACACATTCCCTGGTGCAGCATATTCTCTCGCTTTTGATGCATTGATGCCTGATGGAAAAACCTTGCAGGTTGGCACTGTTCATAATTTGGGGGATAATTTCTCCAAGGCATATGGAATTCAGTATGATGATGCGCATGGAGAGAAGAAAGGCGTTTACCAGACTTGCTACGGCATAAGTATGAGATGTCTTGCAATTGTAATAGCAGTGCACGGAGATGACAAGGGGCTTATGCTGCCTTCAAGCGTGGCGCCTGTTCAGGCAGTATTGGTTCCTATATTCTTTGGAAAGAAGGAGGAGCTGCTTAAGAAGTGTGAGGAGCTCAGAGCAAGTTTGGAAGCTGGGGGAGTTAGAACTAAGATTGATGACGAGGATGTGAGGCCTGGCGAAAAGTACTACTACTGGGATGCGCGTGGTGTTCCATTGCATATTGAAATAGGTCCAAGGGAGCTTGATGCTGGAAAGGTGGTGCTGGTAAGCAGAGATGGGAGGAAGAAAAGTGTTGATGAGAAGGATGTTTTGAATGAAGTTAAAACTATGCTGGAGGAGCAGGATAAGAGGCTTTACGAGAGGGCTTCCAAAAAGCTACAGGCAAGCATGAAGAGCGCGAAGAGCATAGATGAGCTGAAAGGGATTATGAATAAAGAGAAAGGATTTGTTAAGATTGGATGGTGCGAGGAGGAGAAGTGTGCTGAGAAGGTTGAGGTGCAGGGTGCTGCTGAAATAAGGGGATGCGAATATAATAAGAGGGAGGCAATGAAGTGCGTAGCCTGCGGAAAGGAAGGGATTGCAGTGTGGGCTGCCAAGGCATACTGAAGCCTTTTAAAAGTTCATAATTAAGGTGAGTGCCATGGGAAGGCTTGACTTTATACCAGATTTTTCTGCTGAAATAAAGGCATTGCTGCCTTTCAACAGCGATGTGGGGCTGTTCGTAGTAGGAGTTGTGTACTTCATAGCCCTGTTTTTAATTCTGAGAACTTTGGGCTATATTGGAATGCGGATAGTGGATAGGCTGAGCGGCAAGACTAAGACAACTTTTGATGACCATATAATTGAAGCGGCCAAGAGCGTTATGAATATACTTGTAATTTTTCTTGCCGCCTTCCTCGCATTCTTCATGGTTGCTCCAGAGGCAGCCATATTCGGCTATCCTGTTCGCGAAGTTTTCATAATGCTGGGAATAATTCTGGCTGCCCACATAGCCCAGAGGTTCGTACTTGCACTTTTGAGGTGGTATGAGGATGAACTGGCGCCTATGGGAAGGCCGAAGCGCAAGGAGCTTTTCTCATTCATAAATAATATTATAAAGATTGGAATTTACGCTACAGCCCTCACCATAGTTCTGGCACGTATGGGTATAGAAATAGGGCCTTTGCTTGCAGGCCTTGGGGTAGCGGGCTTGGCAGTTGCTCTTGCACTGCAGGACTCGCTTACCAACCTGTTTGCAGGCATACATATTCTGGCAGACAAGCCTTTCAAAGTTGGGGATTTCATAATAGTTGATAATGATGAGAGCAAGAAAGGGTATGTGGAGGAGATTGGCTGGCGCTCAACGCGCATAAGGTTCCCGCAGAACAATGTTCTCATAGTGCCCAATGCAAAGCTTGCTTCAAGCCAGATAATAAACACCTATCAGCCCTCTAAACCTATGTCAATTGTGTTTACTGTGGGTGCATCTTATGAGGACAAGCCGGATAAGGTCATCAAGGTGATAAACCGGGTTATTGACCGGATTCTCAAAAACCACCCAGATATTGGCGATAGGGAGTTCAAGATTGTAAGGCTGGCTGATTACAAGGATTCGAGCATAGATTATGTAATTGTAATCAAAGTGAAGGAGTTCATGGCACAGTATGGAGTGATGGGAGAGGTTAAGCGGCAGATTTACTACGAGTTTGAGAAGGAGGGAATAACCATACCCTTCCCGCAGACAGATGTTCACTTGTTCCAGCAGAAGGGAAAGAAAGGAAAGAAGGCAGGCTGAGCATCTCATTTATTTTCTTTTGATTTTTCGGATGCCATAGTAGTCCCGGGAGGATTTCCGGCACCCTTTTTAGGGGTGTAGAGAGGGGGCGAGAATCGTGCCCCCTCCTCTCGAACCTCCGCTAACAGGTTTCCTTTCTTTTCTTTCCGCGGGCACTTTCTTTTTCTAAAAGAAAGGGCCCTTCCAAAGCCTGTCGTGCTTGACCACTACACTACGGGACTATAAGGAACCGAGGTTCCTTATCATCCTCCTTACTCAGATTCTGCTTATATTATTAGCTGTATGCGGCCTGCCAGTCCTGCTCAAAGAGCTGCTGGAATTCCCCTACTGTTGCCTCATCATCAATCAATACGCTTGCCTCGCGGTTCTCGTTCATTGCATGCCAGCTCCAATTATGAGAGCCCACTAAAACGCGCTTGCCATCGATTATTAGGAACTTGGCATGGTTTGTGCGTGAGGGAGTTGCCCACCTTACCTCAACTCCGGCATCCCGCAAGTATTCTGCTGTCTCGAGGTTCGGATTGTTGCCGCTTAGGGTGGGCTCAAGAAGTACGCGCACTTCAACTCCGCGCTCATGTGCTTCTATGAGTTCATCTGCAAGCGCACGGTAGCTGAACACGTATACTTCGAGCTCAAGCGAAGAGGAGGCTGAATCAATTGCTGAGGTGAATTCGTGCATTCCATCTGGAGAGAATATTGAGGTGATGGTGGGTGAGGAGGCGGTGAAATCAGAGGTGTAGAGCAGAAAAGCGGCACCCACCAGTATGCCAAGGGTGAAGGCAATGAAGAGGTGGAAGAGCCTGAAGCGCAGCCTCATGGATGAAAATGGGTTCGATATTTATTTAAAACGTCCTAGTGAATAGAGGGGCATGGAAGTGAATGCAGACGAGTTTTTGAATATAAAGAAGAAGTTTTCCGGCAAGGGTCTGCTGGTATCAGGGGACATATCGAGTGCTGTGGAAAGGCTCTGCTGCTTTTCGGTATATCATTTTCTGAAGCACAATAAGAAGGAAAAGGTGCTGTGGGTGTCTACTGATGACCCGTACAGCAAGGTGATTAGGATATTTGAGGAGTATGGTTATGATATAAAGCCCTATTTGAACCGGTTTTATTTCGTGGACTTGATAAGCCTGAAATCAGGTGCAGAAATTGAGGAGAAACCAAAAGTAAAGTATGTACAGGATCCGGGAAACCTTACTGAGCTTGCGCTTGCAATAAGCGAGTTTATAGAGGATGAGAAGGTGAATCTGGTTGTAATCTACTTCCTGAACAGCCTTTTGATTTACAATGAAATTCCGCGCGCTCTGGAGTTCATACGAGTGATGGTTGCGCGCGCATTTGATTCAAAGTTCGCATTCCTTGGAGCATATATCGAGGGTGAGCATGATCATAAATCAAGAACTGCCATAAGGCTGTCCATGGATGCAATGGCCAAGATGGAGAATTCGCATCTGCATCTTATAACTTCAAAGAGCATTAGTTCGTTCTCGTTTGAATTCACTAAAGACCAGCTGAAGCTTACGGAGGCAAAGGGCAACTTCTCAAGGGAGAAGTTCCTTCAGTAATCAGCCATGCTCTCCAAAAGCTCATAAGCCCTTATCGCATCCTTTTTTGAAAGGATGAACACGGTGTCAGTATAGCAGGAGTAATACTCCTTAATGTTTATCCCATAGCGTGCCAGAAGGTCTGACACGAAGGCTACGAAGCCGAGGGTGCGCTCGATTTTTGGCGGCGAGGTTAGGAGCACTATGCAGTTGTCCCGATCCACGCTTATAACGCTCGCCTTCCCGATCATTTTCAACACATCTTCAACTAAATCGTTGTCCACTATTACCGTAATTGCATTGTCTGAATTCACCATCACGAACTCGCGGGCCTCGTTGTAGATTTTTTCCAACTTCACCAGATGCTTGAAGCGCGGGCTTATGTGAATTACGGACACATCGCTGCGTATGCTGCTCCTGGTTCTTCCCAGAAGTTTGCGCAAGTCTGTTTTCTCCTCATAATCCTCAAGCGATTCTGCATACCTCATTACAGCTGCCTTTATAGCTACAAAGCTTGCCCGCGGCA
>Ga0180301_10003554_pt1 | contig 12175 bp, 10 predicted proteins | sample GuaBasSediGuay16_FD_121797 | JGI IMG/M metagenome (GOLD analysis project Ga0180301, IMG submission 121797) | Subseafloor sediment microbial communities from Guaymas Basin, Gulf of California, Mexico - Guay16, Core 4569-2, 12-15 cm | ecosystem: Environmental > Aquatic > Marine > Hydrothermal...
GGAATAATATGTCCGCCAGTTCCACCACCTGCGATTAGGTAATTCATTTTTCACCTACCAATTCCAATTTTTGTCTATTTACCGGACTTTTAACCACAGAGGATATATTTAATAAAACTCCCGCCATAAACATATGAACCACCAACTGAGAACCACCATAACTTATAAAAGGTAAAGGTATCCCCGTGGTGGGAATTAATCTTGTTACTACACCTAAATTTATCAATGCAAAGAACACAAAAGTTGCGGTTATACCAAATGCCAGATATGCGCCGAATCTATCGGGGGCACGAAAAACAATTCTAATACCTCTCCATGCGATATATGCAAATAGGAGAACTACAATCATAGTTCCCACAAGACCGAGTTCTTCACCGATTACTGCGAAAATGAAATCGGTATGAGATTCTGGGAGATAGAATATCTTTTGTTTGCCCTGCCCTAAACCGAGTCCTAATAATCCGCCACTACCGAGAGCTATCATCGATTGCATAGCTTGATAGCCATCGCCCAATGGGTCGCTGTCCATAAAGAATGATTTCAAACGCAAGAAAGCGTGCTCCGATGAAATCATCAATAGAGATAGTGAAACAGCGACTGGAGTTCCCAGATAAGTGAACAATTTAATGGGAATTCCCGCTACCAACAACATCGATGCAGTAACCATCAACAATCCCATAACCATACCGAAATTGGGCTGAAGTAATATTGCTGTTATTAAAATAGCTGGCGGTATAATAATTGGCAGGATACCGGATTTCAAATCGGATAATATTTGTTGTCTTTTGGAGCATTCTTCTGCCAGAAATATCACCAGAGCGAATTTTGCCAGTTCGGCGGGTTGAAGTGTGCTGGAACCAAAAATTTTCACCCATCGCTGAGCACCTTTAATGGATTCTATTCCGGCTACCTGTGGTATCAGTGGAAGAAATAACAGTCCACCGATTGCGATTATTCCCCAGAATGCGTATTTCTGCCAGAAATGATAATCGATTTTTATACCCAGATATAATGCACCGAATCCGATTATCACTCGTATAATCTGCCTTTTTAGGAAAAATAGTGGGTCGCCAAATTTTCGTGCACTGGTGGTAGAGGAAGCACTATATACCATCACCGTGCCAATCAATACCACTATTACTATCGCCCAGAATAGATTTTTATCATATTTATGCATAATCTTATTTCCTAAATGGTTGACTGATTTTCTTTTTACTTATTATCATTTTTACTAATTTCTTGAAATAATTTCCTCGCTGTTCAAAATTACTAAATGAATCAAAACTAGCACATCCTGGAGAAAGCATTAGCACATCTCCTGGTCGAGCTAATGACACTGCGCGCTGGACAGCTTTATCGAAATCCGGGATTACCGCACAATGAGTTAGGTTTTTCGCCAGTTGTTCTGCCATTTTATTTCCGGTCTGGCCGGTGAATACTGCGGATTTCACTTTCTGCTGGAAAATTTCGCGCACCGAATGGAAATCATTTCCTTTATCATAGCCGCCGGCGATAAGAATTATGGGGCGCTCGAATGACAATAATGCAAATTTCAATGAATCGGGATTGGTAGATTTAGAATCATTTACAAATGTAATACCATTATGTTGCAAAAATCGTTCCAATCGATGCTCTATTCCCTCAAAATTTTCCAATGTAGTAGCGATAGAATCCGGCTGGATATCTAATGGAATGGTGCTGGCAACGGCTGCCAATGCATTAGCAAGATTATGGGGTCCGGGAATTCCCAATTTTTTCGGCGATAATATTTCTTCTTGGTCGCGATAAATCATACTATTTTTTACAAATGCTCCCGGATGTTTTTCAGATACTATGGAAAACCAAATTGGTTGCGAATTGATTTGATTGCTTAACGAGGCTACCTCCGGCTGGTCTGCGAAAAGCACCGCATAATCTGTCTCACCCTGGTTATCGAATATGTGGAATTTTGCTTCATAATAACTTTCCACAGTGTTGTATCTATCTATATGGTCAGGCGAAAGGTTCAGCATTACTGCGATATGTGGACAGAAAGTATCCATCGCTTCCAGTTGAAAACTGGACAATTCTATCACCGAAACGCTATCCGGCGAGGTTTTTATCACATTGGCTGAATATGGATTTCCTATATTCCCAGCAAGTATGGTGCGTATTCCCGAGTCCGCCAGTATTCGAGCTATCAATGTGGCTGTGGTGCTTTTGCCATTGGAGCCGGTAACACCGATTACTTTGCCCTGTTCGTGCCGGTATGCAAATTCCACTTCGGAGATTATGGGAATATTTTTTTGCCCAGCAGATTGTAATATTTGAATATCTAATGGGACACCTGGACTGACCACTATTATATCCGCATCTAATATTCTTTCTGAGTGTCCGCCGAGTTCGCATCGAATATTAGCTTCTCGCAATTTTTGTGCTCGTTGACGTAATTGCGGTGTATCATCGACATCGGATACGAATACATCGAATCCATCTGACAGCGCCAGATAAGCCACTGCTTCTCCACTTCTCGCTAATCCTATTATAGATACTTTTCTCATATTTAAATCCTCTTATCTAACTTTGAATGAAACCAAACCCAGCAATGCGAAAATTATTCCCAGAATCCAGAATCTTGTCACTATTTTGGATTCGTGGAGACCGCTCAATTCGAAATGGTGATGTAATGGTGCCATCCGGAATATTCTCTTTCCATTGGTCATCTTGAAATATGTCACTTGAGCGATAACCGATACAGTTTCCATAACGAATACTCCCCCTGCAATAAGTAGCATAAGTTCTTTTTTGAGCATAATTGAAATTACCGCTAATGATGCTCCCATAGATAATGCACCTGTATCGCCCATAAATACTTCTGCCGGATAAGAATTAAACCATAGGAATCCGAGTATTGCTCCCGCCATAGACGAACAAAAAATGGATAATTCCTCACTGCCGGGGAGATAAGTAATATTCAAATAGCTGGTAAAATCATATCTTCCAGAGACATAAGCAACCACAGTAAATGTAACCGCCAAGATACCAATCAATCCTGCTGCCAATCCATCCAGTCCATCGGAAAGATTTACTGCATTCGATGTTCCCACCACTACTAAAGTGGAAAACAGTATGTATCCGAACCCCATCTGAAGATATATGTCCTTTATGAATGGCAATTCTGTTGCACTTCGAAGTTCTGTCAATGGCGGATTTATATAAATCATCAAGCTGACTATTATCCCCAGTGCGATTTGTCCATAGATTTTGTATTTTGCCAGCAACCCTTTGGGCTTTCTCTTGATATCCTTGAGATAATCATCCAGTAATCCCATACCGCCTGTCAAAATCAAAGTTACTATGGCGAGAATAACATAGGGACTACCTACTCTCGCCCATAATAATGTTCCCATCAAGATGCCTAAAATTATTGCGATTCCCCCCATAGTTGGCGTTCCCCTTTTGGCAAGATGTCTTTCCGGGACATCCTCACGAATCTGGCTCTCATAATGATGTTTTCGTAAGAATTTTATCAAATTTTTGCACACCAACCAGGAAAATACGAAACCGGTGGTGGCGCCCATCACCATCCTGAATGTGATATACCGAAATAGATTAAATAGTATAAAGTTTTCCCAAAATGGTTGTAAAATGTAATACAGCATTATTTCTCCTGTATATGTTTTGAAAATGGTGGAGAAAATCTCAATTCATTATCATCGACAGATAAAATTCCTGTTTTCGCCGAACGATACAATGCTGGCAAAATTGGTTTCCAGTAAAATCTTTGATGAAAGAATCTGGTATCGATTTCCGACTGCACTTTGCGCATAATTATATTTATCGCCATTCCCTGAGCGAAAATATTCGCTAATTGCACCAAGACCAATAGCATTATCATTATTTTTGTTCTGAAAGCCATTTTTTCAACTCCTGAACGAATCTAATCATTTCCATACCGTGAGAACCTTTGATAAGTATTGTATCTCCGGTATTTATTTTTTCTTTCAAAAAATCCATTGCGTCATCAAAAATCTGAGTTGCCAGAAATTGTTTTTCATATCCTTTATTTTGTGCGGTTTGTGCTGCCAGCATCATCGATGGTCCGAAAAATATCGCACCATCGAATCCAAATTCTACTATCCATTCTCCCGCTTCTCGATGATATTTCTCCGTATATTCACCTAATTCCAACATATCGCCGATTACCACCAGTTTCCTTTTTGAATAAATCATATCCAATGTTTTAAATGCTTCATACAATGCAATCGGGCTGGAATTATAGCTATCATCGATTATATTTACTCCCGCTATTTGCACAAGCTCCATCCGATGTGGTTGTGGTTTCAAGGATTCCAGTAATTCTGCGATAATCACAGGCGGAATTCCCAGATATTCTCCTACTGCGATTGCGGATAATGCAGAATAAATGGGTGCTCGACCAAGTAAATTCAATTTCACTTTCAATCCATCCACTTTGAATGAAGATTTTCCCTGTTCAAATGAAATCTCTCGCGCCCGAAAATCTGCGGGATTTTCTATTCCATAAGTTATCATAGTAGGATGTATTTTTTCTGTCTTTTCGTATAACATCGCGTTGTCTTTATTGATAAATACTGGTTCATCCTGTTTCATCTTGGACAATATTTTTAACTTTTCCTGAACTATATTTTCCATATCTTTCAAACCCTCGGTATGAACATTCGCTATTTCCGTGATAACTGCGATGTCGGGTTCGGCGATTTCCACTAATTTCTCCATCTCGCCGATTCGATTTATACCTAATTCCAGCACTGCGATTTCGGTATTCTCGGGCATTTCCAGTATGGTCAATGGCAATCCGATTAAATTATTATAATTCTTTTTAGCGCTATGTAGTCTATATCGGCTTCTCAATACGGCAGCAATCATCTGGCGAGTGCTGGTTTTTCCTACCGAACCAGTAATGCCTATCACTCGTGGATTTATAGCTTCTCGATAATTTTTGGCCAATTTTCCCAGTGCATCGAGTGTATTATTCACTATGATTTGGGGTATCGGATTATCGATTTTTCTTTCCACCACTGCCGCCGATGCACCTTTTTCATAGGCATCGGGAATGAATAGATGACCATCTCTTTCTGCTCGCAATGCAAAAAATAATTCACCCGGTTTAATGCTTCTCGAGTCCACGCTTATCCCACCGATATAGACATTTTCAGCATCGGGTTCGGTCAATTCTCCCCGTAATATCGCTGAAATATTTTTTAATGTTTCCGGTTTCATAATTCAATTTTTTTTAAATTTTCGATTGCTTCTCGAGCTACTTCGACATCATCGAAATGAATGGTGCAGTTCGCAAATATTTGATAATCTTCGTGTCCCTTTCCTGCAATTATCACCGTGTCGCCCGGTTGCGCAATTTTTATAGCTTCGAATATCGCATCTTTTCGGTCTGTAATGCGGATAAAATTATCCGATGATATTCCTTCCACTATCATATCGATTATGTCATCGGGATTTTCACTTCGCGGGTTATCCGATGTAATCACTGCGATATCAGCATATTTAGTGGCGACATTTCCCATAATTGGTCGCTTTTCGATATCTCTATCGCCGCCGGCGCCGAATACCACGATTACTTTACCAGTAGTCAACTTACGAGCAGTTGCTATTAGATTATGCAATGCCTGGGGAGTGTGAGCATAATCGACAATCACTTGAAATGGTTGTCCCATAGAAATTCTTTGGAATCTACCCTTGATTCCATCAAAATTTGCCAATCCTCGCAGGACATCCTCTGTGGAATAACCTGTGGATAATGTCGCTCCTGCTGCCGCTGTCGCATTGTAGATATTGAATTTTCCAGGTATGTTCACTCTAACTTCGAATTTTCCCCAGGGAGTAGCAAGTGAAAATGTAGAGCCACCAAAATCCATCTGTATCGATTTTGCAAAAATATCTGCACCGGGATTTTTCATAGAGTATGTTATCACATCACCGGGGCAAACAGCGACAATATCTGCGCCTGCCGGGTCATCTATATTTATCACCGCGGTGGAATTTTCCGATGCTTGGCGAAACAATTGGCATTTTGCATCGAAATAGGACTCCATAGTTTTATGATAGTCCAGATGATCCTGTGATAGATTGGTGAATACGACGGCTTTAAAATTCAATCCCCATACTCTTTTCTGGTGTATCCCGTGCGAGGATGCCTCCAGAGCGACCGAAGTAATCCCTCTATTATTCATTTCGGCGAACAATTTCCACAAAGACTCAGCGGCAGGAGTGGTAACGGGCAATTTCCCTACTTCTCCGTTTTCGAACATATATCCCAGTGTGCCGATAAGTCCGGCTTTTTCTCCGGCAGAGGTAAATATATTCCAGAGCATATATGTCACTGTGGTCTTTCCATTAGTTCCAGTCACTGCATACAGTTTTTTTGGTGGGTTTCCCAGAAATGCACTCAACAGTATTACCAGTGCCTCGGCAGTATCATCCACTTGGATAGTAGGAACATTTAACATTTGGTCAGATTTATATTTTCTATCCACTACTAATGCACCCGCTCCATTGTTAATAGCTTGAGAAATAAAACTATGTCCATCGGCTCGAACTCCTCGAACAGCCACGAATATCATATCCGGTTCGACTTTTCTGGAATCGGCAGTTACTCCACTTATTTTTTGTTCCATTAGATTACCAGAAATTTCACATTGCATTTTCTGCTTCAATTGCCTTATCAGATTTTTCAGTCCTATCGGTTTCAACCAATTCTCCTTTTAGTTTACACATCAAGATAGATACTAAATTACTATCACTTATGGTTTGCGGAGCGGGAATTTGCTCCACTACTATTCCTCTACCTTCTACTCGAACTGGTATTCCCAGTGGAGATAAAATTTCTATTGCCTTTCTCAATGTCAATCCCACTACATCGGGAATAATCACGGTATGTTTATTTTCCACTGGGATTTGGTGAAGATGAAGAATGACCACTGTTCCAGGTTCTACTGCTCTTCCCGGTTGAGGACTTTGATCTATCACCACATTACCTACACCATAAAATTTTGCATCCAGGTTTCTTGCGGACAATATTTTTCTGGCTTGGGTGGGAGTAGTTCTTTTCAGATTGGGGACAATACTCAAATCCTGTTGATTTCTGTGGTGAACATATAATTTATTAGCTTCCGGTGCCGGAAATATCCCCGAATTAATAGATTTCTCCAGGACTGTTTTCAATGTGGGAGCAGCAACCTGTCCACCGTAATGAAATCCTGCATCGGGTTCATCCACTACTATTATTCCAGCCACGAATGGTTCATCATATGGTGCGTATCCTGCGAAAGAGGCATAATATGCATCGGAACGATAGCCTTTTTCTCCAATTTTTACTTTATGACTGGTTCCGGTTTTCCCGGCGATTTTGATAATCTCAGAGTTTGCGCTTTTAGCAGTTCCATCGGTCACCACAGCTCGCAATAGATTACTCATAGTATCCACTACCCATCGAGGTATAACGCTTCGAATACGAAGTGGCTTCCTGGATAGGACTTCCTTACCATTGAATTTGTTAATACGACTAACTATGAATGGGCGCATAAGAATACCTTTATTAGCTATTGCGCTGAAAGCTGATACGATTTGTATAGGAGTAGCCGATAATTCATAGCCCATAGGTAATGTAGCCATAGTGGTTCCCCACCATTTGTTTGGCGGTCTGAGTATTCCGGGAGATTCTGCACTAAAATCTACATTGGTGGGAGTTCCAAATCCAAATTTTCTGATATATTCGTAGAATTTTATTTTATCCAAGTTTTGTGCGATTAGAACTATTCCTACATTGCTGGAATGGATTATTACTTCTCTGGCAGTGATTTTACCCAATGAGTGAACATCGGATACAGTTCTTCCGCAAATATTTATTGTGCCTCGTTTTGTATCGATTGTATCTTCACAGGAAACAACACTTTCTGCCAATGCGGCAGCGAATGTCACCAATTTGAAAATGGAGCCAGGTTCGTATGGGTCGGTTATATTTCGGTTCTTTCGCAACTCGGATGGATATTTATAGTATTCGTTGGGGTCGAAATTTGGCAACGAAGCCATCGCCAATATTTCACCTGTCTTGGGGTCCATTAAAATTCCGCTGGCAGATTTCGCATTATGCTCGACCATAGTCTTTCTCAATTCTGTTTCCAGAATGTTTTGCAATTCTATATCGATAGTTAGATAGATATCATCACCGGGGATAGGTTCACCTGTGGAATAGCATAGTAATGGATAGTTTTCTCCGAAACCATCTGTGAAAATCAATTTCTGGCTGGGTATTCCTGTTAGGAAAGAATCGTAATATAGTTCTATTCCCGCTACTCCTTTACCCTGGTTATCCACACATCCAATCAGTGTGGATGCTACCGTTCCATAGGGATAGGAGCGACTGTATATCGGTGTGAAATAAATTCCTTTTATCTCTTTTTCCTTCAGTCTATTAGCAAGTGGTGGAGAAACTTTCCGTTCCAGGTAAACGAACCTTCGGTTTATGTATGGACATATCTTATTGAGATAGAATCCTGGTGGTCTATTGAAAACTTGACAAAGAGCGCTATCTACTTTATCCAAACTCTCCAGTTGTTGAGGGTCTGCGACTATTTCATAGAAAATATTATCCGTAGCTAAAAGCTTACCGTTTCTATCGTATATCGAACCTCGTCTTGCCGGAATATCTTTCGATTTTAACTGTTGATTTATAGCTCGCTGGCGCATCTGACTGGATGAAAATACCTGTATCATAACCAGTTTCACTTGAATAGCTGCTATTGACATAATCCACAGCAATATTACTATCACGAGGCGATTTATGTTCTTTGAAGAAAGCATACATAATTATTAAAAAATTCTAGGCATTACAAACTACCCGGAGAAATGCTGTTATTTTCCCAGCGATGATAACCGGTTAGCGATGCCCATTTTTTGGTGAAATATTTTTTTATTGCAAATAAACTTTTTTCCCATCGTGAGCGACTTTTGTGCTCCACTATTTTTGGTGTAACAATAATTCTTTCGTCTGAATTTGCATATCTTAGATGGCACAATTGTTTAGCCAGAGACTCTATTCGTTCTGGTGAATAGAGTTCTGAAACCTTTCTTTCCAAATTGCAATTTTGTGCTCTTAATTCTCTAATGCGATTTTCCAGCCGAACTACATCTCTGGATAGGGAAAGTGTATATGCTCTCTGCCATACAAAGAATATAGCGAAGCTACATATAATAATCAACACAAGTGGAATTTTTAATGAAGCAAATCCACAAGACAACTTTTTCCTCCAAAATTTCATTATTCTCCTTTCTCATAATTTTTCTACTGCTCTTAGTTTAGCGGAGCGAGCTTTGGGATTTTGTGCGATTTCCTCATCATCGGGACGAACCGCTTTTTTGGTCAAAATCCTGATACTCCTCTTATGTCCACATCGGCAAACCGGCAATCCGGGGGGACAAATACAATCTTTCGACTCGGTCGCAAAATAATTTTTCACTATTCTATCCTCCCCAGAGTGATATGATATTATTACGATTCTTCCGCTGGATTTTAATATCTCAATCGAATTTTTTAGAGCATCCCGCAATTTTTGGAATTCATCGTTGACCTCGATTCTGATAGCCTGAAATACTCTCGCCAGAAAATCTGTTCGCTTTCTCGATGGAATGTCCCCTGCGCAAATTTCGGCTAACTGTGTGGTTGTTTCTATCGGCTTCATTTGTCTATAATTCACTATCTTTCGAGCAATTTTTCCAGCGCTCTTTATATCAGAATTATTTCTGAATATCTTTTTCAACATTTCCTCCGAGTAATTATTCACCACCCGATAAGCGGTTTTAGTCGCTTTCCTGTCGAAGCGCATATCCAATGGTCCATCTTTCTGGAATGAAAATCCCCGAAATTTATCTGTCACCATTTCCAATCGAATACCGAGGTCGAACAGAATTCCATCTACATAATCGATTTCGCAATCTTCTCGGATAATCCTTTCCATATCGGAATAATCACCATAAACCAGTTTTAATCTATTTCCAAAGAACTCGAGTCTCTCTCTTGCCTTTTCCAATGCTTTTTTATCTATATCGATTCCAATAACTTTCGAGCTTTTAAATTTTTCGAGTATAGCTAATGTGTGTCCACCATCACCGACAGTGGCATCTACATAGATTCCATCCTCATTTGTAATCAAAAACTCAACCACTTTTCGGGTCAGGACACTCCGATGCATTACTGTCATTCTTTTTCCGTTTTCCTCTTATTGCGGAGCTAAAAAATGCTTTTGCTCCATCTTCATAACTGCTATCTGAACTTTTCAGATGTTTTTGATATTTTTCAGGATTCCATAATTCAATCCAATCAATTATTCCCAAAATCAGGACATCATCCTTGATTTCTGCGCAATCGAGCAATGCTTGCGGAATATTGATTCTTCCCTGGTTATCTACTGGAAGGTAATGAGCCCAGGATGCAAATTCTCGATAGAAATTCAATCCTTGTTCATTTTCCAGTTCTGATGGGTCGAAATTATCTATAAATTGTTCGAACTTTTCTGTGGGGAATACCGCAATGCACCCATCGATTCCCTTACTGACCACAAACTCGGTATATCCTTTTCCCTTTCCAGCATTGCGCATTCTGGCGGGTAATGCGAGTCTTCCCTTTGCATCTAATTTATGTGTATATCTTCCAGTAAACATCACCCATTAACCTCCGGAAGGACTTTATAATAATATTGAGAAACTTCGTTTAACTACTTGTCAAACAAACCGTTATCAAATTCCCCACTTTGCACCACTTGTCCCCACACTTGTAAGGATAAGAATGGATTTCCATTTGTCAAGAAAAAATTGAAATTATTTTTGTATTTTTTAAATTCGGAAGGTCGAAATTATCAAAACGGATGCCAGAATATCGCATAAATACTACAATATAGCAGAGTCAGACCTAATGAAAAATTTTCATTAAATTTTTTCGAAAACATAGTATATCCACCGATTAATATGGCAATAATTGCGGCGACTGAAATTGAAATCATCGATTTTGCACCTGCCAAAACGGGTATAAAAATCAACGCCAGCATTTCCAATATAGCACAAATTATTTTGCCATTTTTATAGCCAAACAATGTTGGAATGGTGATGGTGCCAGTTTTCATATCCCCTGCTATGTCTTTTAAATCCTTTGCTGGAAAACCCAAAGCAACGCAAATAACCGTTGCGGCGGCGATACCAGCAGGGAATTTATCTATGTTATTGTGGACAAATGAATAACCGATTAGCAATCCGGAAAGGCTCGCCAGACCGAGGATTGCAGTAGCTAAAATTGGGAATCTTTTCAATCTCGCCGGCGGTGCAGAATATAAGTATGAAAATGATACAAATAACACTGCCGATTTAATAACCGAGCCATTTTGTGTCCCCAGTATCAATAGTCCAATCAGCAATGCGATATAGGCAATTTGTAATATTCGAGCAGATTCGAGCAAATTTGTGGTTAGTGGATTTTTCTGTCCGGATACTTCATCTCCAGCGAAATCATAATAATAGTTGATGAATACTGCAAATATCCACAGTCCGAAAAATCCTATACACAGAGATAGTATTTCAAAAAAATTAAGATAATACAGTCGAAATAGGTTGCCCTCGAGCCCTATCCAAATTCCCATTATCAGCATTCCCGCATAAAACAGGAATCGTATAGGTCGAAATCCTCGAACAATAGAAAGCAAGATTTTCCGGTCCAGAATGCGAATCCATATCCATAAAAGTATGAAAAATATAACTACCAATGTTGGAGTAGCAGTAAGATATCCAGTTCCCTGAAAAATAGTCGGCGATATTTTCAATAATAATTTCGATAAGTGATTATTAATAAATGTAATCGATGCTGGAACAAACAAGGTCAAATAAAAAAGATATCCAGCCAACAATGATTTCCATATTCTATTAGTCTTGATAAATGTATAGATTATAATCAAAAGTATAATCAGATATATTTCGATTCTCAATCCTGGGGAAAGACCCTTACGCATCGGGAAAAATGGAAGAGTTATACATAGCGAGAACATCGCCTGAATAAAATCGGTAAATGATTTAAAGTTCAGATACCCCATTGGGAAAGCCTTCCGAAGAATTATCAAATCTAATATAGGAGCAAGAAATATCGATGCTACTCCCA
>Ga0180301_10003555_pt1 | contig 12173 bp, 16 predicted proteins | sample GuaBasSediGuay16_FD_121797 | JGI IMG/M metagenome (GOLD analysis project Ga0180301, IMG submission 121797) | Subseafloor sediment microbial communities from Guaymas Basin, Gulf of California, Mexico - Guay16, Core 4569-2, 12-15 cm | ecosystem: Environmental > Aquatic > Marine > Hydrothermal...
CCCACTCCCGACTCCCCCTCCACCCTGAACTCCCTGTACACGAGCTCTCCGCTGCCCCACTCCCTGAAGCGGGCCACGTGCGTCAGCTCTATGAGCTCAGCACCATGCCTAAACAGGATCTCCACATACCTGTCGAACACCGTGAAGTCGAACTCGTAGCCCCCGCCGCGGCGCCTAATCCTTATCGTGTCTAGGGGGACCCAGAACACGTTCTGCCCGTGCTCCACCATGAACCTCACCCACTTCTCAAAGACTCTCCAGAACTCCTCCGACCAGAGCTCCACGCCGTGAGCCCTCGCTATGTTCTCCACAGAGAACCAGTTAGTCACGTACAGGCTCCCCCGATCGGGGAGCGTCACCGGGTGAACCCGCACCACTACTTCCAGCTCGGCCACAGCATCCCCAGCCCCAGCGACTACCTTGCCGCGATACACGCCGGGGGCGGCGTCCCGCGGCACGTGAAGCAGGAGGTAGCAGGGCTGCGTAACCCCAGCCTCGAGATCCACCTCGTCGACGTCCAGCAGGGGGTCTGGGATCTCGCAGGGAGCCACCCTCTCCAGCTCCTCCACTGGCGTCATCGGCGTGTTCCTAGAGAGGGGTATCGAGCCGACGAAGTAGAGCCTAATCCTCTCAGCCGGTATCACGCCCTCCTCAGAGCGGAGCTCGGTGGCCCTCAGCCTAACTCCCTTGAGGCTGGCGGTGGAGCGCAGGCCGAACATGCAGCCCCCATGCCCATTCCTGACACAGCTGAGCTCCAGAGGCCTCTCGAGGAGCTCTCTACTCGGAGCCGAGTCCCTAAAGATCCTCTCGAGGGGCCTGGCTGCCCAAATCACCAGCCTATCCTCCACAGGCGTGTACGGCGCCTCTCCCTAAAACCGCTACCCCCGTGTTGGGGCAGCTCTGGAGAGGAGGCGCTCCCAACCCCCCGGGCAGCCTCATGCATGCCATGCGCAACTCAATTTAGGGTCCAGTGGAGCATAGGCTGGGGCCTCGCATGGGAGAGTACGTGATGGCGATAGACCAGGGCACGACTGGCACGAGGGTCATGCTCTTCACGCGTGAGGGCCTGCCGGTGGAGGGGGGCTGGGCGTACCGCGAGCACAGGCAGATATACCCGAGGCCTGGCTGGGTTGAGCACGACCCCCTCGAGATATGGGAGAACGTCAAGCTCTGCATGAGGGATGCCCTGAGGCGGGCGGGGGTGGAGCCGGGGGAGCTTGTGGCGATAGGCGTGACCAACCAGAGGGAGACGACCGTGGTGTGGGACCCCCGGACGGGCGAGCCCCTGCATAACGCGATAGTGTGGCAGGATAGGAGGACTGCCCCCCAGGTCGACTACCTCAGGGAGCACTACGCCGACGTGATAAGGTCCAGGACCGGGCTCGTGCCCGACCCCTACTTCTCCGCCACCAAGATGTGGTGGCTCCTCGAGAACGTGCCTGGGCTCAGGGAGAGGGCTGAGAGGGGGGAGGCTCTCTCCGGGACGATTGACACCTGGATAATATGGAACCTCACGAGGGGGTCGCGCGACGTCCCCACCCCAGAGAGGGGGGGCGCCCACGTGACCGATTACTCGAACGCCTCCAGGACGATGCTCTTCGACATCCACAGGCTGGAGTGGGATGATGAGCTCCTCAAGATAATGGGGGGAGTGCCGCGGGACGTGCTGCCCCTCCCAAGGCCGTCGAGCGAGGTCTACGGCTACACGGGCCCCGAGGCCTCCAGGCTGCTGGGGGGCGTCAGCGTGCCCGTGGCGGGCGACGCCGGCGACCAGCAGGCGGCGCTGTTCGGGCAGGCGGGCTTCAGGGCTGGCGACGTGAAGTGCACCTACGGCACGGGGAACTTCCTCCTCCTCAACACGGGGGATAGGGTTGTGGAGTCGAGGCACGGGCTCCTCGCCACAGTCTTCTACAGCCTCGAGCCGGGGAAGGCCGTCTACGCCCTGGAGGGCAGCATATTCGTGACCGGCGCCGCGATACAGTGGCTCAGGGATGGGCTGAAGATAATAGAGGTCTCAGCCGAGGTGAACCCCCTGGCCGAGAGCGCCCCCGACACGGGGGCGTCTACTTCGTCCCAGCCTTCGTGGGGCTCGGGGCGCCGTACTGGGATCACTACGCGAGGGGGCTGATAATAGGGATCACGAGGGGCACGGAGAGGAAGCACCTAGCTCGGGCGACGCTGGAGGCTATAGCCTACCTCACGCGGGACGTGGTTGAGGCCATGGCCGCCGATACGGGGAGGAGGGTGGAGGTGCTGAAGGCGGACGGCGGCGCGGCGAGGAGCGACTTCCTCCTCCAGTTCCAGGCCGACATACTCGGCGTCAAGGTGGTCAGGCCAGTGGTCTCCGAGACCACGTCGCTGGGGGCCGCCTACCTGGCTGGGCTGGCGGTGGGCTTCTGGACTAGCCTGAGGGAGGTGGAGGAGAACTGGAGGGCTGAGAGGGAGTTCACGCCGAGGATGGACCCCGAGGTCAGGGAGAGGCTCTACGCGGGCTGGAGGGCGGCTGTGAGGAGGGCGCTGGGCTGGGCCAAGGAGGTGCCCTGGGCCTACGGCTACTAGGTGCCGGGCCTTGAGGGTAGTGGTTGTGGGCGCGGGCGTAGTGGGGGCATCGATAGCCAGGGTCCTCACCATGTACGAGGGCCTGGAGGTCGTCATCGTGGAGAGGGAGCCGGACGTGGGGTGGGGCGCCAGCAGGGCCAATACATCCGTGCTCCACCCGGGGCACGAGGAGGACCCCGGGAGGCACCCGCTGAGGGCCAGGCTCTGCGTTGAGGGGAACAGGCTCTGGAGGAGGTGGACTAGGGAGCTGGACATACCGGCGAGGTGGCCCGGTGAGCTGATGCTGTTCTACAGCGAGGAGGAGGCCCGCAGGGCTGAGAGGTACGTGGAGCTCGCCAGAGTGAACGGGGTACCCGGCGTCAGGCTGGTGTGGGGGGGTGAGGTGAGGAGGCTCGAGCCCAGCGCGAGCCCAGAGGCCCTGGGCGCCGTCTACGCGCCGACTGCTGGCCTGATATCGCCCTTCGAGGCCGTGATAGCCTTAGTGGAGAACGCAGTCGAGAACGGCGCCAGGCTCCTCACCGAGGCTGAGGTGAGGGGCGTGAGGGTGGAGGGCGGCGAGGTGAGGGGCGTGGAGACTAGCAGGGGCTTCGTGGAGGCGGATATCGTCGTGAACGCGGCTGGCGTGCACGCAGACGAGGTATCGCACATGGCCGGCGTCGAGCCGGGCTTCTCGATCAGGCCGAGGAGGGGCGAGTACCTGCTATTCAGCAAGGACGTGCCCGTAAAGCCTGACAAGGTGCTCCACCCAGTCCCCACGCCCCTCACCAAGGGCGTCTACGCCGTGACCACAGTCGACGGGAACCTCATGATAGGCCCGACCGCCGAGGACCTGCCCCCCAGCGCCAAGGACGACACGTCAACCACGGGGAGCGGGCTGCAGCGCCTGTGGGGCGAGGCTGGGAGGCTCCTCAGGGAGCCGCCCCCGCGCTCGAGGCTGATAAGGACGTTCGCCGGCATAAGGCCCGAGCCCCCCAATGGGCGTTGGCTGATAAGGGCCTACAGCGACCCGTGGGGCTTCATCAACGTCGCCGGGATAAGGTCGCCCGGCCTAACCGCGGCGCCCGCCATAGCGCTCTACGTGGTCAAGCTCCTGGAGAAGGAGTTCGACCTGAGGCTCGCCAGGAGGAGGCGGTGGAACCCCCATAGGAGGGGCATCACGAGGGTGGCCGGCAGGCCCCTCAGGCAGGTTGACGAGCTGGTGCGGGCCAACCCTGGCTACGGCGAGGTAGTGTGCCAGTGCGAGATGGTCTCAAAGGCCGAGGTACTCGAGGCCATGGAGAGGATCAGGAGGATTGGGGCCAGGATAACGATCGACGGCATCAAGCTCAGGACCAGGGCTGGGATGGGCTGGTGCCAAGGCTCCTTCTGCAGGTGGAGGATAGCCCTAATAATCTCGCAGGCCACTGGCGCGCCTCTCCATGAGGTAGTCGTGAAGAGGGGGAGGTACGGGATAGGCGACGTGAAGATCCTGCTCAGGGGTGGGGCGGCGTGAGGGAGCTCAAGTACGATGTGGTGGTAGTGGGAGGAGGGCCAGCTGGCACAGCAGCGGCGTCGAGGGCGGGGGAGCTGGGGCTCAGCGTGGCGCTAGTGGAGAACCGGGAGGTGCTCGGCGGGGTGCCCCTCCAGTGCGTGCACACGGGCTTCGGAGTCCACGTCTTCGGGGAGGACCTCACCGGCACGGAGTTCATTCAGAGGCTCATCGACAGGCTCGAGGGGCTCGACGTGGACGTCATGCTGAGGGCCTACGTGCACTCGATTGAGGCGGCTGACGGCTGGAAGTCCTTGAACGTGGTCTCGCCCAGCGGCGTGGCGAGGCTTCGCGCGAGGGCGGTGATATACGCGGCTGGCGCCCGGGAGAGGAGCCTGTTCGAGATAGGGGTCACGGGCGGGAGGCCCGACGGGGTCTACACGGCTGGGGAGGCGCAGGCGCTGATGGACCTCTACGGGGTCATGCCGGGGAGGAGCATCGTCATAATAGGGTCGGGGGATGTGGGCCTGATAGTCGCCAGGAGGCTCGCGCTGGAGGGGGCCCAGGTCAAGGCGGTGGTCGAGATAATGCCCTACCCCGGGGGCTCCATGAGGAACGTCGTCACGTGCCTGCACGACTTCAGCATCCCGCTATACCTGAGGCACGCCGTGCTGAGGATCATGGGCGCGAGGAGGGTTGAGAAGGTCGTGGTAGCCAGGGTGGGTGAGGACCTGAGGCCAGTGCCCGGGACTGAGTTCGAGGTGGAGTGCGACACGGTGATAATCGCTGCAGGCCTCAGGCCTAACGTGAGGCTCCTGGAGGATGTGGGAGTCGCCATTGACCCCGCGACAGGAGGCCCCGTGGTGAACGAGTACCTGGAGACCAGCATCCCCGGGGTCTTCGCCGCCGGCAATGCGCTCGTCATAAACGACCTCGTCGACTACGCCGTGGAGCAGGGCGAGCTAGCGGCAGAGGGGGCGCACACATTCATCGAGAGGGGGATCCCCCGCAGGGGCTGGAAGCGCGTGGCCAGGGGGAGGAACGTGAGGCTGGCGGTCCCCCACTACGTCAGCGGGGAGAGGGATGTCGTGATATACGCGAGGGTGAGGCAGCCCGAGCGGAGAGTGGTGGTACAAGTGCCGGAGGCCGGGTGGAGGCTGCCCCAGATGGGCGTGAGGCCGCCCGAGATGCTGAGGCTCGAGCTAACCCGCGAGCTCCTGGCGAGGGCCGCGGGAGGAGCCATAACGCTGGAGGTGAAGCCGCTTGAGTGAGCGCGAGCTCACCTGCATCATATGTCCAGCCGCCTGCACGCTCCGCGTAACCGTCACCCCCGACGGGAGGCTGGAGGTTAGAGGCGCTGGCTGCAGGAGGGGAGTCGAGTACGCGAGGCTTGAGGTCCTAGAGCCGAGGAGAGTGGTAGTGACAGTCGTCAAGGTGAGGAACGGCGAGCTCCCAGTAGTATCCGTCAAGACCAGCAGGCCAGTGCCAAAGAACCTCATACGCGAGATCATGAGAGCCACGGCCGAGCTAGAGCTGGAGGCCCCGGTGGAGATGGGGCAGGTGGTCGCCAGGGATATCTGTGGGGTGGACTTAATTGCGACCAGGAGAGTTAGGCATGTCAAGGACATTAACTAATCTATTAAAGCATGCTATGAGCATGTATCATAATGCCGAACACATTAAAGCCATCCTCAAATTATATGTCATATACATGACTGAAAATGTTAATGCCGGAATATTGTATGCTGATAACATGTATTATTGTGGGAGGATGGCTTTAAATAGCTGAAATTCACCCCGGGGTGAATTTGAGGCTCGAACCGAGACTATAACATTATAAGGATATTATAGGAGACGAAGCTCCTGCTACTACAGCTGCTCGGGAATCACAGCGCTGCCTAGCGGGAGCTCGCCAGCACTCCGACAGGTCCTCTCCAGTGAGGGCCGCTAACTTCCAGTAAGCTCCCCTAGGGGATTACCACTATGTCTAGGCCCTCCTCCCTCAATCGCTTCTTTAGGCGCACATCAAAGCTCGCCAATCTACACTTCTCGCTCAACGCCAGCGTGACGTAGAGCGAGTCGTAGACAGTGATACCGAGCTTCACTGCATTATCCAGGGCCTCCTCGAGGATCTCCCCCGCCTTACAGATCCTCGAGACCGCGTTAGCTATCAGCGGCCTAATGCTGTCCCTAAGCGTGGGGTAACTGTCCTCGGGGATCCTCTTCAGCAGGTACACGTGCCTCCACAGGGCGTTCGCAACCTCCACGAAGGCTAGGTCTAGGGTCGCCAGCATGCCCGAGTATCTCCTGAGGAACCTCGAGGCCCTCCCGTGAAACTCGTCCTTAATTATAATGCTGGCGAACACGCTTGAGTCCGCAACGTAGGCTAGCTCCGCCACCCCTCCTCCCTGAACTCCCTGATACTCTTCCAGGCTGGCTCGCTAGACTCCGGAACCCCCCTGAGCACCCTCTCCACGGCCTCGAGAGTCCTCGCGAGCTCCAGCTCCTTCACCCTCCGCTCGATGAACTCCTCTATCTCCCTCCTCCAGTCAACCTCCTTAAACTCCCTCATCTTCTCCCTGAGGTCACGCCTAATCCTCACGCTCAGCACGGCGCTCCTCATGCCGGGAAAGTGTATACATAAAGCGTATATGCTTTTCGCTTGAATATGTGTATACAGCCTAGCCCTGCGAGGCCCTCTCCTCCAGGATCCTGAGGAGCTCTGCGTCAACCCTCCTGTGCTGGGCGAAGTGTAGGTTGGGGTCCCTGGCCAGCGTGTAGAGCCAGTAGGCCGCGAAGAGGCCCAGGGTTATCAGGGTTAGTATCAGGTAGAGCGCCGTGCTCCTACTCGGGATCACGCGCTCAAACCTCAGCTCCCTCCCCACGAGCTGGCTGACAGCCCCGTAGAACCTAGCCTCCAGCATCTCGTGCCTCCTGAAGTCTTCATTCAGGAAGTGGAAGACGTAGAAGCCCAGGAACGGTATGATCCACGACAGGACAGCCCACACCACCGCGTCCCTCTCGCTAATCTCCTCCATCTCCTCCAGCACCCTCCTCAGCTGGTAATTCGACTCTCCCCCCAGCGCGGCGGCCACGTTCTCGCAGAGCCTCCTAGCCCTGATGAAGTGCCTGTTACGCCTCCTGATGAGCTTGTAGACGACGTATATCCCGAGGCCCGCGGCCGCGAGGCCTATGAGGCTGGACAGGACCATGCTGGATACCAGCGCGAGCGCGGCGCCCAGCGGCCTCCGCCTCGCGAAGCCGAGCGCGGCGAAGCCGATGATGTAGATGGCGAGGCTCACGAAGCCCATCACGACGGGCGCCACCGCCAGCCCCTCCGAGACCCGCTCGTCGACCTCCTCAGCCTCCTCGACCAACTCCCTAATCCTAGCGATGTGATAATCGATATCCACGGTTAGATAGCGTCCCACAGCTGATAAGGGTTATCCCCCCTCGCCCCCTCCCGCCTCAGCGAGCTGGCCCGCGTACCTGTCGAGCAGGTAGTACACGAGGCCCAGGTTGGGGCTCCGCCTAGTCACGAGGCAGAGGATCTTGTCGCCCAGGCCCCTTAGCAGGACGCGCCGCCCATCATCCAGCTCGACCATCACCTCGCTGACGCCCGCGGAGAAGTGCTGCTTGAAGGCCTCGTCACAGCCCGCCACGACAGCCGCCCCCAGCGCCGCCACAAGGTCGTCGAGCTCTGATGGGTTGGACGCGGCCACCACCACGCCGTCCTGCGTAGCCACGACCGCCCTCTCCAGCTCGCCCATGCTCTTCCTCACGAGCTCGGCCAGCATCTCCTCGAGCCTCACCTCGCCACCACCCTGTACAGCCCGTTCTCCTGGGGCAGGACCTCCAGAGTCACATCCTCCAGCTTAGCCCTAAGCTCCACGAGCCTCCCCGCCTCCTCCATGACCCTCGCTGCCTGAACAGCGTACACGGCGAGCCCCATGTCCGCGTTCCCAACCTCCTCCACCACCAGCCCCCTCCTATCCAGCACGGCAGCCCACTTGGGCTCCCCAGCCTCGCCACGCCCCTTCCCGCTACTCCTGCGGCGCCTGAGGGCTAGCATGCCTGCTAGGGCGGCGCCCGCCCCCACGGCGATGATGAGCATGACCCACTCCATCGCGGGCATCGCATCCAAGTAGACTTTTAAAAACATTCTCCCCCAGCCCCTAACTGTAAGCGTTATAAATCCGCCAGCCCGGCCAAGCCCGGGGTTGCAGTTGAGGGGGACAGCCACCGTGCTGGTCGCCGGGCCGTTCGGCGCGGGGAAGACCACGTTCATAAGGACGGTGAGCGAGAAGTTCATCACTGCTGAGAGGGGGCTGAGCGGCCTGGGGGTCAGCCTGGCTGAGCGGAGGCTGAAGCAGACGACGACGGTGTTCGCAGACATAGGCGTCGCCAGCCTGGACGGCAGGAGGCTGCTGCTCTACGGTGCTCCAGGCCAGTCGAGGTTCGGCTTCACGATAAGGGCCCTAGCGGCCCGCTGCAGGCACCTCATCTTCCTAGTGGACACGAGCGACAGGGCTGCAGTCTACAGGAGCAGGCTCTACTTCGACCGCTTCATGAGGCGAGTACTGGGGAGGTTTGAGTCCTGGGTCATGGCGCTCAATAAGCGCGACATATCCAGCCTCGCGAGGAGCGAGGTCCTCGAGGTCATGGAGGTGGACGCGCCCGTAGTCGTGGACCTGGTAGCCCTGGACAAGGCCTCCTGCACGGCCGCGCTCAGGGCCCTCTGGGCTCGAGGGGGTGAGGGCGATGCTTAGGTCGCTGCTGGCGAGGCTGAGGAGGAGGCAGCGGGGGCCCAGGGAGCGGGTTCGGGACTACGCGCCCGCGGGAGCGGCGGTCTACCTGGGCACGATGGGCGAGGTGGAGGTCGAGGAGGCCCTGAAGCCCCTGCTGCCGCTGAGCGCGGCGTCGCCCCTCCTCGTAGTGCTGATAGGCCGCACCTGGAGGGGGAGGGTGGTCGTGCGGGAGGGCAAGATAGTGGCTGCAGAGCTGGAGGGGGTTGATGAGGGCAGCGCCCTGAAGAGGATAAGGCGGGCGAGGGGGCCCGCGCTGGTGATGGCGTTCCCGGCTAGGGCTTTACAGCAGTCATCAGGGTCAGGAGATCTCCCCTCCTCACCCTGATCTTCGTGAAGCCCTCCATCCTGAGCCAGTCCTCCACGTAGCCGGCGTCGAGCCTCGAGGAGCCGCCGAGGGCCCTCACGAAGGGCGTGACGGGGCTGGGCTCGCCCCACTCGAGCGGGGCTAGCAGGAGGATGCAGCCGCCGGGCTCCAGGACGCTGTAGACCCTGCCCACCACCTCCCTGAGCTCGTAGAACCAGTTGGAGGGCGATGCCACTATCACGATGCTCACAGGCTCCCTGACCAGCCCAGCTAGGCTCACGTAATCCCCCCTCACGAGCCTGTAGCTAGACGCCCCCACGCCCCTCAGCCTCTCCTCCACGATCTCTAGGCTCTCCTCAGATGGGTCGACTGCCACCAGCCTGCTCCACAGCCTGGCCGCCACCTCCAGGCACACGCCCGGCCCGGAGTGGAGGTCTACGGCGGCTCCATAGCTGGGGGGCTTGACCGACGTCAGCCCCCTCCAGAGGAGGCCGCTGAACTCTCTTGACAGCATGAACGCCTCGGAGAAGAGCCTGAAGGCGGGCTCCTCCCAGGGCCTCTCCTCCCCGCGGAGGGCCGGGATCCTCTCCGCCAGGAACGTGAACGCCTTGAGCAGCAGGGGGTCCGGGCCTCCCCTGCCAGGCCTCACGCGGGCTGCCAGCTCCCCCACCTCTCGAGCCCATGGTGCACCTGCGGCCGAGTCGAGCAGCCTGCCCAGAGCCTCGTGAGCAGCCCTCCAGGCGCTCACGCCACCACCTCCAGCCTCACAACACCCCTCCTCTCAAGGGCCAGGATGCTGAACAGCCTCTCCCTCACCGTGATGGCGTCCCTGGCCACGAGCGCGTCAATGAGCCTCCACCCATCCATCCTGAGGACGGCGTCTAGCGCGCCAGCGTAGAGCCAGGTTATCCTCTCAGCGTAGAGCCTGAAGAGCTCAGCGGCGGCCTCATCCACTCTTATCACCAGGCGCCTGGACCTGAGGGCCGCCTCAAACGCCCTAGCCGCCCCCCAGAGCGGCTTGAGGGGCAGGCAGGAGTCGAGCACCAGGATGGAGAGGAGCAGGGTCCCCAGGTCCGCGTCCCCCGCCCCCCTCCTGAGCCCCTCCAGGAACTCCTCCATCCACGCCACCGCGTGGCTGGCGTGCTCAAAGCTCCTCAACGCGGCCTCCAGCTCCACGCCTTTCCCCACAACCTTGATGAAGGCCCTCGGGCTATCCTGGAAGCACTCGACCACGCTGCCAGCCGACACCCTGAAGCCCCTGATCTCGCTCATGTAGCTCAGGAACGAGGGGTTGACCCTTATGACCTCCCACCTCTGCAGCGCCCTGTAGACCCTCACGCCCCTGTCGCGCCCATCCGCGTCAATGTAGAGGACTAGGATGTGGTCCCCGTGGAAGTCGGCCACGCCCGCGAGGCCCGTGGGGCTGGACCTGGCAGCCGCCAGAGTCTCCTCATCCAGCTGGACCTCACACACCTCGCCGCAGGCTGGGCACGTGACCCTGAGGACGCGCACCGCCCTAGCCGCCATGGCGCCTCGCCAGCGCCTCAGCCAGCCTGAGGAAGGGCTGCTCCACGTTTATCCCAGCCTTAGCGGAGGTCTCGAAGTACGCCAGGAAGCCCCTGCGCCTCGCGTACTCCTCGGCAACCTCCCTCGGCACAACCCTCAGGTCGGCGAGGTCCACCTTATTGCCCACGAGCACGCGCGGCACATCCCCTATCGTGTTGAGCACCACCTCGAGCCACCCCTCCAGGTCCGTGAACGTCTCATCCCTAGTCACGTCGAAGACGAAGACCGCCCCCTCAGCCCCCCTCAGGAATATGGGGGCGAGAAACCTGAACCTCTCCTCCCCGCCCAGGTCCCATATGACGAACGTCAGGGATCCGTCAGAGGTGGAGACTTCCCTGACGTAGTGGGCCACGCCCACCGTGAGCCTCTGCAGCGGGTTGAAGCTGGAGCCCGTGAACACCCTGGCTAGGCTGGTCTTCCCAACTCCCCCATCCCCGCAGAGGACTACCTTGACCCTCCTCATGGCCCTATGGGGTCAGGAGCTTGCCTAGGCTCTCGGAGGCCCTCCGGGCCTGCCAGAGCGCGTAGCCCAGCTTGGAGTCGGGCCTAACCACCATGACCAGCGTGAAGTCCTGGTTCACGCTCCTGATGATCAGTACCTCCCTCTCACCGAAGGCCACCAGCTGCTTCAGGCCGCCGCCCCTCAGCTCCCTCACCACCTGCTCAGCCACGCCCTGCAGCGTGGCGGCCATCGCCGATATCTTCAGGTCGTCGACGCCCTCCGGCATCACGGCCGCTACGGGCATCCCATCCCCGCTCACAACTGCGCACGCATCAAGCCCAGGGTTATCCCTCCTCAGCTCCTCCAGGATCTGGCTGAGCTGCTCATACCTGCTCTTCAAGGCATCACCCGGCCTCAGCCCAGCCGAATTATTAATTAACCTTTTGGTCGGCTAGCCCCCTACTCCCGAGACCTCGGCGACCCTTATCGAGGGCGCGTAGTCCTCGAGGAACATCGGCGCGTATATGTACGCCCTCCTCCACTCACCCTGCCTGTCCTCCGCGCTGTACATGTATATCACGAACCAGTACGAGTAGGCCGTGCCCCTCCTCACAGTTATAGCCCTGTCGACGGGGTAGAACTCGTACTCGAGCGAGTGCTGCGGCAGGCCGCCGGGCGCCCACTTGGTCACCGCGAACCTCGGTCTCCCACCCACGTCGTAGAGCGCGTCCACGGCGGACCTGGATAGGAAGACGGCTCTGCCGATGCCGTTGCCCCAGTGGGTGCAGAAGAAGCTGGGGTACGTGTACTCCGCGTGGCTCCACAGGCTTGCGTAGCTGTACTCCTTGGACACGTTGTAGTAGGTGCGCCTCCGCCACCACCGGCCAGCGGCCTCCTGAGCCTTCAGGTACATGTAGTAGGCTGGCCTCCCCCCGCCCATCGAGCTGAACATCCAGAAGCCCTGGTCAGTCTTGGTGCTCTCCCAGTAGACGTGTACTAGGCAGGCAGCGTACCTGCTCCCGTTTA
>Ga0180301_10003556_pt1 | contig 12173 bp, 28 predicted proteins | sample GuaBasSediGuay16_FD_121797 | JGI IMG/M metagenome (GOLD analysis project Ga0180301, IMG submission 121797) | Subseafloor sediment microbial communities from Guaymas Basin, Gulf of California, Mexico - Guay16, Core 4569-2, 12-15 cm | ecosystem: Environmental > Aquatic > Marine > Hydrothermal...
GGTTATATGAGGTGAAAGAAAAAATGTCTGCGATACAAAAACTAAATCCCTTCGTGGAAACAAAAAGGAAAGAAATAGCCGAAAGAGCAGTAAAAGCTATAAAAGATATAGGACAACAACATTTTTTAAATATGGAGGACGAAAGAAAATGCCGAGACCGAGAATAAACCCCGAAAGACCGCTAACAGCGGCTGAGAGAAAAAGAAGACAACGAGAAAAACAAAAACAAGAAGCCAAAGAACAAATGCGAGCTGAGTTTGAAGGAAAAATAAAGGCTCAGGGATACAGTGATGTGAAAGAATTCATGCGAGCACAGGAAGAAGACATAAAAGCTTTCGCATTAGGCGAAAGCAGTGAAAAGTTAGGTGGAAGGAAAGAATATGTGGGTGGTGGAAAACCAAAGATGGAAATGGAAGAACTGGACTTCAGAAAAGCCAGTGGATTAAGTGAAGCCTATAAACTGACCAAAGAACTAAAACGAGAAGCCCAGAAACAAAAGAAAACACTGACAACAATAATAGAATTAACAGCCTATGGAAAAACAGAAACATACCTACTGATAGTCGCTCCCACAGGCAAACTCCAATGGAAGAAAATAGCAGAGAAAGAGGAAGAAGTGGAAGAAGATATACCTACGGAGGTGAGGTCAAAATGGATAGGTGCGAAAGGGATTTGAGAGAAGTGCTAAAAGGTAAAACAATAAAGCGAGTGACAGTCAGCGATTGTTATGCATTTGAAGTAACAGGGAAATGGATAGAGTGCGATGACGGCTACATATACTTTGAATTTACCGATGGAACAAAACTAAAAATCTGGAACAGCGAATGGGGAGGTATTGAGTTAGAATGAAAACAGAATGTGGAGAGATATACATAGTACTGCGAGGTGACAAGGGCTGTATTGACAAAATAAAAGCGAAGATAGCCAGCATAACCGAATACGAAGAAGTAATCGCAATGGATTGGCGATGGGGGAATGAGGTGCGAAACTTAAAAAGGATAGGTGGTAAAAGAAAATGAAAGAGGGAGATAGATTGTATATAAGAAAAAGTAAGAGCGGAAAAGGGATATACATCAGCAATTCAGACCTAAACTGGGTGCTGATAGGGAGTATTCAGAGCCTGCGCGATTTTGTGGATGGGAAAAAAGAGTATGTGGTAGTAGAAATAAGAAAAAAGGAGAAAGAAAATGGAAGAAAAAACTGATTGGGAGAAGATATGTGAAGCGAGAGATGCAGCAAAAGAGCAGTACGAGAGATTGCGAGAGGCGGAGAAAGAATACAACAGACTGTCAGAAGAAGGCATCAGGACAAAGGAAGAACTAATCTGGTATATTGAATATATCAGAAAGTTTTATGTGGGCTGTGAGAATAGTGCCAGAATAACAGGGAATGAAGTGTTGTATGCAGAAGCGATTGGTATACAACGAGAATTCACTAACCTGTTAGACAAAATAGCCGATGCCGATGCTGCCGATTTGATGGGATTCTATGAGAGGAAGACAGATGGAACAGAGAACATGGATGTGGTGTGAGGAGAGAAACTCTCCTCACCTTTATTTTTTTATATCAGAAAGGGAAAGGAAGATAAAGGAGGCGATAGAGAAATGGAACAAGCAACAGCAATAATGAAATATGAAGGAAGTCCAGATTATGGTAAAAATAGATACTATATAGGCTATAAAAAAACTTTAGCACATTTTTACAGAGATGGAATGGATTGGGTGATAAAGTTACATGTGAGAAAATCAGGGAAAACATATGTATTGTGTTATTCATACGATAATTATGCAGCTACTTTACGCTATCACCTCAGAAAACACGGCATAAACATACCGTATGGTTGGGGAACACGAGAAGAATTAAAAGCATTGATAAAGAAATACGGAATAAAATGCAGCATGATAACGCCAGCACAAAAAAAGTGGTTTATTGAGAATATTGCCAAAGGTCGTAGTATGATTAGCGGTAAGCCAATAAAACGAGGCGATATACACCATTTACGATATGGTTACGATGAAACCGAAGATTGGTGGCGACATGTAATATATTGCACCCATGCAGAACACGAGAAAATTCACGGTAGACCTAAAAGTGGCGAGATAATTAAAGTAGACATATCCAAAATAAGCGATTACTGGAGGGAATACGAGAAATGAACGGAAAAAACGGCTTACAGAATAAAGACCAAGCAAAGGGCTTCGTAATGTTCCTACTCAGCGAAAAGCAGCGGCATAAGAATGATATAATGATGATAGCGGAAATAGTCAGCGAAGTCTGCGATAATTGGAAAATAACCAATGAAGAGCTGTGGGCATTGGAGAAAGAGAGTGAGAAGTATGTGGAGTTCTAACGAACAATGCGGGCTATTGAGAGGATTAAGAGGTACGGGCTGGTAGACTATATTGAGACCTGCCTACATAAAGAACCAACACCCGACCTAATCGGGAAATATCGTGAAAAATACGGGAAGGATATACCGATAGACCGCCCAGTAAAGTACCGTTACACAACATGGTATATAAAAGCAGAAAAAGGCGATGTAGTAAAAGAAGGCATTGAGACCAGTAAAGTGCATTTAAAGCCAGATGACGAAAGAGATTTAGAAGAAGCTTTCAGGAAACTACAATACAGATGGGGCGGTAGCGGATGGAGTATAATAACCTACAAGAAAAAGAAAACCGAATACATCAGAAAGGAAGTGAAGAAACCGAAAGCTGAGACCATCGCAGAAGTCAGAAGACAGGAACGTGCCAGATATGAAAGAAAACTGAAGAGACTGGAAGAACGGATAGCCAAATTGGAGCAGATGCTAAAAGCACAATGAAGAAGTGGAAGTTTGAGGAATTCAAATTAGATGCCAGTACGAGAATTATCCATCATCCTTTTATTTGTATGGATACTGAAAACGACCCTCGTACTGGCGAATTCATATGCGGCTGTTTATATGGTGAGTATAAAAATCACCACGGTAATAAGATTAAGGTGGAAGAAAAATTTACCGATAGATTTAAATTGATGGAAAGGTTAAAGCAAATAGCCAAAGCTGGTGGTAAGAAAAATATACCTTTTTATCTTGGTCTATTCAATGCAGAATACGACCTATACTATATTAGAGAAATAGTAAACGATTATAGCAGGATAGAGGTTAATGGTAGGTTAATCACTGCAAGATTAAACATTGGCGGAAAGCGAGGCATACCAGTGATGGATGCAACAAACCATGTCAGAGGAAGTTTAGAGAGTTGGATATATTTTCTTAAGATGGATAAAAAATATGGTATTCAGAAATTAAGTTTGGATAATTTACAAGAAAGATGTTTAATGGATACTAAAGCTACCTTTTACCTATTTAAATGGTTAGAAGACATGTATTACAATGAATTCAAAATAAACATGAAATACACAATAGGCTCATGTGCGAGAGAGTACTTTAGAAAATACTTTCAGAAGGAGAACTTCATTAGAAATAACCAATTCTTAAATGATTTTGAGAGGAAAGCTTATAGGGGCGGTAGAGTTGAGGTTTTCATTAGAGGAAGGCAGAAAGTAAAAGCATATGATATAAATTCAATGTATATTTCCATAATGAAAGATGCTTTATTACCTATTCCACAGTCAGCACAATATTCAAAAGATATACATTCTTTTGATATAAATACACTATCTGTTGTACATTGTCGTGTACATGTTCCACGACAAATTATTGCACCACTTCCATACTATGATGAAAAAACGAAAAAGCTTATCTTCCCTATTGGAACATTTGAAGGATACTGGACAAATGTGGAATTGAAGAATGCAATGAAGTATGGAGTGAAAATACTGGAAATTTTTGATTACATATATTATAAGAGAAGTGATTACATTTTTAGGGACTTTGCGATAACAGTGTGGAAGAAACGACAAGAGCATAAATCAGCTGGTAATGCCGATTTAGATTATCTGTACAAAACTATCGGTAATTCATTGTATGGTAAATTTGGCGAACAGCATTCTAAATCAACATGGATAAAGATAGATGATACTGATGATTTAGAAAATGCAGAGATTAAAGAATGGATGGGGAATAAATACATATTCCAATCGCAACCGAAAGAAGATAGTAAGCACACCTTTCCGTGCATTCCAGTATTCATTACCAGCTATGCGAGAATAAAACTATTGAATACAATGAAGAGCATTGGCGAGGAGAATGTAGTCTATTGCGATACAGATAGCATTCACATTTTAGCAAAGTCAAAGCAGCAAATCAATAGTAGTCCAAATTTGGGTGATTTTAAGTATGAGTACACGAAGAGGCAGACATATTACCGACCAAAAATGTACGGCGAGAAGAAGAAAGGTGTGCCAAAGAGGGCGAGAATATCACATATAAGAAATAGGAACAGATTAAGATTCAGGTATCGCAAGCCGACAAAGCGGAAAGAAAGCATTAGGAGAGGGTTGTCACAAAATAAGTGGATTAAAGTGCACAAAGAAATCAGTTTAGAGGACGATAAACGGGTGTGGAATGGTAATAGAAGTATGCCAATAAGATTAAAGTGACATTTGTGACATTTGTGACGGGGGAATGCTTGTTATATAGGAGTGCCTATAAAAACGAGTGAGAGAGATGGCGGGGATGGTTGGTGGGGAAGTTATTATGCCAGTTACAGAAGAAGAATTGGAAATATTGAAGAAAGAATGGGAAAGAATAAAAAAGTTAAGGATGGTGCATAAGAAAAAGAAAGGTGATAAAAAATGGAAGAAGAAGAAATAAGAAAAATAGTAAATGCTGTAAGAGAAGAAATTAAGAAACACGATAAGATAGATGTGGAAAAAGTGGATGTAAGCAAAGAATTGGAAGACCAAAAGCCCAGTGTGCCTTGTCCAGAATGTGGCGGTAAGCTATTTGATGAAGTGAATCACTGCCCGCATTGCGGATGTGAATTGGAATGGGAGTAAGTGATTAACGATGGAAGAGAAAAGTATGTTAGATGTGCTAAATGCTGCAAATAAGGTAGATGTCAGCAAGGTAGATGATTTATTAGCCACAATCAGCAAATATGAAAGAATTATGGATAAGTTTTTGAATTTGTATAGCAAATTAGAAAAATCGGGTGTTATCAATGCAGCATTAAGAATAGCAGGTAAACGAGCAGGTGTGGATTTGGATAAACCTGCTGTGCATCCTTTAAGTATTGTTGCATCATCACCAGAGCATAAAGTTTTATTTAATATACTTAATCAGATGTCGCCACAAGATGTGCAACAGTTATATTATATGTTATTGAATTCAATGCAACAAAATGCAGATAAAAATATTGAACCTTCACATAAGGAAAGCGAGAAAATTAGCAAAACAGCTACTAAAAACACACAGTCCCGAAAGTAGTGTAATAATAAAACACGAAATAGAAATAGATACTGGCGGAGAAGAAAAATTAAAAACCACAATAACTCTTCTACCATCAAAAAGATTTTACAAGACTGGCGATAAGATAGTGGATGACGATAGTCTATTAAAAGAAATTGAAGAATGGAAAGATTATTAGATTTAGAAAAGGAAAATAGGAAATTAAAAAATTTAAATAAAAAGTTAATAGATTTAAACAAAAATATGAGAAAGTGTTTAACAAATCTATTAAAGAAATAAAATGTCTATAACATATAATGCAACGGACAATATAATAACTTTGGATGGTGCTAATACATATTCATTTGAAGATATTTATAACGAAGACCAAGCTAATGGTTGGGGAGTTATATCTAAACAAGGCGATGACCAATATTATATCACAGCCAATATTATTTTAGGTGATGGAACAAATGAAACACAATTAGTGGATGAAGATTGTGCTATCCAATTAGGAACTAATGCTGACCAAAAATGGATGGAGACAAAAGCAAATTCAATATTCAAATTAACTACTTGTTATTTTGAGTGGTATCCGGGAACTGGTAAATATTGGTATGGAAAATCTTATTTTTATAATTCGGTTATTTATAAAAGGGGGAATATGACATGGGCTGCACCAGAATTAAGAAATGATTGTTATATTGAAAATTCTTATTTAGATGTAAGAGGATGGTATATAAAAACAGGAAAATTAACAGTTAAAGAAAGTGTTTTTTCATTATATAATCAATCTCTATGGATTTATAGTGAAGAAGAACATGAATTAAATGATGTGACAATTAAAAATGCCACATATGGTATTACGGTTGGTTATGGATATAGTGTTGAAGGAAAAAATATAAATTTAAAATCTAATACGTATGATATTTATTTAAGGCATGATAACACTATTTTAACACTTATAAATTCTTCTTTTGATAAATCAAAGCTTTCTTTTGATAGTAATACAAATATATTATATGATAAATTTGAATTTGATATTAAAGTAACAGATAAAAATAATAATCCATTAGAAGGTGCAACGGTAAAATTATATAATAAAAACAATATTTTAATTTTTGAAGATGGAACAAACGAAAATGGAAAAATATCCACACATGAAGTTTTATATCGCAAATTTGAAGGAACGGATGAAACGGAAACAATTTATACACCTCATACATTAAAAATAACAAAAAGTGGTTATACTGATTACGAAAGCAAAATAACAATAGACCATAAAATAGAAGATGATATATTTGTATTGGATGCTTTAACTTATACATATGATGATATAATGAAAATGCTAAAAGCAATATATGTTAAGTAAAAAATGGATATAAAAGAAAGAACAATAGGGATAATAGGTGCAAAACGAAGTGGAAAAACATATTTTAGTAGTAGGTTAGCGGAATATTTAGGTGAGAATTGTATTATATTCAATACAATAGGTGCAATGAATGTCAATAATGCAATACAATACAAAATAGAACGAAAGAATTTAGATAAACAAGCTATTATATTCGGTACTTTAATTGCAGAGAAAATGAATCGTAAATCAACTAAATCAATATCTGTAAATTTAGTGGAACTTACAAGAGAAGAAATAATAGAATTTACAGATAAAGCACTTGTAATACCTGATAAAATTAAAGACAGATATATTATAGTAGATGAAGTGAGTGATTATTTGTCGCAAATTTATTCGCAATCCCGTGAAATGGAAAGGTTGATTAGGCATGGTGGTAATTTTGGAAATACATTTATATTCAATACACAAAGACCTGCATATCTAAATAAGAATACTTTTAATTTGATAGATGTTTTAATTTGTTTTAGGATTAACTGGACAAGAGACCTTGCAGTTGTCCGTGAAATGCTATCGCAGGGCGGTATACCAGAAGCTCAAATTAAAGAAGAAATTAAAGCTATAACAAATTTACCTGTTGGATATTACAGACCATATTTGCTATACCTAACAAGGAAAGGGGATTAGGGGTTAGGAGTTAGGAATTGGCTAATGCCCAATGCCTAACCCCTAACTCCTGAATTGTGAGTTTTGTGACGATTTTTTGCTCGTTATATAGGAGGTGATACCCTATGAGAATACCACGAAAAGTAGCAGGTTCAGTAAGCTATTTAGATTTGTTTGGTGCGGGTTTGGTAAAGTATGTGGAAGAGAGAGCATTATCTGGTGTTATCGGTAACGGTACAATCAAAAGTGGTGCAATAAAACTTCTAATAGGTGCATTATCCAGAAGATTTGCACCAAGAGGGGTTTTAGCTGACAGTGTATCTATTGGTTTTGCAGTGGATGGAATGGAAGATATACTCACAGCACTTATTGGTGGCGGTATGATTCCTTTTGTTGGCGGTGGAAATTCTGGCGATGAGTGGTAAAAAATGGAGGTAAAAAGAAAAAATGACATTAAGTACAGGTTTTAGGTTGAGAATATATTACACTGATGCATCAGAAAGCAGGATGGATCAAGTATTTGAAGCTTCAGGTAGTGAACTTAATCCAGAACTGAAAGCATACAATGAAGCTTTTGATCCACGAAAACTTCCGATAGTGCCAAAGACAACAGATGGTATATATGAAGACGATAAACTTGCAGTATGGGGTTATTTTGATAGCACAGGGACAATTGATGTTTCGGATACAAGGATGCTTTTACCAGTAACTATAAAGAATGTTAAGACTGGTGTTGTATCTGAAAGAACACTTAAAACAGCTGATTTGTTAGGAACTTCAGATATAACCATCTCAACAGCAAGTACATGGACGCGGTTAGGTGCTTATACTGTATCTGCACAAGAAGGTTTGAAGATAGGTCGTAGGATAGCGGAAAATAGCAGAATGCAAGTTTCGTTAGATTACGATTAAAGTGGAGGATAAATAAAAAATGAGAATAAAAGATAAAATTTGTGGGGAGGAATCTCTGCCTCCTCTTTCTTTTTCTCAGGGAATGCATTATATACTGGAAGGTGCAACGGTAGACTTTGGTGGGACATCAACGGCAGTAATAGGATATGTTCCTTTTGCTAAATTTAAACTTGTTGGACTGGGTTTATATTGTGTGGAAGCAACAACCGATGGTGAAGATTTGGATATTGATTTAGGTAATGCCAGTGATGCAGATGCATATTTGGCTGCAACAGCGGTAACATTTGGAACTGGTAAAAATTGTGCTGCTAATGAATGGTTGGTAATAGATGACCAAACGAATATATTGGGTGCTGATAATGTTACAGATACTAAAACTGTAACAGTAAATGAAGGAACATCTGGATTTGGTGTGGATACTACATTATCAGGAGCAGCAAAAATAACAATAGTAAATGGTGGGTCAGCATTAACTACGGGACAATTTGTGCCTATATTAGTTGTACTACCAGTTGAATAAATCAGGGATTAGGAGTTAGGGATTAGGAATTAGCCCTAATGCCCAATGCCTAATGCCCAAAACCTAAACAAATGCCAGCTAAATTAGAAAGATGTGTAAGGAAAGTCCGTGCCAAAAGCAGGAAATATCCTGTGAAATCGGCATGGGCTATCTGTGTTAAAAGCACAGGTATAAAGAAAAAGAAAGGCGGAGGTTGGACTAAACCTAAAAGTAAAAGGAAAAAGAAAAAATGAAAGGAATAGAAGAATTTATATTGAATAAAGCAAAAGGGTTCGTAGGTAGAGGCGAAAGCAGACATTTGAGACCATTGGTAGTTACATTTACAGATACTGGTGCTTTCGTTATGCGACCTAAAAAGAATATAACACAAAACTAAATAAAAAATGACATTCGCGGGAATTGGATATGAAAAAAGAGAAAACTGGACTGGCGAAAGATTAAGTAGCTTAACAGGTAATATAAGTAAACAATACGAAGTACATTATAATCCACAAACTGAGCATATTTATGCTCCTACAAGCACATATTCGCCAACAGAAACTTATAATCCTGTATTGACATATGCACCCTCATGGAATATTCAATATCAATCACCAAAAGCTACAATGACTACTAAAAAGGAGACTCGTATAGTGCCTACACAAAGAGCAGGGACAGATGTATCGCCAACAATATCGCCAACAATGGAAAGTTCACCCAGATTTGACCAAAAAGCAGACCAAAAATCCAGTGGTGGGCTATTTGGTGGTGCATTACCATTGATAGCAGCTGGTGCTTTAGCAGTTGGTGGTTTATATTTGATTAAGAAATAAAATGACATATGCTATAACTACTTCTGTTGTAAGGATAGTAGATGAAAGAATACCACATAAAAAGGTATTATTGAGAGCATCTTCAGGTAACATCTGGATAAGTACATCAGAAGCACAATTAGTTAATGCTCCTTCCACAGGATTTAAGTTACCATCTGAATCTATAACAATTGAATATCGTGGGGATATTTATGCTATAAGTGATGCAACGGGTGGTAATATTGAGATATTATATATCCCTGATATAGGACAAGAAGAATGAAAAACGGTAAGAAATTATTAGGAATAGCATTGATTGGTAGTGCTGGTTTGATGTTGCTTACTCCTAAAGGACAGGAAATGCTGGCATCATTAGGTGGTGCTGGTGGTGGTGTTGGCGAAGAGACTGCTATTGCAGGCAAAGAACAGGAATATAAAATAATAGAGACTGAAGAAGTGCCTACACCAGCACCAACATTTGTTTTCCAAACACCAGAATTTAAAGGAATATTTGAGAGACCTAAAGAAAGAAGAATTTATACACCAGATGAATTGAGATTACCTCGTGCTAATGGTGGGAGAATTGGTGGAAGAAGTTATACCGCTAAAAAGATAACTCAAACTTATACTCCAACCTTAACTCCATCTCAACAAACTGTTTATTCTAAATTGGTTGCTGGTCAATTAAGTAGATGGGGTTATCGTGGTGGCGGTTATATCACTAAACCGAAAAAATCAGCCCCAAAGAAACGAAAACGAAGTTGGACTAAATCAGCTGGTAGGGCTGGTTTCGGTGGGTCTCGTGTTGGATAAAAATGCCAATTGTGTGGTTATATACTACGGAAAATCAGAAAGATAATGCTTTGGAAGTGATTAAGAAATATACTGATGAATACCAATCTAAAACACCTAAATCTGAAGGTGTATTGGAATATAAAGTTATAATAGATGAAGAAAGTGAAATTCTTAAAGTTATTTCTGATATGGAAGATGTATCTAAATCGTGGATAGCCCGTGAAAGAGCTGATGGATTTATGGGTCTCCCACCTAAAGAAACTAAAATTTTGTATAAAATTGTAACTTCTGGAACTGTTGTGGAAGAAGATACTACTTCTCAAAGCACAACAAGCTATGATTGGGTTAAATTATATGAATTCAAATTAAAAAATACGACTGGATTAAACTTTGATAGTGATAGTCATTATATAAGATGCACATGGAAATACCGCTCAGATGCATCTGGTAAGGATGTATGCACACGAGTTTATTTAAATGATTCACCTATTGATGAAGAAGAATGTACTGATAGTGATTCATTACAGGATGTTGATAAAAATGTTAATATAGGAACTTCTATTCCAACAGATACTTATATTCAATTATATGGTAAAATCAAAGAACCTTGTACATTATATGTTACAGAATTTAAGATTTACTACGAAATTAAAGAAAGTAAACAACAGAATATATACGAATAAAATGTGGAACAAATTAGATGAAGTTTTAGGAGCAGCCTTGCTTACAGGAACCGCAATGCTGGCAATGGTATTAGGCTATGATAGTGGAGTGGCACAAGCATGCATCAGCGGTGTTGTCGCATTATTGGCGGTTCAAAATGTTAAAAAAAGAATTAAAGAAAATTAGAGATAAAATTTACTGGCATTTACCTACAATGCCACCTCGTAAGATTATAGTTTTAAGTATGATTCTTAATTTTATTGAATCTGTTAGTTTGATGTTTATTGGTTATTTGTTGTATGTTTCTCTTTTATAGTCCGTGGAGGATTTGAACCTCCGTCTTCGGTTCCAAAGACCGAAAGGATTGACCTACTACCCTAACGGACTAATATAAAACCCAACTTATACCATTGTTGTGACAAAATATCCACAACCTAATATATAAGTCAGGTAGTAATACCGAAAATAAAATCTTTATTTTCGGTATTAAAAAGTATGTTATTAGACCTGACTGTCCAATTTTTTCCCATAGTTTTCTTTTGTCTTTCATTTTTTAATCTCCTCCAATAACGAAACTATAATTTTTGTTCTTTCTTGTAGTCCATGGTAATATCCTTTACACCATTCACTCGTTACTTTTTCTTCATCTCTTTTGTCCATCTCTATCCAACGATTCAATTTTTTGATTAAATTCTCAATTTCTTTCATTTTAATCCTCCAATATTTTCTTATGTATCCATTCATTTAGTCTATCTTCATCTGTTTTTAACCGTTCTTTCCTCACTTCTTCTTCTTCTTTTGTCCTACCAAAATATGTCCATTCTTCGGTCATTTCATCCCTCCTGAGGATGTGAATAGGATAGGGTCAATCCCCTTTTCGGTTCCATAATCCCTTCCCACATCACATCCTCATATAACCAGCACAAAAATGTCACTTTATTATTCTTTCCTTTTCTTCTAACCACCTCTTTATTTCTAAAGCTCGCTTCTCACAACCATTATAAAATCCTTCTAAATAATCATTATTTCTCTCTCTATATTCTTTGGCTCTCCATCGGTCATCTTCTATTTTTAATTTTAATTTTTCTATTAATTCTTTTTCTATCATTTTTCTTTCACCTCATATAACCAGCACAGGGA
>Ga0180301_10003557_pt1 | contig 12172 bp, 12 predicted proteins | sample GuaBasSediGuay16_FD_121797 | JGI IMG/M metagenome (GOLD analysis project Ga0180301, IMG submission 121797) | Subseafloor sediment microbial communities from Guaymas Basin, Gulf of California, Mexico - Guay16, Core 4569-2, 12-15 cm | ecosystem: Environmental > Aquatic > Marine > Hydrothermal...
CGCCGGCTTTCTCGGCAACGCATAAAGATACTTGCCTGCGGCAAGAGCATTGTCGAATCCCTCCCTCTCCGCCAGACTTCGCCATTGTGTAAGAATCTCTTTGTAGCAGGCTTCGTCTGGCTTGCAGCCAATGCAACATTTAAGGACGTACCTATTTGGTTGCACCTGCAACATTTAAGGACGTACCTATTTGGTTGCAGCTGGCTGTCCTATAAGAATCTCTTCCTAGCGAGCTTTGTAGGGAAAACATTAGTTTACTGTCTTGCCGGAGATTAATTTTCTCTCTGCGTATAAATAAGTTTTAAAAACAAGGTAGCATTGTTTAAGGGACAAAATGCTTGATTTTACTACCCTTTTTCATTATAATTTAATCTAACAGAAGGGAGGGAGAAAATGGGAGAGAAAATATTAAATAATAAGATAATAGCAGGAATTTTAGTAATAGTCTTTATAGTCTCGGTTGCGTTTGCGGCAAAACGTTTACTTAGCCATAATCGGTTAAGTAAAAAGGACCGTTTGGAGATAGAAAAGATAAATCGTATAGCCCAGGAAGAGATGGAAAGAATGGCAGAAAATTGAAGGGGGAAGAAATGAGAAGAAAGAGTTTTACTTTAATTGAGCTAATAGTAGTTATTGCCATAATTGGGGTTTTGGCTTCTATATTGCTTCCTAATATAGTGGGGGTAATTGATAAAGCTAAAGCGGCCAAAGCAATATCTACAGCTAATATTTTATCTACTGCCTGTGACAGTTATTATATGGATACTGGTCAGTATGCGATAGAGTATGCTACTCCCTGGTATAAGGGAGCTACTTACCATCGTTTGTCTTTTGATCCGGGAATTAATGGATGGAACGGTCCCTATCTTAAAAGTCCTCTTTCTGCCGGCGATAATCCCTGGCGCAACCGGGTGTGGATGTATAATCGTACTTCAGGCTGGGAGAGTTCAGAAGGAGGTAATGGGTTTGATTTGGATGGTGATGGCACAGCCGAGACTACGGCGAGTGGCAATGATGTTGTGTTTTACGCTGTCCCTTCCTCAGTGGCTCAATTAATAAATAATCAGGTTGATGGCACTAATGAAAGTAGTTGGCAAGGACAGGGAAAATTTGAATACCGGAACAATTATTACGGCTGTTTTTATTTGACCGGCGGCAGATAATCTTCTTCTAAATCTCTTCTTCTTTTAAGTAAATAGTTACAAAGAGCGGCTTTTGCTATATAATAAGACAAATGGAGGAATATCTGCAGATGTTTATCGACTATTTAAGAGTGGAAAGGCAGTTATCCCTTAATACTATTTATTCTTATGAGACGGACTTAAAAATCTATCTGGATTTCCTTAAAAAGATAGGAAGAAACAGTTTGGAAGGGGTTGCCAAAGATGATATTATGAAATTTATTCTTGATGAGAAACAGAGAGGCTTTAAAACTACTTCTTTGGCTCGTCGCCTTTCAGCTTTAAAAAGCTTTCATCGTTTTCTTCTGCGGGAAGGCTTTGTTAAAACAGATCCTACCAGCCTTATAGATTCTCCTAAACTCTGGAAGAGAATTCCAGAAGTATTAAGCATTTCTGAAGTTGAAAAGCTTATATTGCAGCCCAATATTAGAAAGTCAGCCGGCTTACGTGATCGGGCTATCTTGGAATTGATGTATGCTACGGGTCTGAGAATAAGCGAAGTAGCTAATTTATTGGAATCTGATTTGGATTTAGACATCGGTTTTTTAAAAGTAAAGGGGAAAGGAGGAAAAGAAAGGATAGTTCCTTTGGGCCGGAAGGCTTTACATTTTATACAACGTTATCTGCAAGAGGCAAGGCCGGCCCTGCTGCGTGGCAGGTCCTGTGAGTATTTGTTTGTCTCCCGTCAAAAGAAAAGGCTTAGCCGTCAAAGTATCTGGAAAATGATAAAATCTTATGCCCAAAAGGCACGTATTAGAAAATATCTAACTCCTCATACATTAAGACATTCTTTCGCTACACATCTTCTAGAGGGAGGAGCAGACCTGAGAAGTGTTCAGGAACTTTTGGGACACAGTAGTATTTCTACTACCCAAATTTATACTCATATTAATAAAATAAGACTTAAAGAAATACATAAAAAATTTCACCCCCGCGCGTGATGAATCTAGGTAAAAAAATTGATAAGCTCCCTTCTTATATTACCCGCATCCTACGGGCCGCTTCTTTGGTAGGCGACCAGAGAAAAATTAGAGTTTTTCTGGTAGGAGGAGGAGTGAGAGATATGCTTCTGGGCAAAAGGAATTTTGATATAGATTTAGCAGTAGAAGGAGAAGGAATTAGGTTTTCTCAACTGTTGCAGCAAGAGTTGGGGGGAGAGATTATTAAACATTCAGATTTCGATACGGCCACACTTAAGTTGTCAGATATAAAAGTAGATGTATCAGCCTGCCGCAGGGAAGATTATGCCTTTGCCGGTGCTTTGCCCAGAGTTTCTCCGGCTAGTTTAGAAGAGGATTTACAAAGGAGAGATTTTACTATAAATGCCATGGCAGTAAGTCTTAATAAAGACACCTGGGGAGAGTTGATAGATTTGTTTGGAGGACGGCGTGATTTAAGGCAAAAGCAGCTAAATGTTCTTCACTCTAAAAGTTTCATAGACGATCCTACGAGAATATTAAGATGCCTGAGGCTGAAAGTGAGATTAGGATTTAAATATTCTTCCTCATTGAAGAAACTTCTGTCTCAGGCTAAAGAAAAAGAACTGTTAAGGTTAGTGAATGTTCAGAGAATACGAGATGAGCTTATCCTTATGCTTAAAGAGCAGGAACCTTATTTGCAAATGAAAGAACTTAATTCTCTCTTTGGTCTAAAATTTATTGATGAAGGTATAAATATTAGTAATAAGGATTTAAGGCTAATTCTGAACGCACAAAAGACTATCCTCAGGTTGAAGGAGAAGTCTCTCTTAAAAAGAGAACTTGATGAGTGGATTATATATATGATGGTGGTGGTTTGTAATCTTAATAAGAGAAACCTTGCTAGCGTTTTGGCCAAAATGCGCTTGCGGCGGGGAGAAGAAAAAAGAATAGTTGATTCTCATCGGAAAGAAATCGTAAGACAACTAAAGACAAAAATTACCTCCTTCCGGATTTATAAACTTCTTAAGCCCCTTAGTTTTGAAGTAATAGTCTTTTTCTATGTTAAAGAGAAGAATCGGATTTTACGAAGAAACATAATTGATTTTTTGGCTAAATATAATAATATAACTCTTAATATAAGTGGTAAGGATTTGTTACAACTGGGGGTGAAACCGTCTTCCGTTTACGGAAAAATATTAGACGCTTTGTTGAAAAAAAAGCTTAAAGGCAAGATACATTCTCTTACAGAAGAGCGGGAAGAAGCACGGGCTATCTTGCGGCGCTGGCATTTTTATTAGATGAGAAAGGGGATAGTTAGTTATGTCTCGGCTAATAGAAAGAGTTAATCGGCAGATAAAAAAAGAGATTTCTATGATAATAGAACGGGAAATTGATGATCCTCGCTTAGAGTTTATCTCCATTGTTAGAGTGGATACGAGCCGCGACTTGAGCTTAGCTAAAATATATTTTAGTGTTTATCCAGAAAGCGGTAGCGAGGTAGCTAAGGAGACTTTAGAGGAGATGAACAAATTTATCCGCGTGCTTCTGGGGCGCCGTATTAGGCTCAAGTTTTTACCTGCCTTAGAATTTATTATTGACGATTCTGTAAAATATAGCGTTGATATCTATGAAAAGATGGAGAAAATAAAAGATGAGCTGGGAGAAGATAGTCAGATTGATTAATGAGAACAATAGTTTTTTGATAGGCGCTCATAAGAATCCCGAAGGGGATTCTTTAGGTTCTCAATTAGCACTTTTTATTCTTCTTAAGGACTTAGGCAAAAAAGTAGCTATATATAATGCTGATAAGGTCCCCTCTAATTACCGTTTTCTTCCTTTTTCTTGCTGGGTAAAAACCACTTCTCCGCGGGGAAATTTTGATGTGGGTTTTGTTTTGGACTGTTCTGGCTCTTTTCGTTTGGGGAAAATAAGAGAGCTGTTTATGAAGAAGTCTTCGCTCATTGTCAATATCGACCATCATATTAGCAATGATTACTTTGGTGATGTTAACTTGGTTGAACCAACGGCTTCTTCTGCCTGTGAGCTTATTTTTATGTTATATAAAAAGATGAAAAAAGATATAACTCCCGAAGCGGCTCTATGTCTTTATAGCGGTATTTTTACGGACACAGGAAGTTTTTCTTATAATAGTACGTCGTCGCGTGTACATAGAATTATTTCTCAGCTTATTCAGAAAGGCATAAAGCCGGCTTCCGTTTATGAGAATATATATAGCTCTCTTTCTTCTCAGGAGATGCTTTATGTCAGTAAAATTATTTCCTCTCTAAAACTTAGCCGGCGCGGGAAACTTTGTTGGGTAAAAACGAACCTGTGGCGGCAATTTAATTCTGATATTACAGAGGTTGTTTTTTATATAATGCGTTTTATGAGAAAAGTAGAGGTGGTTATATTTTTTAAGAGATTAGCTAAGCAAGTGGTACGAGTTAACTTTCGCTCTCGCGGCCGTATAGATGTAAATAAAATTGCGGGACATTTTGGAGGAGGGGGGCATAAAACAGCAGCTGGTTTAACTTTAAGAGTTTCCTTAGATAAAGCAGAAGAACAAGTAATTAGTTATATTGAAAATAAGTTTCATATCTAGTTACTATGGAGAAGTTAAAGAATAACAAAGAGCTAGAGGGCATTATTGTAGTAGATAAACCCGGCGGTATTACTTCTCATGATGTAGTAGATGCGGTAAGGAGACGCTTGGGGATAAGACAGGTAGGGCATGCGGGGACTCTTGATCCTCTAGCTACCGGCGTCTTAATAATACTGGTGGGAAAAGCCACCAAGCTTTTTCCTAAGTTTTCTCAACTAGACAAAGAATATGAAGCAGAGTTGCGTCTGGGGGTTTCTACTACGAGTGGCGATAAGGAAGGAGAAGTGGTTAAAGTTCAGCCTTACCATCATCTTACACCTTCAGAGATAGAGGAAGCAGTCCTTTCTTTTCAGGGACAGTTGTTTCAGAAACCACCCATGATGAGTGCGCTGCATTATAAGGGTAAAAGGCTCTATAAGTTAGCGCGACGGGGTAAATTCGTGAATTTAGCACCGCGGCGCATACATATATATGATATAAAAGTAAAAGAAATTAACATTCCCTATGTTAAACTCTATTTACGTTGTTCTAGTGGTACTTATGTAAGAAAACTAGCTGAAGATATAGGGGAAAGGCTTTCCTGCGGTGCACACGTGGTGAAGATACGTCGTCTTTCAGTGGGAAAATTTTCTTTGGCGGAGAGTGTAAGCCTCGAAGGTCTTAATGAAACTCATATTAGGCCGGCCTAGACGCCGTCGGCGGCGCACACCTGTATTTTTTACTATTGGGGTATTTGATGGGGTTCATCGCGGCCACAGATATATTATAGATAGTGTGGTTAAAGAAGCAAAACGTAACCATAGCCGCAGTCTTTTAATCACTTTTTTTCCTTATCCGCAAGATTTTCTTCAGAAGAGATTTTGGGGTTATTTGACTACTTTAGAAGAAAAAGTAAGAATTCTGCGCCGTCTAGAGCTTGACTATGTTTGGATAATGAAATTCGACTATAGCTTGTATCTTAAAAAGGGAGAAGAATTTATTCAGTATATTAAGAGATATTTTAATATAAAGAAGTTATTTGTGGGCGAGGATTTTCGTTTCGGCTATCGGCAAGAAGCTGACATACGAAAGATTGAGAGTATAGGAAAAGAAAAAGGCTTTTCCTTGAGAATAGTAAAGTCTCTAAAAGTAGGAAAGAGAAAGATAAGCAGTTCATTTATTCGTGAGTTAATAAAAAGAGGCCAATTAGAATTAGCGGAATCTTTTTTAGGCTATCCTTACTATCTGGGAGGGGTAGTGAGAAGATTTTCTAAATTAGCAGGGTCTGTTTTAGGTTTTCCTACCGCTAATTTAGAAACAAAAGGGAAGCTTTTGCCTCCCGAGGGAGTTTATATTGTAAAGGTAGATTATCAGAAAAGATGCTATCAGGGTATTGCAAATTTGGGAGTGGGAGAAACACTAAAGAGAGGAGAGAGAGTTCTGGAGGTGCACCTCTTTAATTTTCGGAAGAATATTTATGGTAAATATATTGAAGTAATTTTTCTCAAAAAGATAAGAGGAGAAAAGAAATTTTCTACCCCTCTGGCGTTAAAAAAACAAATAGAAGCTGATATTACTGCAGCTAAGAAATATTTTTCTCGCCACAAAATATTGTATTCTCAGGCGTTCGTCACCACAACTTGTTGAATTATATAAAGTTATCTCAAAATATCCTTGACATTTTAGGATAAAAATAGTATATTTGTGGTGTGAAGTGGGATAAAGTGGAATGTGGTATGGGGAATATAAGCATAATTTAGACGAGAAAGACAGATTTGTTCTTCCGGCAAAGTTTCGTGCTCGAATTAAAAAAGAAGGCATTAAAAAATTTTATATTACCCGGGGACTCGATAACTGTTTGTTTATGTTTTCCGAGTCGGAATGGAAAAAAACTGAGGAGAAATTCCGATCCTTAAGTTTTACCAAACAGGAAGTGCGTTTTTTTAACCGTTTCTATTTTAGCGGCGCTTATGAAGTAGTTCCTGATGCTCAAGGCAGAGTTCTTCTTCCTTCTCTTCTTAAAGAGTTTGCTCGTATAAAGAGAGAAATAGTGATTGTAGGAGTTTCTGATCGTATTGAAATATGGGATAAAGATTTATGGAGGGAGTTTTATGAGGAGAATAGAGAAAGGCTTGAGAAAATGGCCGAAGATATTTTCTAAGTCTTTTTCTCATACACCTGTAATGCTGGAAGAAATAGTAACCTACTTACAGCCGGAAAATAAAAAGTACATTGTTGACTGCACGTTGGGTTTAGGAGGACACAGCCGAAGGATATTGGAGAGAATGAATCCCGACGGAGTAGTTATTGGCTTAGACCGCGATGAAGAATCTCTTAAGTTGGCAGAGGAAAAGCTTTCTGATTACCGCAACCGGATATTCATATTTAATTCCGATTTCAGCAATATTGACAGTATTTTAGCTGGCCTTCGGATAAAAAAAGCCGATGGTTTCTTATTTGACTTAGGAATGTCATCTTTTCAGCTGTCTCTCTCTGAGAGAGGTTTTAGTTTTCTCAAAGAGGGGCTTTTAGATATGCGTATGAACCGCCGGGATTTAATCTCAGCCTATGACTTGGTGAATAATCTGAGCGAAAGAGAGTTGTCCTTTATTTTCCGCGAGTTCGGCCAAGAAAAATGGCATAGTCGCATTGCCCGCCTCATAGTAGAAGAACGCAGGAAAATGCCTATAGTCACTACGCTTCAATTGGCAGAATTAATTGAAAAACATATAGCTTTTCGTTCTTATTCAAGCTACATCCATTCAGCGGCACGTATTTTTCAAGCGTTAAGGATAGCCGTAAATCATGAACTGGAATTCTTAGAGGTTGCTTTAGAAAAATCTTTAAGACTTCTAAATGAAAAAGGAAGGATTTGTATCATTAGTTTTCATTCGTTAGAAGACAAGATTATAAAGAAGATATTCAAGAAAGCCATAGCCAGTGGTGAATACTTCCTTATTACTGCTAAGCCTTTACATGTATCTACATCGGAGGAGATAGATAATAGCTATTCTCGCGCGGCTCGCTTGAGAGTGATAGAAAGGCGTTAAATTCCTTTTATTGTTTATTAAATGAAAAAGTTTATATTTATAATATCCTTTCTTTTTCTATTTAGTTTTTATTTTGTTTATCAGCAATCAAAGATATATATATTAGCCTACGAGATAAATTCTTATCAGAAAAAAATAGCTCTACTTCAGAAACAAACAGAAGCTTTGCGCTGCCAAATCCTTCCTTATATGACATTGGCCTCATTAGATAGTAAAGTTAGAGATTTGCATTTGTCTTTTTCGGCTCTCCCTTACGTTAATATAAATGCAGACGCCGCTCATCCCTCTCGGAAGAGGTCGTTGCTAGCAAAGATATTTAACTTTAGTGTACGGGCCGAAGCAAAGCCTTAATCTTTCTTACAATTGAATGAGAACAAAAAAAGTTTACTTGCGGTTGAAGATTGTTTTTCTTTCCTTAACAGCAGTATTTACCATAATCATTCTGCGCCTTTTTTGGCTTGAAGTTGTTTTAAGCCCTAGACTCACACGTTTAGCCCATAAAGAACATTTGCGTTTGGTCCAGCTTCCGGCAAGGAGAGGTCGTATTCTGGATACTCACAGAAATATTCTAGTTGACGACATCAGGCTTTATTCTCTTTACGCCGACCCTAAGATTGTAGATAATAAAGATGAAGTGGCTAGTGCTATAGCAACAGTATTAGGCCAGGATCGCCATAAAATCAGAAATCTTCTCACTAAAGATAAACGCTTTGTTTGGCTGGCAAGAAAGCTAAGCTTGAAGGATAAGAAGGCAATTGAGGAGTTAGGTATTAAGGGGATTGGTTTCCGGGAAGAAGAAGAAAGATTTTATCCCCAAGGTAATCTTCTTGATAGTGTGATAGGCAGGACAGACATAGACAATAACGGAATAGATGGTTTAGAGCTATTTTATGAGCATTACTTGCACGCCGAGAGTGGTCAGGCGGTATATTTAAGAGACAGTCGGGGAAACCTTCTGCCTCTTCCTAAGAAGCTGGTTCTTCCTAAAGATGGCTACGACTTAATTCTGACCGTTGATTCTTATATTCAATATTGGGTTGAGAAGTTCCTGCACCGGACGGTTATAGAGTCTAGAGCTAAAGCAGGAGCTGTAGTTGTACTTAATCCTCAGAACGGAGAGATCGTAGCTATGGCCAATTTCGTTTCGCCTCTGGCCAAAGAATATTTAGAGACACAAAGGCGTAACCGGTGCGTATGTGATTTCTATGAACCCGGATCGGTATTTAAAGTGGTTACACTTCTGGCAGCCTTAGAAAAGGATAAGGAAATATACAAAGAAGATTTTTTTTGTGAGAAGGGACAAATGAAAATTCCCGGAAGTATTCTTCATGATTGGCGTAGATTTGGAAAGCTTAGTTTCATTGATGTTTTTAAAAACTCTAGTAATATTGGCGTGGCTAAGATTGCCAACAGAGTGGGCATTCCTTTTGTCTATGGTTATATTGAGAAGCTGGGGTTTGGCAGAAAGACAGGGATTGATTTTCCGGGAGAGACAAGTGGGAGTCTGCGTCCCCTTTCTCAATGGTCAAAGACAGATTATTATATTGTTCCTATTGGCCAAAGTATAGGGGTAAGTTTGTTACAGTTAGCTGTAGCATTTGCCGCAGTAGCGAACGGCGGATATATAGTGAGGCCGCATTTGGTTAAAGAAATTGCTTCACGCGAGGGTGTGGCGATAAAGCAGTTTAGAATAGGAAGAAAAGGGCCGATTGCTTCTCGCTTTGCTGTGGATAAAGCACGGGAGATACTTCTTAGAGTGGTAGAAGAAGGGACAGGCCGGCGGGCTAAACTGGAAAAAGTAAAGGTTTGTGGAAAAACTGGTACCTCACAAAAAATCGATGTCCGCGGTGGTTATTCTCATAGAAACTTTTATGCTTCTTTTGTGGGGTTTTTCCCTTACCGCCACCCTCAATTTCTTATTGCTGTATTCATAGATGAACCACATACTTACCATTATGGAGGAATGATAGCTGCCCCCTTGTTTAAGAAGATTGCGGAAAAGATAGTAGCATATAAAAATCTAAGGAGTAAAGATAATGAAACTAGGCGAAATACTGAATAATATTTCTTACCTCAGAGTAGAAGGCAAAACAGACAAACCGTTTGATTTAATAAGCAGCGATTCACGCTTTCTTTCTTCTCAAACTCTTTTTATTGTGAAAGAGGGGCACAATTTTTCCGGTATTGATTTTATCAAAGACGTAAAACCTCACGTGGTAGCTTTTATAGCCGAAGGGAAACACTGGCGCCGTCTAAAACAAGAATTGCAAGGCAGAGGGAAAACATTGATTATGGTTCCTTCGGCAGAAAAGGCTTACCGGCAGATTTCCTTTTACTTTCTAAAGAAAGCCTCAAGAGTAAAGACAGTCGGCATTACCGGTACTAATGGTAAAACTACTACTGCCTATTTGCTCTGGCATATACTCAATTATTCTCGCAGGAAGTCTTCCTTGATAAGCACGGTAAAGTATATTCTTCCTTTACACAAATTCAGCAGTTTTCTTACTACGCCTGATTTACTCACTTTTGCTAATTTGATGCTGAAAACTTATGAAGCTGGCGGCAGGTATCTAATCAGCGAGATATCTTCGCATGCTTTAGCCCAAGGGCGCATTCAAGGCATAGCGTTAGAGACCGCTGTATTTACCAATCTTACAGAGGATCATCTAGATTACCACAAGAGTATGGAGGGTTATTTTCAGGCAAAAAGAAAAATTTTTGATTATCTTCGGCCGGGAGGAACTGCCTGGCTTAATGCGGATGATATATTTTGTCAGCAAGTTTACAAAGAAATTAGACAGCCGCGTCTTAGCTTTGGCCTGGATAAGGGCGATTTACATCCTCAAGCCTGGAGAGCTGATGCTAACGGCATAGAGATGCTGATTGAATGGGAGAAGCGGCCATATTTTATTAGAAGTAAACTTAAGGGAAAGTTTAATATTTATAATATTTTAACGGCTTTAGGATGCGCTTTTAGTTTAGGCATAAAGCCAGCAACGGCTCTGGAGGCAATAAAAACTTTTTCTCCTCCTCCGGGCAGAATGGAGGAAGTGAAGAAAGGGGTGTTCGTTGATTATGCTCATACGCCTGATGCTTTAAAAAAAGTACTAGTTTCTCTAAAACAAGATTTAAAGTATAAAAAGATTATATTGGTTTTTGGTTGCGGGGGAGAAAGAGAAAAAGAAAAAAGACCCCTTATGGGAAAGATCGCCTCTTTATATTCTGACTATTGTATAGTTACCAATGATAATCCTCGAGGTGAGAACCCTTTCGGTATTATTAAACAGATTGTAAAGGGATTGAACAAAAAGAAGGGATGTTTATATGAAGTTATTCCGGAAAGAAAAGAGGCTATAAAGAAAGCGCTGAAGATAAAAAAAGATAAATTTACTGCCATACTGATTGCTGGCAAAGGACATGAATCTTATCAGATAATAGGCAGACAGCGGATTAAATTCAGCGATAGACAGGTGGTAAAAGAGCACTAACGAGGGGAGAGAAACAATAGTAAGATGCTAAGTATAAAAGAACTAAAACAAGCAGTAAGCTATAAAACTTTGTATAACTTCTTTCTTCCTGATTCTTTTAAGATAAAGGGTTTCTCTCTTGATAGCCGAACCCTGAAAGAAGGAGAAGCTTTTGTGGCCTTAAGGGGTAGGCGTTTTGATGGTCACACTTTTATTGATTCGGTATGGGAAAAGGGCGCTTCTTTAGTAATTGTTGAGAAAATGCCGGAACATAGGACAGCTAAACCTGTTATGTTAGTAGAAGATACTCTAAAGGCATGGGGAGATATAGGTGCTTTTTTGCGTCGTAAATATAATCCTTTGGTAATAGGAGTTACCGGTTCAGTAGGTAAGACTACTATAAAAGAGATGATTGCTTTTATCCTTAAAGAGAAGTTTCATATTTGTTATGCACCTAAATCATTCAATAATTTCATAGGCCTTCCGCAGACACTTCTGAAGCTTAGGCCCAGACATAGAATTTGTATTTTAGAGTTAGGCACGAATCACGAAGGAGAGATTGGGCGTCTCTCTTTTATGGCCCATCCTGATATTGCTGTTATTAGTAATATAGCTCATACGCATACTGCTTTTTTGGGTAACAGGAGAGGGGTGCTAAAAGAAAAACTTTCTATTTTTACTTCTAATTCTGCTATGTTTGGTGTACTTAATGGTGATGATGCTTTATTGAGGAAAGCAAGAGTGAAAAATAAGTGTATTTTCTATGGCCTGGGCAAAGATAACCACTTTTATGCCGAGTTTGTTAAGAGGAAGAAGGGGAGTCTTTCTTTTCGCATAAATGGCAAATATCTGCTGAAGCTCAATACATGGGGGATGTTTAATATTTATAATGCCTTAGCTGCTATTGCGGTAAGCTGTCTTTTGGGAATAAAAATTAAAGAGGCCGTAGAGAGCTTAGCAGAATTTTCTTTTC
>Ga0180301_10003558_pt1 | contig 12170 bp, 12 predicted proteins | sample GuaBasSediGuay16_FD_121797 | JGI IMG/M metagenome (GOLD analysis project Ga0180301, IMG submission 121797) | Subseafloor sediment microbial communities from Guaymas Basin, Gulf of California, Mexico - Guay16, Core 4569-2, 12-15 cm | ecosystem: Environmental > Aquatic > Marine > Hydrothermal...
GGTTTCTACCTAAAAAGTGAAATAAGCTTAGAAAAGCAAGATTGTAGCCACAGTAAAGTATATTAAAAGTCCTACAAGGTCTGCTATAGTTGCTATTAATGGTGCTGAGATCGTTGCAGGGTCGATACCTACTTTTGCAGCTAACATTGGAAGTAAACTTCCAACAATATTTACTGTAAAAATTATGAGTATAAGAGATATTGAAAGAGTTAAAGCTACCCATATATTTTTAGCTATTAAAAACCCTAAAAAGAAGGTTAAAGGTGAAAGAAGCAGACTAAGGAAAAGTGATGTCAAAGATTCTTTAACTAAAACTCTTAAAACATCGCTAATAGAAACTTCACCAACAGCTAAACCCCTAATAATGAAAATTGAAGCTTGAATACCGGAATTTCCACCTGTTGAAGAAATCAATGGTATAAAAAATGATAATGCAACAACAGTTGAAATTATTTTACCGTAGAAGCTTAATACACCAGCTACAATAACCTCAATTAAACATAAGAATATTAGCCATACAACCCTTTTCTTTGTAAGCTCAAAAATACTTGCCATAATGTATGGTGTTGTAATTTTTTCAACACCACCAAATTTTACCATATCTTCTGTACTTTCACTTATAACAACATCAATGACATCATCAACAGTTACTGCACCCAAAAGTTTTCCATCATCATCTACAACAGGAAGCTCTAAAAGATCATAGCTTGCAACAATTCTTGCAGCTTCCTCCTCATCAGCATCAGGCTTAATGGTAACTGGTGGAGGTTGAACAACATCCTTAAGCTTTAACTTTCTTGGAGAAGTTAAAAGTTCTCTTATGCTAATTAAACCTTTAAGTTTCCCGTTTTTATCAATAGCGTAAGCATAGTTATTTGTATCATACTCATCAAATTTTGTTCTAGTAACATATTCTCTTATAACCTTCCAAATTTCAGCTTCCTCAAAAAATACAGGTATTCTATTAGTCATTAACCCTCCAACTTTATCTGGCGGATAAGAAAGAAGAGGTTTAATTTCATTTAATTTCCAATCAGGTAACTCCCACAGTAACCTTTTCCTATTAACAGGAGAAAGTTTCTCCACTAAATCTGAAAGTTCATCAGCAGGTAAGTTTGAAACTATCCTAATAAACCTATTTCTATCCATACCAAACATTACTTCTTCAACAATTTCTGCTGGAAGTTTTGGAAGAAATTTTTCTATAACATCATCATTTAAAGATAAAACTAGGCTTAATCTATCATCTTTAGGAAGCCTCTCAAGAATAGGAATAAAATCTTGAGGTTTTATCCACTCTAATAAAGGCTTAATATCTCTTTTCTCCTTTAGTAACTTAACTATTCTATCTCCAAAAGAAATTGAAGCACCAACACCATGACTCATAACTTAAACATCCTTTCACAACGTAAAACACCTATAAAAACTTGTTAGCAAGAATTAAAACTTTTTGCTACCTTTATTAATGAAAAATTTTATTAAAAAAGGTTAGGTTAGGAGCTACTATGTTTAAATAAAGTAGAAACCCTACAATAAATCTAGTTAAAATTAAAAGTTTAGGCTGGTAAGTAACTGGTTTAAGCGTTTTCTCCTCCTTTTTACAGGTACAATCTTTCTTTCTTCACCTATCTTTTTACCGCATCTTTCACAAACAATAGTTTTCTCATTGTTTAGGTAGCCACAATAAATACATGGAAGATAAGCAACCATTAATTCTCCCTCAAAATAAAATGAATCTATATAACCAATAAGCCCTTAAAATTATTAATAATTGAAGCATTAGAAGTATAGATTTTAAGCCTAAAAACTAGTTAAATTAGGCTATCTTGAAACAAAAAATTTGAAAAAATAATTGAGCAAACAATGTAAGTTTTTATAGAATTAAGATAATAACGCCTTTAAATTTAGGTTAACCATTCACCTTTCTATAACGTGCACTTCTGAAGCCTTAAATGTAAGAAAAACTCTACTTTTAGGTTTTAGTTTAAGTTCTTCAAGTGAAGCTTTAGTTATGTACGCTGTAAATTTTTTGCCTAAAATGTTCACTATAACTGCATAAACTAAACCTTTATTTTCAATATTTTCTAAAATTCCCTCTAAAGTGTTACGTCCACTAGAAAATATTGGAGAATTTGAAACAAGAATAGATTCAGGTCTAACTGTAACAATAACTTCTCCGCTATACTTACCAACAACCCATAAAGTTAAATTATCAATCTTAACTAAACTTAAACCATTTTTCGGTGTAGCTTTACCCCTAAAAATATTGTATACACCTGTAAGTTTCGGAATAACTGGGTTAGAAGGATGAGATAAAACTTTTTCAGGTGTATCTATTTGAAGAATTCTACCATTAAACATTATAGCTAAACGGTCAGCTAAAGCTAAAGCCTCAGTAAGGTCATGAGTAACATGCACAACTGGAACCTTAAATTTACGGTTAACCAACCTTAAATAATCCCTAAGCTCTTCACGGGTTTTGAGGTCTAAGGCACCCAGAGGTTCATCAAGCAAGAGAAGTTTTGGTTTTATTATTAATGCTCTTGCAATGGCAACCCTTTGCTGTTCACCACCACTTAAAGTAGCTGGATAACGGTTAAGAAGATGGTCTATATTGAGTTGCTGAGTTAAATCTTTAACCTTCTTATCAATTTCACTGTAACCTAGTTTTTTAGCTTTAAGTCCATACGCTATATTTTCATAAACATTAAAATGAGGAAATAAAGCATAATTTTGTGGTACATAACCTATTTCACGTTTTTCCGATGGAAGATCCGTAACATCAACATCATCAATAAATATTCTCCCTTCATCGGGATGGTCTATTCCAGCTATAAGTTGAAGTAGAAGAGTTTTACCTGCACCAGTAGGCCCCATAATAACAAAGTATTCTTCTCTTTTACATGTAAAGGATACATTTGATATTGTAAAGTTTCCCCAATGTTTACTAACATTTTCAAGTTTAAGCATCATCTTTTACCTCTACCTATAAACCTTAAAACCATAAATATTGTTACACTTACTAAGAGCAGTACAGCAGCTATTGGTCTTGCTGCTGTTAAACCATAATTAAGGAAACGCTCAACTATTAATACTGGTGCAGTTTTTGGGAAATATGCTACTATAAGAATTGCTCCAACTTCGCTCATAGCTCTAGCCCAACACATTATAACCCCGGAAAGAATAGGTTTAAAAGATAATGGAATATATATTGTGAAAAAAATTCTTGTTAAGCCTGCTCCTAAACTTCTAGCAACATACTCATACTCTCTATTTACTAAGGAAAAACCATCTTTAGCTGAGTTTATAAGTATAGTTATGCTTACAAAAACCATTGCTGCAACTATACCCCAAAAACTATCCTCAATTATTAATCCAAAATTGCTAAAAATCCAACCTAAAGGTGAGCGTGAATGGTAAGCGCTAAGAATAGCTATACCAGCTACACTATGAGGAATAACAAGTGGAAGATCTATGATGGAGTTTATGAGTGATTTTGCTTTAAAATTGTAGCGAGCTAAAATAAACGCTAAAGGTACTCCAAAAATTAAGCAAATGATTGTTGATGTTGTTGCAGCAAGAATGCTTAGAATTATAGCTTTAACAGCTTCATCATCATAAAAAACACCAATAAAACCTTCTGGTTTAGTAAGAAGGTAAAGGGTAAGAATAGGTATAGTTAAAAAAAGTATTATTATTGCACCTAAAATGGAAAATGTTATTTTAAGAGGATGTTTTCCACTCAACTTTCCCACTTTCATTATTCCTCTAGCTTAACATACGGTAGAAGAGGTTTAGGGATTTTACCATATCCTAGAGGTTTTAGAATTGGAGGTTGTCCAGAATCTTTAAAGATGCTTTTACCTTTAACCCCTAAAACTATTGTAACAAATTTTACCCCAAGCTCTGGATTTTTAGCATTCTTAGGTATAGTTATACCATAAACTATTGGGGATGCAACTATAATTTGCTCATTTTTAGAGCCTGCAAGCAACTTTACCTGAACTTTACTATAAAATTTCTCATACTCTGGTGAACCTAAGTTTATTTGTGGTGGAAATTCAACAAAATTTAGCTTATGCTGTACAGCTACACTTTTATATTCAAAAGCATAATCTATTATTCCGCTTTCAACTAACGCTAATAAGTCAACAGATTTTGCTCTTATAACAACTTTACTTCCCTTCACACTTAATTTTTCAGGCACAATTATGGTGCAGTTTTGTCCTTCAACTTCTAGCCTAATATTTGTATAATCCTCTATTAAGCACTTAAATAAGCTTGGTTTCTCATAATAAATTTGAGCTAAAGCTAAAGCTACTAGGGATCTATAACCACAAGGATCTTTATTTGGATCTGAAAAACCAAATCTTACATCTTTCCTACTAAGAATAGTATACCAGTTTTCCTTCGAAATTTCCTCTGCATACCTACTTTTATTAGTGTAAGCTAATACTAGGTTATTTACCGCGAATTTTATGTAAAAATTTGTGTAATTTGGATACATTAAATTTTCTATTAACTTGTAATCTGCCACAGCTACAACATCAGCAGATTTACCGTAATCTACAACTTTTCTAATTGCTTCAACACTACCACTAGGTTCTAGTAAAACTTTAACATTAGGGTACTTAGCTTCAAAAATGTTTTTAACCTTATTTAATGGAATTGTAAGTGAACCTGCATGAAAAACTCGAAGAGTAAGGTTTTCGCTAGGAGGTAAAATTAAGTAAACACCTACTACTATTATAACTACCAGAAATGTTAAAAACAAAATAGTATTCCAAACCTTTACCATAGGCTACCGTTATATATGGTTGTACATATCGATATTTAAATTTAAAACCTAAAATACTTGGAATGTAAACTTTACTTTTAGATAAATTTTTCATGTGAAAATATGGGTAAGGATAGTAAACTTATAAATTTTAAGATTTGGCTGGAAGGAAAAAAAGGCCCTATTCTAGGTAAAGGAGGAGCTGCTATTTTAGAAGCTATAAAGAAATATGGTTCCATAAGTAAGGCTGCAGAGAAGCTTAATATGTCGTATAAATATGTTTGGGATTATATTTCAAGAATTGAGAAAATAACAGGAAAAAACATTGTTAAAACTTACCGTGGTGGAGCAGGGGGAGGAAAAGCAAAGCTAACAGAAGAGGGTATAAAGCTTTTAAGAGAATTTAGGAGGATAGAAAGTAAATTTACAAAAACAGTTGAGGAGGCATCATGGCATAGTATTGAGGATTTAAAACTAAGTGCAAGAAATAAGATTAGTTGTATTGTTGAAGATGTTAAAGATGTTGGAGGATTAGTAGTTGTTAAGGTTAAGGTTAAAACTCCCACAATATTAACAGCAATCCTTACAAAGGAAGCAATCGAAGATTTAGAGTTAAAATTGGGGGATAATGTTAAAGCCTTAGTAAAGGCTACTAATATAATGTTAGCTAAATAATGCTTTAATCCTAATCTTCTGATAAATCCTTCATAGTATCTATTGCTTTCCAATATCCATTAAACCTGTATCCGTTTATCCTGATTTTTGGAAAGGTTTCTTTTTCTATGTCACCCTTATCCGGAAGCTTGCCAATAACAGAGTTATTAACCAGGTATATTCCTCCATTTATCCAGTGAGGTAGTTTTGGCTTCTCTCTAAACCCTGTAACTACACCATCATCTGAAACTTCAACAATACCATAAGGACTTTGGAGTGGTACAAGAAGCATTGTAACTTCAAATCCTCTTTTCCTATGAAAACTTATAAAATCATTTAAATCTAGGTTTGTAACAATATCACCATTTAAAATCAGATACTCCTCAGAGGGAAAATTTTCCATCGCCTTTTTTATTGCACCACCAGTTCCAAGCTTATCCTCCTCAACAGAATAATGAATATTCACATCAAACCTTGAACCGTCACCAAAAAACTCCTTAATCTTCTCCCAGCGGTAACCGCAAGCAAAAACAATATCCCTAACATCATAACTTGCTAAATATTCAACCTGATGTTGAGCCAGAGGCTTCCCTTTATACTGCACAAGAACCTTAGGAACCTTTTCAGTTAAGGGTCTTAGCCTAAGCCCTAATCCTCCAGCCAAGATTATAGCCTTCAAAGAAAAACCCTCCAAAATTAGGCTTTAGAAGCTAAATTTAACTCTGTTAAGGCGCTTCAATAACCTATGATATATACCTAAAAAATACACATGAAAATCCAGCTTATAAGCTTATTCTAGTAGTATCCTGGCGATTATTAAAGAAGTAAAGAGTATGCATAGAAAAAATAAGTTTTGATTGGGAATAACATGGGATTCTAGGGTATAAAATACAAAAGTAAGTTTCTTGCAACCTGCAAACTAAATTAGTAGGTTGCTAAAATCTACTGGAACATCAGTAAATAAAACTAGGTTTAACTTTAACTATGAAACATAAACAGCTAAAAAGTTAGCCAAGTAAATAGTAGAAAATTATAATTTTAACTTATTTTTCAGGTTTATGGTAGACTAGTTGCTTCTGGTAGGCTGGAGGTTGGTAGGCTGGTTCAGCTTTTATTGCTCTTTGAAGACAATTTTCAACACAGACATGACAGTATATGCACTTATAGGGGTCGTAGGTTATAGTTTTAGCTTCAGGGTCAACTTTTATAGCTGCAGGAGGGCATAAACGTTCACAATCCTGACATAAATCGCATTTTTCCATGTCAAAAACTATTATCCGCCCTCTATGCTCAGGGAAGGGTTCTCGCTTAATGAAGGGGTGTTTAACTGTTGCAGGCTTAGAGAAAAGATTTTTTAATATATTTGGAAGCATACGAACCATTTCTATCTCCTCCCATCCTTTCTAATATTGATTATGCGTTCAGTGCAGGCTATGCATGGATCTATGGATAAAACTATTACAGGGATATCTGCAACTTCGTATCCTGGAAGCATAGCAAGTAAGGAGGGAATGTTTGCAAGAGTTGGAGTTCGAATTTTAACTCTTTCAAGTCTATTTGTCCCGTTTCCCTTCACATAGTAGAAAAGCTCACCTCTAGGCTGCTCAACCCTAGCTACAGCTTCACCTTCAGGCCATTTTTCAGGTTTAACTGCAATTTTACCTTCAGGCATAATTTTAAATGCTTCAAGAATCAAGTCTATAGCTTGATATACTTCATAAAACCTTACAAGTGTTCGTGCATAAACATCGCCATCCTTCTCTACTACAGGTTCAAATTTAAGATGCTTGTATGCTTGGTATCCTTCAAGCCTAATATCTTTAGCCACACCACTTCCACGTGCTGTTGGGCCAACTGCTCCAAGTTTTAAAGCATCATCATAAGATAGGAAACCTTTACCTACTGTCCGCTTTTTAAATGCAGAATCCTTAAGAATTACTGGAGCAAGTTTATCCATTCTTCTTTTAAGCTCCAGCATACTTTCCTTGAAATGTTCGGCCAGTTGACCTGAAATATCTCTTCTAACTCCTCCAACTACGCATGTTGAAATTATAACTCTATTTCCACCAGTACGCTCTTGAAGGTCCATTACAATTTCTCGGTCTCTCCAAAACTGCATAAAGAGGCTTTCAAACCCCATAGCATCAGCTAGGAGACCCAGCCATAAAAGGTGGCTTTCAAGCCTATTAAGTTCAGCCCATATAACCCTTAAATATTGAGCTCTTTCAGGAACTTCAACATCTACAAGCTTTTCTAAAGCCATACAGTAGCATAAAGCATGCATAAAGTTGCATATCCCGCAAACCCTTTCACACAGGTATACATTTCGCTGATAATCATTAAGCTCACAGGCCCTTTCAATACCACGATGAACATAGCCTACATTTACACTTGCATCAACAATCTTTTCCTCATCAACCATAAACCTGAGTTGGATAGGTTCAGGTAAAACTGGATGTTGAGGGCCAAAGGGGAAGATTGTATATTTTCGTGTGGTTTTACCTTCACTCATACCAATCACACCTCCAACATCTTTTAGCCTCTCTAACAGCTTCATCAATGCTGTAGCCTAGCTCAACTTCATCAAAACTTTTAATCCTCTCCTCTACTGGGAGAAGTTTAACAGGAACCTTACTTAACTCTAAAACTTCTTTAACATCAATTCTTGGAATAAGCTCTTCAGCAAGCTCATATTCTTTAAGTCCTCTTCCACCTAAAAACCTATCTATAATGTTAGCAGCCTTCCATCCAGCACCAATAGCCTCAGTAACTGAGGCTGGCCCTGTTACAACATCACCACCAGCAAAAACTCCACGTATATTTGTTTCCAGCGTTTCAGGGTTAACTTCTATTTGTCCACGTCTATCTAGCTTAAGCTTAGAAGTTTTAGGTGCTGTTGCAACCTGACCTATAGCCTTAATAAAAGTGTCAGCTTCAACAGTGAACTCGCTTCCAGGTATAGGTTCAGGTCTAGGTCTACCTGAAGCATCAGGAGCACCAAGCTTCATCCTTATAAACTCCATTTTTACAGGGGAACTTCCACCTAAAACTTTACTTGGAGCAACAAGAAACTCAAACTTAACACCCTCAGCTTCAGCTTCCTCAACCTCTCTTGGTGAGGCAGGCATTTCCTTCCTAGTTCTCCTATAAAATACTGTTACATCTTTAGCTCCAAGCCTTAAAGAAACTCTTGCAGCATCCATAGCACTATTTCCTCCACCAATAACTACAACCTTCTCACCTAACTTAGGCTTCTTACCATGAACATTAACTTCCCTTAAAAGTTGAAGACAGTTTAAAACTTTCGGATGCTCCTCACCTTCAATGCCAAGCCTAACATCCTGATGAGCACCTGTAGCTATGAAAACAGCATCATAACCTTCATCCAGAAAGGTATCTAAATTCTCAATCTTCCTTTTAAGTTTAAGTTCAACTTCAGCTTCCTCCATTCTAGCATTAACCTCAGCTTCCAAAATCTTTTTAGGAAGTCTATATTCAGGTATGTAGGCAAACATTGCTCCTCCAGGTTTAGGAAGCTCATCAAAAACGGTAACTTCATGACCTAAAAGACCAAGATAGTAGGCTGCTGTTAAACCTGCAGGACCTGCACCAACAATAGCAATTTTTTTACCAGTAGACTTAGATTTTTTAATATTAAGCTTTTTAATACCAACATAATCAGCTACAAATCGCTTAAGCAACCTTATAGATATGGGTTGACCATTTTTAGCTTGCCTACAACCCTCCTCACAAGGAGCAAAACAAACTCTCCCAAGAATAGCTGGGAAAGGTGCTTTTTCAAGAATTGTTTGGAAAGCTTCCATATATTTTTCCTGGCTGATGAGTCTAACATACCTTGGAACATCTATACCAGCGGGACATTGTTGAGCACATCTTGCTTTTACCCTAAACTTTGGTGGTTGAACACCTACAGCAGGTTTTAGAAGAGTTGTTTGAGTTGCTTCAGCAGTTTTTAAAAGTTTTCCTCCAAGGTCAGGGTTTAAACCTACAATGTTCAGGTTAAACATATCTTTTATCTCATTTTCAGCAAGAAACGCGCAGGGATAAACAGTAGTTATACTTGGCAAAACCTCATTTTTCCCAATCTTAATCCTAACATTTATAACCTTCAAATCTTCTTCAAAATGGTATATAACCTCAAAAAAGTCACCTACATCTTTGCATGTTATAGTTATAAATCTAGCTTTAGATGCAGCAAGCTCATAGATTTTAGGTATAAGATTAGCTTTATCTACAAATACATCAACAACTTGGGTAGCCAACTTTCAACCCTCCACCCTTTTCTCCGCAAGTTTTTGTAAAGCTAAAACTACCCCATCTATAATAGCTTCAGGTCTTGCAGCACAGCCTGGAACATAAACATCAACCGGAATAACCTTATCAACACCACCCAACACATTTGGACAATTATGAAACATACCTCCTGAGCATGCACATGTACCTACAGCAACAACAACCTTAGGGTTTGGCGTTTGCTCATAAAGAGTTTTAAGTACCCTTGCATTTCTCCGGTTAGCAGGCCCTGTTACAAGTAAAATATCAGCATGCTTAGGATTCCCCATATGAAGCATGCCAAATCTTTCAACATCAAATCTTGGAGTTAAACATGCTAAAACCTCTATATCGCACCCATTACAGCTTCCACAGTTAAAGTGCAATATCCAAGGAGACTTAAATCTAGCTTTAGCCATCACACCCATGCTAGCCACCTCCAAGTAAAGCTACAGCTACAATGTTTGAAATTGTAAGGATAAACCCTACAACCCAAACAACCTTTAACATAATTTTCCAAGTAAGTCTTGGAAAAATGTTATCAATAATCATAATTATGAAGTAAAAGATGAAGGAAAGAATTGCTCCAAGCCATAGGTTTGGAGCCCAGAAAAGTGTAAGAAGGGATAGGAAAAATACAAGTTTAAACCAGTGGCCAAACTCTATAAGAGCTAAAGAGGGCCCTGAAAACTCTGTAAAAACTCCACGCACTATTTCCTGATGCGCATGGTGGCTAGCTGAAATATCAAAGGGTGATTTTCTAGCTTCAATTGGTAAGATTATGAGAAGAGCAAGAAAAACTGCTGGAAGTGTAGCTATTAGTGGGAAGCTAAGCTTAAGGATACTTGAAACAAGAAAACTTTTTGTAACCATGTAAATTCCTACAACTGCTAGAATTAAAATTGGTTCACAACTAAACATTTGAAGAAGCTCTCTTCTTCCTCCAATGTAGCTATAAGGAGACCTTCCAGAAAAACTTCCAACAACTAAGCATACATCAGCTAATGAGATAACAAATACTATTAGTAAAAGATCTTGAGCTAAAACTAGTAAGCTAAAAGCAACAACTGAAAACGCCATGTATGAAAATGCAAGTAAAACTTGAAAACTGCTTGCAACAAAGCTTTCCTTACCCCAAAGTTTTATTAAATCATAAAATGGCTGAATTATTGGAGGACCAATTCTGTTCTGTATTCTTGCTGTAAGCTTTCTATCTATCCCACTTAATATTCCACCTATGAAGGGTGCTACAACCACAAGTATAAGACTTGTAAAAGGTAAAAACCACTCCATCTATCTCACACCACCAAGGATAAAATAAAAACTAATATTGTTAAAAATACGCCAATTAAGGTTATGTACTTGTCAGTTTGAGGTTCACCAAGCCTTCTATCAAAGAACATTCCTGAAATTTCAAGGTTAAATTCTGAATCAGCTGTAGAATAAAAGACGGTAGATTCTTTGCCAGCAACGTTTTCACCGCACATGTATGGAGGAACAGGCCTCCCTCCCTTAACCTTAATAACAAGCAAGCCTACAGCAAAAACTAAAGCTAAGGTTATGAAAAGTGGCCATATCGGGAAAGCTCCAACATTTGTTAGAAGATTTAGAAGTGGAAGGGACAGCTTAATCGTATACCAAGATTTTATCTCCGGGATTATTAGTGTTGATATTAAAATTGCAGCTATGATTGCTACAGCAATATCTAGGAAAGTTATGGTGATAGTTGAAACTAGGTATGGTGCTTGAAGCTTTTCAACCTTAACCTTTCCAGCTTCAGGTGGGTGAAGAAGTAAGTGAGCCATCCATTTTGCCCAGAAAAATGTTGTTGCTACACTCCCAACAATGATGGTAACTATAAGAATTATTGCCCATTGAAGCGGAGCCTCAGATATTATAGCCTCCAAAGTTAACCATTTACCTACAAGCATACCAAATGGTGGGAGAAACATTGTAGACATACCTATGAGCATAATTGCTGATGTTAATGGAAATCTTACCATGAGACCCTCCCAATCCTCAATATTTCTACTGTACACCCTATTTTCAACAATTCCAGCCCCAAGAAAGAGTAGAGCTTTAGACATTGCATGAAAAACTAATAGAAGTAAAGCTGCAACCATGGCTAATGATGTATTAACACCCGCGCACAAAATTATAAGGCCAAGATTCCCTATAGTTGAATATGCTAGTATACGTTTAGATTCTCTTTGACTTATAGCTAAAATAGCTGTAACTAAGAAGCTTAAACCTCCAACAGCAGCTATAGCTAAGCTTAGATGCGTCTCCCTAAGCGCTGGAGCAATCCTAAGTATTAAGTATACTCCAGCCTTAACCATTGTGCTGGAGTGAAGTAGAGCTGAAACAGGAGTTGGAGCAATCATTGCCCCTAAAAGCCAGCTATGAAATGGAACCTGCGCCGACTTTGTAAATGCTGCTAATGCTA
>Ga0180301_10003559_pt1 | contig 12169 bp, 5 predicted proteins | sample GuaBasSediGuay16_FD_121797 | JGI IMG/M metagenome (GOLD analysis project Ga0180301, IMG submission 121797) | Subseafloor sediment microbial communities from Guaymas Basin, Gulf of California, Mexico - Guay16, Core 4569-2, 12-15 cm | ecosystem: Environmental > Aquatic > Marine > Hydrothermal...
CTATTATCACATCATCGTGAGCGACCAGCCGTTTGAGATCATTGAAGATGAGGAGACCGGCGAGACCCGGGTCGAAGGCGCGAATATCATCTGGCAGGCGATCACCAGCCAGACCTCCATCCTTTACGGCATCCCCGACCCCGCCGAGTTCTTCGACAACGACCACACCCCGCCTCTGGTGGGTGACACCGTCCGCGTCGGTCGTCCCCGCTATACCTGGATCGTGCTCAACAATTACAACAACCATCCGGCATACACCTCGACCGTGACCGGGGGCATCGCCGGGTTCGAAGTGGAAGTCGCGCCTCCGTTTGCCGACCCGGAGAATATCGCCCCCCCGACGCGCAGCGTAATCACCGACGACGAGATCTCCTTCCGCTGGTCGGAGATCGAAGAGGCGGTCAGTTACTTCTTGTATGTCAGCCGTGAAGAGATCACCCCCGGCGGCAGCCGGGCGCTGATCCCGGCATGGAGCGCCCAGACCACCTTGACCTCTATCGTCTGCCCCGCGGTCGATATCCTGCAGGAAGGCAGATACGTCTGGAAGGTCCTTGCCGCCAGTCAGGAAGGCTACGGCTCGCTGTCCGACACCACCAGGTTCACCTATGTCGTATCCTCCGGGAGGGTCGTCTTTCGGACGCGGGACCTGGAAGGCGAAATCGTGGAATACGTGGAGATCGAGACCGAGTCCGTCGACGGTCCTTCCCTGATGCCTTTCAGCACCGACGACAACGGCTACCACGAGCATCGGATACCGGTCGGAACCTACATCTTTTCGACCGTTAAATCCGGTTATTACGAAGCGGTCAGTGATGAGATAACGGTCGAAGACGACGGCAATTACAACGTGAACTTCGAGATGGAGCCGCTCCTCTCGAGCATCATCGGGACAGTGGTCGACGGAGATAACCAACCGGTTTCGGGGGCGTCGGTCAATGCCAGGAGGGTGGGCGGTGAAGACGAAGTGTCTGTTGAGACCAATATCTCCGGCGAATTTCAGGTCATCGTCGATCCCGGGAACTGGGGTTTGTCGGTGACCGCGGACGGCTTTCAACCCGCCGAGGAGATCGTGGTCGAGGTTGAAGAGGGGGAGAACGTCGATCTGAACGCCATACGCGGTGAACCGATAATCTTGGAGGAGTATCGGTTCACGGTTTCCGGGCACGTCTACAACCCCGCCGGCAACCGGATAGGGCTGGCTACCGTGGAGATTTACAACGCCGAAGGGGAACGGCAGGTGGCATACACTCCTGAATCCGGCGAATACAGTTTCACCGTCGGGGTGGGCGAATGGACGATGAACGCGTCCAAGCCGGGCTTTTATCTCGAGAGCGGTCCGGTCGAGATCGAGATCGTGAATCGGGATCTGGAGATGGATTTCGTGTTGATTCCCCAGGCCGGCATCGTTTCCGGAGACGTGCTGGTGGACGGCAGGCTCGCCGATCGGGGCGTTGAGGTCTGGTTTCTGCCCGACGCCGGTGAAGTGATCATCGCTCGGACCAACCAGAGGGGGGCATACTCGCAGGGTCTTTCGCCGGGCGACTACATCGTCACCCCGGTCCGGACGGGATACCACACCGTGGACAGCATCAGCATCGCGGTGGGTCCGGGGGAGACGATATCCGGGGTGCGGTTGGAATTGGAAGCCAATCCTTCGAGCATCTCGGGGCGGATAACCGACGGAGCGGATGAACCGCTTCCTGGTGCGGAAGTAAGTGCCGCGGGTGTCACGACCGAGAGCGATGGTTCGGGCAATTACCGTTTGAACGTCGCTGCCGGGGACCACATCGTGACCGCGCGCAAATATGGTTACGTGACCGCCGAAGAAGGTCCCGTCGCGGTCGAAGCGGGTCAAGACGTCACCGGCGTCAACCTCAGGCTCGTCGACAACGCCGGCACTATATCCGGACGCGTCCACCGCGGTAACGACGCCATTTACGGCGCCGTGGTCACCGCCGTCCGCCAGGAGAACGACGCGGTTTTCACTGCACATACCGACCGCCGGGGGGAGTATTCGTTCGGACTCACCTTCGGCACTTACGAACTCACGGTCCGGCGGGACGGCTTCGTTCCTACGCCGCCGGGGCGCATTACGGTGCAACTCCAGCCCGGACAGGTAGTCGAAGGGCGCGATTTTGCGATGCTGAACTATGCGTGCCGCATATCCGGAACCGTGACCTCGCCGCGCGGCCCGGTAAGTGCACCCAACGTTCGGATCGTCCAACTCGAAGACCCCGACCGGGTATATACGACCACCGGTAACGTGGAGGGCAACTTCGCAGTCACCGTGGTTCCGGAACGGCGCTACGTCGTGACCGCCACGCGGAGCGGATATTCCACCGCGCGCGATACCACCGACGAGATCGCGGTCGAGGGGGAGGTTTCGCTTCGCTTCGAGTTGATGCCCCTGCCGTGCCGGATCCAGGGTCGAGTCACCGTGGGAGAGCAACCGCTTCAGGGCGCGACGGTGCGCGTCGACGGCGAGCGCGGTTCATATGAAGCCTCCACCGACCGCTCGGGGGAGTATGCCGTCGATCTCGAATCCGGGGACTATCACCTCACTGCTTCCAAGCCCGGCTACACCACGGACGAGTTGGATATACGCCTCAATCCTGGCGAAGAGTGCGAAGACGCGGACTTTTCACTGGAAGAAAACTTTGCGCTGATAGCGGGTATCATCGGCGATCCAGATGAACGGCCGATCGTTGGAGCGTCGGTTACCTTGGTCGATACCGTGAACCTGAGGCGTAGGTCGATGGTGTCCGACGAGGACGGCACATTTATCTTCGAACGGGTCATCCCCGGGCATTATCGCCTCGAAGCCGAGCATCTGCGTTACGCGGACGCCCGGGTCAACGTGGGTGCAATAATCGGGGGACAGCAACGGCGCGGGCTGCGCATAACTATGCAGCCGCTCGATGCGATGCTGACCGGAACGGTTCGCGAGGGACAGACACCGGTCGGAGGCGCCACCGTTTACGCCACCGGCGGGGGAGGTGAGACGAATGTTCAGACCGACGAAGACGGCCGCTGGGAAATGCCCCACCTCGCTCAGGGCGTTTACGATCTGCGCCCGGCAAAGGTCGGTTTCACCGGCATACCGGTGGAGGATGTCGAATTGGGACCGGGCGACACGGTAGCGGTGGACCTCGAACTCATACGCAACGACGGCAGTATAACCGGCGACGTGCGCGACCCGGATGACGTGGGGCTGCGCGGTGCCCGCGTCAGCGCCCACGACGGGCAGGGACACTTCGCCACTGCGCTGACCCAGCCGGATGGAACCTTCTCCCTGCAGAACCTGTTCCCGCTCTCCCGATACAACGTTTCGGTTCAACTCGCTGGTTACACCGCCGATCAGGATACCATACACGATGTCCGGACCGGTGAAGCGGTTCATTTCGTTATGAGACCGAACGTCTTGCGGCTGTCCGGACGCACCCAGAACCAGGCGCGGACCCCGGTGGGAAACACGCCCGTCATAGTGACTTCGTTGTTGGACGGCTCGACGCTGGAGACCACTTCGAACCAAGAGGGCGATTATTCGATCGAAGGGCTCGCCCCCGAGACGCGTTATCTGGTTCAGACCGCTCGTTACGAAGACATATACACCAACGCCGAAATCGTGATTCAAACCGAGCAAAATCATATTCAAGGTGTAGCACTGACCCTCATCGAGAGTTCGGCTTCGATATCCGGCAACGCGGACACGGTAGAGGTCACCATCGTGGGATTCAACCGTCAAGCCAGGCGCTCGCGGACCGTCTATTCCGCCGCCGACGGCTCTTACCGGATGTTACGCCTGCGCGATGGCGACTGGGTGTTGCGTGCCTCCAAGGTCGGCTTCCAGGTCAGACCTGATTCGATAGTGGTTTCCGGGTTAGGGGTCGGCGAAGACCGAACCGGAGTGAACTTCACCGCCGAGGAGATTCGGATCGCCATCCGCGGCACGGTTTTCGACGATGCCGGTTCCACCGTTGCTGAGGTTCCGGTTCTGGCGTGGAGCCCCGCGGGTGAGTTCCGCGACACCACCGACGGAAACGGGGACTTCGCCTTCGAACGTTTGTTTCCCAATCTAGCCTACAGCTTGGCGACCGAACTTCCCCCGGAGGCATACGACAACGGGCGCACCGAAATCGAAGCCGGGCTCGAGGAGGTGAGGGATGTCCGGCTCGACATCGTGCGCCATAACGCGGTTTTGAACGGAGTCGTCCGGTCGAGCGAGGGCGAAGCGGTCCCGAACGCCACCGTTCGGCTCGACGATATGCTGCAAACCACCACCGATGGGGACGGTGCCTTCACCTTCGAGTTCCTCGGGGCGGGGGATCATTCCATTGAGATTACCAAGAGCGGTTATGTGCCGCTGCGGGATACCGTAAATACCGGGAACGGCGAAGGGACATTCGAGGTGAACTTCATTGTCGAAGTTCTCGAACGGGCGGTTTATGGACAAGTTGTGGATGCGGAGACCGAGGAGAATCTTTACGGCTGCGTCGTCACCGCCACCGACGACCAGGACGGCGTCCGGTTCGACACCACCGACGTCAACGGGGCGTTTAGTTTCAACCACTTGAGTCCGGAGCGAATCTACCGGGTCGAAGTCGACAAGCGTGGTTATCTTTCGGCGAGCACGGAGGATATAGATATCATAGAGGGTTCGCGGATCGTCGATTTCCGACTTACGCGCGAATCGGGGGTTCTGACCGGTTATTTCCACCTGCCGAACGGACAGCGGGTAACCGACGCGCGGATAATTCTCAGGTCGTTCGACAACGAAGTCCGGTTCGACACCACCGACCACGCCGGTGATTATCTGTTTCCGATCGAAGCCGGCAACTATATGATCCTCGCGGTTCATCCCGACCGTCGACTCGGCACCAGTTACAACCGCAACCTTTCAGTCGAAGCCGGGCAGACCACGTTCCTGCCGCTGGCGCTGTCCGACGCCGGGGTCTTGAGCGGCGTCCTCACCGTCGATGGCGGAGGCGCTCCGGCTTCCGCCGGGTTTATATCCCTCCATCACAGTGCCACGGGAGATATGGTCTTCAACTGGAGCGACCGGGACGGCGCCTTCATCTTGCGGGGACTGCGGCCCGGTCGGCACACGCTCACCGTGGATATCGACGGATATGCCACTGTGGACCGGACGGTCGAGTTGGATATAGCCCCCCGCGATACCACTCGTCTGACCGTGCTCCTGATGCGCGAGGGACGGGTGATCAACGGTTACGTGACCGATCAGACCGGCGACGCCATCCCCCGGGCGAAGGTCGAGATCGATGGTCCGGACGGAAGCGTCAGCCTGATCACCAACGACAACGGTTACTACAGCCTCGCCGGTCCTTCAGCGGGCAGATACACTATCGGGGTCCGGCGCCTCGGATACACCGCCCCGCCGGATACTTCATTCGACCTCGCCGCCGGAGAAATCGCCCGCATCGATCGCACGATGACGTTGATACCGAACGCGGTTTCGGGATATGTATCCGACGACACCGGCGAGCCTTTGAACTATATTCCGGTGAAGATAGACGTCGGGGGGGAGGTGTCGGATTCAACGGTTACCAATGCGGAAGGCGGCTATATCTTCGCCGAACTCGAACCCGATGAGTACACCGTTCACCCGGATGCGGAAGGATACCGTTCTATACCGGAAGCGACGGAACTGCTCCTTCGAGAAGGGGAGTCCATTCTCGGAATCAACTTCATCCTCGCGCCGGACCGCGGCTACGGGACCGTCAGGGGTGGGGTGGTGCATCTCGCCGAACCGGTCGAGGGTGCGCGGGTGGTGCTCAGGAACTTGAGCGATGGTTCGCAATGGTCCCAGTATTCGGACGACGAGGGGGAATTTGAGTTCACCGACATCCCGGCGCCCGGCACATACCGCCTGCGGGCGTTGGTAACCGGGCGCGGTGAAGTCGCGGGCGACCCGTTCGACCTGGACATCGACGGCGAATTCGAGCAGCGATTCGAATTCCCCGCCGGGCGGATAGTCGTTCGGCTGTTCGACATCACGGGGTCGCCCATTCTCGGTCGCGCGGTGCAGATCGCCGGGGTGGATATTTCATTGGACACCTTGCTGTTTACGCGCGTCGACGGCGAGGCGGAGACCATTCCCTGGCTGGGCCCGGGGAGTTACAATGTCACCCCGGCTCCCGCCGAGGGGACGTTGCCGCCGACGCCGAGTTTAGTCAACTTGGCGCTGAACGAAACCACGACCCTGACCTGGTTTATGGATTGGAGGTTGATGCCTCCCGAACCGTTCAGTTTCGCGGATTCGGGACGGGTTGAGATCCTGGTGCCGAGCCAGGTCGATGTGGCGGAAGGCTATCTCTACTGGCTCGGACCTGAGGCCGTGGATTGGGAACGCTCCGAACTGCTGCGCGAAGGTGCCGGGGTGCGGGGGATGCGCACCCCGCGTTCCACGGACAACCTCGCTCAATTCATCGCCGGTGCGGATGAGGCGATCACCTATTACGGAATAATCCCTCCTCAGCACCGCAGCGGGACGTTGCGATATTATCTCGAAATCCGCACCGAAGACAACTTGGTGTTCGGCGGTCGGACCACGGTGCAGGAGGTTACCATAACCCGTCGCGGTATGCTCGACCATTTAGTCCTTGCCAGCACGCGTTCGAACCCGAGCGCCGCACAAGTCGGGGTCCCGATGAAGATGACCATCGCCGCATACGATGACGCCGAGAACGACCTGACCCCGCTCCTTCCGGCGGAAGCCTTCGTTTGGGCGCAACTCGACAGCATACGCGGCGAACTGCAGGTCAGCCCCGACGATCCAACGGAAGCGATATACCTGCCTACGGCTGTCGGTCCCGTCCGGGTGGGGATCACCGTTCGTCAGGAGGAGACCGATGTGACCGTCATGGCGGTCGATTCATGGACCAACCGGCGGCAGTTGCTCGACCGACTGCTCGTAACCGCGCCGCGCGAAAAGATAGAAACCGGCGATTCGATTCGGTTCGAGGTCACCGCTTACGACACGAGTGACGTTCCGATGGAGATACTCCCGATCTGGGAGATCGACAACCCCTTGTTGGGGGAGATCGAACCGATTCCGTTCAGCCACCAGGCGTGGTTCCGTTCGGTTCCGGGGCGGATCGGCTACGTGGAGGTTGCGGTCCGGGACAGCCTCACCGGCAAGGTCGGAAGATTCAACACCGGCCTGAGCGGCAATACCACACAGGGGCTTTCGATATACGGGCTGATCCGGAGCGGGGTTGTCGATACCACGACCTTCGAAGACGGCGCCGGGTTCCGGGTGAAGATACCGCCGCGTTCGCTCGGAGCCGGCAGTGAAATCGGATTGATCAGGCAGTCTCTGCCGTCGGTGATGAGGCTGACCCCGCGTTACGAGACCGCTGAACTTGGATACGACATCACGGTCGAGTCTTCGGGCGAGGTCGAACTGGAGCAGAGGTATCTGATCGCTTTACCGATCGCGGACGGTGCTCCGGTGACCGAGCCGTTGGTCGGGGTGTGGGACGATGTAACCATCGCATGGAATGTCACCGAAGGCTGGTTCATCGAGGACACCTCCGGCGTCGAGATCGAGGTTGACGAGTTGTCGGGGCTGTTCACGATTCTGAGCGCCAGTCAACCGCTCGGGATCGAGAACTTGAAGTTCAACCCCAACCCGTTCTCCCCAGACGCCGGCGGTGTGTCGATTGAGTTCAGGCTGAACAGCGATATCGCCGATTACCTGACCTTAGACGTCGGTATTTACAATATGAGGGGGGACCGCATCCGCAAACTGGTCGACGGCGAGCCGAGACCTAAGGGTGATTACCGACGCGAAGCGCCCGAGGAAGCGCGGCGGATAATCTGGGACGGACGAACCGACGACGGACGGGACGCGCGCAACGGGAGGTATATCGTCGTCATCACCGCCAAGGACGCGGGCGGCGAGGACCGGCAGGTAGGATCGGTGGTCTTGATCAAGTGAGGTAGAAAATGAACGGATCGATATTATATCGGCTGACGGTGATTATTCTGTTCGCCGGAAGTCTGACTCAGGTGAGTGCTGCGGGACTGTCGGGACATCCGGGTGCATTCGCGGACGTAGGGCTCGGTCTGCGCTCGATAGGAATGGGTGGGGCTTACAGCGCCCTTGCCGGTGATGAAAACGCCGCACGGTGGAACCCGGCGATGTTGACCGAAGTGCTCGGTTATAATGCAGGGTTCACCTGGACCAGACAGTTCAGTTTGATCGACTATCACTATCTCGCGTTTGCGGTTCCCATCGAACGAGATCGCCCGGGGCTGGGCGTGGGGGGCTACGTGGTCACCGCTGGTGACGACGTCTACCGCGAGACGACCTTCGCGCTGTCCGCGGGTGTCGGAGCTGCGAAGTTGAAACTCCCGGTTCCCGACCTCAACTTCGGCGTCACCGTCAAGATGCGCACCGTGAACTTCGGGAGCAATGCCGACGGAGGTGACGACCGCGTGACCGGCGACGCCCTTGGATACGGGATGGATATCGGGTTGCATTACCGGTTCACTCCGGCGGTTTCGGCGGCGCTGGTTATGCGCGACCTGGTCAATGACATCAAGTGGAGCAGTTCGGTTCGGGGTGATTACTGCGAAGGGGTCCCGCGACGTCTCGTGCTCGCGGCGGCGGTGGAAAAGGAGAAGTTAGTCTTGGGGATGGAGTACCAGCCGGGGCTTTACGGCGACGTACCCGATCGGATGAGGGTAGGCGGGGAATTCACCTTGTTAGGGATTCTGCGTCCCCGCTTCGGGTTGGCTCAAGACCTCGCCTCCGGCGATGTCAACCGGTGGATCACGCTCGGGCTGGGGATCGAACTCACCTCTTCATTCCTGCGTCCCTTCCGCAAGGTAAGTGTGGGTTATACCCATATGCTTCACGAAATCGATCCCACTCCCCGGGTGGGACTCGCCATAACCTGGTGATTTGGTAATTACATCCGAGCGAGGACGGGCCTGTCCGGCATTGATGGATCGGCTATGCAGTGAGGAGAGACTTATCGATGTGCCGTCGGGGTCTCCCGATCCGGCGGTGCGATGGACCTTAAAGGTGTCAGGAATCAAAACCGACACCTTTTTTCGCTGCCCGCGGATTTTTCGATTCTTAACCCAGCGGCGACCGCCGTAAACTGTGGCTTGGTGGGATCGAGGTTATTGCAGCCGAGGTTCATTTGTTGTATATTCATCGTATGAATACCGGCGATTTCGCAAGTGAGGTCGGCGCCGTGCTCGACCACATCGGCATAGCGGTGCGGGGTTTCACCTCGGCATCGGCGCTTTTCAGGATTCTGGGTCTCGAAGTTCTCGCGACCGAGACCGTCGCCGAGCAGGGGGTGGAAGTCGCAGTGATACCAGCGGGGGGCACACGGCTCGAACTGCTCAGACCGCTCGACGATAGTTCTTCCATCGCCGGGTTTTTGGATCGGCGTGGTGAGGGGCTCCACCATATCGCGCTGCGGGTCGAGAACATCCGCAGCGCTTTGAACCGATGCCGCGATGCGGGTATCGAACTGATCGACGACACCCCCCGCAGGGGTGTCGGTGGGAGTTGGATCGCGTTCCTCCATCCGCGTTCGACCGGTGGAATCTTGATAGAACTTGTTCAATATGACTCTGCGAGGCAAGAGGAGAGAAGATAGAAATGGTCAAAAAGGAATGGCGTTTCGACACCTTGGTGGTGCACGGATCCGAAGGGATCGACCCGCACACGGGTGCTGTCGCACCGCCGCTGTATCAGACTTCAACCTTTGCATTCAAGAACAGCGACCACGGGGAGGCGCTGTTCAAGGGGGAAGCGGAAGGTTACATCTATTCCCGGATATCGAATCCGACCCAAGCATGTCTCGAGCGCGAGATCGCATTTTTGGAGGGGGGGGAAGCCGGACTGGCGTTTTCATCCGGGCTCGCCGCGGAAGCGGCGTTGGTGTTGACCCTGTGCGAGACGGGCGACAACTTCGTTTCCTCGTCCACGGTTTACGGTGGGACGCACGGTATGTGGCAGGGGTTTATGCCCCGGATGGGGATCGAAGCGCGCGAAGTGCGAGCCACTCATCTCGACGAACTGGAAGCCGCCATCGACGATAAGACGCGGTTGATCTTCGTCGAAACTCCGGCGAACCCAACGCTCGCCATCATCGACATCGAAGGCTGTGCCCGCATTGCGAAGAAGCACGGCGTCCTGTTCGCCGTGGATAACACCTTCGCCACCCCCGCCCTCCAGCGTCCACTCGAGCACGGCGCAGACGTCGTGGTTCACAGCGCGACTAAATACATCAGCGGGCACGGCGACACGGTCGCGGGGCTCTTGGTGGGGAAGAAGGATTTGATGAACCGAATCCGCAAGGAGACCTTGACCCACGTCGGTTTCTGTATCAGCCCTTTCAACGCCTGGTTGTTATTACGCGGGCTGAAGACGCTTGCGGTTCGGATGCACAAGCATTGTAAAAACGCAATGCAGGTAGCACAGTATCTGAACTTTCATCCCCAGGTGGCGAAGGTCTACTATCCGGGGCTGCGCCAGCATCCCGGATACGATATCGCCGTGCGCCAGATGAGCGATTTCGGGGGGATGGTCGCTTTCGAGATAAAGGGGACCCGCGAGGACGGCAAGAAGGTGATGGATGCGGTCGAACTCTGCACCTTGGCGGTCAGTCTCGGCGACTGCGACACCCTGATATGCCACCCGGCGAGCACAACCCATTCCACCTACAATTCGGAACAACTCGCCGGAGCGGGCATCAGCGAGACGATGATCAGAATCTCCGTCGGGATCGAAGATCCGCGCGATATATGCAACGATCTCGGTCAAGCACTCAAGAAAATAGGTTAAGCAAGAGGTTGATGTGGCGGACAAACAGTTGAACCATACCCCGGACCCGGTGCGATATCTCGAAGAGACCGGCTTGACCAAGGGTATGACGCCGGACGAAGTCCGCGCCCTGGCGGATCTCGCGGAGCACCTGAACTACAGCCGCGGCGCAGCGATCATCCAGGAAGATACCAAGACCCGCGACCTGTATGTCGTCTGCAACGGGCGGGTGTCCATTCGGTTGACGTTGCCTTCGACCGAGGATAAGGAAGAGGTCATATATTCGATGCGGGAGGGTCAGATATTCGGCGAGATTGCCTTGGTGGACGGTTCGCCGCGCTCGGCAACCGTGAGGGCTGAGGATGATGTGGAAGTCTTAAAGTTTGAATTTCAGAAACTAAGTGCGCTGCTCGACGAACGCCCGCGGATCGGATACTTGATGATGCGTAACATCGCATCCATCATCGCCACGCGCGTCCGAAACACCAATATGTTGTGGCGGAATTCGTTGATCTGGTGAGAATCGCCTACCTGTCGTCATTCGAGGTTTCGCACTGCTACCGCCGATGCGTTTTGCCCGCCTAAGGGTTATAGGCGTCGCCTATCATATCGCTTACTTGAGGCATCTTCAACGACTCTAACATCGCTCCCCTTTCAGGGCCGGTGTATCTTCTCCCCCTCAGGCATCTTAATTTGACGGTCGCGCGAGGGCCAAGTCTCTTCCAAGCGCGGTTGGCGGTGATCGTATGCGTAATCCTTGCGCAGCGGGTGCCCCTTGAATTCGTCGTAGAGCAGCAGCCGCTTGAGGTTGGGGTGACCGGCGAACTTGACCCCGTATAGGTCCCACATCTCCCGCTCAAGCCAATCGGCGATCTTCCAGAACCGGGTCGCGGTCGGCACCGCTTGTCCGTCATCCACCCCGACTACGAGCCGAATGCGGTGGTTATGATGAACCGAATACAGATGATAGACCACGTCGAAGCGCGGCTTGCGCTCCAGCCAATCGACCACGGTCAGGTCCATCAACATATCGAATTCGAGTTCGACGTCCCCCTTCAACGCCTCGAGGAGTTCCTCAATTCTATCGAGCGGGACATCCGCGACCACGTGTCCCTTGTCGATGCGGCATCCGGCGATGTGACCGCCGAAATGCTCGCTTAGATAGGTCGTCAGTTGCTCAAGATTCATAGGTTGAGGAAATAATTGTGTTCTGTCATTCCCGCGCAGGTGGTAGTCCAGTCCTGAAGCGGCTTGTCTGGACTCCCGCCTTCGCGGGAGTGACGTGGAACTCTCGTATGTATTTTGTCATTCCCGCGCAGGTGGGAGTCCAGTCCTGAAGCGGTTTGTCTGAACTCCCGC
>Ga0180301_10003560_pt1 | contig 12169 bp, 12 predicted proteins | sample GuaBasSediGuay16_FD_121797 | JGI IMG/M metagenome (GOLD analysis project Ga0180301, IMG submission 121797) | Subseafloor sediment microbial communities from Guaymas Basin, Gulf of California, Mexico - Guay16, Core 4569-2, 12-15 cm | ecosystem: Environmental > Aquatic > Marine > Hydrothermal...
GAGTAATAAGGCCTTTGCAGGCAGTATACGGGCGGGGGTTCGGTTGAGGGCGCTCAGGCTCTATGGGCCCTGGGACCTCAGGCTGGAGGAAGTCGAGGTGCCTGAGCCTCCTGAGGGCTGGGCCCTCGTGAAGATGGAGGCCGTGGGGATCTGCGGGACGGATAAGGCGTTCTACAGGGGCACATACCCCCTCTTCAAGAGACCCCTGATCCCCGGGCACGAGGTGGTGGGTAGGGTTGTGGAGGGCCCTGAGCGCTTGCTCGGAAGGAGGGTGGTAGCCGAGATAAACTTCTCGTGCTTGAAATGTGAAGTGTGCAGGTCGGGCCTCTACACCCACTGCCCCAGGAAGAAGACCCTCGGGATAGACTTCGACGGCGGGATGGCCGAGTACTTCGTGGCTCCAGTGCCCGCGCTACACGCCGTGGAGAGCCTAGACCCGAGGGTGGGGGTCTTTGTGGAGCCGCTGGCGGCAGTCCTGAACGCAGTCGAGCAGTTCCCGGTCAAGCCCTCGCACAGGGCGGCCGTTTTAGGGAGCGGTAACTTGGCGGTACTCACCGTGCAGGTCCTCAAGCTGCTGGGGGTCAGGGAGGTGGTGGCGGTAGTGAGGAGGGACAGCCCCAAGAGGAGGTACGTGAGTGAAGCGGGGGCTGAGGTGATGGAGCTCGAGGAGGCGCTTAAGAGGGAGTCCTCCTTCGACGTAGTCTTCGAGGAGACGGGGTCGAACGAGGGGCTGGACGTAGCCATCAGGCTGGCGAAGCCCCGCGGGGTAGTGCACATCAAGTCCACGCCGGGGGGCAAGGCCGCGTTTGACCAGACACTCGCCGTGGTGAAGGAGGTCAGGATCATCGGGACGCGCTGCGGCACATTTAGGGAGTTCAAGCGGGCAATAGAGCTCCTCTCGACGGGACTAGTGCGCCCAGTGGTCACGACGGTCGCCAAGCTCAGCCAGGGGAGGGAGGCATTCAGCAAAGCCCTGAGCAGGGAAGAAGTGAAAGTCATCCTAACACCGTAGGGGGGAGCACCCAGGAGGTGGGCGTGGAGAGCTTGAGGCAGCGGCACTAGAGCCCCTAACAGCCCTGGCCGGCACAGCATCCTCCAGGGCAGCCATGGCTCCACCTCCGGGACTGCTACTACATTGCAGAGCCTGAGGGCCGTTGAGGCTAAAGCCCACACCCCGGACGGTGGGCGGCGCTGCCCTGTGAAGGCTCATGAGCCGCCCTGCACGCCTAAGCTCACTGCACCTCCCCAGCTATGCAGGTTGCCTGGAGGGGGTGTGGACTGAGGCGTCGGTGGGAGATCAGCCTGAAAAATGGTTTATAGGCTCGGCCCCACAGATTTATTGGGTTGGGAGGGTGGTTGGCGTCAGGCTCGTCAACCTCTGCAAGTACTTCGGCAGGGTTAAGGCTGTCGACAACCTGAACCTGGAGATTAGGGATGGGGAATTCGTCGCCCTTCTGGGGCCTAGCGGCTGTGGCAAGACTACGACGCTCCTGATGATAGCTGGCATCTATAAGCCCACGAAGGGGTACATCTACTTTGATGACCAGGTGGTGAACGACCTGCCCCCCCAGCAGCGCAACATCGGGATGGTGTTCCAGAACTACGCGCTGTACCCCCACATGACGGTGTACGAGAACATCGCGTTCCCCCTGAAGATAAAGAAGGTGCCTAAAAAGGAGATAGACAAGAAGGTTAGGGAGGTGGCGAAGTTCCTGAGGATAGAGGACCTGCTCGACAGGAAGCCCAGCCAGCTGAGCGGGGGCCAGCAGCAGAGGGTTGCGCTGGCGAGAGCCCTCGCGAAGGAGCCGCAGCTGTTCCTGATGGACGAGCCGCTGAGCAACTTGGATGCGAAGCTGAGGGTCGTGATGAGGGCTGAGCTGAAGAAGCTGCAGAAGGACCTTGGGATAACCACGATATACGTCACGCACGACCAGGTGGAGGCGATGACCATGGCGGACAGGATAGCCGTCATGAATGAAGGCAGGCTCCAGCAGTATGGGAGGCCCCAGGAGCTCTACGACAAGCCGGCTAACATGTTCGTCGCCGGCTTCATAGGGAGCCCGCCGATGAACTTCGTGGATGGCAGCCTCGTGGAGAAGGGCGGCGACCTCTACCTGGACTTCGGCGAGTTCTCCGTGAAGCTGCCCGACGACATAGCGTCCGTGCTGAGGGGTAGAGCTGGCAGCGAGATAGTGTTCGGCGTAAGGCCGGAGGACATAAGGATTGGCGATGGCGACCTGGCGGGTGAGGTGTACGTGGTCGAGCCCCTCGGCCGCGACTCCATAGTGCACGTGAGGATCGGTGACATCGTGCTCAGGATACTCGCCAGGGGCAGCGAGTACTCGATGGGCGACGTGGTGCGCTTCTCCTTCGACATGTCGAAGATACACGTATTCGATAAAAAGACTGGCAAGGCCTACGTGTGAGCCTCAGCCCTTTATGCCGCCCACTAGCTGGAGCTTGAGCAGCGTCCTCTGTGAGAGGGCGTAGAACAGCAGTATGGGCAGTATGTAGAAGAGCGCCACTGCGGCCAGGAGCCCCCAGTCCACGAAGACGAACTCGCCTATAACGCTGTAGAGGAACACGGAGAGGGGGTAGAACTCCTTCCTCTTTATGTAGGTGTAGGCGATTAGGAACTCGCCCCACCCGCTCATGAAGGCGAATATCGCGACGGCTGAGATCCCGGGCGCTATGATGGGGAGCAGCACCTTCCTCCACGTCTGGAACCTGCTGCACCCATCTATCATCGCAGCCCACTCCAGCTCCCAGGGTATCCCGTCGAAGAAGCCCTTGAGGATCCAGGTATCCATCGGGACGCCGAGCCCCGCCTTGACTAGGGCGACGCCTATCAGGGTCAGCAGCCCCTTCCCGTATAGGCCGAGCCTGTTCAGTATGTAGAACAGCGCTATCAGCAGTATTACTCCGGGGAACGCGTGGAGTGCTATGATCAGCTTCATCAGCGCCACCCTCCCCCTGAACTCCATCCTCGAGAGGGCGTAGCCGGTGAGGGCGGCGACGGGCACCTCGAACGCCGTGACCCCCAGGGCCAGTATCAGGGAGTTCATGACTATAGGCCATATGGTCGGGTACTTGGAGAGCCCGAACCTTATCTCGCTCCACAGGAACCTGAAGTTCTTCAGCGTTATGCCCCTCGGGATTAGGCCCATCGTGGGGCCAGCGCTTATGCTCTGCACGAATAGCCACGCGACCATCATCAGCACGGGCACCAGCGGCACTAGGAGCACTGCGTAGACGAAGGCCATCTTGAGCAGGGCCATGATCTTGGCCTTCCTCACCGAGTACTTGACCTCCCCCATGCTCACACCTCCACGCGCGATGGCTGCATCATCCTCTCGAAGCCGAATACCTTGAAGAAGAACAGTATGAAGATGATGCCTATTGCGACGAGGAAGACGGAGAGGGCGGCGCCGTAGCCGTAGTCTGAGGTGTAGAAGGCCTTGGAGTAGGCGTACAGGGCCCAGACCTCCACGCCAGCTGCCCTCGCGGTGCCAGCCCCAGCCCACAGCGCCAGGATGTGCTCGTACGATGAGAGCAGGCTGAGGGCCTGCCAGGAGGTGACGAAGAATATGTGCCACTTAAGCAGGGGGAGTATTATGTGCCTACATATCTGGAAGTCCGAGGCCCCATCCACCTTCGCGGCGTAGAAGAGGTCCTTGGGTATCGAGACGACAGCGGCCGAGTATATGATCATCCCGAATGAGGCGCCGACGTACCCGTTGACGGCTATCATCAGCAGCCTCGAGTAGGGTAGTGTGAGGAGCCAGTCCGAGGGCGCTGGCAGGCCCAGGGCCTTCAGCATCGCGTTCAGGGGCCCTATCCTCGGGTCTATGAACCACCTCCACATTAACGCGTAGATCACGGCTGGCGTTATCCTGGGTATCAGCCAGGCTAGCCTTATCGCGGATGCTATCGTCTCATTCCCGACGAAGTAGGTGACGAATATCGCGAGGATGAGGCTGAAGAAGGCGTTTATGACGAGGACTGAGGACACGTATATCGCTGTCACGTAGATCGCGTCCACCGCGTATATGTCGCGCGTGAAGATCCTGATAAAGTTCTCAAGGCCTATGAACCTCATCCTAGTGACCGTCCACCTGCACTCGGTGAACGCCATGTATATCGTGATCGCGACCGGCGCTATCCAGGTTATCAGGATGTACGCCAAGAAGGGCGCTACGTAGATGTAGGGCAGAGCCCTGCCGAGCCTGGGCATGCGGCGTGGGCGGAGTTTACGTAAAAAAGAGCGGATCTCCACCCGTACCCCCAGTTATAAGGCCTCAGCCCCTGACTATAAGCTCTTCCCCTAGCTCGGCCTGCGCCGCCCTGACGACGCTGTCGACGGCCTCGTCGGGCGTCATCTGGCCCTTCTCAACCTTAACGAGGTGCTCTAGCAGTATCTCCTTGAGTATGCCCCACTTGGGGTGCATGATGGGCTTAGTTATCCCGTACTTGGCCACGTACTGGCTCACCTTGTAGAGGAAGCCTCCCTTCTCGATGAAGGGCTTGTAGTGCAGCGTGGAGTAGCGGACTGGCAGGTGGCTGCTGGTCAGCGCGTGATCAGCGTCGTAGGGCGGGAGGGTGGCGAAGACGCAGAGGAGGAACGCTATCTCCGGGTACTTGGACTGGCTCGTGATGTAGTACTTCCAGGGCCCGGTAGTCATCGCGGGCCTGCCGCCCTTGGTCAGGGCCGGGTAGGGGGCGAAGCCTATGTTCTCCCACTCGTAGCTCTCAGGCAGCTTGCCCAGCTTCTCGTGGTACTCGACCTTCTGCCACTCGCCCCAGTGCCAGCTGCCTCCCAGCCAGAACAGGACCCTCCCGTTGACGAAGCCCATGTGTATCTGCCTCCAGCTCGTGCCTATCATCGTGTCAGGCAGCACCTTCTCCTCCTGGGCCATCTTGTAGAAGAGCTCGAACATCGCCTTCAGCGCCTTCTTGTCGAGCACCAGCTTGCCCGTCTCCAGGTCGTAGAACTCGCCGCCAGCCTCGTAGTAGGGTATCTCCAGGCTGGTGCCCCAGTTGGGCCTGTGGTAGAAGCCCCACTCTACGAGGCCCCTCTCCATCGCCTCCTTAGCTATCTTCATTAGGTCGTCCCAGGTGACCTCGCCAGCCGCTATCCTATCGGCCAGCGCCTCTACCTCCTCCTCGCTCCACCCCATCTCCCTGAGCACGTCCTTCCTGTAGTAGAAGACCTGGGAGGCCACGTCCTGTGGGACGCCCCAGATCTTGCCCTTGTACTTGCAGGCGTCCCACAGGTAGTCCGGTATGTCCTTTAGCACGTCGCTGTACTTCTCGATGTACTCGTCGAGCGGTATTATCCAGCCCGCCTCAGCGGCCTCAGCCATGTCTATGCCCGAGATTATGTCGGGGGCCTCGCCAGCCTCGTAGGCGGCGACGAACTTGCTCTTCCAGGCGCCCCAGTCGGAGACGTGCTCGTAGTACGAGTCTATCTCTATCTTCACGTTGAGGCCAGCCGCCCTGAGGAGCGCCTCAAGCACCTTGGCTGCCCTCTTCAGGTTCTCAGCCCTGTAGTAGTCGACGGGGGAGCCTGCGCTCCAGGCGCTCAGCTTTATCACGCCATCCTCCGGCAGAGTCCCGAGGACAGACTTCAGCGCGTCGTACTTCGCCTGTAGCTCCTCGAGCTGGGACTTAACCTTGTCATACTCCTCCTTGGGGACGCCTTTGGGCGGAGCTACTGCGACGCCGATTATCGCGCCGATTATGAGGCCGACGACCAGCCCTATAACCAGGTAGGTAGTAGTCTTCTGAGCCATGCTCCCCTCCGGGGTAATGTGACTGTCGAATTATTTAAAGCTTAAAGATAACCTTAATATATTAGGGTCGCTATTACTAAGTCCAAGTCGCTCCTAACGCCTCACCTCCTGGGGCGCCCCCTCCCACCCTTGAGAATCTTGGCTGCGAATACCAGGGAGAATACTAGCAGCACGAGGCCCCACGCCACTAGCATCTGATTAGCGGGCTTAGAGAGGAACTCCAGTATGGGCTCCAGGGGGCTCTCCACTATCTTCTCCACCCCGACCTCTACTCTGGGCTCCGGGTACACGTATGGCCTGACGGCTATCCAGTGGAAGAGCGCCTCCTGAGTGAAGCCGTACGTGCCTCCACACTCCTGCCCAAGGCCTATCACCGTCTCATTAACTATGCCGAGCCCGTTCCAGTTAGCCAGGATCCTCTCGAGCCCCTCCTCGCTAAGCCTGTAGACCTCGTAGCGGACGCCCTCTGCGCAGACGCTTATCCTGAACAGGAAAGTCTCGCCAGCCTCCCACACGGGAGAGCTGCCGCCCTCCTCCCACGTCGTCACGTCCCAGAGGAACTCGGGCGTGCCGGAGGGGCCTGCGACCCTGTACCAGGCTATTGTGCCAGAGGTGTTGAGGGGGGATCCCCAGCCCCACGCGTGGATGTACGCGCCCCTAGCCTCGCTGGGGTGCGCCCCCTCCGTCCCGAGGATGTACACGTCGAGGCACGCGTCGTGATCAAAGCCCGTGAGCGGCGTCACTAGGACGTCAACTGTGAAGGGCGGCGTGAGCGGCTGTGAGAGGACCTTGAGGTACTGCTGCGTGGCGGCGAACCTGCCGGAGATGTACAGGCCCCCGCGGGCCTTGACCGTGATGTTCAGCACCCTCGGCGAGGACACTATGATCCACCTGCGGGGATCCAGGTCTCTGAAGTCGTCGAAGAAGGTGAACAGATCTCCTGGATTCTGCTCGCAGCCGCCGCTCGTGATGTAGAAGGCCATCTGCTCCCTCGGCATCAGGTAGGGTATCAGCACGTACATCGCCACCCTACTGGTGTTGAGGGTCTGAGGCACTACCCAGAAGGGCAGCGGGTTCCCCGCCTCATCCACCACGCACATGGATGATGGATCTATCCCCTCTCTCAGCAACGCCTCCCTCTCAACTACTACGAACACGGGGTAGTTCTCGATGGCCACATCGGCCCGGTTCTTGACAGCCACTGGTAAACAGCTCGCGCTGGACGCGAGGATCATGACGGCTAACAGCAAGGCTGGGCGGGGGATCAACACCACGCTAATGAAGTAGCACTAGGACTGAAAACAGTTGCGCCCTACTAGAGGCCGAGATCGCGCCTCAGGGCCTCGGCTATGGCAGGAGCTATCGGGACCCTGCTTATGGGGCTCAGGACGGTGTCCGTCCCAACCAGGTCTTTGAGCCCCAGCCTTAACAGCCTCGTGTAGGCCCTCCCGACTAGGAGTGGGTGGACGCACGCCACAATAACGTCGCGAGCCCCCAGGCTCCTGAGCGCCTTGACAGCCTCAGCTATCGTGCCGCCAGTGCTTATAATGTCGTCGACTATCAGGGCGAGCCTCCCCTCAACGTCGACGCCCCTAGCCTCCACTAAGACCTCGCTGGCCGAGACCCTCCTCTTCTCCAGCACTGCGTACTCGAGCCCGCCCAGCTCCTCTGCCATGATCCTGGCCCACTGCTCCGCCTCCTCATCAGGCCCTATGACTACCGCATTCCCCAGGGGCCCGTGGCGCTCCCTCACGTACCTGGCCAGCTCCCTGACCCCCGTCAAGTTGTGGAACTCTGCGCCGAAGAGCTCGGTCGGGTCGGTTATCCTGTGGAGGTGCATGTCGACTGTATATATGGAGTCCAGGTCCAGGGCCCTGAAGAACCTGGCGACCGTCCTTATGCTCACCGCCTCGCCCGGCTTGAACCTCTCATCCTGCCTGGCGTACGCCATGTAGGGCACCACCGCGTGGACCTCCCGGGCCCCCAGATCCCTCAGGGCGTCCAGCGTGAGCAGCGTCTCCACGAGCGTCTCATTAGGCCCCCTCTGGAGCGAGTTGACGTATACCACGCGCCTCCCCTCCACGTCGGCCAGCACGCGCACGTAGGTCTCCCCATCGGGGAACTTGGACACCTCCACCTCGCCCAGCTCAGCTCCCAGGAGGTGGGCCAGCATGACGGCTATGTGACCGCCGCTAGTCCCGCCTAGCACGACCAGGTCGCTCACAGGCTATACGCTGTGGCGACGCTAATAAGGGCTATAGTAGCCTAGCTAGTATGGTGGCCGCTGCCGCCGCGAGGAAGGCAAAGGCGGTCTTCCCCTCATCTCTCGTGAGGAGGTAGACCACGGCTGCCACGATTATCGCCGGGAGAAGGAGGATTACCAGCTTCACGACGACCAGCAGCAGTGCCGCTGCCAGCACAAGGCCCGCTAGCAGTAGTATGAGCCTCGCGATCGACGCCACATTTCCAGGGATTACCCGCTACCTTTATGAGCGTAGCGCCCATTGGGGATGAGGGCGCTCATGGCTGAGACATTCACCGTACCCCCTCCCCCCGCGGCCTGGGCTCTACTCGCCCTGCTGGCCGCAGTGCTGGGTTTCATAGCCCTCATCCTGCTATCGCCAGCGCAGATACGCGTGACCAGGGACGAGATAGTGGTGCGCGCCTACCTCCTATTCAGCGAGTCAGCGTCGAGGGGAGAGGTGGAGGAGGTCAAGGTGGTCGACCTGAGGGAGGACGCGGGCCTGAAGCCCACAGTGAGACTATCCGGGACCTCGCTCGGGGGCTGGCGGGTGGGCTGGTTCAAGCTCTCCAACGGCTCTAAGGCGTTCATGGCCTCGCTGGGCGATAGAGTGGTGGCCCTCAGGAAGAGGGATGGGACCTACCTGCTGCTGGCCCCCAGAGACTTCGACAGCTTCGTGGAGGCTCTAGCCAGGCATGGGTGGCTGGGTAGCGGCGGCTAGCCGAGCACTACACGTAAATAGCGTCGGTGATGCAGCCTCTCGGTGGGGGTAGTTGAGAGCCCGGTACGAGCTATTGCGCCCCCACGAGCTTGAGGAGGCGCTCAAGCGGGCGCCGGTGGCCTACATCCCCCTCGGGAGCCTGGAGTGGCATGGGAGGCACCTGCCCCTCGGGAACGACGCGATAAAGGCATACGAGCTATGCCTCAGGGCTGTCGAGAGGACTGGGGGAGTAGTGTTCCCCCCGCTGTACTGGGGCGCGGAGTGCCTGAAGCTGCGGGGGGTGGGGGTGCGGGACGGGACCGTCGACATCGACTACTGGGCTTACAGGGCGTTCCTCCTGGACATCGTGCGGCGCGTCGTTAAGCAAGGCTTCAGGGTGGTGGTCCTGTTGACAGGCCACTACTCGAGGGAGCAAGTGGCGGCGGTGAAGGAGGTGGCGGGGGAATGTGAGAGGATCACCCGGAGCGTGGGGCCTAAGGGCACGCCGCCGGTGCGCGTCATAGCGCTTCCCGAGTACGAGCTAGCCACCGACCTGGGCTACCGGGGCGACCACGCAGCTAAGTGGGAGACCTCCATACTCATGTACCTGAGGCCCGAGCTCGTTGACATGTCCAGGCTAACTGACCTGCTGGGCGTGGACGGCGAGGACCCCAGGATCCACGCGTCGAGGGAGCTGGGAAGGAGGGTGGTCGAGCTCATTGTGCAGAGATTGTGTGAGCGCGTTGAGGCGGCCTTGGCTGAGCTGGGGCTTAGGAGGGCTCGGGAGTGACCAGCCTCTCCACAGCGTGGCTGTCATACGCCAGGTGTCCAGCACGGTAGTAGGTGACTATGGTAGCGTACAGGTCGAGGAGCCGAGCTACGGGCACCACCCCCTCCCTGAGGCAGGGCCCTCTCCCCAGCACGAACGAGTCCATCTCCGCCCTTGAGAAGCCCCCATGCGAGGCCCTCAGGCGGGGGTAGGGCACGTCCCACTCCTCCCAGAAGTCCCAGCCCTCAGCTGCTGTGAGCACGAGGTCCCCACAGTTAGGGGACTTGAATAAGTTGTAGGCCTGGACGATCAGGTCGGGGTGCTCAGTCCTGTAGGAGGCCCTCAGCCACTCCTCCTCGCTCATCCACACGCCCTCAGCCCCATAGGCCAGCGGGTCGTCGCCCTTAAGGACCCTGTACCTATACTTCCCGCTCGACGAGTCGTGCTCAATGACTGCCTCGCCGTCCCTCGACACGATGACCACGCTCTTCCCCCTCCTGAGGAGCACTAGGTCCACCCCCTCCTCACGGGCTAGGAGGCCCGGGAGGTCCAGGGCCGAGCCCCGGAGGGGGTAGTTCCTGAGCAGCTTGTAGCTGGGCCTCTTGCGCCACCCCTCACTGGGGTGCGCCACATATACCAGGCCGGACCTCCTGCCATTGGATAAGGCGGCCACATCACACTCCTGCTCTGATATGAGGCCCGTGTCCAGCGGCCTGAAACCATACCCCTCCAGGAGGGAGGGGAGGTTCAGGTGCCTCGAAACGTCTGAGACTCCATGATCCGAGAACACGAACACTGCGTACCCCTCCTCGCCGTACGCCTCCCTGAGGGCCTCAGCCAGCATTGGGAAACACTTGTCGAACTCCCTCAGGAAGGCCCTGAGCTCAGCCCCCCTGGAGCCGCTCACGTGCGCTATGTAGTCGGCGGATACCGTGAAGAAGAGGAGGCGCGGCTTCCTAGATCTCGCCACCCTCGAAGCCGCCTCTAAGCGCCGCTCCACTATCCTGAGCGACCCGCTGCGCTCGTAGTGGCTAGCCACTAGGTCCACGATAGTCGTGAAGCCCTCCCTCAGCAGCCTGCCCATGCCCACAGCGTCACCCACCACTGCATCTATGCTCCTGGCCCTCAGCCTCCCGCCGAAGTCGTCGTCAGGCCTTGCGTTGTACTTGTAGTGCATCATCGTGGCCCTCCGCCTAGAGAAGTACCTCTCCCCCAGCATGTTGGTCTCCCCCGCGAAGAGGCCGGTGGCTATCCCTCCCTCGTTAGACTCCGAGACTGTGGGGAGGCAGGATATGGCGTGCTCGATGAACACTCCATCCTCAAAGTACTCGGCTAGATTGGGGAGCTCGCCCCTCCAGTACATCTCCCTGAGGAGATCCCCGGGGAGCGCGTCCAGCCATATGAGAACCAGTGAGGGGGGGTGCCGCCTCATCTAGCCTCCGGTTTAACAGACTCTCCTCCGTCTAAAATCCATGTCCCCGCCGGGCCCCCTAAGGCGGAGCGCTACTGCCGCTGATAGCCCGGCTAGGGGGATTAACACAGCTCCAGCTGGACACTTCCCCTCTACTGCTGAAGCGAGCAACATTGTGCCCAGGGAGCTGCCGGCGTACCCCAGCGTGTCGACTAGGCCGGAGGCTAGCCCAACTTCTCTAGGTGGCAGGAGCTGGGGGAGCTGGGTGAAGTAAAGCCACTCCGATAAGCTGAGAGCCAGGATCACAGCCGTGGCTACTGCCGCGCTCAGGCCAGTGGCTAAGCTGTACGTCGTGAGCAGGGCGGCCGCCGCGAAGGATAGAGCTATCACGCTCCAGGGGCTAGTCCTCCTGCTCAGGAGCGCGCCCACTACGGCTATGCAAGCCGACGCCAGAGGCACTGCCCCGCTCAGCAGCGAGGCTGTTGGAGGCTCCAGCCCCTCAACTTCAACTAGCATAGTTGGCAGCCAGCTCAGGAGGCCCCTTAGCAGGGCATAGTGGCAGGCGTACGCCATGCCCAGCAGCCAGATGGCCAGGCGCTTGACTGCTCCGAGGGCCTCGCCGCGAGGCTCTCCCCGCCTCCCCCTCCTCCCGGCTGCGATTACGGGGCTGAGCGCGGCTAGGGGGGCCGCCGACGCCACGAATGCTACGCGCCAGTTAGCCACGTACATCACCAAGCTAGCTAGCAGGAATGCTGCTGAGGGGCCGAAGAGCGCCGCCGTCAGCATGGCTCCCACGACGTAGTCTACATCACTCCCCCTGAACTCCACCGCCACGGCCTGCATGAGCGATGGCCACGCCGCCCCCTGGGCCAGCCCATTCACGAATAGCAGCAGCGATATGGTTATCCAGTCGCGGGCCAGGGCCAGCAGCAAGTTGGCTAGCACCGTCACGGCGGCGCTCCCCAGGAGCAGCCTCCAGGCGCCCACTGCTGCCGCGGCTAGGCCCGAGGGCGTCAGCGCAAGCGCGTAGCCCGCGTACAGCATGGAGATGGAGGCCGCCAGCTGTCCATAGCTCAGCCCCACCTCAGCTGCTATTGAGGGGAGCAGGGGGAGGACGCTATACCTGCACAGGTAGAATGACAGGTAGTAGGCTGAGAACTCCAGCGAGATCCTCCACACTCGCCGCATCGTCTCCCCTTCAGGCTCTCGCAGCTACATATTAGCTTCACGGGCAGTGGCGGTAAAATGCTTAAGA
>Ga0180301_10003561_pt1 | contig 12168 bp, 6 predicted proteins | sample GuaBasSediGuay16_FD_121797 | JGI IMG/M metagenome (GOLD analysis project Ga0180301, IMG submission 121797) | Subseafloor sediment microbial communities from Guaymas Basin, Gulf of California, Mexico - Guay16, Core 4569-2, 12-15 cm | ecosystem: Environmental > Aquatic > Marine > Hydrothermal...
GATAAAACACCGAACGTATCGGTCGGGAGATACTGGTCGGCGAGGTCGCCGAGCATGAACAAATGATTGACGAACGGCGGCAGCGGCTCGTTGTCGGTGCCGTCGGTGGTGTATTTGTATTCGACATCGCGGTAGCTCCCCGAAGGGAACGTAATTATCGCGCCGTAAATGCCGTCGCCTGCGGAACCGTCGTTATGCACGCCGTCGTCGAACAGGCGAAGTGTGTCGTTCCAGCCGACGTCCCAGCCCCAGACTAACGGCGGAACGCTCCCACCGATATACGGGTCGGTTACCGTCTCGGCGGACATATCCACGCTGAAATAGACAGTAACATCGATAGTCGTGTAGTCCGCCGGGTCGCGGTCATTGAAATACACGACGGGGAGAACCTGTGTCGCAGAGTCGTCCTCGATTGAGAATGTGCGGTCGGAGATATATTCGAATGTCCCGTCGTGAACGAATTTATACGTCTGAGACGGATTGCTCCCCGCCGGGAATAGAATATCGATTGTATAGATATCGTCTATATCCGGGTCGGTCATCGTGTCGGCGTTCGGGTTCCACGAGTTAAACGTTCCTGCGAGAGTTACCGCGCCGGTAACCGTTTCGAGAGACATATCGACCTGAAACGTTACCATAACGTCGATTGCGGTAACGTCAACGATATGTAGAACCCCCGGGGAACTCTCGTTCAGGTCGACAAAATTCTGGTCCTGGCCGGTCGCGGTAGTCATATCGGTCGAATCGAGCGCTTCGCAATAATACTCGATATCCCCTAGCGTGGTCGGCGCCGGAATCGATATCATATACTCGTCGTTATTGCCGACATCGCCAAAATAATCCATCTCCAGTTCCGTCCAGACAAAGTCTCCAGCATTGCGCCAGTAAAGAGTCGCGGCAATCGAATCGCCCCGACCGGACAAATTAGTCACGCCGTCTTTCCATATCTGGAAATAGACATCGATAGCCGTGCCAAGCGGCTGGTCGGTGCCGGAGTTCGGCCAGATATTTCCGCACCAGCCGACAGCGCCGAAAGCGCCGACAGCGAGCGTAATCAGGATAAAAGCTGCGATAAAGTTTCTCATTTTGCCTCCTATTTTGTTCGTTAATGTGACCGACCTTTTTGTCATTTCGAACGAAGCGAGAAATCTTTTCAGTTCAGGATAAGATTTCTCGTCGGGTTATACCCTCCCCGAAATGACAGAGCCGGATTCTATTTCAAATAAACTACCTTCGTCGCCGCGTTCGTTCCTTTTATTCGGACGAGGTATATTCCGGAGCCGAGGGAATTATCCGGCGACCAGATGACCTCGTAGGGGAGTGTCCGTGACCCTCCCGACATACAGGCGGGTTTGGAACCCGCCCCTACGGGCGTTTCATAAATTATCCTGCCGTTTATGTCGAAAATTTCTACATTTGCGGGCGACGCATGCGACGCCCCTACGGAAATCGTAACCGCCGAATTGAACGGGTTCGGATACGCGGAGATTGCGATATCCTCCGGCCTCGTTGGCGATAATTCCTCGACGCCGATTATGTCGAAGAAGTCGTCCGGGAGACCGTCGCCGTTGCCGTCGATAAGCTGATTATGGAAATTATCGAGAACGGGGAACAGCGACGAAATCTGGTCGGGGCAGCAGTCACCGCCGAGGTCGTCGTCGTCGTTCTGGCCAGCGAAACTCGCGCATACCGCTATCTCTGCGCCCGCGGGAACGAAGCCCTCGCCGAGGCCGTAAATCGCGTCCCAGCTAATCGCGATTTCGCTGCCGGGGCGGTCTGCGGTTAAATCGGTGTTAACGATAACGCCGTCGGTTATCTGCACCGACGTCGTTGCGGTGAGAATATCCCAGACATCGCCGTCCCCAGCACCCCAGCTTCCATATTGGATGTCTGCGAGAAACCCCCCGGTAAACTGCGCGTTGCGGTCCCAGTTGTCGATAGCTGTCAAGTCGGATTGGCCGTTTAATCCGCCCCAATCGGAGTCGAGATAGAGCAGCCACGAATTGACATAGCGGCTAGTTTCTTTAACGCCGTGGATGCCGAAATACAGATAGGTTGCGTCCCAGAACATATAAAGGTCGTAGATTTCGTTGTCGAGGCCCCATTCGGAATCGTCGTCGGGGTCGTCGATAATCCGCGTCGCGGGGAGCCATTCGGCCGTGTCGATAAGGCCGTCGATAGTGATGCTCGTGTTCGGGAGGACGTTCAGTTGCACCGCTCTGCCGACTGTCGCGGTCTGGTCGATATTGCCATTTGCGCGGAGGTCGATAAACGCGCCATCGTCGAGCCAGAGATAAGGGTCGGTCATCGAAAGGGCCTCTACGGCGGTCGCTTTCGCGGACGACAACTGGATGCGGATGTTTTTCGAGTCGGATACGTTAATGACCGTGCAAGCACCGTCGAGATTGACGTCGGATGTCCCGTCGCCGTCGGAATCGACGCCGATTTTGGTCATCGTTACAACGTCGAACTGGACGGTGTCGCCGAAGGCTATCTCCATAACGTCGGTGCCCGGATGGTAGCTCGAATAGTATGCGCGCGGCGGGTAGATGTCTGTAACGCTCGCCGACAGCGTGTTCCAGGCTGGGACTATCATTCCGGCGACGCCGGAGACCTCGCCAGCATAGAGTAAAAATCCGAATCCGCCGGAGCCTTTGATTTCGTCACCTTTGAGAATCGTGCTCTGGAAATCGGTCGAATGCGACGCTCCGCCGGTTCCGAGGATTATTCCGCCCGCGACGCCGGAGTTTGGATTGTGCCATCCGCAATAGACGCCGGTTGTGGTATTCCAGAGCCGGTTGATTTCGCAGTTCCAGACGACATCGACGAGGTCGGGCGTGAAGCCGGTTTTGATATATGCGACGTCCGGGCCGGTATCGTAATAGACGCGGAGATAGGGCTCGCCGGGCTTTACGGTAATTCTTTTTTCGAGGAGATAGCAGCCGAGTGTTATTACCGTTGAATCGGTCGAGCTTATGTCGATATTCGAGGAATAAAGGCTGTGTTCGTAGTCGCTCCCGCCGACACCGACATCGGATAGCGGCGCGATGTGATTGGCGTCGTTGTAGTCCCCCTCGGTGCCCTCCCAGTAGGCGTTGCAGTTGCCTGCGATGGAGCCTTCCCACGAGGTCGCGCCCCCCTTGCCGAAAATCCAATGAGCGCGTCCGCCTGTGTGCTCGAATACCGCGCAGATGCGGTCGTTGTAAATTACGAGTTCGTTATCGCCGTCGTGGTCCCAATCGTCGTATATCGCGGCACAAGCGGGAGTCAGGTCGCCGTTTGCCCAGCGTGCCGCCTCGGCATAGACATTGGCGTTTTTGATATGCGTCGAGTGTTTCATCTCCCAGCCGGAAATCGGACCGCCCATACCGTCGTGCCAGCCCGTCTCGTATAGGTTCGACATCAGGACATACCAGCCCGCCTGCGCGGTGTTGTTGTCAGGGCAGGTTACGAGATTGTTTTTCGCGTCGCTCCAGATATAGCCGAAATTCCACGCGGGGAAATGCTGGTCAGACGGGCTTGCATATCCGGCCCAATCGGTGTACCAGCCGTTGTTGCCGCCGCCGTAGCCGTCGGCGCCGCCGATTGACGGGTGCGCGCCCCAGGTTATCGATGCCGTTACTCCGGCGAAATTCGGGTTAGAGACAGCGTCGGTGAGTTTCCAGGTCGATAGCCACGACGATTCGAGATTGCATTGCTGGATTATCCAGTCGTAGGTCTCTTTTGCGTTCGGCATACTTGTCGCCCATTCGCCCATCTCGGCGGCCATCTCCCAGTCGTCGGCGTAGACCGCGATTCGATACGGCCCCGACGGGTCGTTCGCCATCCCGATAAGGTTATTCAACGCTCCCGCGCCGTCGCCGGCGTGGAGCTTGCCGGTAAAATCGTTATCCCGCGCGATAAGTTTCAAACCGCTGCCGGAGAGGGTGTGTATCTGGTGATTGTCGTAACCGCTTAGGTGGACATTATCGTCGAGAATTACCGCCCAAACGCCATTGTCGGTGAAATCGTCTGCAATCCAGTCGTTGACGCCGTCGTTGGGGTATCCACCGCCGGGGCCATCGAGAAACGTCCTCTCCGGGACCCAAGCTACGCGCGGCGTAAAACCGTAGCGCGTATTTACCATCTGACCCTCGATATAGACCGACCAGTTGTTCATCTCGTCGGCAACGAAGGGCATAATATGCTGGCCGTATGCGCTGGTTATCATCTCTACCCAGCCGGCGGTTACGCCGTCGGCCAGCCAGTCGTTGAATGCCGCGTCATACCATTCTGCGCCGGTTTGGATAGGGCCGCTCAGATGGAAATTCCCCGGAATAGAATATGTCTGGTGTGCCTCGAGCGTCTCGTCGAAACCGCTGCCGTCGATATCGGCACTCCTTCCGCGGAAAACATCGGTATATGAAAGGGATTGGTTGCCGTGGTGCATAAAAGCGCAATTCGTTGTATAGGTCGGGAGTATCTCTGGGTCGAAATAGGCGTAGTCCGCGGATTCGCCGCCGATAAAGGTGCGAATCTCGACGGGGGGGCGCGCTGCGAAACCGAAGGTTTCGCTGCCCGGCCTGACCGAAAATTCGATTATGCCACATTCAGGACAATAAAGAAAATCGTGGATTTCGAGGGGGTCGGTGTCCGGGGGGTGCATTTCGGTCAGGCCGGTGGGGCCGATTTTAATGCGGACTACGTCCGCGTTAAAATCGGCCTGCGCGCCCACCCGCAAAGCGACTTCGACCTCGACATCCAGCTTCTCAAACTCATTGACGCCGGTTACGTAATTCACCATTAACGGCAACCTGATACGTATCCTGTTGTCCCTGATATAGCAGGAAAGTATATCCGCCGCGGGGGGTAGTCGACCTTCGGCGGATTCGAGTATCTCCACGCCTACAAGTGTTTCCAACGGCCAGGGAACCGGCCGATTAACCGGTGAAGCCGCTAACGATGCACAGAACGTTACGATTAGAATAGACATGGCGACCCTAATCTTCATAATTATACTCCCGATTTGATATTTCTTTTTTGTAATCTAATAAATCTTACCAAAATATCAACAGTATATTGTTGGTTTCAGGATACATTCATAAAAAAACCGGGAAACAATTCCCGGCTTTTAACCGAATACCATCGCATATCTTATCGGTCTAATATATCTCTAACTTTTCTAAGTATCGAACTCGCTGTAAACGGTTTCTGAAGGAATTCTGAATTGCCACTTACAATATTCGGTCCTAATAAATCCTCGTCCGTATAACCCGAAATATACAGAATTTTCAAATTCGGATTATCGATAAGAAGCTTCTGCGCAAGGTCCTTTCCGGTAACGTGTGGCATAACCACATCTGTTATTAAAAGGTCGACAGGTTTATCTGAGAAAGCAACATTTTTAATAGCCTCGGCACCATTCACGGTATCGATAACGTCGTAACCCTTATTCCGAAGAATAGCCGCAACCGTTTTCCTGACAGATTCATCATCTTCGACAACGAGAACCGTTTCCGGGCCTCCGGATGTTGTTTTAGTTGGGGTTTCCTTCGGTTTGGGAATTGGTTCGTATACTGATGGGAAATACACCTCGACTTTGGTTCCCCGGCCTTTTTCACTTGTTATATCGATATAACCGCCGCTTTGCTTAACTATCCCGAATACTGTTGGAAGTCCGAGTCCCGTGCCGGTGCCGGTCTCTTTTGTTGTGAAAAACGGGTCGAAAATGCGGTCCTTTATATCGTCTGGGATACCTGTTCCTGTATCCTCGATTGTAAGTAGAATATATTCGCCCGATTGGGCTTCGGGATGTCCCGCAACATATTCATCGTCCAGAGAAAGCGTTTTGGTTGCAATCCGGACTTCGCCACCTTCGGGCATAGCGTCGCGGGCGTTCACTACTAAATTTAATATCACCTGCTCCAATTGCCCCTTATCGACCTTTATCGGTGGTGCTTCGATAGCCGGGGTGAATTTGAAAGAAATATTCTCGCCGATTATTCTCTTGAGCATCCCGGTCATTTCTTCGACGACCTCATTAATATCCAGAACCACAGGTTCGAGTATCTGTTTTTTACTGAACGCGAGTAGTTGTTGCGTCAGCGTCGCGGCTTTGTCGGCAACCGCGCCGATTTCGTCGATATACTCGTAGCACTTGTGGTCCTCTTTAATAGACTGTTTTAGCAGGTCGACATACCCAAAAATCGCGGTTAGAACATTATTGAAATCGTGCGCGATACCACCAGCTAAACGACCCATCGCTTCAGATTTCTGTGAACGTCGTAATTGTTCCTCTAATTCTTTTCGCTCGGTAATATCCTGAACAAGAGCGAACACACGTTTTTCATTCTCTATCGTAACAACCGCCGCGTTGACCTCGACCGGGATTTTTTTGCCTTCTTTGTCGAGGTAATAAGTTTCTGTCCGAAAACTTTTCCCTGCATAGAGTTGTGCGAATAACGGACGCGATTTTTCTAATTCATCTTCGGGAATAAGCTCCTTTATGTTCAATCCGACAAGTTCTCCCTTTTTATAACCGAGCATATCACAGGCGTGTCTGTTGATATCGAGAATTTCGCCGTCGAGAGTCTCGAGGAAAACAGCCTCGCTGGCTTGCTCGAACAAAGCGCGATATTTCCGCTCGGATTCGATACGGTCCTTTTCGGCTCTTTTACGTTTAGTAATATCCCTGACAAATACGAAATCGGCGGGATGTCCCTCATAATCGATGATGCCGGCGTTAAGCTCGACATCGACCCTTTCATTATCCTTGTCGAGCAGCGCCGTTTCGTAAACGGATATCACTTCTTCGCCGGCCATCCTCCGCTTATACCGGTCGACGACTTTGTTCAACTCGGCCGGATGGATGTAATTCATAAAAGGCGTATCTGTAAGTTCTTCTTTTGAATAACCGATTATCTCGGAAAACCTCGGGTTGACATATTTGAGCAACGTATCCTGAACAATACAGATACCGTCGTTGGCTCGTTCGACCAGGTTGCGGTATTTCTCCTCGCTTCGTTGTAGAGCCATTTCGGCTTTTTTACGCGCAGTAATATTCTCTACGACCCCTTCATAAAAACGGGCCTTTCCTGCCTCGTCGCGGACAACACGGGCGTTCTCCCGCACGAAAAGAAAGGAACCGTCTTTCCTTTTCCAAATCGATTCGAGACCGATAACCTCGTCGTTTTTTTCTATTATATCCTTAAAACGCGACCGGTCTTCTTTTTTAGCGTAACCGTCCTCTTCGAGGTTTAACTCGGTCATCTCTTCGAAAGAGGAATAGCCCATCATCTCGACAAGGCTACGATTTGCCATTATGATTTTCCCTTCGGGTGTCGTGCGGTATACGCCGACAGGGGCGTTTTCGAAAAGTTGGCGGTAACGTTCCTCGCTTTCCCTTAATGCGGTCTCTGATTTTATTCTCTCGGTAACGTCCGTATCGGCGCCTCGATACCCGATAAGGTTACCGCTTTTGTCGAGTATCGGGACTCCGCTCGTGGAAAGCCATATTTCCTCGCCGCTTTTATCTATATTTCGGTTGATAAATTCGCGGAAAGGTTCTTTTCGAGAGATTACCTCGAAAGCCGCTTTTTTTAGCCTATCTTTATCTTCGGGATGAAACAAATCGAAGAAGTGCTTTTTACCTACAATTTCGTCCGGTTTGTAACCGAGTATTTTCTCGGCGACAGGACTGGAATATGTATATAATCCGTCGATATCGACTTCCCAAATCCACTCTTTAGCGTTTTCGGCAATCTGTTTGAAACGTTCTTCAGATTTGCTATGCGCGAGTTCTTTTTCCCTGAAATCCTTTTCAATTTCTTTCAACTCGGATAGTTTTCGCTCGAGCTCGGCGATATCTTTCAGGAGTTGCTGTTTAGTCTTTTCTTCTTTCTTCATATTATCATCTCCACCGAAAGCAAGCGTTTTCTAATGGTTTGCGACCTTTAGTCAATACGTCCTTACTTACAAGAACCCGAAAACTCAAAATAATTAACGTAGAAATACTTTTTTTCGCAAGCAAAATAATCGAGATTGCTAGTTTTCTCTAAAAATAGCGAAGAATTCAGTAATCAGGAATCAGAATGCAGAATCTACTCCACCCCGTAAGCAGAAGGTAGTAAAGGGCTTCGGGATTCTGGCTTCTGAATTCACGATATCGAACATAAAATTCTTCTTCGGTAATCTCGATTCTATAATTTAACCATTGCGGAAAAACGAAATCGGGTTATTATTGGTTTTAATGGAGTCTTTTTTAGAAATAATCGTCTCCGTTCGCAGTGCGCTAAACGAGCACGTCGTTTTCGCGGTCGGATTTTTACTTTTCGTCGGGTATTTTTTCGGGAAAGTAGCTCAAAGGCTGAAATTACCGGTAATTTCGGGCTATATCTTGGCGGGACTTATTTTGGGCGAGTCCGTGACCAGTATCATCGACAAAGAAATGACCGGCACGCTCCATATCGTTACGGAAGTCGCGCTTGGTATTGTAGCTTTAACTATCGGCGGGGAATTCGGACTAACCAAGGTTGGACGACTCGGCAAGGGTATCCTTTTTATGACAATAGGTGAAATTTTTGGCGCTCTGATTATAGTCACCTTCGCAATGTGGCTGTTTTCGTGGCCATTGAAGTATGCTGTTTTATTTGGTTCGATAGCCGGTGCAACAGCACCTGCAGCCACTATTGTAATTATTCAAGAATTAAAAGCTCGCGGGGAATTCGTTGACCTTATTTATGGCGTTGTTGCTTTAGACGATGCCTTTTGTGTGCTGGTTTTTTCGGCTACTTTTGCATTATTTGGAGTTTCGTTAGGCCAAAAAGTAAGTATTGTCGGAGCCGTCTCCGGTGCAATATGGGAAATCGGTCTTTCGCTCATCGTTGGGGTAATAGGAGGATTAATACTCCACCTATTAACCTTCCGAAGAGCCAGCGAAAACGAGATGTTGGTCCTTTCACTTGCTACGGTCTTTTTAGTGAATGCCGTTTCGGTAAGTTTAGGCGTGTCTCTTCTCCTCGCCAACATGATGACCGGCGCAACTATCGCAAATCTTTCTAATAAAAGCAACCGTGTTATGCAATCGATCGGTCGGATAACCCCTCCAGTATATGCTGCATTTTTCATAATAGCGGGCACAGAACTCGACCTTGGTCTGGACGGCGGCCTAACAACCCTCCTATATGCTATACTCTATTTTGTAGCACGCGGAATCGGCGAGTATTCCGGGTTTTTCTTAGGAGCAATGGTCTCCGGTTTAAGTAAAAAAGTCCAGAAATACATAGGTCTATGCTCGCTTCCTCAAGCCGGTGTGGCAATCGGTCTGGCTATGTTTTTACAAACATCGCCGGTGACCGCTTCCGCGCCGCCGGAGGTTAAAGTGGCTTTTACACAAATGGCTAATATAATACTGTTTAGTGTGCTCATTAACGAACTTATCGGACCGCCAATATCGAAGTACGGTATAATAAAGGGCGCAGAACTTTAATGATTATAATGTCCCGGGAGAACCGACGGTCTGAAGTAGATAAAGACAAAAGCGATATTTGTGCAGAATTTTCTTGACATACTCATCACTGTCCGCGACACGTTCAACCACCATGTCGTTTTTAGCGTCGGGGTATTGCTCGTAATCGGCTACTTCATGCAGAAAGCTGCGCAAAAGCTGAAATTACCGGTTATAACAGGCTATATTATAGCAGGACTTATATTAGGCGACTCGGTTACCGGAATAATCCACGTCGAGATGACCGAGACGTTGCGGACTATTACGGAAATAGCGCTCGGGGTCATCGCCATTACTGTCGGCGGCGAATTCAGCCGAAACAAGCTCCGGCGCTTGGGGGTAGGTATTGCAACGATCACGGTTGTTCAGCTTGTAACCACTTTCACCTGTGTTAGTATCGCACTGATAATTTTCGAGATGCCGTGGGTCTATTCTTTATTATTGGGTGCTGTCGCGAGTGCCACGGCGCCCGCCGCGACAGTGGTGATAATCCAGAATCTGCGCGCACGAGGGGATTTCGTCGATACGCTTTACGGAATTGTCGCGCTTGACGACGCCGGTTGCGTCGTATTATTTGCCACGGCTTTCGCTATTGCCGGTAGCGTATTAGGCACGAGCACGAATACCCCGGACTTCACCGCGATGCTCGGGCACGCGGTTTCCGAGATAGGCCTTTCACTCGTAGTGGGTTTACTCGGTGGGGTAGCGTTACATTTTCTGACAGATAAAAAGGAGAATCCCAACGAAATTTTAATCCTATCCTTGGGGATGATATTCCTTATAACTGCGGTGTCGATCTCACTCGACCTATCGCCACTCCTGGCGAATATGATGGCCGGTGCTGTATTGATAAACTTATCATCTCGTGGTTTCAGAGCGCTGCGGTCGCTCGCGCCGTTGACGCCACCGTTATACGCTGCGTTTTTTGCTATTGCAGGAACGGAGCTTAAGCTTGATATCCTTAGAACCAGTAGCGTCCTTATATTTGGAGCGGTTTTTGTGTTTTCGAGAGCAATCGGAAAATACGGAGGTGTGTGGCTTGGCGCGACGATGGCTCACTCGGATAAAAAGGTAAAGAAATACCTCGGACTATCCATGTTTCCGGAAGGCGGGGTGGAAATAGGACTTGTTCTCTTCCTTCAAGCAACACCACTAGTGGTTCAGGCGCCTCCGGATGTCAAATACGCTTTCAGCCAGATTGTTAATATTGTGATGTTTGCAGTTTTTATTAACTTATTGATTGGTCCACCGTTGTCAAAATTCGCAATAATAAAAGGCGCAGAACTTTAAATATCGAGAGGTGGCGATATGGAAATATTCGATGTATTAACGAAAGAACTTTGCGAACCGAGATTGAAATCGAGGGAAAAACAGTCCGCTATCGAGGAACTTGCGAATATTCTCAAACGGCATTCGGGGTTGTCGAACTTTACTCAGGAGGAAATTGCCGAGGGTCTTCTCGCGCGCGAAAAACTCGGTTCGACCGCTTTCGGCGGTGGACTGGCAATACCGCACTGCAAACTGCCCGGTCTGGACAGGTTCGTTATAGCGCTCGGTGTCTCGCGGCGCGGCGTGAATTTTGATGCGGTGGACAATCGCAAAGTGCATCTGCTCTGCGCTATAGTCGGCCCGGAGGACAAACCAGCCGAACACGTCAAGCTACTCGCCGAGGTCTCCCTGGTTCTCCGCGAGGAACGTGTGCGCCGCGAGCTGGTTAAAGCGCCTACGCAGACAGCGCTATACGAGGAATTCCTTCGGCACTGCGCCCGCGAAATCGAACCGGAGGCTCCTCGCGAATGCAAACTGCTTATGCTCGTTTTACAGGACGAAGAGACGGTTACTTCCGTAATGGAATTATTTGTCGAGATGGGTATCAAAGGAGCATCGGTAATAGAATCCGACAGTATGGGCAGGATGTTATCGCAGGTCCCGCTTTTTGCAGATTTTATTAATTTTCTGGGGCGTAAAAGAGAATATCACAGGACTATATACGCTATCGCCCCGACGGAGGAAGTCGCAACGCTAATCGAAAGAATAGAGGAAATCACGGGCGACCTGGATAAACATACCGGCGCGATGGTGTTGGTTTTAGATATCGCGATGGTTAAGGGTTCTCTCGAAGCGATTTAGAAAATACCAGTTTGTTTCGATAGCATTCCCGGTCGGTTGCCGAATAATTTCGAATATGAATCTAGTATTATCCGTCTGTGGATGGAGAATATATTCTATCCAATTGGCCATCGATATAATCGCGGCGGTTAATTTGAGTTTGTTAATCGTTTTTCGGTTCGCCGAACTTGGAAACCCTGCCGGCTCGATGGTAATGTATCAAACGGTAAGCCATCCCCAGTGAGATGAGCATTATAGCGACAGAGACGCCATAACCGATTATCGGGACGTTTTTTTGAATTTCGGTTACATCGCTTATCAAACCTAATAGTCCCAGAAGAAACACTATTAAGACCCAAAAGAGCATTATCCCTCCTCCTTGTTTTGTTTTGCCTATTTTAATACTTCAAAAGCGGTTCCACAAGCACAAATTTCGCAAAAGAGATTTTTTACTTAAAAGACCAGTGCCTACCGAAATTTCGCAGTAATTTTTTATGAAGTTGCTCTGTATTTCCGTTTTGATTTCCGAGAAAAAGTTATTATAATGTTTAATAAAGACCTATAAACGGAAAGGC
>Ga0180301_10003562_pt1 | contig 12165 bp, 4 predicted proteins | sample GuaBasSediGuay16_FD_121797 | JGI IMG/M metagenome (GOLD analysis project Ga0180301, IMG submission 121797) | Subseafloor sediment microbial communities from Guaymas Basin, Gulf of California, Mexico - Guay16, Core 4569-2, 12-15 cm | ecosystem: Environmental > Aquatic > Marine > Hydrothermal...
CTTTAAACCAGCCGGTGATTTTTTCAGTCCATTCGTCGGTTTCGATATTGAGGGGATTTGAAGCCGGAACGAATAATCCCTTTTTTCCCGTATCCCCGATTTCTTTGGACATGTTGTATGCCTGATGGTTTTTGGGGATACTCTCGTAGACAAAAACAGTCCGGTATCCGGGAAATGCTTCTTTCACTTTCAGATAATAGACCAGCGGTTGAATATTGAAACCGGCGGTAACATTATTTACCGAATAGGATGAACCGGTTTTATAGTCTGAGATCAGGATTTGCTTTTTTTTATGATCCACAAAGACTTTATCAATCTTCCCTTTGAGTTCCAATTCTGCAAATTCCTTATGTTTCAAAAGAGGCCAGCACATACCATCAGATTTAGATTTTTCATCATCAAATTTTTGTTCAAAAAAGCTGTCAAGATCATCAAAAGCACGGAGAATTTCCAGATTCTTCCGGACAAGATCGGCCATTTTTCCTTTCGGGGGATTTTCATCAAGACCCCGAATCAGAAAGCGAAAGCGTTGTTTGGCCCAGATATCCGTTTCCGTGTTATGATCCCGCTTTTTCAGTTCCTCATTCACCACCTGTTTCATGAGAGAGAGGGCTTTTGGTTCCGGGAGTGTAAATCCCCCTTCCTCACCGAAACGATGGAGGATAGCGTGAACAAATCCGCCCACTTCCATATTTTCCTTCCCCTGTTTATCGGCATCGGTTTGCCGGAGTTTGAGGATTGCACTGAACCAGTACCGCATGGGACACACAATTAAATGTTCCACCTGAGTGGCCGATGTCCTGTAGGGTAAATCAACCGGCCTTGCCAATCCGTGATAGGGTCCCGGCAATGCGTTCGAAGCCTTATCCGGGGAAGTTTGCCTTTTCATCCATTCATTATGTCGACGGATGGCAGGCAGTTCCGGAGAGGGGTGAATCACGGCTGAGAAAAAATTGCGGTAAAATGAGCGCCGGCCGGGATACACACTGATATCTGCCGGAGGCGGAACCTGTTCAAAGGCTTCCAGCAGTGCGGAAGGTTCCGTTGTCGCACTGTTGGATAGTGTTTTCGAAGCCAGAAAGCGGACCTGTTTCAGTCGACACCAATGACTGAGCATGCGCCTGTTCAGATACCAGGGATTGTAAGGTGCTTCACTGAAAAAGGGATTGCGAAGCATCCGAACCGGAAAATCGGTCTGATTCAATCCCAACAACCACAGACAATCAGGTTCCAGATTCATGGTATCCAAAAAACCGGTGACGGGAATACCCTGTGTCCAATCCCTTCGGGGGATTTCCTCACGGTTGATCCATTCCCTGAGGAGTATCAGTCCCTCCTGTTTCATCTCCCTATCATCCATACCCACCAACTGCAGCGATGGAATGGTTTTTCGGATCAGGCGGGCCAATGTATCCCTGACCTTTTGATTAAAAACCCCTTCCCGGCCGGAAGATGTATTGCCCGGTATCTCATCCAACGTATGTTTCAGGTAATCGAGACAGCGGGAGATACTCTTCAAAGATGCCATATCCTCCAGGAGGCGATTCACATACCGGTCATAGATTCCACGGAAAAACTCATGCCTTTGATTCCCCTTTCTCTCCAGAAACAGTTTGATGGCATCCGGTGATTCCAGGGCATTCTGCCGGAGATACACATCCAGATCGTAGAGGTATGGGGGAGCCTGGACTATCGGATCCAGAAGGACACCGGCGATTATAATCCACTCTGCCTGGTGGATATTCTCCATCAGTGTCATCAGATTCAGGAAGAAGTTCCCCAAAGGTGTTTGTTTCAGGGGTATCCGTGTGGAAAAGGAGACGGGAATGCCATATTCACCGGCAATCCGCCGAATCAGGGGTTCATATTCGGACGGATTGGAAACAGCAATGTGGCAGGATTGAAGATTGACAGGTTCACGGGCGACGATTTCCCGGAAAACCAACCGGACTTCATCTTCTGACCGGTTACACACCACAACTTTATGACCCCTGCCATCGAGTTCACCCAGCTTTTTCCATGCATGGATATCGGGGATATCCCGGGAACCGGGCATTCTGAACCGGCGGGCATCCCGGGCAATCGTTTCCATCAGACTATGACGTAAAGGGGATGGCTGATACCATCCTGTAAGGTAAACATCCATTCCTTTGAAAGGATGCTTCTCTTTTAAATAATTCAGAATATCTCCGTCCGTTGTCAAATCTCGTTCACGGATTGCCTGAAAAGCCGATTGAATCAGGGATTCGCTTACCGCATCTCCTGTCAGTCCGTAAAGTTCCGCCTGACTCAGGGCTTCTGACAGTTTCCGGGCAGTACCGGGCATTGGGGATATTTCCTGCTGTTCTTTCAGGATATGACGGCATAGAAGCATCCTCACACCCGGATCAAGTCCTTTACCGGGGACATTCCGAACGCGCTGTAGATCCTGCCAGGAAAGAATACGGATTTCAGGTGAAGCCTTTTTCCGCCAGACAAGATTTTTCCGGATTTCTTCCGCCTCTGTCTTAGTTGAACACAGGACCAGCGTGGGGTGTCCATCCAGGAATTCCACCAAATCATCCATGACGGCTGTATCGGCTTTCCCCTTTTCGGGTGCCGGAACGACGGGACTTCCATCAGGTGAGAGACGATTTAATACACCGGGATCCCGCCTGACAGTTTCCACATGGTTTTGTGACACAAACCATATCAAGCCTTTTGGGGTGATGCCAAATGCCTGAAACAGCATCTCCTGATAAAGATTCATTTGTACTCTGTATTGTGAAAGTCCATTCAGATCACGGTCTGTTTTGTAATCCAAAATTGTCCAGGACTCTCCGGTCCGGTAGAGCAGATCCACCACACCCCGGAGGAGAAATCGTTCTTTTTCCGTTTCATAAACAGCAGAAACGGGCAATTCAAAAAAAGCATCTCCTGGCTGAAGCCGGTTGATTTCCTGAAAGAGGGGATTGGATATCAGCCTGGACAAATCTTTATTCAGCCGCTGTAAAGCCTCCGGGGAGGAGAGTGAAGAAAAATCGGTAATATTGTCTTTCAGCCATTTTTCAGCCGAATCGGGAGCATTCCACCACTGTTCTTCCATGACTTTGTGGAAAAATACTCCGTACTGACGATTCATCTCCGAATCTCCCCTTTGTCCTTCCCTCCTGTTATCGCCAACAGTCATCTGTTCCATGATATCATGAGGAGTTACTATGCAGAGGGGTTTCCAGCGCCTTTTGACAGCCGGAGGTAAAACCCAGGCTTTTTCGACGGTTTTTGCAGCAGGAAGACATGTCAGGGCATCATCCCAGGTGCGATTCAAGAGACTCATGCCACTTATAGGATCATCCGTATTTCTCCAGTCCGGACCGGCAGGATTTGAGGGATTATCCACCAGCAAACCCCGGGCGATATAGCGTTGCCAGGGTGTATTTTGAGACGGTTTACGGTTTGAGTCGGTAAATTCGGCCAGAAAGGCCACATGGAACATAGCCCGGGTGACCGCCACATAAAAAACACGGAGTTCTTCTGCTTCTTCCCGGGCTTTTTGTCCGTTGTGGATAGAACGAAAAACCCCGGAACGGAGATTTTCATCACCCTCGTCTAAAATATTAATGGCAACATCCGTATCATCTTGCCTGGCAGCATGTGTAACATGAATTTTATCGCTTTTCTCTTTCCGATTCATATCCCCAAGAATAACCATGGGGAATTCCAGTCCCTTCGCCTTGTGAATGGTCATAAGGCAAACACGGGCTTCTCCTTCAGGACCTGCCTCCTCCCGACTGCTTTTACGGTCTCTCTGGGATATAAACCAGGCCAGGGATTCCCGCAGAGACATCCCGTTGAGCATCATGCCCCGCAAAAGATGGATGGCCAAATCCAGATTGGCCAGGTAACGTTCTCCTTCCTCATCGCTAAGACAGGCCAGTTCCCGTTCCTGTTCCGCCAGGATATCCTCCATCAAATCCGGCAGAAAAAGGGTTCTGCTGCGATTCAGCCAGTCCTGCAAAACATCTTTTATAGTTTGAAGAGATGCATTTCGCTGAATAAAAGACCAGATTGATTCGTGCTCATTCCTGTCCCGGAAAGCATCCACCTGTTCATCGGTGAGCATAAGCCAGGGACTCCGTCCGAGGGCTGTTAAAGCCAAATCATCATGGGGATTGGCGAAAAAAGCCAGAAGATAGCAAAAATCAAAGATTTCCTGACGTTGAAAAAAACCGTTTCCGGCCACAATTTCCAGGGGGATATTGAAACGTTTAAAAATGGCCGCAAAAGCTCCAACGCGGGTAAAGGAGCGGAGAAGGATACCAAGCACCGGACCCTTCGTGTGGATATTTGTCTCCTTAAGCTTCTCTTCCATTTTTTCATCATCCCACCATGTCAGCATCTCCCGGGCTGTGAGGGCTGCATTAACGGCACAGGCCCTTTCCATATCATTTGACGGAACCTGTGTAATCGTGCGGACCAATACGGGAAATTTGGGGACCTGATCCACTTCAGGAGGAAAGATACCGGCAGGCCGGGTAGGTGTAAACACCGCCTGCCATGGGGATTCTTCATCAGGAAAAAGCTTTGGGAAAAGAGTATTCACCACTTTATCAATAAAACGCCCTGTGGACCGGTAATTGTTACTGAGTATAATTTCGGCCGGTTCTACAGAGGCTTTTGCCAGGTCATCCTTCGCTTGTTTCATCACGGTAACATCGGCCTGCTGGAAACCATAAATGGACTGTTTTTTATCCCCCACAATAAAGAGTCCGGAAGGACGCAGGGTTCCCTCTTCATCGGAGGCAATCATCCGGATAATATCCCAGCGGGGATCGTTGGTATCCTGGAACTCATCCACCATAATATGAACATACCGGCCGGACAGACTTTTCCGGATGCTTTCGTGTTTTTTAAGGAGGGCTTGTGTTTTGAGAATTACATCATCAAAGGTCAGATAACCCATGCGGGCCTGAAATCCATCCATGTGTTTCTGAAAGTCAACAAAGAGCTTGTACATGGCAATGAGAACCTGAAGACCCATCCGGTCCAGATTGTTCGGTGCTTCACACACCTGCGCCGCTTCCAACCTCAGGGAGACCGTTATTTCTTTCAGGCTGTTTTTAACATCATCGAGAACCTTCGGGCATTTCCAGTTCACTTTGTTGCCGTGATACCGGGACAAGAACTTGTCCTTTTTCTTCGTCATAAGCAGAGGCAACACAGATACACACAGTACCCTCCGGAGTTCGGTGTCGGATATACCGGATGGAATGGCATCGAGAGCACTTTGAAGATTACGTAGCAACCGGCGAGCCGCATCCGATTCATCATAGACAGGACTATCCAATGCTTTAATCACCTGATGGAGTTCACGGAGGATATATTCTTCGTCAAAATCGGGAGTATAGGCCTGAACCCAGTCATGCCACATCTCTTCTTTCAGCTGTTCTGTCGGTTTGCTGCCCATCTTTTGCAGCCAATCCTGAAGGAAAAGGCGGTGGTTATAAAGATACTCCATAACCTGTTTCACCTGATCCACTGTTATCACATCGAAGACAATCGAGAGATCGGAATCGGATTGGGAGGCTTTTTTTCGCAGGAAACGGTCCAGTTCCTTTTCAAAGAAAAGAGTACTCAGAACCTCCTCTTCCACCTTAAAATCAGGATCCAGACCGGCGGTGAATGCGTAATCTTTCAGGACCTGCATACAAAAGCTGTCAATGGTGGAAATTGCGTGCCGGGAGAAGGCGCCTTCCAGCCAAAGTCTATACTCCGGGGTAGTCCGGCGCAAGTATTGACCCAGTTCGGGAAGGTTAGCATCTATGGACCTGCCTGCCAGGAGCATCTTCAGGTCCCTGAAGATTTTCACCGTCATTTCATTGGCTGCTTTCCGGGTAAAGGTGATGACCAGGATATTGGACGGATCATAACGGGGCGCCCCGGGATTTTCGAGGACCTGGCGTGCAAAATCATCCAAAATGGCACAATAGCGCTTTGTGAGGGTATAAGTTTTACCTGTCCCTGCACTGGCCTCAATGAATAAATTCCTGTCCATAAGCATTGCTTTTTGCAATTCACTTTGAATCATATATCATCCTGAAGTTTAGAAATTGGCAAGAAACGTGGCCAGATTCACATATTTTCCAATGCCCAGTTTTTTCCGGAGACGGTACCGGGCAATTTCAACACTTTTTACAGAACGGAGAGTGAGATTGGAAATATCCTTTGTTGTGAAATTAAGCTTAATCAGTTCACACAGGCGGATTTCATTGGGGGTCAGATTGGGAAAATTTTTTAACAGGCGCTCATTGAAACCTTGGTAAATATCACTGAAGCGGATTTCGAACTCATCGAGGGTATGTTCTTCAAAATGGTTTTGCAGATCCCGGATTATCTTTACAATTTCCGGATTTATCACCTTTTTTTCCTTATCTCTCTTTTCCAGGAGAGATTTGGTAAGCTTTTTCAATAACTGGTCTTTTTGATACAGTTTCAGGGTTTTAGTCATGATTTGCTGATTTTTCAGCTTTAGTTCTTTATTCAGTGCGACCAATTCTTCATTTTGCCTGACCAGAGAGGATTCCACTGTTTTCCGCCGTTCAATTTCACGCTGCAGGTCATAGGTTTTTTCATTTACCATTTCTTCCAGGCGTTTTTGATACCGGAGCAATTGCTTATCTGTCTCGATTTTACGAAAAGCCATATTCAGGGTAATCTGGAGTTGTTTCGGATCAAAGGGTTTGATGATATACCCCAGTGGAGCCGTACTTTTGGCCCGTTTCAGCTTTGTTTCGTCGGAATGTCCGGTAATATAGATAATAGGAATATGTATCCGCCGGTTGATTTCCCGGGCCAGTCCGATACCATCCATAGAACCGTTGAGAACGATATCCATGAGGATAAGATCGGGTGGCCCGGAGGAGAAACATGTCAGAGCCTCATCGGCATTTCCAAAGGGACCCACAACCTGGTAACCATATTGTTCGACCAGTTTTTTCAGTGTCATGCTGATTATTGCCGAATCTTCAACAATACCGATTTTAAAAGGTTCAACAGTTGTGGAAATCATGATTAACCTGTGTTTACGTTTCGATGAAAACCTAAACATTTATAAAACTAAAGGGAAGAAAATTGTATAAAAAAAAGCCCGCGATTACACGGGCTTTCAGATTACTTAAGGAATCTCTTCAGATATCCCTGGTATGGGATACCCGGCTGATGATTCCGGCCAGAATGACCGATTTGAACACGGCACCGGGAACGAAGGGAACGATACCCTGCATAATAGCCGGTTCCCAGGTAACAAAGCGGCTGAGCCACAGGGCGCCTAAGAACAGAATCGCCGCATGGGTTATAAAACCGGCGACACACACATTCAGGAAGCGGCGTTCCAGAGACCATTCAAGCCAGCGTCCGAAGAGAAAGCCAACAGGGAGAAAAGCCAGCAAGTATCCTCCTGTAGGTCCCGTCAGATGGTAAAAACCCCCGGCTCCCATAGCAAAGACAGGCAGACCTGCCAGTCCTTCGGACAGATACAAAAGAACGCTCAGGGTTCCTCTTTTTGAACCTAACAGTGCCATCACAATGAGGACAGCCAGAGTCTGAAGGGTCACGGGAACCATGGAAAAGGGTACGGGAACAGCTACCCGGGCGCTCAGAGCAATAAAGAGCGATCCGGCGGCAACCAGAGCAAGATTCATGGTGTAGGTTTTAAATCCCTGCTGAACGGTTCGTAACTGATTTGCTTTAATATGCACTGTTACCTCCTCTATTTCATATAGATCATTTTATGACTTTTCAACATACCCGAAGGAGTTGAAAGAGTATAAATATACACACCGGAACTTACCGGGACACCCCATTGATTCTGTCCGTTCCAGACGGCCTGATACCAACCGGCCCGGTGATTACGGTTGACCAGGGAGGTTACAAATTCTCCCCGGATGTTATAGATATTCAATTGAACGGGACCGGCTTCGGGTACGCCATATCGAATGCTTGTTTCCGGATTGAAGGGATTGGGGTAATTCTGGTCCAGTTCCCAGGTTTCCGGTATGGACGCAAGGGATTTATCAACAGAGGAAACATGTTCCAGATAGATGCCCACATTATCCAGAAGTACACCAATTAACTGGTTGCTGTCGTTGGAAACAAAACGGAAACGAATCCAGACTTTCTTCTCACCTGCATAATCATCCAGATTAACGGCCCGTTCTTTCCAGTTATTGTCAATACCGGAGAGGGAATCTTCCACTATCCAGTTAACGGAATCCGTACTGGCTTCCACATACAGAATATCCTGACCGGCCTCCGTCACATACCAGGCCCAGTATTTCAGAGCGACCACATCGGTCAGACTCAAATCAAACCCCGGCTTGAATGTCAGGGTTGCGTCCATATTCGGAAAGTACGGAGAGGTTCCACCGTTCACATGAGCTGTCCAGTATCCTTCATGGGCAGGAAATGTACGTGTCGTTCCCCAACCGCCGACGGTATCCCAGAAGGTTTTGACGGTTTCAAAATCATCCACCAGATTTCCCACACGCACCGTAGTTTTCAAAGTATCATTGTAATCATTGTAATCTTCAGTCAGATCCAGGGGATAGACGATAAAATCAAGAACGCCTGTTTCCATGGGTGTAATGGGTTTAAAGGTCACAACCTGAGACTCGCCGGGAGCTATGGATGCCAGTGTGGATGTATCGGCATAAAAGGGTTCCCCTGCCTTGGTGGCATAACAAACCATACTCATATCCGTTTCCGTGTTAAGGCCTATATTGCTCACCACTGTTCCGATTGTAATGGGAAAAAGGATGGATAATTCTTCCCCGGGAAGGGACAGGTCTTCCACAAAAATATCATGAGGCGGTTCAATCATATTGATATTGAGGTTGACAGCCCTGTAAAAATTGAGGGAATCATTTAAAAGTACCTCAATCTGTCCGTTATAAACCCCTGCCTTGAGTCCTCTCGAATCAACCGTCAGAATCACATCCCGTGATTCCCCGGGGTATAGCACACCATTCGCTCCCTGAGCGGTGATCCAGTTCACTTCCATCATCGTACCGGCAAAGCCTTTAGGAACAAATCCTTCCGCTTCTTCGCCTGTATTAATCAGAAGGGTGTTCCTGCCATCGCTGATTTCGATATTATCAACCAGAAATCCCGTCAAAGACGGATCATCCGGTGTGGAATAAGCCTTATCAGAGGCAAAAGCAAAACGGATCATCACATTGGATGATTTATAGGCGGAGAGGTCAAATTCCACGGGGACCCATCCGTTGCTGGAACCGGCCCAACCGGCGATACCGGGACCCATCTTCCAGCCCTGATCGGGATGACCGAAACTCCACAGGCTTTCACAGGTGTAGGCTGGTGTTACAGGCTCCAGAACCTGCCAGGTGGCACCGCTATCAATCGATATCCATACATTAAGTCCATCCCAGCCGTCATAATCCGGATCATCGTTACCGGGTGCTTCCACATCCCATTTCCCCATAAACGTGAGTTTTGGGGTTGTGGTTGCGCTTAAATCCACGGAAGGAACATACAGGTACTGGAGAACACCATCTGTATACCCTCCAACGGTTTCGTCACCACACCACCAGGATGTGCCTTCATAGGCGTTAAAAGAGCTCACATGAAAATAGGGATCTGCGTTTTTACCACCGTAGATGAGTGAATAAAATTCTGCTACGTCACTGCTGATATTGGTGAATGTAATGGTATCACTCAACACATCCCCCACCGTCATATCGAGTTCAATTTCGTTTTCCGAAATTGCCAGAGCGTCTTCCGTCATACCGTTGTATACATACACGCCATTATATCCAAATTCCATATCATCCCAGGTGATGCGGAAATAACCGTCTTCCCCCCAGTTGGGGCCCCAACTGTTTTTCACAATCCAGTACTGTTCGGCATCATCCCAGCCGACAATCACCACGGCATGACCTCCTTCATTGGTTTCGGAGACCCGTTTGTACACACCGCTCGTGTAATTATAAAAATCCGAATAGACCTGCATAGATACACTGAGGGGATGCTGATAAACCGCCTGTTTGATGTTGTCGATCAAGGGTTTTGAACCGGTCACATAGCCCCATCCCGGAAAGGTGAGAGCTTCACTTTGCCAATCCTCACAGGCATTGCTGCAGGGTGAATCATCGGCTTTATAGGGGAAACAGCTTTCAGAGGGAACTCCTCCCACATCCAGAATAAAATCAAGAGTATATCCCGTAAAGTACCCCCCGTTAGCCGTCGCCTCATCGTTGCAGGATATAAGAAACTGTTCTGAAAGGTCGATCATGGTGTCGGGATCGTTGGTTGTAATCCGATACCAGGATTCCAACTGACCTGCCGCCGAAAAGGCCCAGCAGCTACCTGCAGGATTTTGGTTCTTAACGGGTGTTACCCAGTTCCCGTTGTTATCCCGCCAGTCAAAATGAGACGGGAGATTTTCCACCTCAGGCAGATCTATTATTTGATCATCGATATTTTTTTCCCGCGGACCTGTTTCTCCCAGGAGTTGCCGTCGGGCTTCAGGACTCATTTTCGAGATTTCCGTTTCGCCGGCTTTCCAGTTGTAACCTGCTTCATCAATCGCTTTCTGAATTGCTTCCACAGACATTCCCTGTCCAAAAGCCAGAGACGTAAGGACCACAAGAAGCATGAAGGGTACAAAATGCCGGAAACTTGTGGAGTGCTTCATCGTTTCACCTCGTGTATTATCTTGGATACTTTGAGAATGTAAAAATTTTATACCGTGTTTGTCATCTTAAAAAGCGTTCAACTGTTTCAATTCATGCTTTTAGTGGGATAAACCCTGAAAAAATGATAATTTCCGGCAAATTGACAGGAGAAATCTATGGCAGCAACCGTTGCAATTGTGGGACGGCCGAATGTGGGAAAATCAACGCTTTTCAACCGGATTCTTCAGGAACGGAAGGCGATTGTGGATAAAACAGACGGGGTAACCCGGGACAGGGTCTACGCAAATGTGGAGTGGAGCGGAAAACATTTCACTCTGATCGATACGGGGGGGATTATGATTCATCCCAAAGATCAGATTGAAAACAACATCCGCAAACAGGCCCTCATCGCCATTGAAGAAGCGGATCTTATCCTCTTTTTGCTGGACGGCCCCACAGGAATTACTCATATAGACCATGAAATCGCACAGATTTTAAAACGTTCCGACAAAAAAATCCTACCGGTCGTAAATAAAATTGACGATGCAAAACATGAATCCATGATTTGGGAATTTCACAATCTCGGACTGGGTGAACCGCTCATGGTCAGTGCCCTTCTGGGTCGGGCAACCGGTGATGTACTGGATGAAGTGATCAAACATCTTCCTGATGAACTGCCCAGACAGGATCATGAACCGGATATCAAATTAGCCCTTCTGGGAATGCCTAATGCGGGGAAATCCACCATGGCCAACGCTTTTTTGGGCATGGAACGACACATTGTCACCGACATCCCCGGTACCACGCGTGACAGTGTTGACAGCACGTTCAAATATCACGGGAAATTGATACAGATTGTGGATACGGCAGGACTCCGGAAACGGACCCGCATCAGTGATTCCATTGAATATTACAGTCTGGTCCGCTCCAAAAAAACCATTGAGCACAGTGATGTCTGTATACTGATTGTGGATATTTCCAAAGGATTTTCCCGGCAGGATGTGCAGATTATCCGGGAAATTCAGGAACGGGGAAAGGGACTGGTTATTGCCCTGAACAAGTGGGATTTGATTGAAAAAGAGACCAACACGGCAGCGATGTATATAAAATCTCTCCATTTTGAATATCCCGTCTTAAAACATTACCCGATCTTTTTTATCTCTGCCCTGGAACGGAAGCGCCTGCTGAAGGTTCTGGATGAAGCCCTGGCCGTCAGGGAACGGTTAAACATCCGTATTCCCACATCGAATCTGAATGATGTCTTTGGCCGCATCATTGCCGGCAATCCGCCGCCGTCCGTCCGGAGTAAATACGGAAAAATCAAATATATCGCCCAGGTCCGTACCCGTCCTCCCCACATCGTTTTCTTTTGCAATGAGCCTTCCTGGATACAGGATCATTACAAACGCTTTCTGGAATCCAAACTCCGGGAGCTGTATGATCTCTCCGGCGTCCCCCTGAAGGTATCCTTTAAAAAGAAGTAATGCGGTACATC
>Ga0180301_10003563_pt1 | contig 12165 bp, 14 predicted proteins | sample GuaBasSediGuay16_FD_121797 | JGI IMG/M metagenome (GOLD analysis project Ga0180301, IMG submission 121797) | Subseafloor sediment microbial communities from Guaymas Basin, Gulf of California, Mexico - Guay16, Core 4569-2, 12-15 cm | ecosystem: Environmental > Aquatic > Marine > Hydrothermal...
GGATGATGGTAGGGTTGTTGGGTTAAGTGAAGAAGAACTTAAAACCTCGCTTAAAAATCTGGAGGAGGCTGCAAAAAGGATAGGTGCAAAGGTTACTGTGATACGTGAGGTTAACGGTAAGATAGGTAAGGCTGTAGAGGTTTTGGTTAGAAGAACAAAAGAGTCTGGAAACTTTCCAATATGGCTTTATATTCCTGTGCTTGGAAACGTGGATTCTGGTAAGTCAAGTCTTGTTGGAGTTTTAACAACCGGAATTTATGATGATGGTAGGGGTGGAGCGATGGCTAGGGTTGCAAGATACCTACACGAGATTAGGATGCGTAGAACCTCCTCCATCTCCTGCCATCCGCTTGGTTTTGATGAGTCTGGGAGAATAGTAAACTATGGTTTATCTTCACCTTTAGATGAGGCTGAAATTTTTCTTAACTCAACCAAGATTATAGATTTTGTTGATCTTGGTGGTCATGAAAGATATTTTAAAACAACACTTAAAGGTATTGTTGGACACCATCCAGACTACTGTATAATTACTGTTTCAGCAAACGACGGTGTAAAACCTATGACGATTGAACATTTAAAGGTTGTTGTTGGATTAAAGCTACCCATGATTTTTGTTATAACAAAGATAGATTTAGCACCCCATAAAACAAGAAAAATAGTGGAGGATATTCAAAGTCTTGTTAAGCTTCCAAAAATAAACTCTATCCCCTTCCTAGTTAAAAACATGGATGATGTTGTTGTAGCGTCTAAGGTTATGGTTACAGGACGTATAACCCCAATCTTCCTAGTTTCAAACGTAACAGGAGAAGGATTAAACCTTCTCCAATCCTTCCTAAACCTCCTACCCCAAAGAACACGTTGGAGTGAAGAGGTGAAAAAGCCTTTCCTAATGTATGTTGACGACATATTTAACGTTAGAGGTGTGGGTCCTGTAGTTTCAGGTTTAGTTAAACAGGGAAAAGTTTCAGAAAACGATAACGTTCTTTTAGGACCGTTTAAGGATGGAAGCTTTAAACGGGTTCGTGTTAAATCAATCCATATAAATAGGACTTTTGTTGGTTGTGCTGTTGCTGGTAACGATGCATGTTTAGCTTTGGCTGGGGTTAGCTATGAGGAGTTAAGGAAGGGTATGGCTGTTTTAAACGTTGACTCAAAACCTAAGGCTGTAAAAGCTTTTGAGGCTGATGTTTTTATTCTCCACCATCCAACAACCATAAGAGAAGGCTATCAAGCTGTGGTTCACGCTCAAACAATAAGACAGTCAGCAGAATTCACAGAAATTTATGGTGGAAAGGTTTTACGTACAGGTGACTATGGAAGAGTAAAATTAACCTTTATGTATTATCCAGAGTTTCTTTTAGAAGGTCAAAAGTTTGTTTTTAGGGAGGCAAACGCTAAAGGTATAGGGGTTGTAAGAAAAACCTTTTAGAAAGGGAAGCCTTATTCTAAGTGAGATGGCTATTAGAACTTAAATATAACATGCAGTAATCATAATTGGTGGTGTAAAAAATGGGATTTGTCCCACCAGGAGCCTATGATAGAGCTATAACAGTTTTTTCACCAGACGGGAGAATATTTCAGGTTGAATATGCTTTTGAGCCTGTAAGAAAGGGGACAACAGCAATAGGAATAGCATGTTCAGGAGGGGTTGTTTTAGCTGTTGAAGAAAAACCTTTCTCCATCCTACAAGACACAAACGTAGCTCAAAAACTCTTCCAGATAGATGAGCATGTTGGAGCTGCTGTGGCTGGGTTAATGGGTGATGCTAGGGTTCTTGTGGATCAGGCAAGAATTTATGCTCAGTCAAACAGGTTAACCTATGATGAGCCTATAGATGTGGAGATTCTTGGGAAACGTGTGGGTGATATAGCCCAGCTTTACACCCAGCATGCTGGAGTTAGACCTTTTGGAGCCTCAATAATATTTGCTGGTGTCGATAAGACTGGGAGTAGGGTTTTCTTAAGTGAGCCTAGTGGAGCATATTGGGGGTTTAAGGCTGTTGCGATTGGTGCTGGAGCTGATACTGTTAGACCAATCCTAGAGAAAACCTATAAGGAAAACATGAGCTTGGATGAGGCTATAATGTTAAGCCTCTACTGTTTATCAAAGGTTATTGAGGGAAAAATAGAGTCTTCAAAGGTTAAGATTGCTGTTGTTCCTGCTGACACAAAAAAGTTTAGGCTTTTACGTTGGGAGGAAATAGAGAAATATTTGAAGCAGCTTGATGCTTTTAAAGATAAAGTTGAGAAGAAATGAGCCAAAAATTTACCATAGCAAGACTTGTTGTTTCTGGTGAAAGGTTTGAGGTGATGGTTAATCCTGATAAGGCTTTAGAGTATAAGCTTGGTAAACCTGTCCCCCCATCCCAAATCCTTGTTTATGACACAATTTTTAGAGATGTAAGTAAAGGAGAAAGAGCCTCAGAAGAAAAAATAAGAAGAGCCTTTGGGACAACAGACCCACTAAAAATAGTAAAAACAATTTTGGATAAGGGTGAACTTCAACTTACAACAGAACAAAGAAGAAGACTTATAGAGGATAAGAAAAAACAGATAATAGCCTTTATTTCTAAACATTGTGTAGACCCTAGAACAAACCTTCCCCACCCACCGTTAAGAGTTGAACAGGCTTTAGCTCAAGCAAAGGTTTCAATAGACCCTTTTAAGGATGTTGAGGAGCAGGCTAAAGAGGTTATTCAAGCCCTACGTCCAATCCTACCCCTAAAAACAGAGTTAGCCCTAATAGAGGTTAAAATTCCACCCCAATATGCTCCTGCAACCTATGGAACCCTAAAATCTTTTGGTTCTATAAAAAGGGAGCAGTGGCTTTCAGATGGAAGTCTTTTAGCTGTTATTGAGGTTCCAGCTGGGCTTCAAATGACTTTTCTTGAGAAGATAGGTAGCTTAACCAAGGGAACCGCTCAAAGCAAAATCTTAAAATAGCTGTTTTCTGCTTTTCCTAAAGCCTAATATACCTCAAAAATTAACCAACCTAGTATGAGAATGTTTGAAAGAAGACAGTTGGTAACACCGGGAGAACTGCTTGCTGAAGGCGACTATATTGCTGGTGAAAACACCTATAAAGAAGACAACAAAATTTATTCTCAAAAGCTTGGTTTGGTTGATTTTGATGATAAAAAAGTTTTTGTTGTTCCTTTAAGAGGCAAATATATTCCAAAGGTTGGAGATGTTGTGATAGGTCAAATTTCGGATGTAAGCCTAAACGGATGGTCGGTCGACATAAATTCCCCTTATAAGGCTATTTTAAGTGTATCTGATGTTACTGGTAAGGCTTTCAGCCCAAAACTAGATTCCTTAACAAAAATTTTGGGTATAGGTGAAATTGTTATTGGAAAAATTACAGCTTTTGATAGGTCGAGAGACCCAACCCTCACAATTAAAGGTTCTGGTTTGGGGAGGGTTAGTGACGGTTTAATAGTAAATTTAACACCCACAAAGGTTCCAAGACTTATAGGTAGAAAAGGTTCAATGATAAACATTTTAAAACGTGAAACAGGCTGTGAAATTGTGGTAGGTCAGAATGGGAGAATTCTTATTCTTGGGAAAAACCCTAAAAAGGTTGAGCTTGCTGTTAAAGCAATTAAAATGATTGAGGAGCAAGCCCATATTTCAGGTTTAACGGATAGGATTAAAAGTTTTTTAAGAGCTGGTAGGGGTGAATAGGTGGAATGGTTACTGTTCAAAAGCTTATTAATGAGGAAGGTTTAAGGGTTGATGGTCGGAGGCTGGATGAGCTTAGACCGATAAGGATGGAGGTTGGCTTATTAGCAAACGCAGACGGTTCAGCCTACATTGAACATGGTAAAAACAAGATTATTGTTGCTGTTTACGGTCCTAAGGAGGCTCAACCAAAACATGTAAGCCTTCATGATAGGGCTGTAGTAAGGTGTAGATACCATATGGCTCCGTTTTCAACCGATGAAAGAAAGTCTCCAGCACCCTCACGTAGAGAAATAGAAATATCAAAGGTTGTGAGGGAGGCTTTAGAGCCTGTAATTTTTACGGAGTATTTTCCTAGAAGCATGATAGACATTTTTATTGAGGTTCTTCAGTCTGATGGTGGGAGTAGGTGTGCAGCTATTACAGCTTCATCTTTGGCTTTGGCTGATGCTGGTATACCGTTAAGAGACCTTGTTGTTGGTTGTGCTGTTGGAAAAGTGGAGGGGAAACTTGTTTTAGACCCTTCAGATATTGAGGATAAGCTTGGTGAGGCTGATATGCCTATAGCGTTTATACCTGTTCTTGGAAAAATTTCTCTTCTCCAGATGGATGGGATGTTTACTGAGGAGGAGTTTATTAAGGCTCTTAATATGGCTAAGGAGGCATGCATGAAAATTTATGCACTTCAAAAACAAACACTTAAAGAAAAATATTTGCAGGTTGAGAAGGAGGTTCGTGAATCTTTAACCCTAAAAGAGTAGTGTTTGGTGAGATAAAGTGTCTATAACCCCCCAAATAGAGCCTTTAGCAAAAATTAAAAGTAAAAGAATGATTAAACTGTTAACCTCTGGGAAAAGGCTTGATGGAAGAGGACTTTTAGACTACAGAAAAATTGAGATTAAAAATGGGGTTATTGAGAAGGCTGAAGGTTCAGCCTTAGTCTCCCTTGGAGAAACAAAGGTTTTGGTTGGTGTAAAAATAGAGACAGGCTCCCCCTACCCAGACCTACCAAACCAAGGTGCATTAACAGTTAACGCTGAGTTTGTCCCCCTAGCCCACAGATATTTTGAGCCAGGACCTCCAGATGAAAACTCTATAGAGCTTGCTAGAATAGTTGATAGGGGTATAAGGGAGTCTGGAGCGATTAACATGGAAAGCCTTGTTATAATTCCTGGACGTTTGGTTGATGTTGTTTTTGTTGATATTTACATTTTAAACCATGATGGAAACCTTATAGATGCTTCAGGGATTGCTGCTATCTCAGCCCTACTAAACTCAAAGCTTCCTGTTTATAGGGTTAACGAGTCTGGGGAGGCTGAAAAAACTGAGGAGTATAATCCGCTGCCAATCCGAGACTGTCCAATACCTGTAACCTTGGCAAAAATAAACGATAAGATTGTTTTAGACCCATCTTTGGATGAGGAGAATACAGCCTCAGCCAAACTTACCATGACTTTTACAAAGGATGGGAAAATTTGTGCAATTCAAAAGAGTGGTATAGGCACATTTACACTTCAAGAGGTTATTGAAGCTCAAAAAATAGCAAGAGAAAAAGCTAACGAGATTAGAAAAAACTTTTTTAGGGAGTGGATTTGAAGGATGGGGAAAACAAAAAAGCTTGGTTCTGTTGCAAGGTTTCGTGAGAGGGGTGGAGCAAGCCTAAGAAAGGTTAGGGTTGGTATTGAAAAAGCCTTAAAAAAAGCCTATGAGTGCCCACAATGTCAAAGGGTGGCTGTTAGACGTGTGAGTGTTGGGATTTGGAGATGTGAAAAATGTGGATATACTTTTGCTGGTGGAGCCTACACACCAACAACAAAAAAGCCTAAAGAGGTTTAGCCTCCCTCCTTAAACCAACCTAAAACCTTTATTTTTATGGGTTGCAAGATTTTTTGTTATGGGGAAGACTGTAAGGTCTGCTTTAACAATAGCAGGTTTAGATAGTTCTGGTGGGGCTGGTGTTACAGTAGACCTAAAAACTTTTAGCCTACTAGAGGTTTATGGTGCATGTGTGGTAACAGCCTTAACAGCCCAAAACACTAGAGAGGTTAGGGCGGTTTTACCAGTAAACCCAAGATTTGTTAGGGAGCAGCTTAAAACGGTTTTGGAAGACCTAAAAATTTATGCTGTTAAAACAGGGATTCTTCCAACAGAGGAAACTGTTAAGACTGTTGCTGGTTTTGTTAGGGATTATGGGTTAAAGCTTGTTGTTGACCCTGTTTTCCGTTCAGCCACGGGGAGAAGGTTTGTGTCTAGGGGTGTTGTTAGGGCTTATGTTGAAAAGCTTTTACCCTTAGCCTTAACAGTTACACCAAACGTTTATGAGGCAACTGTTCTTTCAAACGTAAAAATAGCTAGCATAGATGACATGGTTAGGGCTGCTGAAAAAATTTCTGGTTTTGGAGTTTCAAGTGTGGTTTTAAAGGGTGGACATTTAAAAGGTAAAACTGTTACCGACCTTTTTTATGAGAAGGATAAAACTGTTTTTTATGCTAAACCTAGAAGAAAAAATGATCTTCATGGTGGGGGATGCTTTTTTTCAGCAGCCCTAACTGCATGTTTGGCTTTGGGGATGAATGTTTCTGATGCTGTTGAAAGGGTTGAGTCTCTTGTTCAGGAGGTTTTTGGTTTTGGTTTAAAGGTTGGTGGAGGGTTTAGGGTTGTAAACCCTTTAATTCCAGTCTATAATAGGGCTGAAATGTTTAGGGTTTTTGGGAGTGTTGAGGAGGCTTTAAAAAGGTTTTTGGCTGAGAGGAGGCTTTATGGGTTTATTGCTGAGGTTGGAACCCAAATTGCTGAGGCTTTACCTTTCCCCTCGGATGTTAGCCATGTTGCTGGTGTTGAGGGGAGGATAAGAAGGGTTGATGGGAAGGTTAGGTTTGGGAAGGTTAGGTTTGGTGTTTCCTCCCATATGGCAAGACTTATTTTGGCTTGTAATAGGTTAAACCCTAAAATTAGGGCGGCAATAAACCTACGTTATGACGAAAAACTTTTGGATGCGTTTAGAAGGGAAGGTTTTACCGTTTCAAGTTTTGAGAGGAGGTTTGAACCTAAAAGGTTTAAGCTTGTTGAGGGTAAAACTTTGGGTTGGGGTGTTAGGGAGGCTGTTAAAAAGGTTGGTAGGGTTCCAGACATAATATACGATTTGGGTGAGCCTGGAAAAGAGGCTATGATAAGGGTTGTTGGTAGGGATGCTGTTGAGGTTGTTGAGAAGGTTTGTAGGGTGCTTAAACATCTAAAACAGGGTTAACAGGGGTGTGCATGACTGTGCATTACACTGCATTATATGTTTTAAGGGTGTTGTGAAAACAAAAATGTTATATTTTGGTCTTAGAGAATTCTTTTAGAGGTGAATTTGGGTGTCTTCAGCGTATATCCATGCGGCTTTACTCCTCCATTTTGCAGGTCAGCCTGTTAACGAGGAGAATTTAAAAAGGGTTTTAGAGGCTGCTGGGATGAGTGTTGATGAGTCTAGGGTGAAGGCTTTAGCAGCGGCTATTTCCGAGGTTAATATTGATGAGGCTATTAAGTCTGCTCCTGTTGGTGTTACACCTGTAGCTGCAGCGCCAACAGCGGCTGTTGAGGAGAAGCCTAAGGAGAAGAAGGAGGAAAAGAAGGAAGAGAAGAAGGAGGAGGAAGCTTTAGCAGGTCTTGGGGCATTGTTTGGTTAGCTTTTCAACCTAAAAATTTTTCTTAAGCCAGCCTTAAACTAGGTATGGTAAACTCTAAACCTTTTAGATTAGCCTAATTTTTTTGGCTGGGAGTATTCTATGGGGAGTTTAACCTTTATAGGTTTAGGTCTTCATAACGAGAAAGGGTTATCTTTGGTGGGTTTGGAGAAGGCGAGGAAGGCTGAAAAGGTTTTTATTGAAACCTATACAAATCCTATGCCCCACCTATCCATGGAAAACCTTCAAAAACTTCTAGGGAAACCTATAGTTAGGCTTTCTAGGGGAGACTTGGAGGAGAACGCTAAAAACGGTATTTTAAGGGATGCGAAAAAGATGGATGTTGTTTTGCTTGTTCCAGGAGACCCTATGGTTGCAACAACCCATGTATGGCTTAGAGTTGAAGCCTTAAAAATGGGGATAAAAACGGAGGTTGTAAACGGTGTTTCAGTCTATTCTGCAGCCCCATCTGTTGCTGGCTTACAAATATACAAGTTTGGTAGGTCTGTAACAATCCCTATTCCAACCGAAAACTATAAGCCACAAACCCCATACGACGTTATCAAAGAAAACAGTAAAAGAGGATTACATACACTTGTTTTGCTAGATTTTTCCTCGGAAAAAAACCGTTGGATAAGTATAGGTGAAGGTCTCTCCTACCTTCTAGAAATTGAGGAGGAAAGAAAAGAAAAGGTTGTGTTTAGGGGGAGGCTTGCTGTTGGTTTAGCTGGTTTAGGCTCAGATAAACCTGTGGTTAAGGGTGATACTGTTGAAAAGCTTTTAAGCTACGATTTTAAGCTTTTCCCCCAAACCTTAATTTTTCCAGGGAGACTTCACTTTATGGAGGTTGAAGCACTAAAAGTTTTTGCTGAAACCCCTGAGGAGGTTTTAAAGCTTTATGTGTGAAAAAGAGTTAGAGGAAAAATATTCAAGGTATACTTTTAACCTTCAAAACGTTTTTTCAAACCTACGTGTTTTAGAGTCTTCTAGGAAGGTTGAGGAAGTGTTAGATTTGGCTAGAAGATATTTTGAGGATGCAAAACATTTTAAGGAGAAAAATCAAACCGTTACAGCCCTAATTTCCCTAGCCTACAGTGAAGGTTTACTTGATGCCTTAAGAATTTTAAACTATGTTCAGTTTAAGTGGGTTGGTGGGGAGTGAAAAAGAAAACAGTTTTGGCTTCAGGTGTTTTTGACCTAATCCATCTTGGACATATACGTTTTCTTGAAAAAGCCAAAGAGGCTGGAGGGAAAAACGCAAAACTTCTTGTTGTTGTTGCAAGGGATACCACAGTAAAAAAGTTTAAGGGTAAACCTCCAATCCTACCTGAAAGCCAAAGAAGAGCTTTGGTTGAAGCCTTAAAACCTGTTGATAAGGCTGTTCTTGGAAACAAAAAATTTGATGTTGTAAGCATAATTAGAAGGTATAAACCTGACATTATAGCTTTTGGATACGACCAAGACAAAATCCTAGAAGAAGTAAAAAAATATGTGGAAGAGGAAAAGCTTCCAATTAAAATTGTTAAGATTAGAAGGTTTGGAAGAAAAGAGCTTACAAGCTCCTCAAAAATAAAAAATAAAATTTTTAGTGAACAAAAAGGCTAGGTTTCAATTTTAAGGCTTACAATATCACCATCCTTAACCTTAAGCTTTTTTCTTAAACATACAGGTGCTATAACCTCAATAACAGAAGAGTTATAATGGGTTCTCCCAATCAGTAAAACAGCACCCTTAACCTTCCCATCCACAACAGTAGGAAAACATTTTAGGGGTCCATAGGTTCTTTCCCCATCCCTAAAACCCTCAATCTCTACACCAGGAAGATTTTCAAGCTCTTTTCTAACCGTTAGGTCTGTTTGACTTAAAAGTTTTAGGTTTAATGTTCCAGGGTAGGGTTTAAACCCAAGCTTCCCTATAAACTGTTTAAGATAACCGTTTCTGGTGACGTAGTAGGAGCCTTCACCCAAACCTGTAAAAACTTTTCCTTTAATTTTAAGGTAGGCTGGTTTTGTTGGGTAGAGAGCCTTTGTAAGAATTGTATGAATTCTTCTTAGCTCCTCCAAACCTTTACCTGTTATCTTAACGTATTCACCACGAACATTAACCCTCCTTTCAACATACCCCTCCAACGAAAGAGTTTTTAGTATTCTTGAGGCTGTTTGCTGGGAACAGTTAAACTTTTCAGCCAGCCTTATGGTTGAGGTAAAAACAGGCTTTTTAACTGCACCTAGTTCTGCAAGCCTAAAAAGAAAAAACCATAGGTTTTTTTTGTCCATCCTAGTTTTTCTCCCTAAAGGTTTTTGTTAGGATATGAGCAATCCTAATAGGTTCTGGAATTCTACTTTTTTTAACACATTTTTCCACAATTTTAACAGCCTTATCCAGCGTTATCATGTTTCCAACACTCACATAAATTGGTTTTGTTTTAGGTTTTGTTATAACAGCCATACCAGCAACCTTACCATCCAAAAATATTGGAGCCTTATTTCCAACATACTCTCCAACCCTTCCACACAAAAGGTTTTTTGCCACACCAATAGTAGGCATACCCAAAACAACACCAACATGAGAAGCCAAACCACAACCATAAGGATGTAAAACACCATGACCATCAACCATTAAAACATCAGGATGACAACTTAACATCCTAAAAACCTTAAAAATTGGTGGAGCCTCACGAAAAGACAGCAAGGTTGGAATATAGGGAAACCTAACCCTAACCCTAACACTCCTAACCTCAAAAACCTCCAAAGTCCTAAAATCAACAACAGCAACAACAGAAAAAGCATAACCCTCCCCATAGGAAACATCAAAACCAGCCACCAACCTAACACTCTCCAAATCAACATCCCTAAACAAAACCCTACCAGCAAAAACCCTCTGAATCCTCCTAGCCCTCTCCAAACTAAAACCTTTCGGAACCCTCACCAAAAAAACCTTCCAACAAATCATAAAAACATAGGTTGACATCTAGGATAAAACCTAACATTTTGAGCTCGACACCCAACCCTCTAAAACCCAGTAATCTTATGAGGGAGGTTATTCGGTTATTTTAAAGATGCATGCTGATGCTCCTTTTGCTTTACATGAAGTCTCCTCCACCTTAACTTTTTTACCGTAGGCTGCGCTAAATATGCCTATCAACTCCCCCTTAAATAGGTTACATCCAAACTCAGCAGATTTTCCGTGGAGAGCAAGCGGCTCAAACAACTCTTGAGCCTCAACCTCAACATCTAAAGGCTCCTCCTTAACCACCCTTAGCCGAAAAACTGCCCAACCACAAGACTGTAAATATCGAAGCATAAGCTCAACCAACCCGATTGGCTGAAGAGTTAGGTTTGCCTCCTCAGCCATAGTTTTAAGCGCCAAAGTCATCTCCTCACCATGTTTCTTACCCATCTCCTGTAGGATTAAGGCTGCACCAGAACTGAGAAGCTCATAAAGTCTATCCAAAACCTGAGAGAAAATTTCTGCACTAAAGATGTTGAACAGTTTCCTCAAACTCTTTAGGCGCTTCCGTAACATCCACAAAGTAGGTATGTTCAAGCCCCCCTCCACCAGCTGAGTATAACCTCCAAGCAGCCTACCCCCATGTTTTTCAAGAAAACCTACAACCTCCCTATAAAAGGTTGAGGCTGGAGTTTCATGCAACACAGAAAACTGTAAAATACGCCTACCAGGAGCCAAAACCAAAAACGGAAGCTCCTTACCACGAACAACACTCAAAAACAAGAACCACCCCCAACAAAAATACTCATTTTTTAAAAAAAAAAGTTTCGATAATACCCTAAACGAAACCATAGGGTTGGCGCCGGGGATGGGATTCGAACCCATGCGGGCCCAAAGGGCCCACGGACTCTCAAGGCCCGCGCTTTTAAACCCCAATTTAGGGTTAGTCCACTCAGCCTTCGGTTTCCACGAAACCTTTTTTAGGCTTCGTGGAAAACCCCGGCTTTCTCCCCAGCGCTAACAAAAAAATAATTCTTTTAGGTTTATATTACCTTTCTTTTGTGGGGAAAACTTAGATGTAAAAAATTTTTAGGGTTTATGTTTAGTATGGTGGTGGGGTTTCTCCTCCCTCGCCACCTTTACCCTTACTTTCTGTTTTTGTTTTTGCAGCAGCAATAACATCGTCTATTCTAAGAATCATTGATGCTGCTTCAACAGCAGACTTTATCGCCTGCTCTTTCACTTTTGCAGGCTCTATAACGTTTAGCTTCATCATATCCATTGTTTTACCCTCAAAAACATCAACACCATACCAGAGACCCTCAGGTTTTTCATGTTTGGTTCTTAGGTCTACAATTATGTCTATTGGGTCTAAACCAGCGTTTTCAGCCAAGGTTCTAGGTATGGATTCTAGGGCTTCTGCAAAAGCCTCGATTGCAAGCTGTTCCCTGCCACCAACCTTTCTTGCATATTCTCTTAGTCTTTTTGCAAGCTCAGCCTCTGTTGCTCCACCACCAGCAACAATCTTGTTATGCTCGTAAACATCAGCCACAACACATAAAGCATCATGGATTGCTCTTTCAGCCTCATCAACAAACCTTTCAAGTCCACCTCTAACCAGTATTCCGACAGACTTCGGGTTTTTGCATCCCTCAACAAAAACCATCTTGTCTTCTCCAATCTTTCTCTCCTCGACAAGGTCAGCGTGACCGATTACATCTTCTTTTAGGTCGTCAAGGTTTGTTACGATTCTTCCACCAGTGGCTCTTGCAAGCTTTTCCATGTCAGACTTTTTCACCCTACGAACAGCAAGAATACCCTCTTTAGCCATAAAGTGTTGGGCTATATCATCTATACCTTTTTGGACGAAA
>Ga0180301_10003564_pt1 | contig 12163 bp, 10 predicted proteins | sample GuaBasSediGuay16_FD_121797 | JGI IMG/M metagenome (GOLD analysis project Ga0180301, IMG submission 121797) | Subseafloor sediment microbial communities from Guaymas Basin, Gulf of California, Mexico - Guay16, Core 4569-2, 12-15 cm | ecosystem: Environmental > Aquatic > Marine > Hydrothermal...
GGATTCCACATGTTCCATGTAAACTTTTGTTTTGGGGGTGTTTGGGTAGAGGGAACATATTTTTAGTAGGATTTCAACAGCCTTTTGATATTTTGAGATAGCTAAACTTTTTGCCCCCTGCCTGTCAAAGTTTACAGCTTCTGTCGCATATTTTACAGCGTATTTTTCAAGTTCCTGAAGCCCACTCAACCTTTAACCCCCAAATTTTTTCTGCCTACCCTATTGAACAATTATTTTTCCTTCACTTTCAAGCAGACTCAAAGCTTTTTTAACATCTTCAACTGTAACATTTAGGGTTGAGGCACATTTTTCTATGCTTAATTCTCCACCATGCTGTTTTAGGTAACTTAAAACCTTTTCTTTAAGCTCGTCTTCAGAGATTTGGGAAACCTTTGTTATGGTTTTTTTGGGGGTTGAGAGTGGGGGTGTTGTTAAAGCCTCTAAGGCTTCTAGGGGTTGTTCGGGTGTTTTTGGTGTTGGTTCTGGTGGGAGTGGAAGTTTAGGATATCTTTCCTCAATTTTTTGTTCTGCCAGCATTGATGCTTCAGCAAGAATCTTTTTTGCCTCGTCTGAGGCTTCCTCCTCAACCGAAACCTCAGGAAGAACTTTACCTGTTTCTGTTAGGGTGTTGTTAAGCATCCTGTTTACCTCTTCAAGCTCATATGCAACCTCGGGAATTATTCCTTTTATTTTTCCTTTTGTCTCCCTTATTATTCCAACTACAGGAGTCATTTGGACGAGTAGGTCTCCAACATCCTCTATTGTTTGAAGTCTTAGGATTGCTTTTTCTATTGCTAGTTGGGAGAACATAACTATTTTAGCCATCTTCCTAATCTCAACACACTCATTAGCATAAATAGCAGCCCTAGCATCGTCACCTGCAGCTTTTGCTCCAACACATCTTTCAAACATTTCTCTGTCTCTTTGGTGGAGTTTGGCTGAGGCTTCTTCAAGTTTGGTTTGCTGGGTTTGAAGCTTGTAGATTGCGTGGAGAATACGTTCTTTAAGTGGGGGTTTTGTAAGGCTAAAACGCATTTTAAACCACCTTAAAAAATCCATTTTGAATCTTATCGTAGAGTTTTTTCAGGTAGGGTTTTTGTTGTGGATGATATTTCGGGGAATTCTTCTCTTATTTTATGTTCTGCGATTAGGCTTGCTTCTTCAAGAATCTTTTTTGATTCTTCTCCACCAGCCTCGATTGGGGCTGATATTTCTGAGGCTTTACCAGTTTCAACAATCATACTGTTTAAAAGCTCATCTATAGATTCAAGCTCATAGGAGACTTCTGGAATTATCCCTGAAAGGTTTCCTTTTAAAGTTTTTATTACATGGGAGACTGGTGTTAGGCTTTGGAGAACATCCCCAAACTCTTGGATTGTTTCAAGCCTTAAAATTGCTTTTTCTATTGCTAGTTGGGAGAACATAACTATTTTAGCCATCTTCCTAATCTCAACACACTCATTAGCATAAATAGCAGCCCTAGCATCATCTTTAACCATTTCAGCTTCAACACACTTCTCAAAAATTTCTTTATCACGTTTTTGAAGTTTTAAGGCTGTGTTTTCAAGTTTTTCTTTTTGAAGTTTAAGCCTCCATATTATTGAGGCTATTTTTTCTTTTGTCGGCTGAGTTTTACAAACTTTTTCTTCAAACCTTTTTAGTAGGGAATTAGCTTCACTTTTATCCCAGTTTTTAAACGTTTTTTCAGTCATTAGGTTACCTCCAAATTAAGCCTTTCAGCTAGAAAGATTTTTTTGTCTTAGATACTTCAAGCCAAATAAAATCTATTAAGCTTGTAGAGTTTGTTTAGTTAAAAAGGCTTGGAAAATTTTTTGTTTTTTACAAAAAATTTTTAACTTTTATCCTGTTTTTGGGATGTTTTTCGTTTGAATGATTGATTTTTGAATGTTTTTTTGGAGGGGAATTGTTTATATGTTTAATGTTTACATTTCTTCAAGCTCAATTTTTAGCGGCTCCTTTCTTTTTTCTAGGTCCATGATTATTATTCCCCTCCAAAACTCCTCCCTTAAAATTTTATAGTTTAGGGATGTCATTATTCCATCTATAAATTTTAGGAGGAGCTCGGTGTTTTCTTGGGTTTGGCTTGGTGCTATAATTTTTAGGGATATTTTTTCATCTCCACTTTTACTAATTTCTATTTCTGTTATTTCCCAGAAGCATGCTAACAAAAATTTTTTTAGTGATTCTGTTGGGTTTTCAAATTTTGCTTTTAAAAATTTTCCATACCATAACCCAGAATTATACCAGTTTTTTAGAAGGTTTTCTTTTTCTGTTTGATATAGTTTTTTTGTTGAATAGTTTAGGATTGTTTGGGGAATCAAAGCTACACCTGTTTTTTTCATTGTTTGGATTAAACTGTAGAATTCTACTATTTCTGGTAGGGTTGAATCCATTTCTTCAGCCTTTATCGCCTGCTCAAAAATTTCGTTAACAAACCCGTAAACAGTTTTACCTTTCCTGTTTGATATTTCAATTATTTTTTGGAGGAGGTCTCCACGAACAGCAATAAACTTTTTTGAGGCCGTTCTCTACTCACCCTTCTCCTTCTTAAAGGTTAGGGATAAAATTCCTTTTGAAACATCTTTTTCAAGGTTTTTGTAGTTGTAGGCTTGCATTAAGCCTAGGATAAAGGAGGCTAAAAGTGTTGTGTGGGATGTTGAATATCTTGAGCCTACACATCTAACAAGGATTTCACCGTTTTCTTTGGCTGTAACTGTGCAGTCTGAGAGGTCCCAGAAAACCGTGTTAATAATTTTTTCTAGGAGTTCTTGAAGGTTTTTGTCTGGAAACATTGTTTTACAGTATTTTCCAAACCATTCACCGTTTTCACTCCAAACCTTTTCTAGGGTTTTATCCTCCTCTTTAAATGCTTTTTCTACAACCCCGTACCATAGGTTTGCCGGTGTTAATATGAATCCTGCTTCTTTAACCATTTTTAGGGTTTGATAGTTTTCAACTATTTCTGGTAGAGGTTTACCTGTTTCCTCAGCCTTCAATATTTGTTCTAGGGCATCGTTTACTAGGGCGTATAAAGTTAAATTTTTCTTTTTTGCTAAATCTTTTACTTTTTCTACTAGGTCTTCACGGGCTGCTAAAAATTTTCTACCCAAGGAGGCTTCGCCACAATATTTTTTGATGCAGAGGGTATTTTAAAGTTATATTTTGGGTTAGGTTGTGAACATGGATAAGTTTTTGGGTAAAGTTTTGTTCAAATGTTTACATTGTTTGTTTTGGTTTATGAAAGGATACCAAAAATTTGTGAAACTTTGTTGGTGTAATAAAAAAATTTTAATACTTATTGTTGGTTGTAAGTTAATTGTAGGTGGGAGGAAGTCTGAGGATAGGAGTTATAGGTATAGGGCAGGCTGGTGGAAGGATAGCGGACCTAATGTTGCATCAAGCCATGGTTTATAGGAGGGTTAAAGAAGAGGTTATTCCTTCATGTTTAGCTATTAACACCGCAAAATCTGATTTGATGGGGTTAAAGGTTATTCCTAAGCAGAACAGGATTCTGGTTGGTCAAACTGTGACTAAGGGTCATGGTGTTGGTTTGGATAGGGATTTGGGTAAACAGGTTATGGAGGAGGAATTTGGGAAGATTAAACGTGCGATTGGAAGTATGGGAACTTACCATATAGATGCTTTTCTTGTGGTTGCTGGGCTTGGAGGTGGAACAGGTTCTAGTGGTGCTCCTGTTGTTTGTGAGGGTCTTAAAAACGTTTATTCTGAGCCTGTTTATGCTTTAGGGATTCTTCCAAGCGAGGATGAGGGTGAACTTATGAAAACTAATGCTGCTAGAAGTGTTATGGAGCTTTCTAAGGTTGTTGATGGGCTTATCCTTTTTGATAATAACCTTTGGAGGATTGAGGGTCTTCCCCTAAAAGAAAGCTATAATGTTATGAATCATGAGCTTGTTAAACCTTTCCCCTACCTTCTTGAGGCTGGTGAAACTGCTGGAAGGATGGTTGGTGTAAAGGTTGTTGACGCTTCAGATATTATTAAAACTTTAAACGGTTTTTCTGTTATAGGATGGTCTGAGGTTAAGGTTCAACGTAGAATTTTCTCCTTCCTTAGGAGGAGAACATCGATAGACCAGCTTAACCCTGCAACAATGTGTCAGATGAGTTTGGTTGACGCATCTATTAGGTTAACTGCTGAATGTGACATTAAAAGTGTTAAAAGAGCCTTATTCTTGATTGCTGGTCCTCCTAGCGAGTTGAGTAGGGAGGGTGTTGAAAGGGCTAGAAGTTGGCTTCAACAGGTTGTTGGTGATGCTGAGGTTAGGGGTGGAGACTTTCCAATTCCCGGTGAAAAAAAGATAACTGGTATTCTTGTGCTTTCTGGGATTGACCTTGATAATCTGCCTAGACTTAAAAAAATTATGAGTAAAATTTCTTTAAGATGAAGTTTTTTTGCTTAAATTTTTTCTTTTAGGTTAGCTTATAGGTTTTAGCTCTCTTTTTGGCTATACTATAGATTACTATTGCGATTATCCATAGGATTATTGAGGGTATTGGTGTAAGGCTTAGCATGGTTTTATAGCCTAACATACATGTTTTACCTGTCTTGTAGGGTATTAGCATTATGATTCCTAGGGCTACAAGCACCCATATTGGAATCCACCAGTACCATCTTACTTTTACCAAAATTTTTCACCAAACAATTCTTATTTTGGTTTTTAGGTATTTAATACTTGCCTATAGGCTAGTAGGCTAAACTATTTTAAAACTATTCTTCTAGCAATTATGATTACTGCTGTTATTGAGAATGTTGCTGCAATTATTGAGAGGATTACAGCCACGATTAACAGGTTTCCAAGGGTGTTGACAGATGTTTTAATAGTTTCAACTTCGTTTTTCATTGTTTCTTTAAGGTTTTCAATTTCTGTTTTTATTGTTTCTATTGGACCAATATAGTAGACAACTTTTTGGTCTTCACCTATGTTTCCAGCCTCATCTGTTACATAGGCTTTAACAATGTTAAGTCCTGTTGCTTTTAAGGTTACCTCTGTTTTCCATATTAGTTTTTCTTTGTCAACTTTGGCTTTTACTGGTGGAAGCCCTGGCACCAGAATTTTGACTTCCGGTATTGGTTCGCTTACCGTTCCTTCCACTATTATTGTTGGCTCTTTTGTTTTTGCAGGAATTTCTGTTATTGTTATTTTTGGTGGAGTAACATCAACAATAAAACTTTTTTCTTTTTCCGCTATGTTTCCAGCTTTATCTTCAACCTGAACCTTTATTGTCGTTTTTCCTTCAAATTCTGGTTTTATTTTTAGGGTTCCAACCCATCTTGTTTGGTTTACCTTTAACATGTTGACTGTTTGGGGGATTGTTTTTGGTGGGATTACTGTTACTGTTGTTTTACATATTTTTTCGTTTGAGTCTACTAGTATGGTTACTGTTTCGTTTCCATAAACCTTTTTTTCAGGTTTCAGGGTTATTGTTATCTTTGGTGGAGTAACATCAACAATAAAGGGGGTTTCAGCCCATTTTTCTAGGACTGTATCATACACTTTTACTATCCATCTGCCTGAAAGGTCTTCTCTTGTAAACGTGTATATGTTGGTTTTGCTCCATAAACCTTCACTATTCACGCTTGCTTGAGCTATTGCCTTTCTTCTTCCTGCAGGGTCAAACAGTTGGATTGTTATGTCTGTGTTTGGTGTTGCTGTTCCTGAAATGTTTAAGGTTTCTCCTCCACCATAAACAGATTTTTCTGTTTTTATTGTTGGTGATGCATAGGAGATTATGGATGGAAATGTTAGGTTAACTGTTAAAAATGTGAGGATTATTAGTGTGGCTAAAAGTTTTTTTGTTTTTTGTTCAGTTTTTTCCATGTTAACATTTCTCTACCTAAAACTTATATTTTAATTTTTTATTGGAGAAAAAAATAGGGTTTTTAGGTTAACTTAACTTGCTGATGGTGGTTTTGGCTTTTTTATTAGAGCTACTATTCCTACCACTATACCTATTATACCCAATATTATGGCTACATAGGCTATTGTTGATACACCTGCTAAGGTTGCAACATCCGCTGAAAGACTGTCAACCTTTGATTTTAGATTGTTAACACTGCTTGTTGCTGTGGATACCTTACTTTCTAATGATGAGATTTTGCTTTCAAGGCTTGAAATCTTTGATTCGAGTGTTGAAATCTTTGATTCTAATGCTGATATTTTTGATTCAAGGGTTGAGACTGATTTTTCCCATCCTGGTACAACCTCAACGGTGAAGGTTGTTTCAGCTGTTCCCTTGTTTCCTGATAGGTCTTCAGCTTCAACCTTTATTGTTGCTGTTCCATCGTAACCCTTTATTATTTTGTAGGTTCCACTCCACTGGAGGGCTGCTGTTTTTGTCATTGTTAGTGTGGTTGGGGTTGCTCCAGCCTGGGTTACGGTTACTGTTGGTGTTGTTTTAAGCTCCTCGTTTGATGTTACTATCACTGTTATTGTTTCTTCCTTGTAAACCGATTTTACTGGTTCAATTTTTATTGTTAGGGCTGGTGGTGTTGAATCTACAGCCAATGTGAATGTTGCTTCAGCCCATTCTGAGGATGCAGCATCAAAAGCTTTTACTTTCCATGTTCCTTGTGGGTCGTCTTTTGTGAATACCCATAGGTTTTCAGCTTTGTAGCTTCCTTCGCTGTCTGCTGTTACCTGGGTTATTGCAACTCTTTTCCCTGCTGGGTTAAAAAGCTGGATTGTTATGTCTGTGTTTGGTGTTGCTGTTCCTGTTACAGCTAGGGTTTCTCCAGACTTGTATTCTGTTTTTTCTGGTTTTATGGTTATTGGGGCTGCGAAGGCTGGTAGGATGGCTAGGGTTGCTGTAAGTAGTATTAATACAAAAAATAGGGGTGTTAAGATTTTTTGGGTTTCCATTTTTGTTCTCACCCTTCACCTAAATGTTTATTCTACTGTTATTGTTGTTGTTGATACTGTTGATAATGGTGTTGGTGTTGCCCAGCTTCTCCAAGCATAAACTTCGATTATATAGGTTCCTGCAGATTCTGGTGTCCAGCCTATTCCGAACGTGTAGGTCTTTAGGGCTGGAACTGTTCCGCTTATGAAGCTCATGTAGACTACACGTCCAGTTGAATCCTTAACCTGCACTATGTATAGCATCTCTTGGTCTTCTTCGGATGTGTTTTTCATTTCTGTTGAAAGCATTACTGTCTTTCCAACCTCACCCTTTGTTAATGCTTCACCTGTTTCTGGACTCTTTAATGTTGGTTTTCCTGCTGATATTGGTTTGGCTATGTAGACTGCACCTATTGTGGCTTCAGCTGTTATTAGCTTTGATGTTACTGTTGGATATTCTTCTGGTGTCTCATCTCTGTATACAGCCTTAATTGTGTCTCCCTTCTTGGCTTGTAGCATTGTTCCTACAGATGTTCCGCTTGTAAAGCTGAATGTTCCGCTAAATACTCCTGTGTCTGTGTCTGTTTCTACTAGTGTTACCCTTATACCTGCAGTGTCAGATGTTGAGGTTACTGTTACTGTTACACTTTCTTTGAGGTTTGGATCTAGGTTCTTATCAGGTTCTGTTAGGGTTATTGTTGCTGTCTCATTCATTAGGTAGATGTTCTTGTCAAAACTCATTGTTGCTGTCTGGTAGGATACACTTGCTGAGGCTCTTCTTGCAACATCCTTGTTTCCAGCTGCATCAGCCTCCTCAGTATAGACTACTGTTAATCCGTCTCCATGAGCAGCCTTTAGGTTTGTTCCGCTTGTTGCTGTGGCTAGGGTTATTGTTGCTGTGAATACACCTGAGTCAACATCAGTTTCTGTTAATGCTACGTTTATTCCTGATGGGTCGCTTGTTGTATAAGCTCTAACCTTACTTGCAGGTATCGTGTCTATAGCATCAGAGTCAACGTTCATATCTGGGTCAGTAACGGTTATCTTAACTTTTGCTCCCGGCGAGTAGGTTGCTTTGTCTAGGCTTATGCTTCCATCTGATGAGTACACTTTGGCTGTCTTTGTAACTTTGATTGTTCCACCGCCACCACTTGTCTCCTTGTCAGTGTAGGTTACAGTGATTGTATCTCCCCTCTTAACCTGAATTTCTCCAGTTCCAGCTGTTTCAAGAACAATCTTAATTTCACCTGTGAATGTTCCTGTATCCTTGTCTGTCTCTTTTAGCTCTACATTCTTTCCGGTTGGGTCTGTGTCAGTCTTTACCTTTAACCTGTAGGATGTGTCAACTGCACCTGGGTTTTTATCCTTATCCTTCGGGTTATAGTTTAGGTCTGGGTCTACAACTGTTATCTTAATCTTTTCGTTTGGCTTGTAGACATCCTTATCTAGTGTTAGGGTTGCTGTTGTTGTGTCTAGGCTTGCGGATGCTTCAAGTGTTTGGGTTGCACCTGCAGAGTTAGCTGCATCGATATATCTGAAGTATAGGGTTTCTCCAGCCTTAACGTTACCTATGTGGCTGCTTTCAACCTTCTCAAATACACCTGTATCAGCACCTGTTTCTGTTAATCCGGTTACGTTTGCACCTGTAGTCCAGTCTGTCGAGTATAGGAACAACGGTGGACTTGTGTAGTTTGCAACATTAGTGCCTCCAACATAAAGCTTGTAGGTGCTACCAACCTTTTGGACTGTTAATGTTTCTTTAGTGTATGGGTCTAGGTTTAGGTCTGGGTCTGTTACACGAACCAGAACCATAACGTTTGGTGAATACTTTGACTTTCCAAGTTCAGCTTTACCTGTTGTACCTCTAACGGTTATCGACTTCTTTATTGCATAGTTTGTCTTTCCATCCTCAGTCATTGGGTCAGTATACTGGATTGTAAGCTTTGAACCTAAGGTTGCTTTAACCTTTGGAATGTCAAGCTGAGTTGTTGCTGTTTGAACAATCTTCATCTTACCTTGGAAGACACCAGTGTTTTCACCAGTCTCAACCATTAAGATTCCTACGGTAGTTTTGTCTGCACCTGTAACCTTAACCTTGCTGCTAGCAGCTGGTGTTCCAAGGTATTCTCTCACATTCGGGTTTGTGTTCATGTCTGGGTCGGTAACGGTTACGGTGACAAACATTCCAGGTGCATAGGTATCCTTATCTGTTGTGATTACACCTGTATGAGTCTTAAAGTCTGCTGAGTCGGTGCGGGCTACGTTTGTTTCACCTGTTGCAATTAGTGGGTCAACATATTTCACTTTTATCTTGCTGTCATATCTTACACCTATGGTTGGCTTGTCATCAGTTATAACATAACCTTTTGTTGAAGTTATTTCAAACTTAAAGCTACCTGTGAATGTTCCTGTATTCTTTCCGGTCTCAGTCATTTTTACTGATGCAGGTCCACCGCTATACTGGGTTCCGTTTGGGAACTCACTCCGAACGGTTACCCATGCTGTACTCTTTTCAGCTGTTGTTGTGTCTAGGTTTAGGTCTGGCTCAATAAGTGTTATTGTTGCTGTATCATTAGCCATATAGATGTCTTTGTCTAGGCTTATTTCTGCTGTATAGGCTGTAACAAGCGCATGAGCCTCAACAGTTGCTGAGGGTGCAGAATCGGTGTATACAACCTTAACATCTGAGTTTATTGTTTCTTTAGGTGTATTTGTAAAGTTGAAGGAAGCCTTAAATGTGTCTGTGTTTGGACCTGACTCACTAAGGGTTAACGATGTGACTGTTTGATAGGTTCCATAAACTCCTCCCTTAACCTCTATTGTTACCTTTGGAACTGCTGTTGAGTTTGCTACTGTTGGGTCTAGGTTTAGGTCTGGATCTACAACAGTAATTCTTAATGTGGCGTTAACAGGTATTGTTGACCTGTCAAGACTTATCGAACCTTTTGTTGATGTATAGGTTACTGTTGAGGTTACCTCTGTGTTTTCACTTGCATCAAAATAGACTATCTTAATTTCGTCACCAGAACTTAACCCGGAAATTGTATGGACATATCGGGCTACTTTATCTGTCATGCTTGTTCCATTTATATTGTATGGTGGGTTTGCTGGTTGGACTGGTGTAGCGTTACCTGTTACTATCCAACAAACCCAAGAACCACCCATAGCATGGTAAACGTCTAGGGTTTTCTCAAAGGTTTTCCATTTAGCCTTTACGGATGGTGGAGATGCAGATGTTCCTGTTAGGTCTGGGTCTGTTATGGTTATCTGAACCATTTTATTGTCGTAGATTTTGTCGGAGGATAGGGTTACAGTTCCTAGAGCTGCATGGGCAGGTAGGATTGGTAGTAAAGCCAAGACTGATAGGATTAGGATTATTGCTGTTGGTAAAGCCAAACTTCTTTTATCAACCAACAAATCCATTTTTAAAACTCACCCTTTCATGTATTCTGGATGCTTCCGGATATTTTATTGGTTTGGGTTTGGTATATATAGGTTAGCTTCAAAAATGTGAACAAATGTAAACAAAAACAGAACTCAAAACACATAATGCACTGCAATGCAGTGTAATGCACAAGGTTTAAGGGTCTCTAGCATCGATCCCCATAGCCTTTAAAAGCTGAACCCTACCAACAATCGAAGGATAATTTTTCAAGCTTTTTACCGTAGGTTTTAATTAGGCTTTTGTAGAGGGTGCTGTTTGCAGGTATTGGTGGTAAAGGCTCCTTAATTAAGCCAGTTTTTAATGCATAGTTAAAGGCGGCTTCTGTTCCGTTGGCTTCTAGGATTTTGAGGGCTTCAGCTTCAACTGTGGATGAGGGGGTGGGTGGTTTTGGTTTGATGGGTGGACGTTTTGGAGTGGGTAGGTTTTTGGGTTGGGGTTGGTAGGGTATGGGGAAAAGCAAAACGAACATAATGGCGATAACGATTAGGGTGCATATTATGGGTTTGATGAAAAGTTTTTTCTTGGGTTTGTTTTTTTCTTCAGCCATCCCCTTTTAACCTACCTTTTAGTTTTGCCTTTATCTTTCACCTCAACCTTCCATTTTTTGATGGAGACTATTATGGTTAGGATAAGAACAACTATAACACCAGCTAAACCGTAGCCAAGAACAGTTGTTTGGAATGTTAAACTTTCAGCTTTAGCCTCTAAAGCTTCAACCTTTTTTAGGGTTAAGCTAAGCTTTTCCTCAAGGTTTTTAACCTTATCTTCTAGTGTTGGTTTAGCTAGTTTTTTGAGGATAATTTTGTTTAGGCTTCCTGTCCCCCTAGATACAGGTTTACCGAAAACTGTAAAGTAAAGGTTGTTTCCATCCATGTCTAAGGCTAAACCATAAACCCTACCTAAACCATCCGCAAGCAAAACAGGTTTTGATTCACCCCTTAGAAGCATCTTCACAGTTCCAGTTTTCTCTGAAAAGTATAGGTTTTCAAACCTATCAACAGCCACAGCATAAGGATAAGTCAAATTCCTAAGCAAAACCTGAGGTTTTTCCGCTCCAGCTGGAAGCATTTTAAGACATCCATTCAAAAATTCTGTGAAGTATAGGTTACCCTTGTCATCCATGGAAATTCCATAGGGAACCTTTAACCCCTTTAAAACAACAGTTTTATCACCTGTTTTAACATCTATCTTTAAAATTGTCCCATTCACACTTTTTGATGAAACATAAAGAAACCTTCCAGTTTTATCTAAGGTTAAACTCCAAGGAGATGTGAGGTTTCTAGCCAAAATTTCGAACCCTGAAAAATCTGGGAAAACCTTTTTTATTGTTCCTTTTGCAGACTCAGCAAAATATATGTTACCTTCAGGGTCAACAGCAACACCAGTTGGTGTTGTTAAACCAGAAACAATCGTTTTAACAGTTCCATCAGAAAACCTAACCTTAAGCCTCCCCTCCCCAGGAACAGCATACTCGGTAAAATATACGTTACCTTTCTGGTCTACAGCAACACCAATAGGATAGTCAAGTCCACTAAGCAAAACAACAGGTTTTCTTTGTTCAGCAAAAACAAAACCTAAACATAGGCTTGATAAGACTAGGGTTAGGAGGATAAGAAAAACAGGGGAAACAAGTTTAAGGTTTATTTTCTGACCCATAAGAGTATCAACCTTGCTTCTTAACATAGACATAACAATACTATTATGATATGGATTTATGTAATGTTTTTGGGTTATAGGCTTAACTCTCAACCTTAACAGCTAAAAACTTAACTTTAGCTTTATACATTATTTAAGGTTTGGATGATGAGCCTAGCTCACTTGAAAACCCAATGAGAAAA
>Ga0180301_10003565_pt1 | contig 12162 bp, 14 predicted proteins | sample GuaBasSediGuay16_FD_121797 | JGI IMG/M metagenome (GOLD analysis project Ga0180301, IMG submission 121797) | Subseafloor sediment microbial communities from Guaymas Basin, Gulf of California, Mexico - Guay16, Core 4569-2, 12-15 cm | ecosystem: Environmental > Aquatic > Marine > Hydrothermal...
GGTAATGAAATACCAATTAGCTCCTCAATAAATGCTTTTTCATTAAAAATTTTAAATCCTGTCATACTAGATTAATTACGGTAAGTCAAATATGAGTGAGGAAGTAAAGCAAACGATACCTTTCCCTATAGCTGTAGCCATAACAGTTGCTCTCTCACTCCCCTTCGGCATGTTGTTAGGGGATTATAACCTACCGCTCTGGGTCTCTTTCATAGCATGGGCCGAATACTTCGCCTTTGGCGCAAAGCCCGAGGCTCTAAAGAAGATATTCATAGCTTTCCCCTTCGGCGGATTCTTGGGCGGTATGTTCTGGTTGGCCCTATCGCTAGGTCTGGCCATGGCCGTAGAGGCCCCGTTCATAATACACGTAGCTATAGGAAACTTCGTGTTCGTCACCCTCCTAGTGTATGTCTTGCTGAAGAATAAGTTCTTGAGTGAAAGCACGTTAGCAGCGTTTAACGGCTTATCAATGTTCCTAGGGGTGTACTTCACAGGTTCTTACCCACAGATAACCACTGATCCATTCATGCAACTCTTCGTTGCATGGCTTTGGGCTTCTATTGCGGGAATCTTTGGCGGAATACTCGGGTGGTTGAATGTAGCCTTAACGTTCCCCAGAAAAGTAAGCAAGACTTAAGCAACTTTAAAACTTAAACTTTTTAAATACCTACTCCCTAAACTCCTCTTATCGATTGAGAGGCCCCCGAACTATCCTCCCTTCGAGATCCCCCTATATCATTACTCGTATTGATGTAATGATATACTGTGCTACTCTGTAACATTTAGCGAAGTACTTTACAAAATTCTATCTAAGCCATGATCCTCCCGTTTGCGTTGAATGAGGGCGGTAAGTGAGTTAGAAGAACTGAGGAATTGCTAAGCGACTATGTTACTTGTTACTAAGGTTTTATTGGGCTTCCTAAGGGTTCTATGTAGTGTTGAGTAAGTAGTGGATTATTATCTCTTCTCCTTAGCTCACCAGGTAAGTTCTACACGGCTTTACTAAAGCATTACCGGAGGCGTAAGGACAGCGGACTATATCTTTACGATAGCCTTCCTGAAGCCTATAGCAAACCATTAGAGAAGCCTGAGCTAGCACCTCAGCTACTAAGGCTAGTGGGGATTGAAGTTCCTAGGTACGATAAGGCGTACCCTAACTAAATTAACCTTAGGTCTGATAGCTCTATATACGAAGCTCCGAAGCTCCTAGGAAAGCGTTGCCAACCATTTTAGGTATTGTAGCTGAGTTTGGAGAGCATTCATTAGGGAGAGAACTCTTCAGGATTAGCGAGAACCAAGAGGGAAGGTGAGGAACCGAGTGGGAAACCCTGTTGAGATACCTGTAGACCCCCTTAAGAAGTATCTGAGGATAGGATCCTTGAAGAAGGCTTCTACGAATTTCTCGAGAGCAGAAATACCTTAAGATATATAGAAGAAAATATAGAGAGGGAGAACAGAGCGTTTAAGCTATGATATATCCGTCGAGAGGTTAAAGAAAAGGCTTACAAACGCTTATTGAGAGAGTATTCACTACCCACCCTCAAGAACTGGTGTAATAGTTACCTCAAACTCTTTAATATCCCTCAAGGAATTCCTAAGAGATTTAAACGTTTTACTCAAATTGTTAATCGCAACACCATTCACAAGTACTAAAAGACCCTTACCACCGCTCTCCATGACCATTTTCTGCATCATCTCCGATTTCAACTCTCTGCTTAACCTTTCTATTAACTCAATGAGTGTAGTATCCTCACTTACATCATCAACTACATAAAGATCCTTTTCTAGTCCAAAGGTTTTTATGAAGTAAAAGCCTTATTTTTACCTTCATAACTAGTACAACCTTATTTTATTGATTTCTGTTAGTAATTCATTGAGGTTTAATTCCCTGAGTTTTGTCTGTAAGTCTTCAATGCTCCCTAAACCTCTTAAGGCGTAGAACTTTCTTAACATCTCATCAAAGTCATCGCACACCAACCCTTTGGCAGGGCCCTCATCTAATGGCTCTTTAATGAATCTCTCAGGTAGCGTATCATCCTTATTAGTGAATCCCATCATGTAATTTAGAAATCTCTCTAAGTACCATACTCTCCTGCCAACAGTTAGTAAATCCTCGTGGGCGAAGTTCATACCTGTTATAGCGTTCCATACCTTAGCTAAATGCTTGAAATCTACGATGCCAAAGACACCGAACTTGCATAATATTGCCGAATCGATGAATGCACATGCGTCTTGGTGAATAATGACTGTAGTTACTCTTTCATCAGTTGTCTTTGGTGGTTTATCAATACCGAACTCCGGCAATAAGAGACCTCTCTCAACCAGCATGGCCATGCCTTGGAGATGGCAAGCACCTCTATTTGATGTTGCGTAGGCTAACCCCATAGTTTTATGAACTCTAGGATGATGCATAGGGATTTCTAAACCTTTCACATGCATAGCGAACTTCTCAGTACCCCTACCTATTTTCTCGGAAGCCCTCTTAACACCCTCAGCTAATAAGGCACCAAATCCTTCCTTAGTACCGATTAACTCAATAAGCTTCATTATTACGTTGGGATCTCCCCAACGTAACTCAATACCTCCTGTATCTTCTTTAGTAATTATGCCTTTCTCATAAGCCTCCATAGCCCAAGCTATTACTTCACCAGTCGATATTGTGTCAATACCGAATCTATCACATAATTCATTCATCTTGATTATTGAGACTAAGTCTGAGTTAAGTAGGAATGAGCCTAAAGCAGCTACAGTCTCGTATTCAGGACCCTTACCTACATACTCGCCATACCTGCTATCCTTAAACTGTACTAACCTCTCACATGCAATACTGCATAGAACTCCTTTACCACAGACGCGCTTTCCAGGACCGTACCTGTATCTCTCCACCATAGTTTTACCGCTAATCTCTTCAGCTTCTTCAAACACACCCTTAGTCCAGTGTTTAATCGGTAAATTCCCTGTTACTGCAAAAGTTGATACACCCCCTGCTGTGCCATACTCGTTTAATCCCTTACCTCTAGGTGATGTTGTTGCTTTTACTAACCACTCACTATTTAGCTTCCTTAGTGTTTCACTATCGTATACTTCGATGTTTTTAGTCCCCTTCACAGCTATTGCTTTAAGTTTCTTAGAGCCCATAACAGCTCCTAAGCCTGTTCTACCAGCTGCCCTCCTCTCACTACTGACTATAGCTGCTATACGAATTAATCTCTCACCTGCTTGACCTATAGTTATTGCCTTGAATTCCTTCCCTAAGGTGTTCCGTATCTTAGCCGTTGTTTTGAGAGCGTCCAAACCCCATAAATCTTTAGCTGTTTTTATATCAGCATGGTCATCACTAATGACTATATAAACAGGTTCTTCTGAAGACCCTTTAATTACTATTCCATCATAACCAGCTTTCTTAAGCTCTAGCCCAAAGGATCCTGCGAAAGTAGCTTTCCCTAAACCTGTTGTTAATGGTGATCTAGCTACAATAACGGTTTTCGACCCGAAAGCTGAGACACCAGTCATAGGGCCAGTCATAACTATAAATGGATTATCTGATGATAATGGCTCCGGGATTCCGCTCTTAAAGTATTCGAAGAGCAACCTCGCTGCATAACCAGCACCACCAGCAAATTTTGCAATCCATTCCTCACTAGTCTTAGTAGTTGTAATGTTCTTATTAGTTAAGTCAACTAAGAGAATCCTACCCGCTATGCCTTTAACCATACCCTCCACCCCCAATCCCCGATACGTTCATTAAGTAAATAGGATAAGGAAAAATAAGATTTTTGGACATACTCCAATCTACCTTAACTTATCGACTCTCCTTCGCTCATAGCTTCACATACCTTAAGAACTATCTCTTCAGTCACCTCTATAGAGCTGCTGGGTCTAGGCCACTCCCTTATAGTTTGTCCAGCAAATATCTTTAACTCAGCTTTTGAAACTCCTATCTCTTAAGGATAGCGGGGTATCAAGATCTTTAACTAAATCCCATGTAGTTCTTAACAGCTGCTCCCGTTACCGCTTCCGCACCACCGTCGCCAACAACGACTGCCCAGCAATTCCCATTACCGGGTTAGCCCTCAGAATTTGTACTTAGGGGCTTCTCTCGGGTGTAGCCGGGTACTTAATAATGAGCTTGGTAGGGAGCGAGATAAAGAAGCAGTTAAATGTAAAAACTACTGTGCAGCCAGGGACAGGTTTACCTAACCTCATTGCCCTTAGCAGGGGCGAAGTCGACATGGCTATGACGTATACCGTCTGGGCCAGCGAATACATCAAGGGTTGTGATAAAGAATTGGGATTTGATCCAGCCGATCCATCCAAAGTTGCTACATCATCGGGGTCAGCGAGCCTGACTACTTCTGCCTATCATTGCATACAAAGACGTACCTGCCGACACATTTGCTGAACTGATTGAGCTAATAAGACAGGAAGCAGTTAAGCCTGTGGCAGCTTCGTCATCCAGGTCGGTTGAGCAGTCCGTATATAGAGCCCTCTTCAAGATATACGGTCTGAAATGGGAAGATTTCAAGATACCAACTCCCGGTGCGGGTGCTGGTGTTGAAGCCCTTCATCGAGGGTAAATACAACGCGATGCTTGATGGCAGTCCACGGACTTCACCGCAATGGCAAGAGGTAAATGCGCGTATCCCTGATAAGGTCAAAGTGATCAAATTCTCCGAGGACGATATAGAGTACATAATAAACTATTTCGGTGAGGGAACTTTCGTGAAGGTCACGTTGCCTAAGGGACTCTATAAGTACATTACAGAGAGTTACCCGACTGTCGTGACAGCTCAAAATGGTAGTAGTCCGAGCAGACCTGCCCGACAGCTTAGTTTACCAAATTGCCAAGTTACTGGACGAAAATAGAGATACTATAGCAGAATCTATTCCTGCCTTCAAGACTTTTGACTCGTCAAAAGCCATAATGACAGGTGGTCTTAAAATCCATCCCGGTGCTGAACAATACTATAGGAAGAAAGGCTATATAAGTTAGAGCTCATGCTAAATATTTTGAACAGTTTTATTTTTCTAATCTAAATAACGTATCAGGGTGGTTGTTTCAAATGACACACATCTAAGGGTTAAGGAGGATTAAAGTATGAGGAAGGGTTTGGGGAGACGTACGTTAATGGTGGTCAGAGCCCTGCTTCTTTGCTTAATAGTTTACAACTTGTACGCCTTCACGCGAGGCGGTTACGACATATTTGGACACATGGTTGCCAACCTCGTCTTTATCCTCCCTCTGGGACTCATATTGTTCCCTCAATCCAAAGATGCTGCTGATAGGGTCGGATGGTATGATTATTTGTTGGCGACCGTTTCGTTCGTCGTCGGCTTCGTGTTTTGGTACAATTACTACGACTGGATATTTGACCGCATGTGGTTAGCGTCCTCTTTAAGTACTGAGCAGATAGTGTTCGGAGTCACTTTACCCGTCCTGATACTGGAGTTAGTCAAGAGATGTTATGGCAAGCCTTTGTTTCTCTTGGTTTTAGTCTTCCTTGTTTACGGTGTGTTGTATCCGTACCTACCCCTTCGGATTTAGGACAACTTTAGTTAAGGTGCTTGACCTTCTGACCTTCACCCCATACGGTCTTTTCTCTATACCTCCGCAAGTTATGGTTACGTACGTGGTAATGTTCACTTTATTGGGTGTTGTCCTCCAGTTGGCAGGTTTAACTGAGTTCTTCATGAATCTCTCGAAAGCTCTGGTGAGCAGGAGTGTTGGTGGCGTGGCTAAGATAGCTATTATTACGTCAGCATTTTTTGGTACTATAAGTGGTTCGTCCGTGGCTAACATGTACGCCACAGGCTCGTTCACAATATCCTCAATGATAGGCTTAGGTTATCCTAAAGAGTTCGCTGCAGCTATTGAGGCGGTGGCGTCAAGTGGGGGTCAAATAACCCCTCCTGTTTTAAGGTCTGCTGCCTTCGTGATGGCCGAAATCTTAGAGATGTCGTACGTTACTATAATTGTTGCCTCCGCTATACCAACGTTCGTGTACTATGTGTCTGTGTACGTCCAAGTACACTACACGTCAGTTAAGTTAAGGTTAAAGGGGTTGCCTAAGGAAGAGATTCCCAGCCTCAAGGAGGTCTTAAGGAACCAGGGATATAGCTTGATACCGCTGATAGTACTGGTGTATTTGCTAGTAGTGGTTAGGTGGAGTCCAGCAATTTCAGCACTGATGACCTTCTACGTAACTGTAGTGCTGAGTATCTTAAGGAAGGACATGCGCAAGGATCCGTTAGCTGCATTCCGCAAGGTACTGGACGGCTCCAGCGGGATAGTCACAATAATAGTTGCTGCAGCAGCTGCCGGAATGATAGTGGGTATTCTGACCTACACTGGAATCACTCTGAGGTTTGGTTCCATGGTAATGAGTGCGTCCTTCGGCATCCACTATTTAGCCTTGTTATACACGGCTTTACTGACCATCTTGCTGGATTTCGGCCTGTCAACTACTGCATCATATATAATGGCTAGTGCCGTCGCTGTGCCCGCCCTCAGCATGTTAGATATTAAGGACTTGCCCGCGCATTTGTTTATATTCTACCTTGCGACCAGATCCTCGTTAACGCCTCCCGTAGCGCTCGCTGCTTATGCTGTCGCCAACATTGCTAAAGCGCCACCTATGAGGGTAAGGCTGAATGCAGTGAAGTTCGGACTGATAACTTTCATCATTCCCTTCGTTTTTGTCTTAAAGCCTGAGCTCCTCCTAGTGGCTAGGGAAGCTCCAGTTGCTGATGTCGCGTGGACGTTGCTCACATCGATAATAGCTAGCGCTTCGATCTCCTTAGGCTTAGTTAGATACATGCGTCAACGATTCCCGGTAGTTCAGCGTATGCCCTTAATAGCTTGTGGACTCGCTATGTTTTTCTCGACCTCGGTGTTGGTTTATATAGCCTCTAACGCCTTAATAACCTTTTTAATAGCTTATCATGTCATAGCGACTAAGAAGGCTGCAACAACGGAGGTAAACATAAGTAATCGTAATGTTGGTCACTGAGCCGAAACAGCCTTATCAAAGCTTCAGAAGGTATTCCAGGATTTGAACCCGGGGTCACAGGCTTCAGAGGCTGGCCCTTGTAAAGAAATGTCCCACTGGTTGATGATAAAATGGACAGATCCAGTAAGGATTCATACTCATTTTCTAGTATATGGGACAGTTAGCCTAGGGGATTCAGTATTGCTAAAACCTTATTTATCGTAGAGTGAATGGCTAGGATTAATAGCTTCTACGAATATAGTGTTTATGTAGGGGGTTAGGTTGGCTAGGGCTGGTGTTAAGCGGGTTGTTATAGAGGTTCCTGAGAGCCTTAGAGTTCCTCCTGGCGAGCTAGAGGAGAGACTGAGGATAGAACTGGCATTAAGGCTATACGAGAAAGGCATAGCATCACTGGGACAGGCCCGTAGAATAGCAGGAATCTCCAAGTGGGATTTCTTAGAACTACTAGCTAGAGAGGGAATACCAATACATTATGGAGAAGAAGAGTTGAAGGAAGACCTGGAGGTTGCCAGGAAGCTTGCAGGTAGAACAAAGAGACAGTGAAGCTGAGGAGGAAGGACTGCTCGTAGTCTCTAATTCAAGTGTTATCATCGCATTTGCTAGGATATGTCGCCTAGACCTCCTGGGGAGGCTCTTCAAGAAAGTTATCGTCCCAGAAACTGTCTGGGAGAAGGTGACAGTTGAGGGTAAACCTGACGCGAAAAGATATTGAGAGCAGAATTCATACACGTGAGGAAAGCAGGCAATAAAAGGCTAGTAAGTCTCCTCGAGGAGTTCGTGGATAAGGATGAAGCAGAAGCGATAGTTCTAGCACTGGAACTCAACGTAGACTTACTTCTCGTTGATGAACGTGAAGCGAGAGGGCTGGCTAAAAAGCTAGGGCTACAAGTAATGGGTACACTGGGCGTAATAGCATTAGCCAAGTATAGAGGATTAATCCCAGAGAGGCAAAGCCGATAGTTGATGAGCTTTTGAAGAAAGGCTTCTGGATATCAAGGAGAATACTCGAAGAATTCCTTAGAGAGCTAGGTGAGTACTAGAAACCTTAACTAATTAGCCTGCACAGAATATAGGTGTAGGAGGTTATTTATGTCTTGCAGGGCTATGACCGGCCTCATGCTGCTGAGGCTCATGACCTAGGTAAGCCGTTTGTTAAAGGACTTAAGCACAATTTAGAGGATATGCTAGATGAGCTGAAGAGACAGGGAGTTAGAGAGGAATCACCAGTAATCCAATCGATACTAAAACACCACTGTACAGAGGGCATGCGGTTATACCCAAATTCCTACGAAACGCTTCTAGTACATTTAGCTGACATTCTTGCCTCACAGGCATCACGTATACTTAAAAAGTTGAGATAGGAGAAATTGAGGAAACTAGGAATGAACCATTGTGTATATAAATTGTGGAAAGGCCCATTATGTAACAGGAATAGACCTCCCCTATACAATAAATACGACGTGCTTATTAATTACTTGAAAGGAGACCCTGAGGGTAAAAGATTCCTATCGATTTTTAGAAGGTACTCACTTCAACGCGCTGAGGATGCTAAAAAAGGAGCTAATATAACAAGTCTATATTCGCACTCTGTTCTTTCAGGAAAATTCTTCAGACTCCTCTACAAGTACTACTATAACGAAATTCGTAGAATGAAAATAGATTTTGCTAATAGAGAAGACGTCTGTGGAAAAGACCGTGATAAAAACAAGGTAAAGACTATGTCATTTTGAACGAACTACCTGTTACCGTTATACATCTAAGTATAGTTCCAACGCAGTATATCTACCGAGTAAAGGATCTAGATGTGTTTGAAATAATGAGAGATATTCTATCAACCTTCGAGAACAATTACGGAGACCATGTATTGTACCGTGGATTTGATGATATACTCATAATAGATTTGCTAGGAACTAATATCCATGAGGAGCTTACCCGAAAAGCACATGAGTACGGATTTTATGTGGATGTATGTGCATTATATGCAACCTTCCAAAAAGGCGATAATAAAGTATTAGGTATTGAGCCAAGGAAAATTGCTAAAAGATTTAAAATGAGAGAGTGTAGAGGAGCAGGTAAAAGGGATTGTCTTGAAGACATACACCATTATCCGCCGTTACAACAAAGAATAGACCCACCGATATGTGATATCTGCCAGCTAAGACCCGCTATGAGAACATGGGTTGACGAGGAATCCGGGCTTATAGAATATCTTTGCGAGCAATGCTATCGTGTCAGGACATACTCTCCTAGAAGGCTGTAAGCTGGCAGAATGGAGCGAAGGCACTATAGCATGGATACGTATAAGCTTAGATATAGAGGCTCTTGAGGATGCGCTGGTAAAACTTTATGCCAGATATCTGAGAGAACTTGGCATCGAGGACGCAGATAGAATAGTTAACGAGATTGAAAATGAGGAGGGTTTAGTCTCGCCGACGCTATTACAGGAATTTCTATGGGACTATAATAGATTCGTCAGAGACATTGGTAAAATGATTTCCAATTTATTCTCAAGAGAGAATACTGAAGTGATAGATTATTCCTTTTACGTGTTAAAGTTAGAAAGATTATCTAGCATTGTTGCTTTAATAGAAGGCTATAGCCTCCTCCTATGGAAGTATTTTCCTAGACTCGTTGCTCTAAGAGACGTGGAGCCTATAAGATTTGGAGTCTCCATATCGCATGTGAAGTATCCGTTTCACGAGCATTGGCGGCTTCTCTCTACAATGAGAAAGGGCTTTCTATTGCACACCTATAGGAGGGGTATTGTTGAAGCAGCATACAGGGAGCTTAACGCTACTCTACGCCTTTACCGTTCACGAGAGGTAGCTGGGAGAAAACGTGTGCTATATAGAGCGATAGAGATAGCCGAGTATGGTAAGTTACTAGCGGAGGCCGAGCTTCTAAAGCATCTCGGGCACGCACCTAGGAATGTTAACTTGCCAGCTTCTAAGAATGCTACTAGAGTTTGAAAGGTGATAGGCCATGAGACCCTTCGAGATACTTGAGAAAAAGTATCGAGGTCTACTCTACGAGTACCTACTAGAATCCCCTGCTATGATACTTGGGGAGCGATTTAAGGGAGGAATATTCCGTCCTTCATCCAAAGTGCTCCGCTACAGCCAGATTACTGGTGCCCTGAGAGCTGAGTTAGGAATTCAGGATATACATGCCGCTGGTGTTATCGAAAGATTCGACATAGACTTCTTCATCTACTCACCTCAGGATAAGGTAGCGGGTAGAAGTAAGGTACCCCTAACGGCCGAAGTATTAACTAATGTACGGGCACGTATGTACATTGCTTCTCCAACGGATTTACCAGAAAAACTTGTTTTACGTATAGGAGCTCTAGCCACGAAGGGATTTGGAGAATCACGCCTAAGGCTGGAGCGAGTCATCAAAGCAGGTGAGCTGAGGAAAAGCATAGGAGAAACAAGTAGAACCCTTAGAGAAGGAGGCTTACCAGAGCTAGCCGCACGACTACCATTACGCGAGGAAATATACATGGGTGTCTTCGAAGTAACTAAGATAATAAAGCCTATCTATTACTACATGTTCTATCCTACATCACCTATAACAGTGTATTACGAGTTATCTTTAAAGGAGGATTCCATTGTAATTGCTCCCTCTATACTTATACGTAAGCATGAAGAAATATTTCTTGAGGGGTGGGGTATGAGTAGTATTGATTCTCTTATTAAGAGAATAGCTCGTGATGGACGATTAAGGGGTATCCAGTTTACGAGAGAAGAGCTAAACGATCTTGCTGAGATATACGAGAGGTACGGGTTTACGGTTGCAGAAATACATCTAAGAAGGAGAATAGAGAGGGCCAGAGGAGCAAGAAATGAGCAGGAACAATACAAGCTTCGAACTCTCTTAGACGTTCTAAACCTTGTTGAAAGTTCTCGTATCCCTCGTCAGATGGGAGCTTATATAATTAGACCTAGATATAATAGCTATGATGAGGAGGAGATACCGATGAGCATAAAGTACGTTGAATACGAGATTGTTCTCAGGACAGAATCTCCATTCCGTGTAGGCAGGAAGAAAGACCCCTTTACAACCATAGACCAGCACATAATAATGATAGGAAACCGTGTTGTCATACCAGGCACAACTCTAAAAGGCGCCTTGAGGGAGGCCATAGAGAGATACCTCATAGAGAACTACTCGAACAAACCTGGTATGAGACCATGTTTACCAGCTACCCCACAAACGGTCACACCCGACGAGATGGAGCTAATACATCAAGGCAAGTATAAGGGAGCAGGATGCCACTTCCGTGTGTGCCTCGTAGCCAAAGAGACCCTAGGTGTAAAAACGCGATAATACGTAATGTAGAGCATTGGGTTCCCGAGGAGAAGGATAAAGGCTTACACTACATATGACCGTCATGTTATCTTCTTGGTGCCCAAGGACTAGTAGGATTTGTTACGGTACCATTCCTATACGCTGATGCGACACCTTATGAGCTACCCGCCCTTAGAATAGATCGGATCACGGGAACCGTGGCTACAGGAGACTATGGAACCTACTGGACATATCAGGTCGTCCCAGAGGGCACGGAGTTCCGAGGGATACTCCGAATACTGCTTGAAGACCCTATAAAGGGCTGGAAGCGCAGTGAACCCAGACCATTAAAGGGTCTAACGCTAGGAGACCTATGGCTCAAAGAGAGCTCAGAATGGAGAAACTCGGAGAGAGTAATAAATGAGCTGGTAATAGAGGGGCTTTAATCCATTAGAAGACTTGGCGGATTCAAATCCCATGGAGCAGGCTACGTGAAAATAGAGGTTAAGGAAGTTAGAAGCAGAAGATAGACAATAATGTGTTATCATAACTAGTACAGTAATGTTTTATGTAAACTCTAAGCATTAATGTCTCAACATATAACAAGGAAAATTTAGCTTGTATAATAACATCAGCTTAACAGCTTTTATAGGGGTATAAAAACTTACCTGGGACAGTAGGGAAATATTTAAATATATGATATAAGTGGCGGGCCCGCCGGGATTTGAACCCGGGACCTCCGGCTCCGGAGGCCCGAGGCTTATAAACCTACGTTTCAGCAATTTATGAGAAACTGAAACATTGCTTCGTAGAATATGGTTTAGCGTGAACATCATTTCTGCACCTTGAAACGCGATCTCTA
>Ga0180301_10003566_pt1 | contig 12160 bp, 13 predicted proteins | sample GuaBasSediGuay16_FD_121797 | JGI IMG/M metagenome (GOLD analysis project Ga0180301, IMG submission 121797) | Subseafloor sediment microbial communities from Guaymas Basin, Gulf of California, Mexico - Guay16, Core 4569-2, 12-15 cm | ecosystem: Environmental > Aquatic > Marine > Hydrothermal...
AGCTGGGGTTAACGGAGGAGATGGCCCGAGGCGAGGCCGAGCGGTGTCTTCGGTGTGGGCTTCTGTGTTATCGGAGGGAGGGGAGGTAGGGCGAGAATTTTGACTTGCAAATTTCCTCCCCCTTTTCTATAGTTACTTTAAAAAGAAAGGAGGGATAATGCCTCATGAGAAAAAGGATCTTGTTTCTTGCAGGGGTTATTGTTTCCGCAGCACTGTTTGCCGGTATAGGTATCACTTTAGCAACCGATGCACCGGATGAGATCAGCATCCTTGATCCTGCAATAGAAAAGCATAGAAAGGGTGCTGTTAAGTTCAACCATAAAAAGCATGCAGTGGACTACAAGGTCGCCTGCACGGAGTGCCATCATGTGTATAAAGAAGGAAAAAATGTCTATAAAGAGGGAGATCCTGTCCAAAAATGCTCAGCATGTCATGATGCTGTAAAATCTAAAGGCAAGGTAAAAAAATTAATACTTGCCTACCATAAAAATTGTCAGGGGTGTCATAAAAAATTGGAAAAGGCTGGCAAGAAAACCGGACCTACAAAAAAATGTAACGACTGCCACGAAAAGAAGTAGGGAGTTACATTAACCCCCGGGGGACGTTAATGCCCGGCGGAATTTCCCCGGTGGTCATGGACGAAAAAGGCCATTTCTTTGTTGAGAAGATTATGTAATGTCTTTACAATAAAATGCCGCTCTTCTTAAGAGCGGCATTTTATCAATCTACCACTGGTACCCCAACACGTACCGTTTCCCTATGGGAATGCCCCCTGAATTCCTCCCAATGCTGGATATACGTGCTGCATAAAGAAGATATTAATCCTCGGTCTCTGTAACCGTAATAGCATCCTGTTCACAGACCTCTATACAGCTCTCACAACCAATACATTCCTCTGCATTGACAGGCACGGACTTTTCATCTTGCATCTCAAATACATCAGACGGGCACACATCGACACATTCTTCGCATCCTATACATTTTTCGTGGTCCACTTCTACCTTGTACATGGTTCTCCTCCTCGATTAAATGTTTCAAAATTCGTAATACTTGCATTTCCGAGCCGCATGTAGCTTCATTTTTCAGCAGGCTATTTAACAAAGCGCTATTACGAGTGTCAAGGAAAAAGCCGTGATCATTTACTGAAATTTTATATACACCTTTCGGCTTCGGGGCCCATCGAACTCGCAGAAGAATATTGCCTGCCACGTTCCCAACTTCAGTCGCCCGGACTCCACCAAGACGGCTACCGAACTGCCCATTATACTGCTCTTGATGTGGGCAGCGGCGTTTCCCTCGAGATGCCGATAAGGACCTTCCCAGGGAACGAGCGTGTCGAGCATTGTCTGGATATCCGCTGCCACGCTCGGATCGGCACCCTCATTGATGGTTATCCCCGCGGTAGTGTGCTGCACGTAGATATGGCATACCCCTTCTTGCAGCCCGGCTTGCTGCAGCCGTTCGCTAACCATGGAGGTAATATCTATCATCTCCGAGCGATTATGTGTGCGAATGGATATCGTTGAAATCATGCCGTTCCTTTAGATCAAGTCACCCTCTTCTTCAACCACCACCTGATCCCTGAATCCCTCTTCGGTCAAGTACACATTGATCGTCTCGCCAGGTGAAGTGTGCCATTCCTCTGCTACGTAATTCGCCTTAATCGGGAGCTCTCTTTGCTCATCTCCCCTGTCCACCAGTACGGCCAGCTCGATCTTCTTGGGCCTGCCGAAATCAATCAATGCATCCAAAGCAGCCCTCACGGTCCTGCCCGTGAAAAGCACATCATCCACCAGTACGATGGTCTTATCATCGACGGAAAAGGGTATCTCCGTACTCCCCAGCTTGGGATTTGGGCCTATCCTCGTCCAGTCATCTCTATAAAGATTAATGTCCAGAATGCCCATAAGCGGCTTCTCCTCATCCCCTTTGGAAATCTCATCGCATAGTCTATAGGCCAAAAAGGCGCCTCCCGTTCTTATCCCCACCAGCACGAGATCCTTCCGGGACCCGTGCCGAGAGATCACCTGCCTGGCAATGTCTTTCAGGGCATCCTGTATTCCCTTTTGATCGAGAATAACCTTTCTTGTTTTTCTCTTGCCCATCGTGTTTTTTTCATGTCTTGCCCCGCCCCGCTTCGAATCGGGACGGGAGTAGCTGAATAATGGAAAGGTTTTTTATATATCAAACTCTTTTTAAAGGTCAAATGGTTTATACACCATAAAATCCGAGATTGGTTTCGTATAAACCAATCTCGGATTTTATGGAGGGACCTGGCTTGACTTTCGGCGACATTGATTTTACTATGCCTCCATCATGAACCGAGGAACGCTTCCCAAGAATCCAGACTCCCTCGCCCCCATGCTCGGATACTCGTTTAAAGACCATGAATTATTGCTGCAGGCCTTTCGGCACCCCTCATATGTCTATGAAAAGGAGGATCCCGGGATATCCGATAATCAAAGACTGGAGTTCCTTGGAGATGCGGTGATTAGCCTCGCTATCAGCCATCTACTGATGGAGTCCTTCCCTGAAATGAGGGAGGGGGATCTCTCCAAACACAGGGCGTTTCTTGTGAGCGAAAGTGGCCTCTATCGTATCGCCCTGATGCTAGAGTTAGGAGACTATCTGCTGCTCGGAAGGGGAGAGGAAAGGACAAACGGCAGAGAAAAGCCCTCCATTCTCTCCGATGCCCTCGAAGCCCTGATAGGGGCCATCTATCTCGATGGAGATTTTTTGAGTGCCTCCCGTGTAATCGCACGCCTGTTTAAACCGCTGGTGGATGAAATCTGCCACGGTAGATTGAGCAGTGACTTTAAGACCGAACTGCAAGAGCTCTCGCAAGAGGTCTTTCAGACAACCCCGGACTATAGGCTCGTGAAGGACACGGGCCCGGACCACGATAAGACCTTTTACGTAGAGGTGTACGTACGGGGGGGGCTGCTCGGAAAGGGGATGGGAAAAAGCAAAAAAGAGGCTGAACAAAATGCTGCAAAGGAGGCACTGGCTTGTCTAAGGGCATAAAAAGGCGTTTCATTATCCCCATCTTCATTCCCCATCAGGGATGTCCACACAGATGCGTATTCTGCCAACAAAGTACCATTACCAACGTCTCTGAGCAACTTCGCACGCCCCATGATATAAAAGCAGCCATTGAGTCAGCCATTAGATCAAAGCGCTTTTCCTCCCACAGGCCCAAGGAGATCGCCTTCTATGGGGGCACCTTCACCGCCCTCCCAACCTCCTCTATGAAAGGCATGCTTAACGCGGTGATGCCCTTCATGAAACAAGGTGTCATCGGCGCAATCAGGCTCTCCACAAGGCCGGACACCATAGATGAGAAGGTGCTGGATATCCTTCAATCCTACGGCGTAGCAACCGTTGAGCTCGGTGTACAGTCTATGGACGATAAGGTCCTCACGCTCTCCAATCGCGGCCATACCGCGAGCGATACCGTGAATGCCGTCCGACTGCTGAAAAAAAGGGGGTTTACGGTGGGAGTGCAGCTCATGCCGGGCCTACCCGGAGACTCGAGCGAGGTATTCATGGACACAATCGGTAAGGTGGTCGATCTCAAACCCCATATGGCAAGGCTCTATCCCGCGCTCGTTTTAAAAGGTACAAAGCTAGCCCAGTGGTACCAACAGGGAAAATATACTCCCATGGGACTTGATGAGACCGTATCGGTGTGCAAAGATGCGTGCATGCGCCTGGAGGCTTCAGGAATTCCCGTCATCAGAATCGGGCTCATGTCCTCACCATCTCTCCTTAACGAAGGAGAAATCATTGCCGGCCCGTGGCATCCTTCCCTGGGATTCCTGGTTCGTTCCGCCATGCACATCGACAGGGTAAGGCCATATCTCCCGGCACCGGGTGAGACAAAGGCCATCACTTTACGGGCTCCCCGGAGGGAGATCCCCCTGCTGAAAGGCTATAAGAACAGCGGATTGAAGCATCTGGAATCTATCACAGGTGCTACAATAGACAACATCCTCCCCGATGACTCGATTGCCCCGTGCCAGGTGGCCTTCGATACACGGTGAGCCCGCGCTGTGGTAATATATCGCTTCGATTTACGAGACTGGGAATCGGGGGAATGTGTATAGCCGTGAGGGTCCAAGTGGGTGTGGACAAGGGCCAGGAGGGGTGTCAATGGTTCCTGTTCACGATAAACTGATTCAATTTCAGGAGTGATTCCTTTTTAGAGGAGTTTGGAAAGGGGCTGAGACATTGCTCCGCTAGATCCGCATATTCCTTGGCATCACTGCGGCATCGACCTATGGCGCCGTTGTTCCTCACCAGCTCCGCTATCCTCGTGTAATCCTCTTCCGAGGCATTGCCATTTTTAAATAGGACCTCTAACCTCTCCCTCTCCTCTCTCAGCACATAGTCGAGGGTATAGATCAACGGCAAGGTAATCTTGCCTTCCCTCAGATCCTTACCCATGGATTTACCGGTTCTCTCGACCGTTGAGGTGTAATCGAAGATATCATCGACAATCTGGAAGGCAATGCCCATATTACGGCCGAAATCCCGTAGAGATTGGATATCGGCTTGGCTTGCACCGGCAACAATTGCGCCGCATGAACACGCAGCCGACATGAGTGCAGCGGTCTTTGAGGCGATTATCTCCACGTACTGCTTCCTCGTCATGTTCCAGTTATGGGTGTTAATATACTCCAATATCTGGCCCTCGGACATCATGGTAGCGGTCTCTGCAAGTACCCGGAGGAATTCGGCATGCGTCTTCTCGGCGGCAATCCTCGAGGATTTTGAGAAGAGAAAATCGCCTACCAACACCGCAACGGGATCACTCCAAACCTTATTTGCCGCTGTTTTTCCCCTCCGAATGGAGGCGTTATCGATTACATCATCGTGCAAAAGGCTCGCGGCGTGAATACACTCGAAAATAGTGGCCAGGAGATACCTATCACTGTCACGGTAGTCACAGAGCTCACAGGAGAGTACAAAAAACAGCGGACGCAGACGCTTTCCACCTCCCAGCAAACTGTAGCTTCCCACCTCCTCTATCAACGGCACATGGGTGTCGAAGACCTTGCTGAGCTCCTCATTTATCCTGTGAAAGTGGGGGCTGAATTGATCTAAAATGGATGATTGCTCTTGTATCATGGAATTGTTCCCTTGCCGCATATCGTCAACGTAAAATCCCGTCAAAAATATATAAACGATCCTCGGTTGTCAAAGCAATTATAAAACCATCCCTATTTTCGGCGTTATTTCCTGTTGATCTTACTAGTCATTTTCGATAAGTTCAGAATAATTCTCTGGCAACCAAGACCATGTGCGCTGACATAAGGGAATCCGAGCTCAAGGAGCGATTCCTCCCCTTTGAGGGGAAGATGGCCGACGAAGGCATTCCTCATCTCGTTATCGATCAATTCAGACGATACTATGAAGACCTCGTACGGGGGGAGAAGGGATTGCTCTCAAGGCGAGATATCGCATCCATCGAAGAGGCCGATATAGCCGACATGAAAGCCCTTGAGGGATTCACCGAACAAGGATCCCATGCGATCAAAGAGTCGGTGGTTATCAAATTGAATGGTGGGTTGGGCACAAGCATGGGCCTATCAAAGGCGAAATCCCTTATTGAGGTAAAGGATGGATTATGCTTCCTCGATATTATCGCCAGACAGACCATGACCTATAGGGACACATTCGGGGTAGAGCTCCCCCTTGTGCTCATGAACAGCTTTAAAACGGATGAGGACAGCAGGCACTACCTTGCACGCTACACCGATCTGGTATCGACTGATATCCCGCTTTCCTTCCTGCAACACAAATTTCCAAAGGTGCTGACCGAAGACCTGAGCCCGTGTTACTGGCCCCGCGATCCGGATTGCGAATGGAATCCTCCTGGTCATGGGGATATCTACCTTGCCCTGATCACCTCGGGCATGCTCGATGCTTTGATAGACAAGGGTTATACCTACGCCTTTATATCAAACTCCGACAACCTCGGGGCAATCATGGATGAGGCATTGCTCGGTTACTTTGCATCTCATGATCACCCCTTTATGATAGAGGTCGCGGATAGAACCGATGCTGACAGAAAGGGCGGGCACCTGGCACGAGTAAGGAAAACCGGCGGCCTCGTCCTCAGGGAGATTGCCCAGTGTCCGGAGGAGGAATTAGACGAGTTTCAAGACATCACTCTATACCGCTTCTTCAATACCAACAATATATGGATTAATCTTATATCCATAAAGGACCGCCTGAAAGGCGGCATAGAGGGATTTACGCTCCCCATGATCGTTAACCCCAAGAGAATCGACCCTACAGATGACACCTCACCTGAAGTGTATCAAATCGAGACGGCTATGGGATCAGCCATTTCCATCTTCCAAAACGCCGCCGCGATTAAGGTTCCAAGGACGAGATTTTCCCCTGTAAAGAAGAGCCAGGATCTCCTCGCTCTCTGGTCCGATTGCTATGTGATGACCGCAGACAGCAGGATTATCCTAAATCCCGCGAGAAGATTCGGTCCCTTACGGATCGATTTAGACGATGCATACTATAAACGCATTGACCAATTACAGGAGCGATTCGCCCATGGCGCCCCCTCTCTCGTAGCGTGCAAATCGCTGAGCATTAAGGGAAATGTTTACTTTGGTAGGGGAATTGTTGTAAAAGGAGAGGTATGTATCGTTAATCACTCCACGCGCAAGGCGTATATACCTGACGGAACCATGATTACTAAGGATCTCATCTATAGGTGAATGCCATAGAGGTTGAACCATGCCAGATGACAATCAACAAGATATCAAAAAGGCAATTCGGGCCATCCAGGATATCGCGGTCATGCTCACGGGCGCTTCGGAATACGTCTGTGAAGGGAGAATGCTCAAGAGGTATTCATCGGAGATAGAGACAAACCTCGATAATCTAGAGACGTACCTATCACGGCTTAAGGGGAGCTTTCCCGGTAAATTTCCTGAGGCCCTGAGCCCCGATAGCTCACTGTCTAAGATTAGGGAAATCGTCGCATCAATGAAAGGCGATGAAGCCAAGCTGGAGGCCAGGTGCCGGGCAGGTGAACTGGGTAATGAGCTCTCACTGGGGCTGAAGGAGCTGAAAGCTATCCTGGAAAACATCTGGGACACCCTAGGCGGGAAGGTGGTCTCCAAGTATAGCTTAGCCGATAGAATTTCGGAACAGGGGGAACGGGTTAAGTCTCTTTTGTTTGTCTTTTCTCCGCTCGTGTCAACTACGGGAAAACTGATCCTCGCGGTCATCCTCATCCTGATCCTCTCCTTCGTCTATCTCTTCGTTACTATGGAATCCGAAAACGCCTTGGTCACGAGCATAAACATGGATATCAACTCTATACAGACCCAGAAGGACACCCTTGCCAAACTTAGAAAGGAATACGAGGAGGCCACGAGCAATATCGATGCACTCAAGAAGAAGAAGCTCAGCAGAAATGCTAAGATTACACTCCTAGATCTCTCCACGAAGAGCAAAAAGATGAAGGAGCGCATCGATAAGAGGGTGATGTCCATCGAGAAAAAGGAAAAAGAACTCACGGATAAGAAAAAAAGGCTGGAGGAGCTCCGAAGAAAATCCTTTATCCAAAAGCTTTTAAGACGATAAATCCCATCCCTGGTAATGCCAGAGCCAGCTCAGCAAAAGGGGCATTCCCTTATATCATGAAGCGATGAAATGCGCTTTTCTCAACTCTCCGGGCACGAAATGTCTTCCTCGTGGAATCCCTTTTCATTACGACATTCACTGGCTGGTGCAGGGGAGCATCGCTGTAGGAAACGGTGATCGCGGCAGCTACCTCGAGCTCCTCAAGCGGTGAGTCTCCTATCACGAGCGTGGTTGGACCCGGAAATAATTCCACCGTGAGCAGGGTGTCCTCTCGTCTTGTCAGCGAAATAATCGCCTCATTTTCCCGCTTATTTCTGCCTACCACAATCTTCGTCCCCTCGCTGATTCTAAAATGTCTCCCTTGCTTAAGGAGCTCAAGATCTGGCCTTGAAAAACCTGGATTCTTGGTTATCAGATCCTTGAGGCGACGAGAGAATACCACGTCTGTCAGCAGGCACCCCCCAGCAGGGGATGGGTACTGCTCAACGCCATACCCCTTTGCCAATTCAATCTGCGGCTTTCGGGAACGCCCTGAAAGCTCGAGAAGCCGTTCCCGATTTACCCACCCCTGACTTTCCGCAAGGGTTTCGGGTAACCTTTTTGCGGAAAGAGGCCTCAGAATCAGACCATCGAAACCAGACTCACGTGAAATAATGGACAGCGACCGCAGGTTCTGCGACATGGGGCGTTGTCCCAACACCTCACCACTTATCATAAAACGGGCTCCTTCCTCCTTCAGCATCTCCCCGGCTACCCTGAACATGAGTGCGTGGCAGTCAATACAGGGGTTCATTCCTTTCCCGTATCCATGGCGTGGGTTCAGCACTATGGGAAGCATGCGCTCCGTAATATCCATCACCGTGAGGGGAATCCCGATATAACGGGCCGACTGGCGGGCCTTTTGAGCGGAGAAAAAGGGAGACTCGAAACAGATGCCCCGCATATCAATGCCCTGCTCCTCGATCAGCCTGACGGCCAAGATGCTGTCGAGGCCTCCGGAAAAGAGAGCCAATGCCTTAATCAAAAGTGCTCCATCTATAGTATTCGTGAACGTTAGCGGTTAGTTTATCAATGCGGTAGTATGAATCAAGCAGAAATGTAATCGCCCGGCATAGTTCGAAGGACCTGGCCATCTGATTCTTGCTTATTGAAAAGGAAATTCCTGCTATGTGAGGGTTATAATGAATGCCCCTATTTGGTAAATGAGAACAGCAAGCCCCCATCCCAAGACAAGGCTATATCCCACTGCAAGAGCAGTCCACTTCCAGTTTGTCTCTCTCTTTATCGTTGCAATCGCGGCAATACAGGGGATGTACACCAGGGCCATGACCATGAAGGCGTAGGCGGAGAGTGCCGTGAACTGAGCCTGGATAACGCCTGTTAATCCCGCTTCCTCAACCCCGTAGAGGGTCCCCAGCGTTCCCACGACCACCTCCTTGGCGAGGATCCCGAAAGACAGGGCAACACCGGCCTGCCAGAAGCCAAAACCGGCGGGCTTCAGCAGAGGAGCAAAAACGGAGCCCAACCTGCCGATCACACTTTCCTGAGATGCGTACTCAACGCCGAAGGGGAGGGATGCCAGGAACCATATCAATACCACACCCAGGAATATAATGGTCCCCGCCTTCCTCAAAAAGAGGCTGCTCCTCTCCCACATGTGAACGAGCACCCCCTTGATCGTGGGAAGCCTGTAGGGGGGAAGCTCCATGATGAGCGGCGCCACCTCGCCCTTGAAGAAGATCCCCTTAAATATCCTTGCCACCACCACTGCCAGGATGATTCCCATTAGGTAGAGGGAGAAGATGACTAGGCCTTGATTCCTGGGAAAGAAGGCACCGGCGAAGAGGACGTAGATGGGGAGCCTCGCCGAGCACGACATCAGGGGATTGACCAGGATGGTGAGGATACGGTCTTTCTCCGACTCCAGGGTTCTGGTAGCCATGATCCCAGGGATATTGCAACCGAAGCCCAGGAGCATGGGGATAAAGGATTTGCCGTGGAGCCCCAGGGCGTGCATGAGCCGGTCCATGACAAAGGCTGCCCTCGCCATGTATCCCGAGGCCTCCAGGATGGCGATGGCTAAAAAGAGGAGCATGATATTGGGCAAAAAGACGAGCACGCTTCCCACCCCTCCGATGATCCCATCGGAGAGGAGCGATGAGAGCCACCGTGGGCCTCCCACGGCCCCTATTCCCGAGGAAACGCCTTCCCCCAGCCAGCCCATGAGTAAATCGATCCCCTCGGCAAGGGGTGCGCCGAGGGTGAAGACGAGCTGGAAGACCAGCCACATCATCGCCAGGAAGATCGGGATCCCCAGGAACCGGTTGACCAGGACCCGGTCGATCCTATCTGAAAGATCCAGCCGCTCCATGAGATCGAGTCTCTTTTTGGTGGACTCCCGCACCAGCCCTGATAAGAAGGCGTATCGTCTCTCCACGAGCGCGGTTTCCAGGTCATAGCCCAGGTGCCTTTCAAGCCTGGTCTGAGCTTCAAGAACCAGAGGCGCTATTCCCGTGTCCTCGACCATCTTCAGAACCTCGGCATCGCCTTCGAGGAGCTTCACGGCAACCCAGCGGGAAGGGTATCCCGGAAGGGCCACTGCATTTTGCAGTTTTTCAATCTCTCCTTCGATATCGTGGTCGTAGTCGATCTTTAAGGAATCGCCTCTTTCGGCTTTTGCTTTAGCGATTGCCTCCTTCAGCTCCTCCATTCCCTCACCTCTAAAAGCTACCGTCTCTATAACGGGAATATCCAAGACCGCGGAGAGCTTCCCCGTGTCGATCTCAACCCCTCTGCTCCTCACCATATCCATCATGTTTAAATCCAGGATAACCTTCGCTCCCAGCTCCAGGAGCTGGGTGACGAGGTAGTGGTTTCGCTCCAGGTTGGAGGCATCGATTACCACCACCACGGCATCGGGCTTCTCCCTGATCAGGAAATCCCTGGCAATCCTCTCATCGAGGGAATAGGCGGTGAGGCTGTAGATGCCGGGAAGATCGACAACGGTGACTTCATGGCTATTATGGGTATATGTTCCCTCCTTCTTCTCCACGGTAACGCCGGGCCAGTTGCCCACGTGTTGCCTTCCCCCGGTGAGGTTGTTGAACACCGTGGTCTTTCCAGAATTCGGGTTCCCCGCCAGGGCTATCTTCACGCTCTTCGCCTCAACGTTGTCCTTCATCGTCCATTCTCCTTACACTCTTTATTTTGCTGCGTTGGAAAGAGGAGTTCCATCAGGCTACGAAATCGGGGATACGAGGATCCTGTTGGCCATCCCGTAGCCTAGCCCCAGCCTCACTCCTCCTGTGTTCAGGATCAAGGGACCAGGCCTGTTTGCGATGACCTCGATCTCAACGCCGGGGTAAAGGCCCATATTGGCGAGTTTCCCCACCAGGCCCCTGCCGCCCTTGATCTTTCGTATCTTTGCGCGTTGGCCCGGTCTCACCATGCTGAGGGGCATCACCTATTCACCTCCTCCACGGAAATTGTTTCGGCCTCCTCCCTGCGCAGGGAAAGGTGGTATCCCTTGACCAGGACATCCACCGGATCGCCTAGAGGTGCTACCTTCTGGATCTTGATCTCAACCCCGGGGACGATCCCCATATCAAGCAGCTTCCTCTTTATCCCGGCCTCGGCGATTACCCTTGTGACCTTGCCCCTCTGCCCTACCTTGAGATCGCCTAAATTCCTCATCCTTGCACCTCCCTTCGCTATGGTCTCCGGTTCTTGACAGTGTTCTGGTTTTTTTCCGTGTTTGACGTAGTAGTGGAAACTCGACAGCCAGAGGGGCTCGCCCTCTGGGCAGGTCTCCACCAATTGTATGAACTTAAGGATGCGATCCAACGTCTCCCGGTGGATATGGTGCTCAATCTCGCAGGCATCCTGATCGGCCACCTTTGAATCAACTCCCAAGATCTCATTGAAGAATTTATAGAGCGTCTTGTGCCGCTCATATATCTCCTTTGCCCTCAGTACTCCTTTCTGCGTGAGCTCGACATACCCGTAGGGTTCCTGGTGCACCAGCTCTTTTTCAGAGAGGACCTTCACGGCATTGGCCACTGAGGAGGTTTTCACGCACAAATATTTCGCGATATCCTTCACCCGCGTCACCTTCTTCTCCAGGCCAATGATCAAGATGGCCTCAAGATAGTCTTCCATGCTCGCTGTCAAGGTAGTCATATATACCTCTATAAATGTTAGGTTCGTCTATAAATAGAAAATAATCCTAACTACGCATTAGTCAAGAAAAAAGCTTAAAGTAGTAATTAGGATGGTCTTCGGCTTGCTAGAACTAGGATGGTATTATTTTCTTGAGGAAATGAGAATGAATTTCAAAACAAGGCATTACATTAGGTTGAAAAAGGGGGGACTGTTTGTTAGCAGTCCCCAATCTCTTTAGCTGGATTTATTTTTTTATTTTTTAGGCTCATCGCAGATTAGTGGGTAAGCTTACATAAATTAACCATACAATACCGCCACTGCTCTCTGCGTAAGATGGCATTTCGTAGGTCTTTGCTAATGTATTCGGCGTAGAATACCTTTTCTA
>Ga0180301_10003567_pt1 | contig 12160 bp, 11 predicted proteins | sample GuaBasSediGuay16_FD_121797 | JGI IMG/M metagenome (GOLD analysis project Ga0180301, IMG submission 121797) | Subseafloor sediment microbial communities from Guaymas Basin, Gulf of California, Mexico - Guay16, Core 4569-2, 12-15 cm | ecosystem: Environmental > Aquatic > Marine > Hydrothermal...
GAATAAAGAAATTAATTGAAAGTGGTGTAATTAAAAAGTTTACTGTTATTTTGGACGATAAGCTTTTTGAACAAGGAGTCCCAGTGTTAATTGGGTTTAAGACACCAGATACTGAACAGCTTGTAGAAGAATTAGGAGGGATGGACGTAATCTCTGAGATATATGTGACGAGTGGAGAGAAAAATGTTATTTGTAAGGCGGTGATTCCCAATATAAAGATGCTTAAAGACATGTTAGAGAAGTTTGTTAGCTTAAAGATTCCCTTCGAGACAAATATCGTTTTAAAAACCGTGAAAAAAGGAGAATATACGTTAAGATTGGGTTTGAAGCTGAAATGTGACTACTGCGGTAAGGAAATCACAGACGAGCCTTACATATATACTTTATATAATAGAAGGTTTTACTTTTGTTGTCCAATATGTCTAAGAGAGTTTAAAGAAAGAATACGTACTTTAGAGCGGAGAAAGAAGCAATCTTAGCCGTTTTAACATTTATTTTATAAATTAGTAATTGATTTTATTATTTTATTTGGATTTCCATTCTGGAAAGAATAACAAATATATTTATCTCTTTTAACGTTATGTATTGAGGTTATTATGTTGCTTTGCTGTTTAGGTTTGTTCCTCGGTCTTATGATTGGCTACATGTTTGGATGGCCTTGGATTTTCATAGCTCCACTAGCAGGGTTTATACTTGGGTTTATGGTTGATAAGAGATTTGGTAAAACTCGGTCAATGTGCTGTCGATTGTAACAATTAAGACTTTTTTATGATTATGTGAAAAAGCGATGGAGGTGATTGTTTTGGCTAAAGACCCTGTTTGCGGTATGATGGTTGATGAAAAAACTGCGAAATACAAATCGGAGTACGAAGGAAAAATCTATTATTTCTGTTGTGAACACTGTAAGAAGACGTTTGAGAGAAATCCAAGTAAATTTGTGAAATCCAGTAGAGACCTTGTTAAGATATAAAACTTATTTATCTCTGTTTAAAGCTAGCAAAATGACTAAGATGAGAAGAATTTCTTTAAGGGCAGATTTTGTTGTAATAGTTGATTAGCTTAATGTAGCTTGTAAACCTGACTATATCGTCAACAAACGTTTTCGAATGTAATAACCAACTTACTTACCTTGACTCAATTTTAACTAGTTAATTAACTTGCTGCTGTGTTTCATTCTTTCCAGTTTGAAAAGAAAAAGCTTCATATTGATTTTACGTGTAAAGATGTGTGAGGTGATTGTTTTGGCTAAAGATCCCGTATGTGGAATGGAAGTAGATGAAAGGACGGCGAAATATAAGTCGGAATACATGGGTAAAGTTTACTATTTCTGCAGTGAACATTGCAAAAACATATTCGACAAAGAAACAGAGAAATATGAGAAAGCTTTCGGATATGGCTGCCACGGCTGTCCTGGCTGCGGTGTCTAGAATTCAAAACTATTTTCCTTTTTAAGGAGGTGTCAAGATGCCTAAGGGCAGAAAAAGGACAGTTTCATTGAAAATAGGTGGTATGCATTGTGCCAATTGTGCTTTGACAATAGAGAAAAATTTGAAAAGTTTATCTGGTGTTGAAAAAGCTGAAGTTAGTTTTGCTTCAGAAAAGGCTACCCTAGTTTTTGATCCGGAGAAGGTCAATCTTAATGAAATCGAAGAAACAATTAGAGAGACCGGCTATTATGTCATTTATGAAAAGGTTACGATCCAAGTGAGCGGTTTAAGGGATCAGATTGATGCTAATAAGCTAGAGGAAACCCTTAGAAATGTTGAGGGTGTAAAAAACGCTTCTGTTAATTATGTGAATGGTCAAGTGTTTTTAGAGTATAATCCTGCTTTAATTTCTCTTAGCGATATAAAGAAAACTATTACTGATTACGGGTTAGATGTTATTCATGAAGAATTTGCATTATCTGTCGAAGAAATTGAAGCTAAGAAGCTGAAGCATTTAGCTATTTTAGGCTTAATTTTATCCGTTCCAATACTTCTTTACGCTTATCCTGACGTGTTTCGCTTTCTTCCACTAGCTGGGACACCTCTGGCAGGTTATATTATATTTGTTTTAACGGCGATAGTTCAGTTTGGTGTTGGTTGGAGATTTTATCAAGGGGCTTTTAGAGCAGCTAAAATGAAGACGGCAAATATGGATACGCTGGTTTCAATTGGTACAACGGCGGCGTTTCTTTTAAGCGCATGGTATACTTTCCCCGTGCCAGTTTGGCGAAACATTTACTACGATAGTTCAGCAATAGTTATTTCTTTTGTATTTCTTGGAAAATATTTGGAAAACAAAACTAAGGGTAAAACATCCGCCGTTATCAAGAAGCTTTTGGAAATACGTCCTAAGAGGGCTAGAGTTTTAAGAAATGGTGTTGAAGAGGAGATACCAGCTGAATTGATACAAGTAGGAGATATTTTGATTGTTAGACCAGGAGAGAAAATAGCTACGGATGGAGTGGTTATAGAGGGGCATTCTGCTGTAGATGAGTCAATGGTTACAGGGGAATCTATTCCAGTAGAGAAGAAACCTGGAGATGAAGTTATAGGTGGAGCTGTGAATAAGGAAGGGGTTTTAAAGATTAGAGCTACGAAGGTTGGAAGTGATACTTTTCTGACTCAGGTAGTTAAGCTTGTTGAAGAAGCTATAAGCATGAAGCCGCCGATTCAAAAAATAGTTGATAAAGTAGTGGGGTATTTCACTTTTACAGTTATATCTGTTTCAATCTTAACCTTCATGCTATGGTACTTTGGCTTTCACGTTGGAGTGGCGAAAGCTATATTGAATATGGTTGCTGTTCTGGTTGTTGCATGTCCATGTGCTTTAGGACTAGCCACTCCAACCGCTGTAATGGTTGGAATGGGCAAAGGTGCCGAATATGGAATTTTGATTAAGAGTGGAGAAGCATTAGAGTTAGCTGGGAAGCTAGATATTGTTGTTTTCGATAAGACAGGAACATTGACCAAGGGTAGCCCAGAGGTTACAGATGTAATCGCTATTAAACCAGTTGAAGTATTAGCTAATGGAAATGGTGACTTAGAAAAAGAAACTCTTAGATTGGCTGCAATAGCTGAAAAGAATTCAGAGCACCCCCTAGCTAAAGCAATTGTTGAAAAAGCAATGAGAGAAGGGCTGAAAATTGAAGACCCGGAAGACTTTATATCTATTCCTGGAAAAGGAGTTAAAGCAACATATAACGGCTTAGAAATACTGGTTGGAAGTATTAGGTTGCTAAAAGAAAAGGGAGTTAAATTCAATGGTGCTAAAAAAGAAGCTGGCGAACTAATGGAACAGGGAAAAACAGTTGTGGGTGTTTCAGTGAACAATGAGATAATAAGTTTAATAGGAGTTATGGATGTCCCTAGGAGAGAGGCAAAAATCGCATTAGAAGAGCTTAGAAAAATGGGGATAAAAATTGGAATGATAACTGGTGATAATGAGAGGACAGCAAAGGCAATTGCTGCTCAACTTGGCATTGACCGAGTTTTAGCTAATGTTTTGCCTGGAGATAAGGCTAAGGAATTAAAGAAGCTTCAGGAAGAAGGTTACGTTGTTGGTATGGTTGGAGACGGTGTAAACGACGCTCCAGCTTTAACACAAGCCGATGTTGGATTTGCAATAGGAAGTGGAACAGATATCGCAATCGAAGCTGGAGACATTATTTTAATTAGAGATGATTTAAGAGACGTGGTTGCAGCTATTCAGCTTAGTAAGAGAACAATTAGGCAGGTGAAACAAAACCTCTTTTGGGCATTCGCTTACAACACTGTTTTGATTCCAGTTGCAGCAGCGGGACTTCTATATCCAGCACTAGCGGGAATAGCTATGGCGATGAGCTCAGTTTCAGTAACCTCATGGTCACTACTAATGAAAAAGTATATTCCAGAGGTAAAGAAAATCCAACATAGAAATTAACAAAAATTCCCTGTAAGACTTTAAACAGTTGTACAAGGGATCATATAACCTATAGTTTAGAAATGTCCACACCTAACATTTTATTTTTAGCATTCTATGTGATTGCTTTTTGCTGGTGGCTCTAGGTATTTATGTTTTTAAAAAAGTTGTAAGAGATGAAATAGCTTACACAGTATGGCCTTTGTTGACTAGTTATGTCTTCTTTAACATTTTTAATTGCGCTCGGATTTAGCTTTCTTTCGCAACCCCGTTACATTACTATTATTGTTTAGAAGCAAGAGTGCTATAAGTTAAAGAGTTTTAAGCGATATGTTTTTGAGAGTGGTTTTTAGTTGTTCAATGGTTGGTATACCTTCGAATATCTTTTCCCGTTTAGAATGAAGCATGGAGTTTTTCTTATTCTATGCCTTATTTGTTTTCCAGACACCTAAAAGTGTTAAGGAGTCAATAAGTCTATTATTAATTTTGTTTGGAAACGCCTTGTTTAATTCTTCAATTAAATGTGCTATTTCTAGGTATTCACTTTTTATTTCTTCAGGAACATTTTCCGCATGTTATATCATCCCATCTGATCAGTTTCAAAGTTAACATTTTGTGGCACAAGGAGACAACAATTGGTATGATCTTAAACAAGAATTTTGAATAAATTTTTACGCTAGATGATGAATTACTATACTATTTCTAAGTTAAGAGCTTTACCTGTCCTGTTGATTCGTCGTAGCTTAAGATGTTCTTTTCAGCTAGCTTCCTTATCGTTCTGACTGTCATTACTGGAGGAACCTTGACTTCTCTTTTTATTTCTTCTATGCTTGATACTTTTGTTTGAAATAGTATTGTAAGGATTTCAACTTCTGGGGTGGTGTAACTTCCCTCAGCCAGGATGAAATCGACGACCGCGTTTTCTTTTGCCAGCTTATTTAACTCTTCTCTTATTTTGTTGAGGCCTACACTTTTTTCCGCGAATTCCTCCTCATTAGCCTTCTTAATGCGAATAACCTCTTCTTTAAGTTGCTTTACCTTTTGATTTAACTCTTCTAATTCCTTTTTCTTACTTTCATTTTCATTTTTTAATTGTACAAGTTCTTTGTTTGCTTCTTCCAGCTTAGCTTTAACATCGGATAGTTTATCTCTGAGTCCTACTATTTTGTTTTTTGTTCCTTCGATTTCCAGATTGAGATCTTTAACTGTTTGCTCAAGATTGCGTCTCCTCTCTTTTAATTCAACAATTTGTGCATCATATTTTTTGATTCTATTCTCAATGTTCTTTAGATCTTTTTCAAGATTCTCTACCGCTTTATTCGACGTGTTAATTTCCCCAATTATAGATTCAAGCTTAGAACTAAGAAATTCTTTTAATTCTCTTGTTTCTTCTTCAGTCTTTCTCAATAAATCTTTAATGCTTGATATTTCAGACATAATGAACCCTCCATACTTAGATTAAATTTCAATCCTTTTCAGGACCTTTATTTCACCTGTATTTGCGTTAAACTCTATAACCCCTCTTTTTGCTAAACCTTCAACGACGTTTTGAATGAATGACATTTTCAATGAAGTGCTTCTCTCAATAAAGCTAATTGTTGTAGCTTTTTGTTCCTTTATTACTCTAATCACCTTTAACTCCGGAATTTCTAGGACATTCTTTTTTATTAGAAACTTTAAGGCAGAATACTTGGCTTTCAACACATTTAATCTATTTGATTCCTCCTCAAATTTTGATCTTAAAGAAGCTATGGCCTTATCATGTTCTATTTTTATGTTTTCAATTTCCTTTTCTAATTTGGCTATCTCGTTTTCCTTTTCTTTGCAAGCTTGTGTAAGCTTAGAGATACTGTCTTGCACCATGCTTATTTCGTCTTGGGTCCTGGTTAGCTCACTTTCTAGTTCTTTTAATTGTTCATTAAGCTTGTTTTCATTTTCTTTAAGTGTTGATAGCTCGTTTTCAGCTTGTGCTTTTTTCCTTTCTAGGTTTGAAATCGCAGCTTCTAATTCTGATACTATTTTTTCTTTTTGTTCCTCGGTATTTTGTCTTTCGACAAGTTTATTCTTTAAGCGTTCTAATCGCTCAGTTAATGAGTCTATGTCTCGGTTGATTATGTCTATGTTGCGGTTAAAAGCCTCTTTTAGCTCTGTTAAAGTTGTTTTGTTCTTTTTTAAAGATAATAAGAGATCAGAGACACTAGACATTTAATCAACTCCACTTAATACCAGGTTGGTCAAATTCTATAGCTATATTGTCAATGATAATTATAACTGTTTACCTTATGTAACAAAACAAGTTGAATTTTGAAGATCCCAAAACATAATTTATGGATATGTGATTTGCGGTTTTAACATGAGAAAAGAGTTTTCTTTATTTTGTTAGGAATCCTGTTACTATCAGGTTTATTGCCTCTTCCTCTGTTAATCCTCTGCTTCTAAGATATAGGAGTACGTCCTCGGATATTCTTCCTATCGATGCTTCATGTGTTAACATTACAGTTTTATTTTGACTTACAAGCTCTGGTATTAAATCAATTTTGGAAAACTCACTTAAGAGAAGGCCTTGGCAATCTAAATGTCCAACTGCCTCATTTCCAATTCCTAAAATCTTGCTTAAAGCTTTTACATAACTATCGTCTCTCCCAACAAATCTAAGCTTTATTTCACCACGGCTTTTGACTCCAGCTAATTTGCATATTTCTTTAGTAGAAATTTTACTATTCATAGCATCAACTGCTATCGTAAGACTTAATGAAGCGTTGTCAAGTATTTCTGCTTTTGTTATTAAACCAAGTTTTCTTGGAGATTGTAAACTTTTATAATTGTAGTTAAGTTGCGAATTTTTATCAAGGAGGACATTTAGACTGCTTATAACGGTATCTCTCTTACCCCATTTGTGCAAATGTTCAATTCTTAATTTTGATCCATTTTTCAATATGAGTTTTGTGAAACCTATATGGCTTCCAGCTAGGTCTGGAAGTTCTGCGGCGCAAAGAGTTCTTATGGTTGCCTGTACATTTTCCTCAATTACTATGAGGTTTGTAGGCTTCTGTTTTACTTTTGGACTTGCGATAAGGAAACATCCGGATAGAGGAATTTTTACAGTTTCTTTGATTCGTAGAAAGTAGCCCTCAGACGGTTTAGGGATATGTTTCTTTATCCAAGGATATTTTTCTGCGGCTTCAACTATTTTTAGAAGTTCTACTCCTTTAGCTGGGAATATGTTGACTTCGTGATCTTTCTGTAAGTAGTGGTGTTTTTCCTTTACATTTAATACATTTTTCGTATCCTTCAGTTGAAATAACCTTCCAGACATCTCTCCAATCACCTGAGCAAACAATTTCTCCATCTACCATCACATGCGCCATACAAGGTTCTAGAAAATGTAATATTTCCCCGCGATGCGTTATAATTAAAAGGGAGGTTTCTCTGTTAAGGAATTCGTCTTTTACTAAAAAGGTTATTTTTCTTAAGTTTACTAAATCAAGTCCGGAGTCCAATTCATCCAAGATTAGAAATCTGGGTCTCATGGATAAGACCTGTATAATCTCCGAAATCTTCTTTTCTCCACCTGAGAAATCAACGTTAACCTCTCTTTCAAGTAGTTCTTCAATCACATCATTAAATTTAACTTTTTTAATTAAGTTGTCTAGGGGCATTCTAGATATTTTTTGGAGAAGTTCTTTAAGTTTTACGTTTTTAACTGCAGGTGGATCTTGGAAGACCATTGAAACCCCAAGTTTGGCTCTCTCCTCCATTGGAAGGTTCGTGACGTCTCTACCTCTAAAAAATATCGAACCTGTTACTACTTTGTATTTTGGAAAACCGACGATAACTTTAGCTAATGTAGATTTTCCTGCTGCATTTGGTCCTAGAAGAGCATGTACAGTTCCTTTCTCTATTTTCAGATTTATGTTTTTTAATATAACTTTGCTTCCGTAGGTAACAGTTAAATCCTTTATTTCAAGCATTTATACCACACCGATCCTCGAAATTATTTAAAGTATCTTTAGAAATGGTTACAAATCTCTAATTTCCACGTCTTTTGTCTTATTAAAGAACAGTTACCTCGTGAAGTAGACCCTAATTTTTAGTTAAACCTGTTTCGCACAGAATTTAAACGATCCGAGGAAAACTATGTAAAATTAATACATTAAATATATAAGCCCTACTGAAATCACTTGGACTTTCAATCTCCGATCCCCAATTCCCAAGGTAAATTTCTCGATAGTTAATATATTTGCTAGAAAAGAATTGCAAACAGCAATCTTGCACCGATACCGCTAGAATTTTATATTTAAAAATGTACTAAAATTAATGATTACGTATCGGAAAATACTTACATAAAGCCGTTCGAGGTATTGCTCATGAAAATAAATGTGGGTAATTTGAATCTATATGTTAAGATTTCAGGAAAAGGGATTCCCTTCATCTGGGCACACGGTCTAATGGGAAGCACACAATTTGATGATATTGCTAATTGGTTCAATTGGGATGCTCTTTCAGATGTTGTTAAATTGATTCGATATGATGCACGAGGGCACGGCCTGTCAGATGCAAGTTATACGCCGGAAGATTATCGTTGGTCTAATTTAGCCAAGGATATGATTGCAATTGCGGACAGCTTAGACATAGATACCTTTATCGCTGGTGGTCAGTCAATGGGATGCGCAACAGCGATATACACTTCACTAGCCGTTCCAGAACGTGTTTTGGGGCTTGTACTTGCGACTCCTCCAACTGCATGGGAAGTTCGTACGACGCAATCAGCAATTTGGGAACAGCTGGCAAAACTTATAGAAACAAGAGGCGTAAAAGCCTTAGTTGGCCTTTTGAAACAAAGACCACTATTGCCTGAATGGCTATTAAAATCACAACCCGAAATATTAGAAAATCTTTTGAAATTTTTCCAAACTCTTAATGAGAAAGTTCTGCCAATAATATTGCGTGGCGCTGCTCTTTCCAACTTGCCGCCTCGTAATAAACTGAAATCGCTTAAAATACCAACTCTTATCCTAGCATGGGCTGATGATGCAACACATCCACTCACAGTTGCTGAGGAACTTAATGAATTGTTACCGAATTCCCAGTTAATTATTGCCAATAATTTCAACGATCTTAAAACTTGGCCACAAATAATACGTAATTTTGTTACAAAATTGGCACATGAAAAACCTAAGAGCAGCTAAATAGAAATTTCAAAGTTCTTTTACCGAAATAATTAATTACTTTAAAACTATTGGTTCCTCGATTCTGAATCCCAAGTTTTTAAGGTTTTGCCTCCTGGAGAGGTTGGAGAGATAATAGTTAAGGGAATAGTTATAAGTAAGGGATATTTTAAGTAGCCAGAGGAGACGGAAGCTGGGTTTACGGAGGATGGAGGTTGGATTAGTGGAGACCTTGGATACTTGACAGAAAATAATGAACTGTACATTGTTGGGAGGAAAAAGGAGATAATAAGGGTTGGAAGCTATACTGTGCTACCATCGGAAGTTGAAGAGGTGATGCTTCAGCACCCTAATGTTGCGGTAGCTGCAGCTGTGGGTGTGCCGCATCCCGTTTATGGGGAAGTTGTTTGGGCGTTTATTGTTCCAAAGGTTGGAACCGAGGTAAGTGAGGAGGAAATTATAAGTTTGTGTAAGGAGAAACTTGCGGACTTCAAGGTTCCAAGAAAAGTTATAATAAGGAAGTCTCTTCCAATAACTAGGCTAGGTAAGGTGCACCGTGTTTTTCTTAAGGAAGAAGCTGCAAAAATGTTAGAGAAAGAAAAGAAAACTTGAATTCATTGCATCCCTTTTATTTTGATTCTTTTTCCCTAAGTGCACTGTTAGAAAAGGTTAGAAATTTTTCATTAAAACAGTAAAAAATTATTTATGTTTTCTTACATTTTGGCTGTTAGATATTGTAAAAGTAGTAGTGGATTTTACTTGGGGGAATTCTATGGACAGAAATGTCTTTGTTCTTTCAATTACGGTATTTTTGATCGATCTCATTTCTAGTTCTTGGTATATGGTTATTCCTCTTTACTTGGAAGAGTTGGGGGCATCAGCTATTGCCATTGGAGTTTCTTTTGCTTCGATAAGTATAGGTTGGTACTCGCTGCAGTTTCCGGGCGGTTTACTTGGGGATAGGATGGGTAGGAAAATTTTAATAGTACTTTCAACTATTATGTTTCTTCCATGCTACTTTTTGCTAAGTATTGCCCAAGTATGGTGGATAGCAACGCTAGCCATAACTGTTTTTTGGGCTTTTAACGGTCTACAGTATCCTTCTTTAAATTCAATGATAGCTGAATCCGTTGCTAAAAAAGACTGGGAAATGGCCTTTGCAACCTTCGTGTTTTTCATCAACCTTAGCTGGGCGATAGGGCCACTAATTGGAGCGTTCCTTATTCCCCTCTACGGGTTTCAACTCATATTTTATGGCGGTGTGATCATTAGTGGAGTGTGCGCTGCTATTCAATTTTTATTTCTTCAAGAAACCATACATAAAAAATCTAAAGTCAAACAGGAAATTTCTTTGATAATAAATAGGAATGTCGTGTATTTTTTGACAAGTTGCTCCATATTTGGCTTGGCGTACGGAATGGTTTGGCCTCTTATACCGCTATACGCTAATAAACTGCTTAAACTATCATTTTTTGAAATTGAATTAATGTTTTCTATTTCTCAGTTTGCTACATGTATTAGCACGTTTCCAAGCGGTTTACTAATCAGGAAAATTGGAAGCAAAAGTGGTTTTATAATCTCAACTTTAGGAGCTTGTCTTAGTATTGCTGCGTGGATGCTTTCATCATCGTTTTGGACTGCGATGATTTTGCTGTCACTTTTCTCCATTTTTGTATTTTCTTTACGTGACACTTCGTATGGTTCTTTAATATCTACTATGACTGTTCCACAAGTACGGGCTACAGTTCTCGGCGTAGCTGCAACAATCATTGGAATATCAATTGCGGTGGGATCAACGATTGGTGGTTATCTATGGGAGTTCTATGGTCCAGTTTTTCCTTTTCTGCTTTGTGGAATTTTATCTTTCCCTTCGATATTCTTCTTACTTAAAGTTAAAATCTTAGATAAGGAACAAGTAGTTGAACATTTGACACGCACATAAAACCTATTTTTAAATCCCTTATCATTGTTATCCGAAAATTGTGTCAAGAAACATCATTACTATGAATCCTAGAATAAAGCCGAAGGTGGCTTCTCGTTCATGTCCCATGCGATGGCTCTCAGGTATCATTTCATCACTTACCACGAATGCCATAGCGCCAGCTGCAAAAGCTAAACCCACTGACAGCAACGAATGCATAAGGGAAATAACTAAAACACCTATTAAGCCTCCTATCGGCTCAACCAGTCCACTTAAAGTTGCATACCACGATGCTCTTTTTCGACTGATACCCTCCCTAATCAGGGGGAAAGCTACTGCTGATCCTTCTGGAATGTTTTGTAAGCCTATAGCTATTGCTATGACCATACCTGCCGCTATATCTCCGCTTCCAAATGTTACACCAACAGCTAATCCTTCTGGGAAATTGTGTATTGTAATGGCTAAAATTAGGAGAGTTACTTTTGATAGTTTGGCTGGATGGCCTTCAAAGCCTCTTATTAAATGTTCATGAGGTACATAGCGGTCAAGTAAATGTACAAATATTCCTCCAGCCAAGAACCCTATTACAACTATCCACACGCTGCTTAATTCCATTGCTGGGATCAGTAGGCTGAAAGCTGTAGCGGCTAACATAACTCCTGCTGCAAAACCCAACATAACATCTAAAGTGCGTTGTGAAAGATTTTTCAAGAAAAAATAGGCACGGCGCCTAGACCTGTGGCTGCTCCAGCCAGTAGACTGGCGAGAAAACCTAACTGTACGAGCCCAATTTGCATGTTGTCACATTCCCTCAAAATCACATGTTAGCTTTAATTAACAGTATTTTACATTGCTTCGATTAATATAGGTTGTGTAAAATTACTGAACAAATCTTAATATGACTATAGGATGCTTATTCCTAGGAGAGATGATATTAGGGAACCTATCGTGTAAGTTATGGTTGCAGCCCCTAGACCTGTTACAAGCATCTCCAATATCTTTCTTGTGGCACTTAAACCGCTTGTTAACGCTACTATAAAGCCTGAGATAGTCCATGCAACTATTGCAGCGCTAGCAGATGTTAAGAGAGCATATATACTGTTTAAACCTAAGAAGAATGGGAATACGATTAAGATTGTTCCTAAAAGGTAGAAGAGCCCTGTGTAGTATGCAGCTTTTAAGGGGC